>Ga0209182_10000343_pt1 | contig 12143 bp, 11 predicted proteins | sample LakBais05cmmetaG_FD_185474 | JGI IMG/M metagenome (GOLD analysis project Ga0209182, IMG submission 185474) | Lake sediment microbial communities from Lake Baikal, Russia to study Microbial Dark Matter (Phase II) - Lake Baikal sediment 0-5 cm... | ecosystem: Environmental > Aquatic > Freshwater...
ATATTATTGATATCATGATAATATTGAATGCACGCTTGGATATTGGCAGCTCTTATTATCCGTTGCGTGTTGACTTTGAATCCCCATTTGGAAAGGGTTTGCAAAACCTCCCAATGGTTCTTAAAAGTTATTCCTCTGGCAACACCGATTCCGTAACAAAAGATATCGAGGGGTCTTCTGTTAGTGATTTCTGTATCTAACTGCCGTAATGATCCTGATGCTGCATTTCGAGGATTCGCGAAAGAGGTTCCACCTTCATTCAATATACGTTCATTCAGTTTCTTGAAGGCGTCGATTTCTATGTATACTTCTCCCCTAACTTCAATTATTTCAGGAAGGGGGGTCCCTTCATTTTCGGTCATTTTCAGAGGGATCGCGGGAATCGTTTTTAGATTTTGAGTAATATCTTCTCCCTTTTCTCCATCGCCTCTCATGGATCCAACGGAAAAGTCTCCGTTTTCGTAAATGAGATTTACAGCTACGCCATCGACTTTAGGTTCAACGACAAAGGAAATATCTTTACTTAGGTTAGTGAGGGATTCTCTAATGCGGTTATAGAACTTCAAAATCTCTTGTTCCGAAAATGCATTGTCAAGGCTAAACATGCGTGTCGGATGTTTTACGGATTGAAATTTTTTTAGGGGAGGAGCCCCAACGCGCTGTGTAGGAGAATCAGACACAGCGATTTCTGGAAATTGCTGTTCCAGAGCGATGAGTTCTCTCATGAGACGGTCATACTCGGCATCCAATATCTCGGGATCATCTAATTGGTAGTAGCGCCGGTTATGATAGTTTATGAGGGATCTCAGTTCTTCGATTCTCTTAATGACAGTTTCGTTGTCCATATTGTGAAACCTGTATTTCCCTTATTTCACTCTTCTCAGGTCCGGTTTCCCACGAGGACGTCTTGGCGCCTGCCCGGGTTCGGGTTGTGGCTGATTGCGCTTCTGGATTTGTTCATTGAACATCTGGTTTTTTGCCCGGACGGCATTGATGATAAAGAAGATAATAACGGCTTCTTCCCATTCTCTTGAAATTTCAAAATTTTCCGTCCGCGTTTTGTATTTCTCCCAGAGCGAGACAAGGGACGCCTCATCCATCCCGAGAATGTGTCCGGCCAGCTTGTTGAGGGTTGCTTCGATCATGGTTGTAATTCCTTTTCGTCCTTGATATGGCGCCTTGCGCGGTGTCTGCACAAACAGGATCCCCTAATTTCTGATTTCAAACACAATAACCGATTGGCGTCAATAAAATTGATCATTCCTTTAAATTCGAACGGATCCAGTTGTCATGTCGATTACATTGCGTCGTTTGAAAAAAATCTTGTCTTTTCAGGGCGCCTCATGATACGAAGCACACTTCTTGAGACCGGAACGCTGTGGTTTTATGATCATCCGGACGGAGGAAATAATGCAATCCATTTATGCGCCCTGGCGCATGACTTACATTAAAGGCGGGAAACCGGAAGGATGTGTTTTCTGTCGGGATTCTATCCGGGAGGATGATTTTGTCCTGCATGAGGGCAAAACAGCTTTCGTGATGATGAACCTCTATCCCTATATCAGCGGTCATCTCATGATTATTCCCTATCGTCATCTGAGCGAGATTGAGGATCTTCAAATATCTGAAAAGATTGAAATGTTTGAGTTGATTGACCTTTCTGTCAGGTCATTGAAGGAAGCGATGCAGCCTCACGGTTTCAACATCGGCATGAATCTGGGCAAGGCGGCCGGTGCGGGCATTGACGATCATCTGCATGCCCATGTGATTCCCCGGTGGGGCGGAGATACAAACTTCATGAGCACGGTGGGAAAAATACGCGTGATTCCGGAAGATATTTTGACAACCCGGGACCACCTGCTGCCCTGTTTCCGGAAATTTCAGCGGGAGGATTGAGATGAAAATCGTCTACACGATTATCGTGATGCTCATTATGCTTTTTATCATTACCTTCTCTTTGGAGAACACCGCCCCTGTAACACTGCAATATCTGGTTTATCGCATCACCATAGAAACTTATATCCTGTTGTTTGTCACTTTTCTTGCGGGCGTTGTTTTTGCCGGTTTCATGGGGATTGTCGAGCGCTTCCGGCTCAACCGGACGATCAATAAATTGAACAAAACCATCCGGGAGTTAAGACGGGATCTGCGGGCCAATGAGGTTCCATCCATCATCGAAGGCCCCCATCAGCGAAATCCGACCGAAACCGATCCATAAGCGCCTTGAACGAAAACACCCGCCATGATAGATCGCTTAGGACCCGCCTGCCGGTCATTTCAGCGCCATCCCACGCCTGATATAAAATCGGCGGATCTGAAATTTACAACCGATGTCAATCTGGGAACATTGGCCCGCTGGCTCAGGGTTCTCGGTTATGATACCTGCTTTGACCGGGGGGACGTGAACCGGGATTTTTTGAGAAGGTCGCAACAGGAGGACCGGATTGTCCTGACGCGGAAGCGGGATATGGCCAGCCGGCAGTTCCGCGGCCGTCTCGTGGTGATTGAACACGACCATGTCCGGGGGCAACTGGCGGAAGTAATTGAAAAAACGGGCCTGTGCGTTGACATGGAACGATTCTACCGGCGCTGCGCACGCTGTAATGCTCTGCTGGAGAATGTTTTCAGGCGCGATGTGGAAGGATTGGTTCCTGATTACGTCTATCACCGGTCCGTTCCGTTCCAGAAATGCCCGGACTGCGGCAAAATCTACTGGCCCGGCGCACATCGGGCAATGGCCATTGAGTTTCTCAGACAGCACACTCCCGTTCGTCTCCCTTGATTTTTTCGATGGCATGGGGCAACGCTGGCAGAAGGACGGCAAGGTTCTCTCTCGCGCCTTTGGGGCTGCCCGGCAGGTTCGCGATCAACGTTCGGCCTCTGATGCCCACGACTGCCCTTGAGATCAGGGCATGGGGGGTGATTTTGCAGCTCTCCCGACGCATGGCTTCCGCCATCCCGGGGATCTCCTTGTCGATGACGCCCAAGGTCGCATCCGGTGTCACATCCCGTGGCGCGACGCCGGTGCCCCCCGTGGTGACAATAAGGTCCATCTTCTGCTGATCGGCGAAGTCAACGAGGATGTCCCGGATCTGATGGATTTCATCGGGAACGACGGCTCGAAGGATCACTTCAATCCCGATGGTTTTAAGAATCCTTTCAACCTCAGGGCCGCTCTGGTCTTCCCGCTGGCCTGCAGAACCCTTATCGCTGACGGTAATGACGCCGGCCCTGATCATCATCCTGTGCTTCTCTCTCGGAATGAGGCGATTGTATCAGTCCTCTTCCTTTTTTGCCTTATACGCCGCAATGATTTTTTCGGCAATAAAAGGCGGCACTTCCTCGTAATGGGAGTGGGTATAGGTGAACGTCCCCCGGCCGCTTGTCATGGATCGCAAATCCGGCGCATATTTCAGAATTTCGGCCAAAGGCACCTGGCCCTTGACAATCTGATGGGTCCCTTTGGTATCCATGCCCTGGACGCGTCCCCGCCGGCTGTTGAGATCGCCTATAACATCTCCCAGGTATTCATCGGGGATTTCTATGTCTATCGTGACAATGGGTTCCAGCAGGGTCGGCTGACAAGCAAGCACGCCCTTCTTGAATCCCATGGAGCCTGCAATCTTGAAGGCCATTTCCGATGAATCGACCGTGTGGTAGGAACCATCCACCAGTGAGACTTTCATATCCACGGTGGGATAACCCGCCAGGACGCCTTCCTCCATGGCTTCGACGATTCCCTTTTCCACGGCGGGACGGTACTGCCCGGGAATGACGCCACCTACGATCTTGTCCGCAAATTCAAAACCGCTGCCCCGGGGGAGGGGTTCAATATCCAGCCAGCAGTCGCCGAACTGTCCCCGACCGCCGGATTGCTTCTTGTAGCGTCCCTGCACATTTGTTTTTCCTTTGATGGTTTCCTTATAAGGCACCTTGGGGATGTTCAGATTGACCTCCACCCCGAATTTACGTTTCATTTTTTCGACGGCCACTTCGATGTGAATCTGTCCCATGCCGGAGAGGATCATTTCCCTGGTCTGATCGTTTCTGTGGAAAGTGAGCGTTGGATCTTCCTCGGTTAGCCGGTGAACAGAGGAGACAATTTTTTCCTCGTCGCCGCGGGATTTGGGTTCGATGGCAAAGGACATGATCGTGGGCAGGGGAACCAGTTTTTCAAAGACGATCGGCGCTTTTTCGTTGGAGATGGTATCGCCCGTCGCTGTTTCCTTGAGCTTGGCTACGGCGGCGATGTCGCCCGGAACCAGGGACTCAGCCGGTTTCTGATTCTTTCCCTCCAGGAAGAAAGTGCTGCTGAACCGTTCGTGACTTTTCCGGGAGGAATTATAGATGGCCCCTTCGGTGCTGAGCTTTCCGGAATAGACCCGGAAGAGTGTCAGCCGGCCTGCATAGGGATCAGCAATGGTTTTGAAAACCATGGCGGAAAAAGGGGCCGTTTCTTCCGGCGAACGTTCTTCCACATTGTCCGTTCCGGGTTTCTTGCCTTTTACGGGACCGCGATCCACAGGCGAAGGCATAACCTGCACGATCATATCCATCAGGGGGGCTAAACCGATATATTTCGTTGCGGAACCGCAGATCACGGGCAGCAGGGCGCCGGAAATCACGCCCTTGCGGAGGCCGGCCTTGATCTCTTCTATTGAGAGCTCGCCGCTCTCCAGATATTTGTCCATGAGCGCTTCGTCGCATTCCGCAATATCTTCCACCATCGTTTCCCGGTAAGAATTTGCCTGATCGGTCATATCATCTGGAATATCAATTGTCTTGTAGCCACCCTTTGGATCTTCGAAGGTGTAGGCCTTCATGGACAGCAGATCCACAACGCCCTTGAAATGGTCTTCTTTGCCAAGGGGAAGGAATACCGCCGTTGCCTTTTTCCCGAGTTTTTCCTTGATGCTGTCCATGGTTTTGAAAAAGTCGGCCCGCTCCCTGTCCATCCGGTTGATATAGATGATCCGCGGGAGACTGAATTCATCCGAGTATTCCCAGACCTTCTGGGTCTGAAATTCGACCCCACCCACCGCGTCAATCACGACAATGGCGCTATCGGTAATGCGAAGGCAGCTTTTGGTGTCATAGGCAAAGTTGGAATCACCGGGCGTGTCAATGATATTGATTTTGTGCTTGTCCCAGTCAAAAAAATTTGTTGCGGCGCTGATGGAGATGCGCCGTTTCTGTTCTTCCGGTTCATAATCCATGCTGGAGGTTCCATCATCCACGCGGCCCGGTCTGTCCGATTTTCCTGCAATATAAAGAAATGATTCACAAAGCGATGTCTTCCCGGTGCCGCCATGTCCGATGATTGTCACATTCCTTAAAGATTTCGAGTCATATTTTGCCATGAATACTCCTTTCCATGCAAAGAAAACACGTTCCGTGTGATCGCGCTGTTTAGCTTAACCGCTCTTTTAAAGTCAAGACAATTCTAAATGACAAAATCACAAAATCCGGTTGACATAACCGTTTGTTATCAGTATAGGGGTGCCGTATTGCCGGAGATCAATTCGTGAACATTCACAATGCCGTCGTCAGTCGTGCAATCCAATAAGCTGTTAAACCGATTCAGCGGAGAAGATTAATCAGGAAGGTTAAAAAATGGGCGTTAAGGTAAGAAAAATTAAAAAAGTCTTGATTGCGAACCGCGGTGAAATTGCCCTTCGGATTATGAGAACGGTTCAGGAGATGGGGCTCGATGCGGTTGTTATCTACGAGAAGCCGGATCGGGAGGCATACTATGTCCGACTGGCAAATGATGCCATTATGATTGGTGATGGTCCGCGCAGGGATTATCTGGATATCGATAAAATGATCTGGGCGGCCCGAAAAGCCGGCGCCGACGCGATTCACCCGGGGTACGGATTCCTCGCCGAGAACGCCGATTTTTCCGAAGCCTGTCAGAAAGCAGGCATTACATTTATCGGTCCCCCGCCGCAGGCCATCCGTGCAATGGGCAACAAGGTTGTGGCGCGCAAGATCGTCGAGCGGGTCGGCATCCCCTCTATTCCCGGTACGGGCGATCTTGTCCGGGGAAGCGCCGGGATGAATGAGGCCTTTGCCTTTGCCAACAAATATGGCTATCCTGTCATGTTGAAGGCTTCTTCTGGGGGCGGAGGGCGAGGCATCCGCAAGGTGATCGATGAGGCGGACCTGATCGTGCAGTTGCCCCTGGCCAGGGCGGAGGCCCTGTCAGCCTTCAACGATGAAAATATCTATATGGAGAAATTCATCGAATCGCCCCGTCACGTGGAGATCCAGATCCTGGCGGATCATCACGGAAACACGATTCATCTGGGTTCCCGGGACTGCTCGATTCAACGGCGGCATCAGAAACTTCTCGAAATAGCGCCCGCCGATCTGCCCGAAGACGTCTTGAAGGCCATGTACGATTGCGCGATCAAGGCGGCGCGGGAAACAGGATACATCAATGCCGGCACGGTTGAATTTCTTGTCGATTCGAAGACCAATGCCTTCTGGTTCATGGAAATGAACACGCGCCTGCAGGTGGAGCACACGGTGACGGAGGAACTCACCGGGATTGATATTGTCCGGCAGCAGATCTCGATTGCCGAGGGACAGGCCCTTAACATCCCTGAAAATCGTGTGACCCTGCTGGGCAAAGCCGTTCAGGTCAGGATCAATGCCGAAGACCCTAAAAACAACTTCATGCCTGAAGGCGGGAAACGCGTTGCCGTTTACCAGTCGCCCGGCGGACCGGGGGTCAGGCTCGACGGAGCTGTGTATCAGGGGTACAAGATTCCGATGGATTATGATTCACTGCTCGTCAAAATGACTATCCGCGGCTATGACTGGAAACAGGCCCTGCAACGTTTAAAGCGGGCACTGAACGGATTTGTCATTGTCGGCCCCAAGACAACCATCCCCTTCTACTTGTCAATCTGCGAGGAGCCCGACTTTCAGACGGGCCGATTTGACACGGGATACCTCGAAACACACCCGGAGATTTTCAAGTATCCGGAGCCGGAGCGCGAAGTGGCGAAACTGGCTAAGCTCATTGCGGAAATACATACGAAAAAAGTTAATCCTTATGCCTATTGAGAAAAGCAGGCAGGCGACACCGGGTAGCGGATGGCGCCATAAAATAACATCAGTGTAGATTAAAGAGGAACAGGGTCGAACCATTATGAATATGTCATCACACCTTATGGATGAAAGAATCAAGCCGAGGGAATTAACGGACAAAGGCGTGCCGTATGTCCTCGACAAGATCCGGTCGCAGAAAGGTTACTTCCTGACCAACACGGAAAGGGATCTTTCGCAGTCGGACTTCAAGAACCGGATTATGCCCCATACACAGCTTCTCGCAGCCAGGCCACGCAATGACGCTGGTTATTTCTCCATTGAAATCACCGGCGGGGCCAGCGTACATGTCGATATGCTGCGCAAGCAGATCAATCCGCTGGAAAAGCTGGAAGTGCTCAGTCAAAGCATGCCGGATACGCTGTTTCAGACGCTCTGCCGGGGGATCAATCTGTTCGGATACCGGCCCTATCCGGAAAATGTTGTCCGGGCAACGGTCCAGAGTTTTGCCCGCTATGTGCACGTATGGCGGGTCTTCGATTTTCTGAACCACATCCCCAATATGATCCCGGTATTTGAGGAGGTAAAAAAAGCCGGCAGGATCCTCGAGCCGTCCATCTGTTTCTCCACGGGCAAGGAACATACAAATGAATTCTATGTCGGCAAGGTGGGTCAGATTCTGGACGTAACCGGCGAAGACATCATTCTATGCATCAAGAATCACGGCGGACTGGGAACACCCAGGCGGATCGGCGAACTCGTCGAGGCGATTCTGCAAAAATATCCCGGCCTGATCGTCCATTATCACGGTCATAACACGGATGGCGCCGATATTGGACGCATTGTCGAGGCCGTCCGCAAAGGAGCAAAGATCACCGATGCCAGCGACCATGCCTTTACCGGTTTTTACGGGCCTCCGCCGCTTCTGACCGTACTGGATCTACTCAATGACGAAGGCTATCACGCCGCCGGAATTGACCGCCAGGCCGTCATCGATACCTCCAACGTCCTGAGGCCGGAGAGAGAGCATTACAAGGATTTTGAATCCCAGTTTCTGGGTTTTGATCCATCGGCGCAAATCCACAAGCTGCCGGGCGGCGCGACCGGGTCCAGCTTTGAGCAAGCCGTAAAGGGAGATTTTCTGCATCGCATGCCCGAAATCCTCCAGAATGAGCTGCCCCGTGTGCAGATGGAACTAGGCAATTGGTGGAGCGTCACGCCGGGTTCACAGATTCTCTGGACCACGGCCGTCAACAATGTCCTCAAAGGTGCTCGTTACAAGGACGTCAGCGACGATCTGAAGAACCTGCTGCTTGGCCGCTACGGCGAGTTTCCCTTCTACCGGCCTGCCGATGAAATTTACGCCGCTGTTTTCGGCTCCGAATGGAAGGAAATCGTTGAATGCGACACCTGCTATCAGAAGATTGAAGATATCGATATCAACGTGGAAAGGAAGGTTCTGGAGCATCGCCTGGGACGGGCCGCTTCCGCGGATGAACTCGTGCTCTACCTCCAACATCCCAATGATGCCGTGGATTTCTTCAAATTTGAAGCGAAATATGGGAAAACATGGGTGCTATCGCCAAAGATCTGGTTCCGGAAGGGCGGCTTCAATCTTGGAGAGAAGTTCGAAGTGCCGGATGTTTTCGGCCAACTGCATTCCATTGAAATCGGTCCGCAGCGACGGACCAAGACCGGCGATGCGGCCACGTATCTGATTATCGATCACCATCCGGAGCCGATCATCACCGAGATGGAGCAGGAGGAAGGCCCCGGCAGGAAAAAAGCCGTCCTGTCCCTCAGGGAAATCGAGGCGGCGGCCAAAGCGGGAGAGGTGAGATCCCAGATCGCGGGCACGGTCAGCGAAGTCTGTGTCACGGAAGGCGAGCAGGTGGCGGTCGGGCAGATTCTGGTCGTGCTCGAAGCGATGAAAATGCTCAATAACGTCACTGCGGAAGTGGCCGGCAAGGTGACGGATCTGCACGTTTCCGCAGGGGACAAGGTGGCCGTCGGCGATCCGCTTGTGAACATCAGCAAGGCTTAAAATTTGTACTTCGGTGGCGCCGCACCACATATCGCGCAATCGGGATCTTTAGGCAACAGGACCTCTTGAAAACTCATGTGCAATGCGTCGCACAGCAACAGCCTTCCAAAAAGAGGAGAGCCGATGCCGAGGATCAGCTTGAGAACCTCGGACGCCTGTATCGTTCCCACGACCCCCGGCAATACGCTGAAGATACCCGATTCTGCCGAATTGACGATGAAATCCGTTGGAGGCGGTTCGGGGAACAGACATCTATAGCACGGCCCCTTCCGGGCGTCGAAGACACTCACCTGTCCCTCAAATCGGTAGAGGGCGCCATACACGTATGTCTTGCCGGTACGCACACAAAGGTCGTTGATCAGGTATCGCGTGCGGAAATTGTCCGTTCCATCAACAAGAATTTCATAATCGGCGGAAATCTCATCTGCAGTACCATGACCTGTTACATCGCAGCCTGCCACTTCTTTGTCTTCCAGCGCTGATGGATCCAGAACCACTGGTCCGGATATTCCCGGATGACGTCTTCCACAACCTTGGTGAAACGCTGTGTATTCTCGAAAAGATCCTTCTCATAGTCCCCGGTTCGTGAAATCTCCACCAGGGGCTTCATGATGAATTTGTACTTTCCCGATTTCTGCCGCGCCATAAACATTGGGAGGACCGGCGCCCCGGACCGCAGGGCCAGGACGGCGAGCCCAACACCTGTGCATGCGGGGCGGCCAAAGAAATCGACAAAGACCCCCTCCCGGGCGGCCACGTTCTGATCGCTCAGGATCGCAATGGCGTGGTTCTCCTTGAGCAGTTCCATGATTCGTTTGCCGGAGCCCCCTTTCGGGATCATTTCATTGCCGTTGATCGTCCGCACATGTTCGACCATGTTATCGAGGAGGGGGCTGTCGAGTGGACGATAGACAATATAAGAGGGTTTGAGGAACTTGAGGAACAGGGGGACGGTCACAGGCATCAACTCCCAGTTTCCGAAATGGGCAATAATGGTGAGAAGTCCCTTGCCCTGGGCAACCCCCGCTTCAAAATGCTCCAGACCTTCCATTTCGACCCATTCATGGAGGTTCTCCCGGGTGATGGACGGCATACTGAAGAACTCCGCCGCTGTAATGGCCAGATTCCGGTAAACCCCCTTGGCGATCCTGATCAATTCCTCCATATCTTTTTCCGGAAAAGCGCAACGGAGATTATGCAGTGCGATGAGTCGTCGCCTCGCCGCTGCATGATAGTAGAGCATCAGGAGGAACTTGAAGAAAAGTTTACGGATAGACACTGGAACGCATCGGAAACAAAACAAGATGATATTTGTTGCTCTTGTCTTTTCTACAGGCATGAGATCCTCAGTGTTGCAGCAGGACAGTGGAAAGCCATCGTTTCAGTTCGTTTTTCCTTTCTGTTTGAGTCGAGCAGGCTGGTTTCTTCCGACCAGAGTTAAAAAGGAATTGCTTCGACCTCCCAGCGATTGACGAATGATAACCCCATCCCCTCGCTGGAAGTCCTGAATCATTTTATGTGAGAATTCTTTGCGGGATATAAGATTCCCCCCTTGCCTATATTGGTGGATGATCAGGATGGATCAGGGCAAGGGGGGATCAGTCATTCCGACTTTTCAGGATTATTATCTTCCTTTTTTTTCTTTTTTTCCTTGCCCTCAGCGAGGGCTTCCTTTGACTTCTTGACTTTTCCGTCTTCCTGATCTTTCTTGGGAGCGGTCGCCTTTTCCTTGCCCGCAGCAGGGGCTTCCTTTGACTTCTTGACTTTTCCGTCTTCCTGATCTTCCCGGGGAGCCGCCGTTTTTTCCGCCTTTATCTTGGCCAGCTCTTCAGTCTTCTTTTCGTTATCGGCAATCCACTTCAGTCTGGTATTTACGGCATTAATATCTGCACGCAATTTTTTAACGATAATGTCTTTGCCGATCTTAGGTGATTCGATCCCCTTATTAGACAGGTAAGACAGGCGATCTTCCAACTTTCGCTCGAAAGATGCTTTTTGTTCCATTCGCGACTGCTTATGCTTTGATCCCATATTGTTTCTCCCTCTCCGATTTACTTGTTTTTCTCCGGCAGTTCATAGCGTATGTAGCGTTTTCACTTTCCTGCCGGGTAAACGAACATTCCGGATGTACCTATCAGGGATTATGTCGAAAAGCTATCACTTTTCAAATATTCCTCTCTTCGTATGAATTTTTATCTATATCAGTAAGTACGCATCAGACGGATGAACACCTTTATATAGGGGAATTGCTTTTTTACAGAATTAGCATGGGATAAGGCAACCCCATATGTCAGCAAGAGGATGCCTGCTAAATGTGTAAAATCGCCCTGTACACGTCAAATTCTCCAGATGATATGAAAGGTAAAAAAAGGGGCCATGTAATTGACGGCTTGACCTTAGGCAATACTTATTATAAATGCTCGCCACAGACGACCGATATCATGGCGTCGGTGGTGTTTTTTTTATTAACGCCGGTTTCTTTGCCGGCTTTTTTTAAAGGATCAGAAATGTTCGGAGCTATAGTCAGAAAATTTATCGGCAGCAAGAATGAACGTGAAATGAAACGACTATCGTTGACTCTGCACGAAGTCAATGATCTGGAGGCGTCCGTTTCAAAAATGACGGATACCCAGTTGGCGGCCAGGACGCCTTATTTCCGGGAAAAGCTGGACCAGGGCGCCGCGCTCGATGACATCATGGCCGAAGCCTTTGCCGTTGTCCGCGAAGCCGCCCGGCGAACGGTGAACATGAGGCCTTTTGACGTTCAGATCCTGGGCGGGCTGATCCTGCACGAAGGCAAGATTGTGGAAATGAAGACCGGAGAGGGAAAGACCCTGGCAGCCACCATGCCTCTGTATCTGAATGCGCTGGCAGGCAAGGGCGCCCATCTGGTTACCGTCAATGATTACCTGGCCCGGCGGGATGCGGAATGGATGGGGCCGATCTACCGCATGCTGGGCATGAATGTCGGGGTTGTCGTCCACGGGATGGACGACGATCAACGACGCGAGGCATATCATGCCGACATTACCTATGGAACAAA
>Ga0209182_10000346_pt1 | contig 12115 bp, 8 predicted proteins | sample LakBais05cmmetaG_FD_185474 | JGI IMG/M metagenome (GOLD analysis project Ga0209182, IMG submission 185474) | Lake sediment microbial communities from Lake Baikal, Russia to study Microbial Dark Matter (Phase II) - Lake Baikal sediment 0-5 cm... | ecosystem: Environmental > Aquatic > Freshwater >...
GCTATTTTTCTAATCCAACTGTAAAAGCTCAGGCCGTCCTTGAACGTCGGGAGCGCAAAATAGGCCTTGATGAAGGTCTCCTGAGCCACGTCGTCCGCCACCTGGTGCGTGCCCGTCATCCTGCGGCAGAGATAATAGATACTGTGTTGGAACATCTTGACCAGCCGTTCAAAGGCGTCCATGTCTCCCTTCTTGGCCATGGCGACCAACCGTTGTTCCTCCCCATGGTCCATTTGCCTCATCTGAGCTCCCATCTTATATACAATCCAAAATCCGATTTATTCCCATAGACTCCTGTTCCCTCACATCATCATCCGGTGCAATTTGTATGCCAACGTCTCCGCCCTCTTTGTTTTTCCCTTTCCTGTGGAGGATTTGCCATGCATCAGGCGTTGTGCTATAAAATATTCTGGCGTTTTTACATGGGTTTGTAAAGAAAATTTTCATCGAAGAATATTTAACGCAAGAAATGCCAGACCTTGCCCCGTCGCTTTATCGTCGGATGGTCTGAAGAGGAGGTTGCATGAAGAAGAGAATCATCCTCGGGATCTTTGTCGCGGTCGCTGTCCTCGCCTCCGCGGCCTGCTTGATTCCCATCTACCTTCCTGAGTCCGGGACATATCCGCCCCAGAATGAATTCCACCGGGTGATCGCCCTGGATCCCGGGAGCACGATCTCGATCGAAAACGCCGTCGGCGATATCGAGATTCGCGGCTGGGATAAGAATGAGGCCGAGATCACTGCCCAGGATGAGTGGGGCAGGACATACGGACGGCGAGCTTGGATTTACGGCCGGGACTCGTCCGGGCCGGACGTGGAGGTTGATAAGATCGAGAATTTTCTCAAGATCAAGACCCGCATCTCGGGGCGGGAGGACACCATCAGGCCGGTCCACTATGTCCTTAATGTCCCGCGATCCGTGAACCTCAGGGATGTCCGCACCAGGCAAGGCGATATCCGGATCGCCGACCTCTATGGGAACGTCCACGTGGACGTCGAGGAAGGGGACATCATCGTCGAAAATTTTTCGGGCTCTCTCGACATTTTCCTTGGCAGCGGGGCGGTCGAAGCAGAGCTCCTGGACATGAGGGCGGACGATGAGGTCAAGATCACAGTCAAGGAAGGTCTGGTCACGCTTTTCCTTCAGCCCGAGGCGAACGTGCGGCTGGAGGCGACGGCGGCTAACGGGACGATCTCCGGCGATTTTGACCTCGGCCAGCCTCTGCCGGCGAAGAAGGTCAAGGCCCAGATCGGAAAATCCGACCCAGCAACCGTGTCCGTTGTTGCTCTCAATGGAATCATCCGCCTTACCAAGATCAAGTGAACGGCGGATCAGGAGGTCCAATGGACGAGAATAAGAAAGTCATCCGGACGGCGATTCTCATCATTTTCGTTCTGGTCGTTGCCCTCGCAGCCTATTATTTTTTCATCGCCGGAAAAGGTAAAACCGATGAAGTGACTGAGCCGGCGCTCCAGGCGCAGAAGCCGGCCGGAGAAGAGGTCGGAAGCAAAGAGGGAAAAGATCTCGCGGCCCTTTCGATCGATCTGAATAAAAGCGACGATGTCGTCCGGAGCCTCATCGCCGAGCTGTCCTCTGCCCCGACCTTCGCCCAGTGGCTGAAAACAAAGGAGCTCGTCCGCAAGTTCGTCGCCGCCGTCGATAATATCGCCAACGGCCAAAGCCCCCGTCCTCAAATGGATTTCTTTGCCCTCGGCGGCAAATTCAAGACGATGATCAAGAACGGCCAGACCTACATCGATCCTTCCGGCTATGAACGATACAACGTGGTCGCGGACGTCTTTGACTCGGTCAGCACGACGGGATGCGCCCGGATGTACGGCAGCTTCAAACCGTTGTTACAACAAGCCTACCGCGAGCTTGGCTATCCCAAAGAGGACTTCCACCAGACGCTTTTGCGGGCGATCGTGGAGATCCTCAAGACGCCTGTCGTCGACGAGCCGGTCGCCCTCGAGCAAAAAATAATGAGCTACGCAATGATGGACCTGAATCTTGAGGAGCTGAGCGTGGCCCAAAAACATCTGCTGCGGATGGGGCCGGAAAACCTTCAGCTCATCCAGGCCAAGCTGCGCGAGATGACCCTTGCTCTCGGATTCACCGAGAGTCAATTGCCCAAACAGAGAACCTACGCGCCGGGCAAGAGGTAGAAATCTCATCCCTCCAGATCCTCCTTTCGTATGAGGGGGAGAGGGGGATTATTTTTTTGGCTTCCAGCGGAAAGGCTCTGGCCGGTTGAAATCCGGCACAAGGTGGTCGTCCGTTCGGAAGACTTCGGGTTGGATGAAAAGATTCTCGAATCCAAGCTTTTTGGCTTTCAAGACGACGGCCTGATACTCGTCCGCGGATAAGGGCCTTTGAATGTCCTCCGGAGCGCGAAAACAGGGCCGATACTGGCTCATCAGGCTTAGGGATATCGACCGGGGAAAATTTCCGGCGATCCAATCCAGGACCGCCAGAGAATCCTCCGTCTGTCCGGGCAGGATGAGATGGCGGATGATAAGACCCTGCCGTGCGACGTCATTCTCGTCCAGGACAAGATCAGGCTGCTGGACGAACATCTCCTGAATAGCCAGGCTCGCCCGGCCGAAATAATCGGCAGCGCCGGAATATTTTTTTGAGACCCGGGGCGAGCGATATTTCAGGTCCGGAAGATAAATGTCGATGATGCCGGCCAACCTTTCAACGACGTCGATCTTTTCGTATCCGTTGGAGTTATAGACGAGCGGGATGGCGAGCCCTTCCGCGTATGCGATCTTTAAGGCTTTTAAGATGGGAACGACGAGATGGGTCGGTGAGACCAGGTTGATGTTGTAAGCGCCTTGTCTCTGGAGGCTGAGCATGAAGGCCGCGAGTTCTTCATGGCTCACGGTCCGTCCCTGGGCGAGCCAGCTGATCTGATAATTCTGACAGAACAGGCATTTAAGGTTGCAGCCGGTGAAGAAGATCGTTCCCGAGCCCCCCCGGTTTCTCCCCTCGCCATGATCGTCTGCCGCACAATCGCGGAGTCCGCTCAAAACAGGCTCTTCGCCGTAATGCAGGAGGGCACAGGAAACGGCGGCTTCGGATCCGCTCTGGCAGACGCCGGCTTTGACTTTTCGCCGGTCAACCCGGCATTCCCGCGGGCAGAGGATGCAGTCCGTCTCGAACGGCTCGAGCGCTTCGAGCGCCCGCTCGATCCGGGCGACCTTTTTCGAAGTATCCATCATGAGCCATTTTATCAAAATTTCTCCGAAACGGAAGCTGGCGCGCCCAAACATTTCCGAAGAGGATCAGGCCAGCTTGACAATTTAATCATTATGGGTATAATGTTTCCATATTGAGTCGCATTATGGAAATATTAGATCGCTTTTTACAGTTGCCCAAGGACAGCTTCTTTCTTTTTGGGCCCCGAGGGACAGGTAAGTCGACATGGATCGGCTCTGTCCTCAAAGAGGCGATGGTCATCGATCTTCTCGAGCCGGATATTTTCCGGCGCTACGCCGCTCGCCCCGAGACGCTGCTCGATGTCGTCCGCGCGCTCCCGACTCCGAAGACCGTCGTCATCGATGAAATTCAAAAAGCTCCGAACCTATTGGACTCCGTCCATAGGCTCATGGAAGAAAAGCGCGACATCCGGTTCGTGCTCACCGGCTCGAGCGCCAGGAAGCTGAAGCGCGCCGGGATCGACCTTCTCGCAGGGCGGGCCCTCTTGAAGACCATGCATCCGTTCATGGCCGTCGAACTGGGATCGCGATTCCATCTGGATGAGGCTCTAAAAACAGGCTTGGTTCCCGTCGTCTGGGCTGCTTCGAATCCGCAAGAATCGCTCGCGGGCTACTCGGCGCTTTATCTTCGGGAAGAAATTCAAATGGAGGGGCTGGTCCGGAATATCGGCCATTTCGCCAGGTTCCTGGAGATCATCAGTTTCTCACACGCGTCCGCGTTGAACATCAGCAACATCGCTCGAGAATGCGAACTGGAGCGCAAAACCGTGGAAGGATATATCGGCATTCTCGAGGATCTGCTGATCGCCTTCCGGTTGCCTGTGTTCGCCAAACGGGCAAAACGAAAGGTCAGCGAGCATCCCAAGCTCTATCTTTTCGATGCCGGAGTTTACCGGTCCCTGCGCCCCCAGGGGCCATTGGACAGGCCTCAAGAAATCGAAGGCTGCGCCTTGGAAGGGCTCGTCGCCCAGCACCTGCGGGCCTGGATCGCCTATGGATCCGGCCGGAACGACCTCTTTTTCTGGCGAACCCGCTCAGGCGTTGAGGTGGACTTCATCGTCTATGGCGATTCGGGGTTTTGGGCCATCGAGGTGAAGAATGCAGCGCGCGTCCGGGATGAAGACTTACGCCCGCTACGGGCATTCCGGGACGATTTTCCCGAATGCCGGCCGCTGCTGTTGTATCGCGGGAAGGAAAGGCTATCGCGTTACGGCATTTTATGTCTTCCGTGCGATGAGTTTCTCCGCTCGTTGAGCCCGGGACAATCGCTTACGGATATCTCAAATCTATGAGATCGTCGGATGATTGTGAGAATGTGGGACTTGGACTATTTCTCGAAGCCGGCTAATTTCAAATATTCCTTGAAGCGGGGATCGGAGCGGATGTTGTCCATGAAGGGATCGACCTTGAGCTGCCACATCGTCGAGAGACGATCTCGGCAGGTTTTTTCCAGCCACTTGAAAGCTTCATCTTTCTCGTCCAAGGCCGAATATATCTCAGCGACCGTGTAGGCATCGATCGGTTTCCCTTTTCGCGAAGCTAAGCATTCATCCAATAGCTTGAGGGCATCTTGCCTCCGGCCGACCCACGCATAGACGAGAGCGATATTCAAATGGAGATAACCTGTCTCGGAAGTTGACAATGAGGCGACGGATTTTTCCGCTTCGGCGATGGCTTCGGCTGGCATTCCCTTCAGTGCGTAAACAAGGGCGAAGTAATTCTGTGATTGGGCATCGTTGGGATTACGTTGAAGTTCCTCGCGGAATACAGCTATGGCCTCGTTATAATCAGGCCTTCCTGATAACCAATATCTTGCGGCTAGCCCCATTCTTAAAAGAGCTGATGAAGGATCTAGCTGAACAGCTCGTTTCGCTTCCGAGATGGCTTCATCATCAAAGCCGAGGCAACCTAATGCAGCAGAATACCAAAAATGGGTATATGGATCCCCTGGAGCTAGCTCGGCAGCTCGCTTCGCCTCCCTCTTTAATCCCTCCCAATCCCATTTCAAGAAATCTAGCTGTCCTACGGCGATATGCATCTCGGGGGAGTCGCGATCGAGCGCAAGTCCCTTTTTGATGGCGGCCTCTGCTCCCTCGATCCCCTCTTTGTAGGATATTAGGATGTTCCCTTGTCCCGAGAACCAGTGTCCAGCAAGGAACCAGAAAAATGTCGCGTATTGAGGGTCGATATCTATTGCTTTCTGAATAAAAGGAAATACCGACTTCCATCTTTCAAACGTTGGCTCGTAATTAAATGCATTTACACTATGCTTGGCCTCTAAATAAGCGTCATACGCCCGCGGGTCGACCTTTTGAGACGATGCAAGTCGCTTCTGTTCATCAGGGCTCAACCTCAGCTGGATCTTACGGACGATGTCCAGCGCGACTTCGCTCTCCAGGGCACCAATGTCCGTCATGTCGTGTTTATACTCGTTCGTCCAGAGAGCAAGCTCAGTTGACGCGTCCAAGAGCGCCACCCAGATTCGGATACTGTCCCCCGTTCGTTGGATGGCCGCATCCAGGACCGCTCTCACATTTTGTTCCCGCCCGATCTCACGACAAGACTTCTTGGTCTTTCTGTAGTCCGCGACCGTACTAAACATCGGCACCCGGAGCGAACCGAGCGCATAGAATTTCGAAATGATCTCTTGCGTCAGTCCCTCGGCGAGGCCGTCCTGCTTAGGATCCTGCGAGCGGTTCTCAAAGGGGAGGACGGCGAGAGAATCATAGATTTTGCCGTGTTTGGGGAAGAAAAAGAGCAGGGCCAAAGCGATGAGGATGACAAAAATCGCGAGACCGGCATACGCATAGATCTTTTTGATGCCGAGGATCTTACCTCCCAACAAGCCGGTTTTAGCGCGGAGCGGCTTAAAGCCTTCGGCGACGGCGTTCAGGTCTTCGACGAGTTCGTCCATGCTCTCGTAGCGGGCGGCAGGGTTTTTGGCCAAAGTCTTTGCGATGATCTGGGCAAGCCCTGAGGGTAAGTCTTTGCGGAATTTCGTGATTGGCTCTGGCTCTGTCTTCAAGATCGAATGGATTAATGTTTGTTCATAATCACCCTTGAAGGGAAGCTTTCCCGAGAGCATCTCGTAGAGCACAACGCCCAGCGACCAGATGTCCGTGCGCTGGTCAACGGCTTCCCCCCGGGCCTGCTCCGGAGACATGTAGGCTACCGTGCCGATCGTCGTCCCTTCGCGAGTCAGTTTCACCTGTCCGGCCAACTTGGCCAGGCCGAAATCGACGATCTTCGCCGCTCCATCCTTCGTCATTAGGACATTCGCCGGCTTGATGTCGCGGTGAACGATGCCTTTCTGGTGGGCTTTCGTCATGCCTTGCGCCACTTGAATTGCGACGTTGATGGCTTCTTTGGATTCTAAGGGTTCCCGCTTGATCATCTCCCTCAGACTTTCTCCCTCGTAGAAGGCCATGGCAATGTACATCCGGCCGTCTTCAGTCTCTTCGATCTCGTGGATGGTACAGATATTGGGATGGTCGAGGGCGGAGGCCGCCTGGGCTTCGTGGATGAACCGCTCTCTCGCCGCGGCGTCCGCCGTCCACTGATAGGGAAGAAATTTCAAAGCCACCGTGCGCTTGAGCTTGGTATCTTCAGCCTTATAGACAATCCCCATCCCACCCCGGCCGATCTCTTCAATGATTCGGTATTTCCCGGCGATGAGGGTTCCCTTGGCTATTTTTGGGACTGGCGTTTCGAGCGTCTTCGTCGCCGAGAATCCGGGTTGCTCCTCAGGCCCGAGCGAGAGGCCGCAGTTGTTGCAGAATTTGGAGGTGTCTGCGTTCTCGGAGAAGCATTTAGGGCAAAGCATCTCCTAACCCTGTTTCTCTATATATTTTAGGCTAAAAATAACAACAATGAAATCCTAAGTCAAACTTCTAATATTCACGAAGGCCATTGAGCCGCTTGCGGGCCTCATCGACTTCGGGAAGGCCGGGGTCGGCGTTTTTCCAGAGGTCGAGGAATTCGCGATATCTGGCCGCGGCACCCGCCTTGTCTCCTACGCGCTCGAGGACCTTCCCCAATTTGTAAATGCTTCTCGCGAAGATCAAAGGTTCCGCCGGCCCGTAAAAGAATATTGACTTATGCCTCAAGATATCCTCATACGCTTTTCCGGCTTCCGCCCAGCGGCCGGCCTGCTGGTATGTCTCGGCGAGATAATCGAGAATTTCAGGACGGTTATTAAAGGCCATGTCAATTCCCATCAGGGGGAGGGCTTTCTGAAAATAATCTCGCGCTTGGTCGAAATTTTTCTGATGGAAAGAAATGACGCCAAGCAATCCGAGATAATATATGCTCCTCTTTTTCACGAAACCGCTTTCAATCGCCTGGCGCAGCTCTTCGGCCGATCGGCGGGCATCTTCGAAATTGCCCTGCCGGGCCTGGATTATTCCACGTCGATAAAGTACAAAGCATTCATTCAGTCCGTCGCCAAATTTTCGAGCGAGTTGAAGACTTCTTTCGCAGACGGAAAGGGCATGGGAGAAATCACCCGTCTTTTCCAGGAGATGAGCAAATCTCGGCTCATGCGAATACGAATCTCCTACTCCACCTGAAACTCTCCATTTCTCGATTTCACGGCTAAAGCTTAAAACGGCCTCCTTGATTTTCCCCTGTAAAGTGAGAGAAAGACTTCGGGCTTGCGCACTCGGGACGCCCTCAGGGGAAGCCGCCAGTTCGGCCTCCCACTGTTTAAGGAGAACATCGACTGCGGTAAAATCCTTGATGCACAAAAGATATAAGAGCTTATAATATCTATCCCCTGTAGCGTTGGGTTGATCATAGGCTCTATCGATTTCCTTTCTTGCCTTCTCGAAATCCCCTTCTATGCAGTAAACCAATCCTAAATTGGCCCGGATATGGCTGTTATCGTTGGACATGTCGAGATAGCTTTCTAAAACCTCTCGAGCTTTATCCGGCTGGCCTTTAGCTAAATAACACCAGGCCAACATCTGATAAGCACCGGCATTTTCGCTTCTGTGTTGTCTTAGGACTTCATATCGTTCAATGGCCTTGTCCCATTCTTCCATACGATAATAGAGCCATCCAAATTCTGCGTTGAAAAAATGGTCACTGGGATAGAGGGTAATCAACCTGGAAAAGGCATCGACAGCCTTATCCCAGGTCTTTTCCGAGGTGTAGAAGTAGTACTCGGCCTCGATAAGGTTCTTCTCTCGCTCAGAAACCCGCTCCCTCAGTTCGAAGGCTTTTTGCAAGCGGAGCCGACCTAATTGACTCTGCCCGATGCTGAAATATTGGACGGCCATCATGAGATAGGCTGTGGCGAACTGCGGATCGACGGCCACGGCTTTCTCAAAATAGGAGATAATCGATGCATCAAAAGGATCTATGATCATCGTCTGATAGCCCTGCAAATAGAACTTAAAAGCTTCGAGGGAAGTCGTTAAATTTTCCAATTTTGTATTGGCATCGGTGGCCGCTTGCTGAGGCGTCAATCCTAAACTCGTTTTCAGACGGCCTGCCAGATCATCCACCATAGCTAAAATGCTCCCTTCACCAATCCCCTCCGCGCGCTCAGGGGCGATGATTTGTAGCGTGGAGGCGTTCTGAAGGTTCAGTTCGATCCTGAATCTCTCTCCGTCCTTGTAGAGGATTCCGCGGATAATATGTGTGGCCAATCCGCGCCTGGCGATTTCTTTGAGATCTTCCGGAGTGTAGTCATCTTGTTCGTGGAGACTCAGCCTTTTAAGAATGCCGTAGATTTGGCTATCGGGGAGGACACGGATATAGAGGGATTGGGAGAGACTAAAGATTAACGAAGAGCAGATCCCTTTTCTCCACTGATCAAGGTTCTTGTCTCCAGTGCTGTTCTTGAAATAGAGAACGGCTACGGCCGGAGGGCCGGTGGGAGAGGGGGGAGCTTCTTTCTTGGGAAGGAATTTCAACAAGCCGAAGACAATGGCCGCGACCGCGATGAGGACGCCGGCGGGGATGAGGAGTTTTTTTGGGGTGAGCTTGACCGTTATTTCGCGAGACGATAAAGGTTTGCGCTTGGCCGTCGTGCGCTCGGCCGTCGGCAGCCCTTCTTCGACGACGGCCAGGTCGGCCAGGAGCTCCTCGGTCGTCTGATAGCGCTTTTCCCTGGACTTCTCCAGCGAGCGGAGGATGATCCGTTTCAGACCTCCCGGGATCTGGGGGTTGAGCTTCTGGGGATCAGGAACCGGCTCGTACTTATGTTTATGGGCGATGCTCATCGGGGTTTCATCCTCAAACGGCGCATGACCCGTGACCATCTCGAAGAGAATGACCCCGAGAGCGTAAATATCCGAGCGGGCATCCGCCGCCTTGCCCTCCACCTGCTCCGGTGACATGTATTCCGGCGTCCCGACAATCACTCCTTCTCCCGTCACGCCTTTCGCCTCGAGCGAGCGGGCGATCCCGAAGTCCATGATCTTGGCGTTGCCCTCTCGGTCGAGCATGATGTTGTGCGGTTTGAGGTCGCGGTGAACGACGCCCAGCTTGTGAGCTTGGCCCAGCCCTTCCGCCACCTGTCGGGCGATGAATACCGCTTTCCCCGCCGTCAGAATCCCCATCCGATGGATGACGCTCTTCAGGTCTTCGCCCGCCACGTATTCCATTGTGATATAGAGCGTCCTGCCCTCCTCGTTCAGGTCGTGCATCCGGCAGACGTAGGGGTGGCTGATCTTGCGGGCGATCCGCAGCTCGTTGCGGAAGCGCTCGACGGTCTTCCGCTCCGCGGCGATTTCGGGCTTGATCAGCTTGAGGGCGACTTCCTCATCGATCTTCTTATCGAAGGCCCGGTAAACGCGCCCCATGCCGCCCGTGCCCAACTCCTCGATGATCTCGTAGCGACCGGCAAAGACGACGCCGCGGGCGAGCTCATCTCTTGTCGTCTCAAGGGTTTTGGTGACGGAGATCTGAGGGATGGAATCAAGCCTTGTTGCGCACTTAGAGCAATAAATTGAATCGCCGGGATTGTCAAAATGACACTTGGGGCATTTCATGGGAATAAAATTCAAAACTCCTCAAAAAGTTCAAGTTGTGCATTTCTTTTTCGCAAATATGCCCTAACTTTACGCCAAAATTCCTGGGCCGTTTTATAGATGGCTTCTGTTTCACTTCTGCTGATCAAGCCTCTTGGATCATAAATACAATCGTTCCGTTTAATCCTGAATTTTTGAATTTTCATGATCAGGCTTTTGAAATCATTTCCCAAGAGTTCACCCGCAACTGTAAAAGTCGTCTTGTGCTGCTCACCATCATCGGGCAGATACCCATCTATGAGCAATATAACACGGCCGATTTGAAGTAATCCATCGTACGCGAGCTTGAAAGCCGCTTCTTCGACCTTCTCTTTGATTATAGCAGCGGCTTCAAAATTTCTTCTTGCCGCATCCAGTAATTGATTAAGATAGGCAATATCCGTGCTCTGTCTTTTTAATTTGCCTTCCTTCACCAATCTATTTAATAATTCTTCTAAACTCATGCTCATTGCCTATTAAAAACATGACATTTTTTGCAATATCTTTATGAAAATAGTTTATTTTGACCTTTTCCAGGAATTCTTCACAAGTGGCGATATGATAATTGATTTCTCGGCCGATTGTTCCTTCCACTTTTTGCACCGCCTGAAACACTCTATCTTCTTCCATTTCTCCAATGACAAAAAGGTCAATATCAGAATCGGATTTGAAGCCCCCTTTCACATAAGAGCCAAAAAGAAAAGCATAAGAGATGCCTTTTATCCTGCTCAGTTCTTTTTTTAATTCAACCTCTGCTCCGAATGTTTTTTTGACGATGGACTCAATCTCATTAAGAAGCGAATAGTGTCTATTAAGGGAATAAAAGTTCAGATTAGCCCGTTTTTTAAACACGATAAAATCATTCCGCAAGAGTCTATTGAGTTCACGCTGGGCGGTGCCTGGAGAGGTTTTCACAATTTTGGCGATTTCGCTTAAATAAAACTCTCTATTTTGGTTGTACACTAAAAGCAAAATAATTCTTTGCCGGATCTTCGAATTTGTCAGTAAGTCGATCATCTTGATTTTTAAGATTTGAGTAAGTTATTACTCATATTTGAGTAAATGTCAATTCTTCTTGTTTCGTCTTAACTTGCTCAGCCGTTTTAATAACTTTGTAATCCCACTAGGCGTTTTTTTGCATCTTCGACTTCGGGGAGACCCGGATCGGCTTCATTAAATCTATTTGACCGGACCTAAATATTTATCCAGCCAGGCAAGGCTCTCTTTTATGACCTCGTTCATATGCCTTGTTAAGGTATGGCCATCCGGCAATACCAGATGCTTTTTATCTTTTTTGGGAGTTCCCAGAGCTTCGAAAAACGGCTTTTGGGTCTCTTTGTAGCGAAATGTCGAGTCATATTCGCCATTGATCATCAGAATGGGAGTCACGCATCGCTGGATCCATCCTTTATGGGATACGCCAAAAATTTCTTTTGACCACAAGCATCCTGAAATCAATATCCCGGTCTTGAATCTCTTTTCGACAGTGCAGGCTAAGGGGCCCAAATGGGCGCCCCAGCTTAACCCACAAAAGGCGATTTTTTCTTGGTTAATGTCATCACGACTCTCCAGGTAGTCGACGGATCGCATGATGTCTTTCAAATGCTTGATGATAAAATTCTTATTGAATAGCAATACGTTTATTTTCTTAAAAAGGTCAATCTCCGGACTGCCACCCCGCTCATAAGTCCCTTTCAAAATAGGGTATAAAACGGCCCGGCCATCTCTAGTGAAGTAATCCCAATAATTCATATCAAGACCTTTTCCATTCAGACTATCCGTTAAATTGGCCGCAGAAGCGCCAGGCCAATAAATGACTGTTTGAAAAGGAGGATTTGTGTTCTTGGGCAGAAAGAGATACGCCAGCATACGTTCTT
>Ga0209182_10000349_pt1 | contig 12083 bp, 11 predicted proteins | sample LakBais05cmmetaG_FD_185474 | JGI IMG/M metagenome (GOLD analysis project Ga0209182, IMG submission 185474) | Lake sediment microbial communities from Lake Baikal, Russia to study Microbial Dark Matter (Phase II) - Lake Baikal sediment 0-5 cm... | ecosystem: Environmental > Aquatic > Freshwater...
CGAGATTTGGTGTGGTGGAAAGCTGGTCTTCCAGGTATTTGGTTATGTCCGATTCAACATCGGTAGCGGATGCACCCGGATAGGGGGTGATCACACTAACAGCCGGCGGCTCAATATCGGGCAACATGTCCAGGTTGAGCTTGAAGAAGGCAACAGAACCAAGCAAAAAGATGGCAGCGAAAACCATGATGATGGCAACCGGCCGCCGGACGGCAATCTCGGGAAGTTTCATACCTGACTATCCCCTTTGTATTCATTTGTTTCGAAAAAACGAAGTTCCTGCTCCATATCTCGGAGACATCTGTTTTGCTCGTGACAACAGATCTTGGCCCAAGCTATAACGCTGACCCAACCCGCTACGGCAAGGGAAAGGAGGGTAGCGGTTCTTCCATGAAAATGGCTTGTAATGGCCCAGATTGCCAGCGCGCCTGCTATGATCGCACCAATCAGCCAGGCGAATAGATGACAATTGCACGGATCACGGTCAGGGACCGGAGGAGAGAACCAAATCTGTTCCCCGATCTGAGTCCGCTCAAATTGCGCATCGTCTAATTGTTTTTCAATTATGCGGTCCTTGAACCTGATAATCACAACCTTTCTCTCAGCCTGGTCTCCGGATGGCTTCAGCGTCCTTTTCTCGATAATTTCGCCTTTGACCTTTAGGGAATGAAAACGATTAACGAACCCTTTTTCTTGGATCGAGCAAATATTAAATCCCATTTTTCGTCCTCCCCGATACAGGATCTTGTTTCAAGTTTATTGCGGCAGCACCTTTCCATTTTTCCATAAGCTGCGCCGTAGCTTCCCGGTATCCCTCGTCAATAGCCTCTTGGGCCCGATGAAATTCCAGAAACCGGATATGCCCCAACTGCGGTTTAATCAGCAAGTCGGGCGGATCTGTTGCCAATCTGGCCGCCGTGATCTGTGCTTCCATGATGTTGCTTGAAGTCGTCAATACCTCAAAGATGTTTGGCGTGGGGTCCCTGTACATCCACTGACTCACTTGAGATAATGCGGACGAGTTGCATTCGCTACGCCTCTTGTTCAGGGCCTGCACGATTCTCCATTGTTTGCCAATGAACTGGCCAACCGCATGTTTTGTCGGCGGAGCAACCGGACCGATGTTGTTTGCACTCTTTTTGTCGAATATGTCGTGGTTCAAATCCACGGCAATGACGTAATCCGCTCCCATATTCCTGGCAGCGCTCACCGGCACAGGGTTGACCAAACCGCCATCTACCAGAAAGCCGCCGTTCTTCTTTAACGGCGTAAAAATGCCAGGGACCGAGATGCTCGCGCGGATCGCCTCTATAAGGTCCCCTTCGTTCAATATGACCTCACGACCCGTGGACAGGTCAGCGGCAACAGCGCAATAGGGAAGGGGTAATTCTTCAATTTTCATCTCTCGAACATGACTGCGAAAGAAATCGGTGATCTTTTCCCCATCAATGAGTCCGGACCTCGGGAAAGTTACATCCATGAATAAAACGATTTGTTTCCAGTTGAGTTGACGGGCAAAAGCTTCCAACACATCTATTTTGTTGAGGGCAAACGCGGCCCCTACCAAAGAACCAATGCTGGTGCCGGCGATACACTTGACTTCAATGCCTGCGTCAGCCAGCGCCCGTATTACACCAATATGGGCCCATCCCCGTGCAGAGCCGCTGCCCAGCGCCAGACCGATATTTTTCGGAAAACCCGAGTTATGGCCTGACATACTCACCGCCGATCATCTTGAGAAGTTGTCCCCTCGGACTTATCCGTTTCATTCTTGTTCTTAAGATCCTGCACGATTATCTCAGCGCCGGTACGCAATCGACCCGCTCCGCTGGTGACCACCTTTTCGCCTTGAGCCAAACCATCACGCACTTCTGCGAGTTGTTCCTCTATGACGCCCACCTGAACGGTTCGCTTAACCGACTTGTTTCCGTCCACCACGAAGACGTAATACGTGCCGCTGCCGGGGAGGCGTTGCAGGGCATCGCGCGGGACGGAAAGGGCGCGTCGTTTGCCCATGAACAACTTCACCTTGGCAAACATCCCGTCCACGAGCTTACCCACCTGATTGGGCACTTGAATCCTCACGCGAAAGGTGCGGGTTTGTCGATCCACCATCGGATTGATAACAATCACTTTTCCGGAGAACTCCTCTCCCGGAAAGGAATCAACCGTGATCATGGCAGTGTACCCGATGGCAACGCGCCCGATGTCTCCCTCGGGCAAATCGATATCCGCTTTCAGAGATGTCTGATCCACGATGCGGAGGAGTTGGAATCCGGGCGCAACCGCCTGACCGATTTCCACATTTCTTTCCACGACGGTGCCGGTAATCGGTGATCGGATTTCGGTATCGTTGAGATGTTCCAGAGCGGAGCCCAAGGCGGCCTTTGCCTGGTTACGTTGTGCCGTAACAGAAGATACTGTCTCCCTGGCAGTTTTAAAGGCCGCCTCCACCGCATCAAAGCGGCTTTGCGGAATGACCTTTTCTTTCAGCAGTTCCGTTGCTCTGTTGTAATCTTTCTCGGCCCGTTCAAACTGAGCGTTAGCCTGCAGAATCGCTGCTTCCGCAGCCGCAAGCGCTGCCTGCATCTGTTTGACCGCGAGATCGAGGTTCGACCTGTCCAATCGGATCACGACCTGACCGTTTTTAACGCGATCCCCGACATCAACCAGAACCCCTGTTACGGTCCCTGCCACTTTGGGACTTAGCGGGCTTACCTCTCGTGCTTTCAGGGTGCCGACAGCACTCATCTCTTCGCGAAACTCATGTTGAACAACAGCCGCGATTGTGACCGGCAGCGCTTTATCGACCGCCTGCATATCGATGTCTTTTGGCCTTTGTTTGCTGAAAACTTGAAACACAATGATCGCAATGACAACAACGGCAACGGCAATCATGATATATGCTGATTTTTGCTTCATTTGGCAGGTTCCTCTCCCTTGATGTCAGGTCCCTTTACCACCTTTGCACCCACTGCTCTCTGAAGGGCAGCGAGCGCAACGTTGTAGTCAAAAAGAGCCTGGGTGTGAGTCGCTTCAGTTCGAGTCAAGGACGTCCGGGCATCCAACACATCGGTATTTGTGCCTTCTCCCTCCCGGTATCTGACCCTTGCGTGGCGATAGGCCTCCCTGGCCGTCTTTAGCGCACTCTCGGCCGCCTCGATATTCTTTTCCGCTTTCCCAAGGTTGAGAAAGGCTTGGCGCACCTCAAGCCGAATGCGGTCTTTTGTTTTATCATGCTCAATTCTTGCCTGTGCAAGTTGGGAGCTCGCCTCTCTGACCCTGGCACCTGTCTTCCCCCAATTCCAGATGGGAAGCTGCGCCACCATCCCTACCGTCCAGTGGTCTCCGCCTTCCAGATCCCGGGTATCGCCTTTCATGTATTCGTAGCGCCCTTCCAGGGCAACGGAAGGCATATATTCTCCCTTCGCCGCCTTAAGCCCCTGCTCTGCAGCGGCAATCTTGGAAGTGATTGCCGAGATCTCCGGGCGTCGCTCGATGGCCAATTTGGTGAGATGAGAAAGATCGTCTTCCGGCTTCGGGGGCCGCCCCAAGGCTTCCGTCAAACTGACCGATTCTTCAAGGGGGATGACCAGCAGGTTTTTCAGGGCAGAGTGAGCTAAATCAACTGCGTTATCGGCCGCATTCAGCTCCGTTCGGGCATTGGCCAATTCCGTGCGGGTGCGCAGAAGGTCGATTTCCGGATTCGCGCCCTTTTCCACCAGTATGGTGACATCGTGCTCGTGTACTGCAAGCAGATCGTGGGCCTCTGCGGCGACTTTTTGAAATGCCTCGGCCACCTGCACGGTTCGGTAAGCGCGCGTAACCTGGAAAGCGATTTCCTCTTCGATGGTTCTTTTCCCTTGAGCCTGGGCGTCCCGCGAATATTGCGCTGCCCTGTGCGCCGCATCCAGCCTGCCGCCCATAAAAATGGGCTGCTGGATTACAATCCCCGCCTTGTAAAGATCGCGGTCCATAAAGGTCAGTGATTGCGGCCCCATTGCAAAACCCAGTTCCTTGTCCAGTCGTGAGTAGGATGCCTCCGCCCCCAAAAAAGGAAGCATGGCCGCCCTGGCTTGAGTTATCTTTTCCTCGGCTTGCCTAAGGGCTTCTTGGGTGAGAAGGATGTCGTGGCTGCGATGCGACGCGATCAGCAGGCAATCACTCAGCGACAGGTGCAGACGCCCGTCCTTTTCGAATTTCCGAAGCATCTCATTGGGAGAATTGGTAAAATCGCTTTGCATTTCTTGCGATAACCCGGCAGTCGCTGTTGAATAGCTGTGCGGTAGATAGGCAGGAGCGCGTACAGAAGCACAACCTGTCAGTAGCAGCAATCCGCCACCAGCCATAAGCAGAACCTTGATGCGAGTGCTCGACTTTAGCGTTTTTCTCATTCGGCCAAAACTCCTTTGAAAAATATGTCCCTGATCAACGAGATGTTCGCCTCGTAGGAATTCGGCCAGTTTGGTTGACCACGTGCCCCTCCTCATAATTCCGTCGGCGATGCCGTTCATGTGGAGGAAGCCGCTATTGGGTTTGCCGCAATACCCCTCGGAGACCTTTCCAATTGGGTCTTCTGTATGACAACTGGCACAAACAGTATCAAAAAATGGGTTATGCAAAGGTCTCTCAAACAAATTACAAATGGCAAGACATATTAGGCACATTATTCCATATCCTTTTCTATTGCCTTCCTGACCCGTTCGACAAGTTTTTCCCTTGTTTCATATGTATATTCGTCAACGGGAATGGGCTTATGGATTATCAGTTTCATATCGCCCGGCAGGATCCGCAGGCTTTTCTTGGGTAATATCTTTCTTCCTCCCACCACGGTTACGGGAAGTATCGGTACCCCTGCCTCCAACGCCATAACGAAACCGCCTTTTTTAAAACTTTGGAGCTTGCCATACGGACTTCTCGTGCCTTCGGGAAAGAAGACCACAGAAGAACCGGCCCGTATCTTCTCACCCGCCGCCTTGAGGCTCTTTCGCGCCTTTTCAGAATTCCCCCTGTCAACATAGATGTGTCCCACCGTCTCGCAAGCAATCCCGAATATGGGTATCTTTCTGAGTTCCATTTTCATAACCCATTTCAGTGGCAGGGGTAGATACCCTATCAGTGCAAACACATCGTAGTAACTCTGATGATTCGCCATCACTATATATGGCTGATTTTCATCTATAAATTCATCTCCGCTTACTGACATGGAAACCCCCGACAGCGCGAGATTCAGCCTGCCCCAGAATCTGCTTATATGGTCAACCCAATTACCCTGAGAATTAAGATACGCGGCAAATGCGGCCGTAGCAGGGACAACTGCAGTATTCAATGCAATCAAAACAATAAGAACCGGGCGATAGGCAGAAAAGGCGAAATCACGCATCTTCTTTTTTGCCTGCTCTGCTGTAAATTTATAAGAGGTAAAATTAATATGCGGTATGCTACACATTGTTATTCTCCTCTTTGAATTCTCTTGGATTGCACCGGTCATTATGGAATTGGTGATGCGAGTGCTCGACATTAGCGTTTTTCTCATTCGGCCAAAACTCCTTTGAAAAATATGTCCCTGATCAACGAAACGTTCGCCTCGTAGGGATGCCGATCTGGGTCTTCAAGCCCGCAAAAAAGAAAGGCATTGGTGAGGCCCTCCAAGGCCACGGCCATATAATAGGGGTCCTTCTTGCGGAGTACATTTTCGCGGATGCCTTTTTCCAGTGTCGAAGCCAGTTGCCTTACCAGTTCGTCATAAAGCTTGCGAATGTCCTGATCGAGGCCGGCCTTGATGTTGAAACTCGCACCCCGTGTTTCAGCAAAATAGAGCCGCAAAGTGGCAAGGTTACCGGCAAAGATTCCCGTTTTGGCGGAAATGTAATCGTTGAGAATCGTCAGGACGTCACCTTGCCGTGAAAGAACTCTGCTCAGGGTATGGTGGTATTCCGCTGCCTTTTCCATGATGAGGGTCTTGTAAAGGGCCTCCTTGTTCCTGAAGAACTTGTAAAGCGTTCCGATGGCAAATTCGGCTCTTTCCGCAACCTCGTGCATGGAGACGTTGTGGTATCCCTTCTCCGAGAAGAGATTGAGGGCGGCCGCGAGCATCTCCTGACGTTGCCATAATTTCTCTCTTTCCCGCCTGGGGGGCTTCTCGTCTTGCATTGCTTGATCTCCGTATGCTTAGCGTTGTCAGATACCGTGAAAACGACGTTATCTTATAAATAATGACGTACGGTTCATAATATTAAACACAGAACGTTCTCTTGAAGCGGAAATTCAAGAAAGTATCTGATATTTTTGTGGGGTATAGTATCGCGGACAGAGATAAAGGCCGGTACATAGAAGACTCAGGGTAGGATGAGGAACGAGATGCGCGGCATGGGCTTTCTAAAAGGACATGCGGTGCTTGACCAGCTTCTCCCACATCTTGCGCTGGCGTGTCCAATGGGGCACGGCGGCGATGGGACGGACATCTTTCTCGCGGATCGGATCGCGGTCCTCGATGGTACGGGACAAAACAGAATCTCTTCCTGGGTGTCCGGTTCCGGGCTGAGCAGGTTCATGATCTGCATTATGCGCGCCCATGTCACATACCCAAGACTCCCACCGTGAAAAAGCTATGCCTTATCAATTAAATTCAATCAGCATACCGACATTCTTTGGATGGTTGCACATTTCTGGTCGTGGTATATCGCCACTCGACAAGCTCTATTCTCAGCCCTTCCTCAAAACTGATCTCCAGACTAGTGCTCCGCAAAGGACATGTTATCGAAAATCACCCGTTGGGTGTGACCGGCAATTATTACTCCGGCGATTAAACATATAAAACCTGTGCAATGCACGTTGTTCTTGAGAATGGCGATCATGCTTTGATATATTTTAGTTGCCGGAGTAATAAGGCGGCTTATAGACTCTTTTGGCCGGCGGGTTAGGCTCTTAACGGGTGGAATGGGGAGGTTGGGTGCGCAATGGGCAGGTCGGGCATGTCGTGAGCGCAGCGCGCGGCTCTGTTGGCTGCTATAAAGCGCTTATTTCTCGGGGCTGTAATTCAGCCTGTGGGCCACATTGGAGATGAGGCCGGTGATCTTGGCCAAGGCATTGGGCTGTTTGAGCGCCCGGTAAATGATTTCCATGATTTTGTAATAATCCCTTGTGAACCTGTTGTAGCCGGCCTGGAGTTGATCGGCGGTCATGTTTTTCGGCCTTATGATGACCGTGTTCCCGGTGTATTTCGTATAGTCGGTGCAGATGATTCGGCCTTCCTTTTCAAATTTCTTGTAGAATTCGGTCCCCGGATAAGGGATGAGAATGTTGACGGCGACGCTGTCGATCTTGATCTTTTCCAGTACGTCGATGGTCCTGTCGAAAACGTCCGGGGTGTCGGTGTCAAAGCCGAAGATGATCCCCCCGTCCACCAGGATGCCGCGATCGTGGAAACGCTCTATGTTGGTCTTGAGGCGATCGACCCTGTTGAAGCCCTTGTTCGCTTCGGAAAGGGTATCGGCGGACACGGACTCGATTCCCGCAAAGACGCCGATGCAGCCCGCTTTTGCGGCCAGTGAGAGCAGTTCATCGTTTTCCGCGAGGAGCACGTGGGTTTGCATGAAAAACTTCTTTTCATGGGGGATCATCGCAGTGAAAAGTTCTTTCGCGAAAATTTCATCGGCCGCAAGGTTGTCGTCCAGGAACGCGATGATCCTATCGCTCGCCCGCTCGACGTCGGCGATGATGTGATCGACGGGCCGGGTCCGGAAACCATAGCCGTGGACGTATCGCGAGGAACAAAACGAACAGGCATGGGTGCAGCCCCTTGTCGCCTCGATGGGGTAGAGCGGAAAATATCGGGAGGCGTCAAGCAGGTCCAGCCTGGGCCTGTTCAATTTGGACAGAACCACCGCCTTTTCAGCCCTGTAGATCCCCCGCATCATCCCGGCCACGGCATCGGCGACAACCTGCGGCCACACCTCCTCGGCTTCGCCCACCACAACCGCATCGGCATGGAGCAAAGCCTCTTCCGGCATGACCGAGGCGTGCATGCCGCCCAGGACAACGGGGATATGCTTTTTTCTGTAGTGATCTGCAACTTCGTAGGCTCGATAGGCCCTGAATACCTCGAAAGAAATTCCCACGAGATCGGGACTGTCGTCCAGGTTGATCTTCTTGACCCTCTCGTCCTCGATGGTGATCTCGTGACCATCGGGAGTGGCTGCCGCCACCGCCGGCAGGGAAAGGGTCATGATCTGTGACCATCTTGACCGGGATCTGACCGCCGCCGATATGAGCTTTATCTTCATGATCGCACCTCACCGAATGGTTTCATAGCCTCCGGGAACGCCATGCCTTGAGAAGACGATTTGCCAAAGTTGAACGTGCCGGGCGCGAAAAGATCCGGCGCAGTAAAGCAGGTAGTATTTCCATAAGCGGTAGAACCGCTCGCCGTATTTCGCTTTCAATCGATCCCAGCCCGAGTCGAAGTTTTCAAACCAGGCCATCAGTGTCCTGTCGTAATCGGGGCCGATCAGGTGCCAGTCCTCCATCACAAAGCTCTTTTCAACGGCGGCGCCGATCTGCGCAATGGACGGCATATTGCCCCCCGGAAACAGATATTTTGTCATGAAGGGATCCGCCGTGGTCGTTGTCGAGAGCTCTTTGCCGATGGTATGCAGAAGGAAAAGGCCGTCATCGGCCAGGCAGCGCCGCGCAACCTGCATGAAATGCCGGTAATTCTTATAGCCCACATGTTCGAGTACGCCCACGGCGACAATGCGGTCGAATGTCCCGCTTAGATCACGATAGTCCTGGAGCTTGATTTCAACCGGGCGCCCCGCGCATATCTTCCTGCCCAAGTCCGCCTGCTCCCTGGAAACGGTGACTCCGGTCGCCGTGATTCCATATTTTTCGGCGGCGTATTTCATGAAGCCGCCATAGCCGCAGCCGATATCCAAGACCGTCATCCCTGCATGGAGTCCCAGCTTCCTGCAGATCAAATCGAATTTGGCCTCCTGCGCCGCGTCCAGGTCTGTGGCTCTCAGCCAGTAACCGCATGTGTAGGCCATGGACTTGCCCAGCATCGATTCGAACAGATCGTTGCCGATATCGTAATGCCTGTCGGCGATCACAAATGCCTTGCGCCGGGATTGTTGATTGAATATTCGCGACACCGCCGCCCTCAAAAGGAGCGGCCAGCCTGGTTTGATTTTTTGCTCCAATTGCGCGCACAATATGCTACAGATGAATTCATCGATCCGGGCGCAGTCCCACCAGCCATCCATGTAGGATTCCCCAAGCCCGAGGCTGCCGTCTTTCAGCACGCGGGCATAGAATCCCTCATCCCGCACCTGTATGTCCCAGGGATCGGGGCCGTCGATCCGGACGCCGGCAGTGGAAAGCAACGGCTCGATGATATTTCGGTGATTTTTCATATCTCGCCTTTTCCGAGAAACCTCAAAAACTCCTCCTTGATAAACCGCCCCGCGGGGCGTGGGTCGCTAATCCCATCCCCTGCCTGACCTCACGCTGCTTTCAGCCGCTTGATTTCCGCCTCTACCCATAATTTCATGCCCCACCTGATCTCCTCCTTGAAAGGGGCAAGCAAGCATTCCCCTCAATGGCTTGCCCCGTTCGATCAGCCAGCGATGCGAGCGGTTCTCGAAGGCATCCAGGATTTCACTCTTCCCTTGGATGGCATGCCCCCCCGTATTCCCCCTCCCCTTCAGGGTGAGGACCAGGGTGGGGGTGGGGTAGGAAAGTTATCCGCCGGAGTCGGGCTCAGTTTCTTCAAGCACCGTCCTTTGGATGGTCAAGGCATTCCCCTCCGTCGCCTGGCCCCACTTGACCAACCGGAGACGCGGACCGTTCTCAAACGTGATCTCGATCCCGGTGATGCAGAGCGGATGGACGCAAGAACCGGTGTTGAAGTAGCTCCGATCGGGCTGGTGCTTGAACGAGACGCCGTCGGTCCTGACCTTGGACTCCAGGTAGCGCTGTTCCGTCAACGACAGATTCTCGAACACCGCCCGGTGGGTGTGGCCTGCAATGATGGCGGCGATCCCTTGATCGTTATTGTTCGCCCATTCGTGGAGGCGTTTGTCCACCTCGTTGCAGAGGCCGGGGTTGAGGGCGGCCCGTGTCGGATCCTTGATGCCGACACGTTGCAGTTCCGGCCAGAAGTTGTGCACGAAAAACTTGCTGACGACAGCCATCTCCCCGCAGCACTTCGGGTCCGCCTGGTGGCCGTGCAGGAGAAGGATAGCACCCGGCTTCGGCGTCGGCAGGCACGACGGAGAAGGCGCGCCGTCTTCCGGTGGACCGGGCGAGGTGGCGACGCCAGCACATTCCCCGATGCCGGGCGCCGTCGTTCCGCCACTTTCACCATCACCGGACGCCTTTTTCTCGCCATCAGCAAACGCCGCTTTTTTGCCGCCGCCAATGGCAGCCCCTCCGAACGCCTCACCGCCACCTTCCAGCGCCCCGGTCTCCAGCACTATCCCCTCATAGATCTCGATGCCGGGGAACAACGTGCGATAGACGGCCTCGTTGTCCTGCCAGTACAGGTCGTGGTTCCCCCAAATCTTGAGGTAACGGGTCTTCGCGGGATCGGGGTCGTGGAATTTCACCAGGAGCTCATAGACCGACGTGTGGGTGATGTAGATCTGGTCGAAATTATCGTTCTCCCAGAGCTCCTCGGCGTCGCCCAGCTCGACGTACGTGAAGCCGTTTTCGAGGTAGTGTTTCAGGGCGCAGCGGTAAATCAGGGAGTTCTGCGCGAAGTCGTCGGCCCCGGAGCCGTCCCCTCGGTGCATGTCCGACATGCAGACGAGCCTCACGCCGGGCGTCAGGTTCAGCCGCCGGATACGTTCGAGTCTGGGAAAGATTCCCATTTTCTACCTCCTTCGATTTCGCCTGAGATTTTCCCCCGTACCAATGGGAAACCTCTTCGTTACTTCCAACCGTCAAATCGACAGTAACCTGCTGTCTCTTTGCCATCCCCGGCTGCCGCATCCGCCGCTATGCAGTGCATGTTTTCGCCGCTTACACCCTCTGCCATTCTTGGGTAGCCCGGACACTAACTGTGACGAGCCGAGGCCCGTCAGGATCATCCAAAGTCCCGACGCGCCGAGACCGTTCCAAAGCAGTCCACTCTCTTAAAAGCATCGACGTCGTCGCGGATGATCGCCCCGTGTCCAGGATAGATGATCCGGGGGCGGATTGTTTCGGTGAGCGCTGCAAAGGTCCTCCGGATCCAGCCTTCATCCCAGCAGAAGCGGTTCAGGTATCCCCGGCCGTCTTTCCGGCCCAGGATCAGATCGCCGGAGATGAGTTCCCCCGAGGCCTCGTTGAAGAACACGATCGAATCCTCCGTGTGACCCGGAGCGGCGATCGCCTCCCAGTCGCCGAAGCCGATCCTGGAACGGGGAAGACGATTCCCTTCGAGATAGCGGATGCGGTTCGCATAGGAAACGCTTTGGAGGTTTCTCAAGAAAGGCAGGGGCACTCCGGCCGGGCTGTCAAACGACAGATCGGACCATTTCCGGATGCCAAAGCGGCCTGCAATCAACGTGGGCAGCAGGCCGGTGAACCAGTTCCGCATCGGGGAGAGCGGCCGATTCGCCTTCAGGTAAGCCTTCACGAGTGGATGGAACAGGATCGTCGTCTTCGGGGAACATTTTGCCAGCAGCGCGCCGATCCCGCCGATGTGGTCGATATGAAAATGGGTGGCGGCGATGATACGGATCGCCCGGAGGGATCGCTTCATGGTGTGGGTACAGTAATCCTCCACCGCCTGGGCCGCTCCGACGCACCCGACATCGACAACCATCAGACCGGCGCCCTCCTCGATGAGGTACGTATTGGCCAAACCGCAATCCGGGATGCTGTGAACCATGTTCGCCTCCTTAACCCCTCTGAGCCCCCCGATTACTCTTCCCGTTTATCTTCCAAGATCTCAGGTTTTCCGCCGCAAATCCGCCTGCGGCAAACCGAATTGAGTTTGTGCCCCCTTGTATGTTCCCCCATGATTTGATGGTTCATATGATCAACTTGTAGTAAGTGGCATAGAGCTTTACGGTTGTGGCAGATCGAGACCCCCTTGG
>Ga0209182_10000350_pt1 | contig 12081 bp, 12 predicted proteins | sample LakBais05cmmetaG_FD_185474 | JGI IMG/M metagenome (GOLD analysis project Ga0209182, IMG submission 185474) | Lake sediment microbial communities from Lake Baikal, Russia to study Microbial Dark Matter (Phase II) - Lake Baikal sediment 0-5 cm... | ecosystem: Environmental > Aquatic > Freshwater...
TATTGGTACGGAGAATACATATACTATTCAGCAGCTAGCAGATAATGTAAAAAACATGTGCAACTTTACCTGTATATCAGGAGGAAATACCATCATTAATATAATGTCAAATTCCTCAGCTCAGTACGATTACTACATCAGTAAAAATAGTGCTCAGTATAAATTTCCTATGGATGATCCCGAGCATGTCCATATTACAGGTCAATATGGGTTTTCATGTACAAATGATGCTGTATTTTTTTATCCAGGCGGTGATCCAGATACTATTCTACCAAATGTAGCTAAGCCTAACCAGCAAAACGTAGTGATGTTAGTAGATAAAACAGGAACTACATTTAAGGCTGGAGACTGGGTAAAGCCTAAGCAGTGGGGCGATGGGACGTGGAGTTGGGTTCTTACACAAGGATTAGGAAATAAGTTTATATGTAATATAGTAAAAAAAGGTACTAATAATGAAACTTATTGGGGGAGATTTAATGGTTCATCGTTTGACCCGATTACCACTCCTATGGATGTTTTAAATTTAGGTATACTAACAGTAGGCCAGACGGTAAGAATCTACGCACATTCTACATATAACGATATACGCAGAGGATATTGGAGTTAACGAAAAAACCACAGGTGTAACGCAGGATTGCCCCCAGTGGGTGGGTTATGGTTTATTTCCATGAATTTTCTAGCGTACGTCACCCGGAGCGTATATGGGAGAACGAGCCCGTACACGCCACTCACCGCCTACAATGAACAGCCAAAGAGTAACTAGTATTATCAGAGCACTAACCGCAGCAGTACTGCGTGTACTAGCTGCGCTGCTTAGGTGCACGTCACCGTTAGTGTCCGCGCGGACACTTAGTAGCAGGCTGGCTGCATGTAGTACCTGCGAATGCAGACTAGGCCTTAACTGCTTAGTGTGTGGCTGCTTTATTCATCTAAAGGCTAGGTTACGTAGGCAAACGTGCCCACTTAACCACTGGAACTAGCCGTGCTCGTACCAAGCAGGCACCGGCCTCTTACTCATGAAACGCTTGAGAAAGTGACGCAGTGCTGTGGTAACGCGGAGCATGTGACTATGTTAGGCATCAACGGTCAGGCGGCTACATGTTGTTTTATAGGCTGCGTAAATAGGATACTAGCATGACGTTACGTAACGACATCCTAGCCGTGCTACAGGTTCAGGAATCAAGTCAGACGTCGAGAGAATTGGCCATACTGCTAGCGGATACAGGGGCTACCTACGAGCAAGTTGATAAGATGCTGCACCATCTGTGCTGGCAAGGACGCGTCAGCTACGACTCACTGGGCTTTCTAGACGACGGCGTTACGACAGCGGAGACATACTGGGAACTCGTAGAATCAGGCGAAGACACCAGATTCTTATCTAAGAAGTAATACTGTATTGACACTTGATCAGGTGCCGACACTATGCCAGCCATGTTCCTCCTAGGACAACGTGTGTGTCACAGTGCATTTGGCTACGGTGTCATCATAAAGACAGCCAAAGACCTAGTGACTGTACACTTTGATGACAATACAGATCGTACTGTCGTCCCCTCCATGTCTGCTCTCGTAGCAGTCCTTCAAAAGGCTCCTAATGCCCAAGCTACTAAAACCAGTAACCAGAACCGACTACGAGCAGCTAGCCGCAGAAATTAGCAAGTACGGTAGCGTAAGGCTATGCGCTGAGGCTAACGGCATGGCTCGGTCAACTGTTCAGGAGTGGGTTCTCAGGGGGCAAGCAGCTGGCTATAACATGCCCTCACGTCGCTTAACTCACGCTACGACTGGGACTAAGGTACCACAGGATACGGTTAGGGAACTGCAGGGGTTGCTGAAGGCTAAGGCCGCAGCTCTGGAATCAGCAGAGAAGAAGCTAGGTACATTGAAGATGCTGGAAGAGCACGCCGATAAGGTTGAGACCCCAAGTTGGGTGCGTACGAAGCACGACGGTAAGGTGACTGGAGTGCCACAGCTCTTACTCTCAGACCTACATTGGGGCGAGGTTGTTGACCCTAGCCAGGTTGGTGGAGTGAACATGTATAATCTAGACATCGCTGAAGCTAGACTACGTAAGTGTGTAGAGACGACTATCAGCCTACTTAAGGATAAGATCCACGGGCAGTACCCTGGTATAGTTGTTGCGCTTGGTGGAGACATGTTTGACGGCTTCAGTCTCGGACATTTAGAGTTACTCATAAAGTCAGACGCTGATATCTTAGAGAGCTTCCTGAGGCTACAGGCTGCGCTTACCTGGGCCATCAAGACGCTGGCTGACGAGTTTGGGCACGTATTCGTCCCTTCAGTAGTAGGTAATCATCCCCGCCTAGCGCTTAAGCCACAGGCAAAGGGAGCGGTTAAGAACAACTTAGACTGGCTACTAGCCAAGCAGTTGGAGATTCATTTCAAGGATGATCCAAGAGTTCAGTTTCATATCCCTAACAGTCTTGACTGCTTCTACCAAGTATACGGCAAGACCTACTGCCTTACGCACGGCGATCAGTTTAAGGGTGGTAGTGGTATCGCAGGCATCTGGTCAGCTCTAATGCTCGGTATGGCACGTAAGCTCAAGCGGCAGCAAGCAGTAGGACGTCCGTTCGATTACCTCTGTATGGGTCACTGGCACCAGCTGACACTTAGTAAGGGGCTTATCGTAAATGGGAGTACTGTTGGATACGATGAGTACGCTTATAAGAGCAATTTTAGCTACGAAGCTCCAGCTCAGGCCTTGTGGATCAATCACCCAACCTATGACCTAACACACTGGCTACCAGTGTACCTTGAAGAGTCCAAGAAGAAGTCAGACGACTGGATTAAGTGGGCCAAATAATGTTCTACACCCCCTCACGCGAAGAGCAGCGGTCCATAACGGAGTCGATGCTCCAAGTACCGCGCTGGCGACTGAATACGCGGCTAGGCACTACCAGGACAGAGGCCTGGCTGGACCGTAGCGACGGTATAATGCAAACCTTAACGACAGTTTATACCTCACCGGTCACAGAGCACTGGCCTCTTGCACACTGTGTCTCGCGTGCTATCCAGGACGCACTGGATCATGACTCTATGTCAGGCTGCCAGTGATTGCCTCGCCTAGCCCTGAGCTAAGGTGTCAGCCAAAGGAACTCATCATGGCCAAACCTAAGATCCTAAAGGCACCGGCGGACATAGACCCCAGCGTAGCGACTAAGCCGCAGCTGGTGACTAAGCTACAGGAGTTTGCCAGATACACGCGTGCCAAGCAGGCTGAGCTACAAGCGACAAAGCTGCACATTACTGAGCTAGAAGCCCAGATAGCTGTTCAGCAAGCGTTCTCGCTACAGCAGCAGACAGAGATCTGCTTTCAGGATAGAATCAAGTCAGACGAATACACGGCCCTAGAGGCCCGTATCGAGTCAGCCGTTACCACTCTTACAGCTTTAATTAAAGGGTCTTAGTGCACAGCTACATCTTTCGTCGTATCAAGGACATGTGGCCAAAGTCATTTGGCTGCTGCCTATCAGGCGATTCGTTTACAGTGCGGCCCACCAAGCGCTGCCTGGACATGATGATTTATCAGACTGAGGAAGACTTCCACGTGGATATGACCACGTGTCAAGTCTTCCGACATGTCCAGGTGGCTTACGTAGATGGTCAGTTGACAGTCAGCGGCGATGCAGCTATAGTTGGGTACCTACAGAACCTACCATTATTATATGACCGACCTCTTTGCAGCTTTAAAATCACCAACTGCGGAAGTCCGCTATGCGTCGAGCAACCAGTCGCTGAACTTGTGGCGGCAGTCGAACATAGCCCTACCTGACATCTACGTCATTGACCGCGCGAACCCTGCGTTACCCAAGTGCTTAGGCGAGGACGGTAGTGAGATGACGTTTGAGCGCAGGCAGCAGCTTATGTCAGGTAAGACGCCTATGTTCCACGTGACCGACCCGTTTGATAACAGCACAGCTACGTTCACAGATGCTGTGTATACGAAAGCTTTCGACGCAGATATCTCCCAGGAACGCCTAGGTAAGTCAGCTGAAGATAACCGGCCTAAGGGCCTACGCGTGTATAAGCCTCAACCGGGCGTCACGATTACGGACATGCCAATCCTCTATGTTATGGAAACCTTCTAATGGACCACCTATGGGCAGCCAATCCAGGCACTATCCTATATACAGTAGACAAGCATGGTATGTCCAAGCTCTTCTATGGTGCAGCATACATGCACAGCAGCTCAGGAGCCTTTGTGGCGGTGGGCCAGCAGCCGGACCCGATCATCTGCGGCTTAACGGGCCAGACGCCCGAGAACGGCGTTAAGCTAGCCTGCCCGGCAATGCCTCAAGCAGACCAAGATAAGCTGCTAGCGAGCTGCTCAGCCCCACAGCAGCGGCATCCTAGCCAGATACAGGGCAACGAAGGCTACGGTGAGGTCGCTCGGCTAGGCCTACAGGCAGAGGCTAGTTCTGGATATGGCCGGTTGCCTAACTGAGACATAGCGGCAGAATCCCTACATGGCTATTGCTAGTGCATTCATTGCTTATGTCGGCTCAACCGCGTACGACCTACGTAAGGTAGCCCAATACAGTATTGACCCGGAGAACTCATTATATGTGCGTGTCCGGTTTACGGACAGCGATGAGACCGTTATTACGCTAGCAAAGTCCTCATTTGAAGAAGCTTACGCAGCAGCTCTAACAGCTGAAGGTGGATGATATGATCATTAGCCCCTATATTCTCAACTACGGCGCATCAAGCTATGATATGCGCAAGGTAGCTATGTACACGGATGACCTGGACGCCCCAGGCTTTGTACAGGTTCGGTTTATCAACATCAATGAAACTGTCATTAGCCTGCCTAAGACTCAGTTCGAGGCACAGTACCAGCAATCGCTCACGGCTTCCCTTACGACGCAGAACCTATTCGTTGCGTCTACTGGGTATGTCTATGTAGGCGCATCCGGTGTTGTAGGCACCTGGCGCGGTGGTCAGTCAGGCGCCAACTTCATCTGGCAGCGCCTTGACGCCATTGGGCCAGAAGTTTGGGTAACCAAGCAGACCATCACTGGATAGTTGACAGTTGACTACTCATAATATAACCAGACCACACCCTTACAGGACACGCATGCTCAACCGCGACATCGTTAACGAGCCGACCCTCAGACTACTCTCCACTATCGTAGCTACCAAGCTACCTAGCGTAGCAGCCTTCAAGATCGGGATGAACTTGGAAGGTATGCAGAAGGTAGTAGACTCCTTCAATAAGCAGAAGAACGCGCTTGTTGAGCAGTATACGCTCAAAATCGATGGTGAGATCGTGCGGCCAATCAAAGCAGACGGCACTAAAGATGAGACGGCCGTGCAGCTCTCTAACCCCGCCGAGTTCGAGAAGGCCATTGAAGACCTGCTCAACGTAGATGTCACGGATGTCTGTCCTATCCTTGTTGTACGGGTTTCTGAGCTAGGCACGCTTGAGCTAGCACCGCAGGAAGCCCAGCTTATTAAGTGGATGCTGTCACTGTAAGCTTAGTAGCTTGCCGGTATAGCTATGAGCCGTAAGGTTTGCACATGGCTATACCGGTAACTTCTGGCGCTACGCGGGTTGCAACCACTCTATTTTTGTCAGAGTGCGTTACATTCGCTGGACCAGCCTTCACATTTAGAACTAAGATCACGCTAACTGGTCCGGTTGTACGGATTTATAATAACACAGTTGTCGTATTTGAGATAAGTGCTAGTGGTGTACTAACTATCCCTGGACTGTCAGTTATAGGTACTGCGGGCATAGTAACGAGCCAAGCCGCTACGCAAGACGCCATCGCTTTACTTGGTAGGGCCGGCGGCGCATCTAGCTATAAGCTAACGCTTACTACAGCTGTATTAACAGCTAACTGCATCGCCACGTTCCCTGATGCTACCGGTACAGTAGCACTCTTATCTCTAGCTCAGTCCTTCACAGCTCATCAGACGTTTACGTCTATATCAGCGACTAGTGCACGCATTATACCAAACAGTGGTGTACCCACATACGCAGAAGGGAACCTGTTCTGGGATGATAATGACCACACCCTAGCTATTCAAACGGAGATAGATGGGGTTACGCTGCAGGTTGGTCATGAGATGTACATTCGTGCATCTAATAAGACCGGAAGCCTTATCGCAGATGGCTCAGTGGTGTATGTTGACGGTGCCACCGGAAACAGGCCTAAAATAGTCAAAGCCATCGCTACGAGCCCGTTTGCAGATAAGGTAGTTGGCGTTTGTACCTCCGATATAGCTAACGACGCAATTGGGTACATTACTACGTCCGGCGTAGTACATGGCCTTGATACGTCGGCGTGGGTAGAAGGAACGGAGCTGTACGTCTCCGCTGTTACAGATGGTGCGTATACGTCAACCCGCCCGGTTGCTCCCAATCATGCAGTAAGCGTTGGTATTGTTATTCGCCAGCACGCCAATCAAGGCGAGCTACTTGTCCATCCGAATACCGGCACAGCTATATCAGCTCTTCACGACGTTCTGATCGCGACTCCGCTGAATAATAACGCCCTCCGATACGTCACAGCAAACACCCGGTGGGAGAACACAGACAAGGCTGGTTGGCTAGATATAGCGGCGACCTGGACGACCCTTCAGACGTTCAGTGCCGGACTCACTGTCTCAGCCGGGACCACTGCTTTACAGGCAGTCACCTGTACCTCCCTGACTGCCTCTGGCCTGACCCCTGGCCGCGTGGCACTCGTCACCACAGGAGGACTGCTGATAGACAGTTCGGCTATCACAGCGACGGCGGCAGGATCAATTACCATCGGGGACGGAACCACCAGCTCCCCAGGGTGTTCGCTGAATGGGGCGGTGTCATATCGACCATATAGGTGGAAAACTAATGGAGTTCTGCGGTGGGATCTGACTGTAAATAACATGGCAGAATCTGGGGCTAATGCTGGGTCTAACTTCCAGATTGTAGCCTTTGCTGACGACGGCGTAGCCTATGACACGCCCATCGCCATCCTCCGTGCCGCCGGTGGCACAATCACCCTCTCCCGCCCGGTCACCTGCTCGCTCGCAACTGGCGCTGGCCTCACCGTCAGCAGCACCACCGACGCCACGACCACCTCCGACGGCGGAGTTCGACTGTCTTGCGGATTGAGCGTAGCCGCTGGCAAAGCAATCGTCGGCGGCAGCCACATCACCGGCCCGAAGTGCAAGATGACCGCTGAAGGCGGGTTCGCCGTGCTGATGACCGCTGATGAGACCATCGCCGTAGGAAGCGTCTGCTCGTCGTTCCAAGGCGGCACGGCTGGCCGGGTCAAGAAAACCCCGATCACCGGCAACGAGAACGACATGCCTATCGGCGTGGCCTACACCGCTGCTGCCGCCGCAGGCTCGACGTTCTGGATGGTGGTCAGCGGCATCGTTGGGGTTCTACCTGACACGGCGACCACCGCCGCGCAGGGCTACGTCATCACCACCAGCGCGGTAACCGCCGGGCTTGTGACCCAGTCCGCTACAGCCCCGGCAGCCGCTGTCCACTTCGAAGAGGTCGGCCATTTCATCGCCACTGGCTCGGGCGCTGGAGCCATCACCAACGCTGTCGTGCATTTCAACTGATGCGCCTCCTAGCCACCCTCCTAGCTCTGCTCGCCCTGACCGGCTGCGGATCCCGAACGCAGATCAACTTCGGCGCACAACGCGCCGTCTACGTCGGCTCCGTGCAGCATATGTTCGACCACATTCCGCCGGGCATCCCCAAGGCCGACGCCAAGCTCAATGGTTACTATAGCCCGTGCGACGGCTCAATAACGATCAACGAGCAGCTCGACAAGTGGGAAACTGCCCGCGTATTCGCGCACGAACTCGCACATGCTGCCGACCACCAGAAGCCAGTCGATATGTGGGAGTTGCTTGCTTTATATGAGGGCAAACACTTCAGCTTCAATCTTCACCCGATGCTTGCGCCGTAGCCCTTGATCGTGTTAGGCTGGCAGCTAGTATCTTAAGCCATGGACTTAGCTTATCTTGTTAAGCTGCAGGGGCGTAAAGAGCTATTCGCAGACGAGTTGCGTCGTGTATCTCTATTAACAGGCACAGGTTACGTATACAGAGACGCGCTAGGTAACTACTCTACTACAGCTGCAGCCACGGCTTTACATGCTAGTACCCACGGGCCAGGACAGTTAGACGCCTTACCGTGGGGTACGATCCACGGCTATGGCACCGCGTCAGCCCGGCCACTAGCCTCAAGCGTAAACGTAGGCTACCTGCACTTTACTACGGATACATCTGGCGGTACGCTGCACCGCTCTAACGGCACTGTATGGGAAGTGCTGGCTACTGGCCTGACTGAGTCAGTGGCCTGGAGCCGTATATCGGCTACGCCAACAACGTTGTCTGGTTATGGCATCACGGATGCCTACACCAAAACAGAAGTAGACAACCTGGTAACTGGCTTTGACCCTAAGGAAGCGGTTAACGCAGCCACGGTTGGCGCTATAACCCTTTCTGGCGAGCAAACGGTTGATGGCTATCCTTTGCTCGCAGGCATGCGCTGCCTGGCTAAAAACCAGTCCCCTGCGTCAGCAAACGGCATCTACACGGTAAGCGCTGGCCCATGGTCACGCAGCTCTGACGCTAACAGCAATACAGATGTAACGTCGGGACTGTTCTGCTTCGTTATCAACGGAACAGTCAACGGTAAGACGGGCTGGATCCTTACGACACCGGATCCTATCGACATAGGCGTAACAGCACTAACGTTCCAGCAGTTCTCTGGTGGCACGAGCCTAACAGCTGGTACTGGCCTCATCATCGTCGGTACTGTCATTTCCCTGACTGGCCAAGCCTTAGCTCTCCACAACCTAGCCACAAATGGCTTAATAGTGCGTACAGCTAGTGGTGTGTCCGCGCGAACACTATCTGTTTCAGGGAACGGCCTGACTGTTTCTGATGGCGACGGCGTTATAGCCAACCCAACCTTTGCCTTAGCTAACGATGTAGCTGCTCTAGAGGCCTTATCTACTACAGGCTATGCACGCCGCACTGGCGCAGATGCCTGGACTCTGGATGCCACTATTCCATGGGGTTCTGTATCTAGCAAGCCAACTACGTTAGTCGGGTATGGGATAACCGACGGGCAGCCTCTTGATGGCGACCTAACTGCACTAGCAGCACTAGCAGCTACTGGCTATGCACGACGTACCGCTCCAGATACCTGGACTGTAGATGCTACGATACCATGGGGATCGATCAGCAGCATTCCAAGCTCGTTTGCACCGTCTGCTCACGCAGCTGCCCATTTAGGTGACGGTGCAGACGCAATCGCTTGGGGCACCGTTATAGGCTATAGCTCAGCCGCTAGTAGGCCTGCAGCCAGCTCAGCCAACATTGGCTACATCTACGCCAGTACAGACACGTACACGCTAGAACGTAGTAATGGAACCACTTGGTCCAACATTGCACCAGCGCTAGCAAATCTAGCTACAGTAGTCATCTCGTCACCAGCTACTGCACAGGTCCTACGGTATAACGGGACCTGGCAGAACTCTGCACTTGTAGAGTCAGATATAACCAATTTAACAACGGATCTAGCTGCGTGTGTACTTAAAGCCGGGGACACGCTAACTGGGCAACTGGTTATGGTCGCCGGTACTACCGTACTAGCTCCATTAAAGTTTGTAGCTGGCACCAATCTAACCACCGCTGTAGCCGGCAGTGTTGAGTGGGATGGCACCAACCTATTCATTACGCAGACAGGCGCTGTCCGTAAGACTATTGCTTACACAGACACAGTTGCAGCTGCCCACGTACTCGACTCAGCTACGCACACGATCACCGGTAAAACCGCTGGCCAGGTTCTACTAGCCACAGCAGCTACTACGTATGGATTCACTACTATAAGTGGTGACGCTACGTTAGGCGGTACCGGTGCTCTAACCCTAGCTAGTATTATTACGGCTGCAGGTCCCACAGGATCTGCATCAGTTGTGCCTGTCATCACGTATGATGCTAAGGGTCGGCTGACTGCTGTAACTACAGCTACCATAGCTATTGCTAGTGGCGCAGTCTCAGGTCTAACTGCTTGGGCTACTAAGGCATATCCAGCAGATGCAGCGGGTCTTCTACGAAACAACGGTACCGGCACACTCAGCTGGGATACGGCTACCTACTTAACAGCTAATCAAACGATAACGCTATCTGGCGATGTCTCTGGAACCGGCACAACAGCTATCAGCACGACCATAGGCGCTAACAAAGTTACGTTAAGTATGCTCGCGCAGGTAGCTACAGCTACATTTCACGGGCGCGTGACTGCTGCAACCGGTAACGTAGAGACCCTTTCTGGCACACAAGCCACTACCATTTTGGATGTATTTACTACCGCACTTAAGGGACTAGCGCCTGCTTCTGGTGGTGGTACGGCTAACTTCTTACGTGCAGACGGCACCTGGACTGCTCCTGGCGGTAGTGGAACTGTAACGAGCGTTTCGGTTGTCTCTGCTAATGGTTTCGCGGGTACTGTATCTACAGCCATCCCAACCGTCCCAGCTATAACGATATCAACAACCATCACCGGCATACTAAAAGGTAATGGAACCGCCATCTCAGCGGCTACAGCTGGTACAGATTATGTTGTTGGTGGCACTATTACTGTTGGGCGTGTACTAACAGCAGCTGGATCTACGCTCCTAGCAGGTGGGCTACAGCTGGCGTCTGGTACAGTTAAGACGACGCCAGTGGTTGGAGATAGCGGTTCACTTGAGTATGACGGTACTTCAGTGTACGTCATTAACTCGTCCGCTGCACGTAAGACCATTGCTTACACAGACACAGTGCCTGCAGCGCATGCGCTTACCTCACACTCAGCCGGTACATGGAAAGTATTCTACTCTAACGCAACAGCTGTAGTCGAACTAGCGCTAGGTGCAGCTAATACTGTATTGTTGGGCAATGGTGCAGCAGTAGCTCCAACTTTTGGGGTAGTGCCTAACGCAGCACTGGCTAACAGCACTATATCCGGGATAGCTCTAGGCGGCACGCTGGCAGTGCTCACCTTAGGCACTGGACTAACCGGCACCTCATATAACGGCTCAACCGCAGCCACAGCAGCGGTAGCCTACGGAATAACTTCTACAACCGCATGTGTCGGTAACGACGAGCGTCTCTCAGATGCCCGCACACCGTCAGCCCACGTACACGGGTCGATCAGCAACGTCGGTGCTATAGGCACAACCGCCACGCTCCCCATTATCACGGGCGCGTCCGGCGTCCTAACTACTGGCGCCTTCGGGTCCACGGCTGGCACGTTCGCACAGGGTAATGACACGAGATTATCGGACGCACGCACGCCAACCGCTCACGTTGCAACGCACACGCCCGCAGGCACCGATCCGCTCCCGTGGACCACCGCCCACGGTCGCGGGCTTGCGTCTGCCCGCCCTGTTGCGGCAACCACGAACGCGGGCTACATCTACTTCAGCAGCGACACCAGCGTCTTGGAGCGCAGCACGGGCAGCGCGTGGGAGAACATCGGCCCGTCAGCTTCAACCGGAAGCCTAACCGGCCGGAACCTCATAATCAACGGCGCGTGCCAGATTGACCAGCGGAACACGCTAAACGCCGGGCACGCTACGCCCAACGGCAAGTTCATCTGCGACAGGTTCTCGCTCCTATACAACCTTCAGCAGACCACATTCAATACGGGTGCCGTAGCGGACGCTCCGTCAGATGAGTTTAACTATTCTGCCGCTGTTGCCCCGCTAGCGGTTGAGACAACCATCGACGCTAGCGACTATGCGCTTGTCAGGTACGCTATTGAGGGGTGGGATGCCAGACCTCTCTACTCCAAGACGTTCACGATATCATTTTGGGTAAAGTCGATTAGCGCAGGAACGCACTCGCTCGCCCTGCGTAACTCCGCTAACAATAGGTCCTGGGTGCAGTCGTACACAGTCAACGCGGCAAACACTTGGGAAAAGAAGACGATAACCGTCACTGGCGGGCTCAACCCAGCCATCGGTGGGTGGGACGTTGCCACGGGGGTTGGGCTTGAGCTATTGTGGGCGTTAGCGTGCGGATCGACGTTCACCACCGCGACACTGGGGTCATGGC
>Ga0209182_10000353_pt1 | contig 12067 bp, 9 predicted proteins | sample LakBais05cmmetaG_FD_185474 | JGI IMG/M metagenome (GOLD analysis project Ga0209182, IMG submission 185474) | Lake sediment microbial communities from Lake Baikal, Russia to study Microbial Dark Matter (Phase II) - Lake Baikal sediment 0-5 cm... | ecosystem: Environmental > Aquatic > Freshwater >...
GTATGACATGAGAATCAAGGTGTCGTTCGCTTTTTGCTGCGTTTTTTGCTGCGTTGTGGGTTTCACCCACGCGCCTGCATGTTCCGACGATGTGCAGTCCGTGCAACCGCCGTCCGCTCCGACCGCCCAGGTCGATGAAACGCTCTTCTCACCACCGAAGACCGAGAAGCGCCCGGTCGTCGACGTATACCACGGGGTCTCGGTGACCGACTACTACCGCTGGCTCGAGAAAGGCGATGCCGCCGAGGTCCAGGCGTGGTCCGACGCCGAGAACACGTACGCTAGGAGATCGCTCGACAGTGCGCCGAACCGTGCCGAGATCGCGAGAAAGCTCAAGGCGCTGATGGGATACGAATCGCCGGATTGGTACGCCCTGAACTGGTGCGGCGGCCGCCTCTTCGCACTGAAGAGCAATCCGCCCAAGCAGCAGCCGTTCCTCGTTGTGATGCAGAGCGCCGGCGCTCCCGGGACGGAGCGCGTCATCCTCGACCCGAATGCCCTCGACGCCACGGGCGGCACGGCGATCGATTGGTTCGTCCCGTCTCCGGATGGGAAGCTCGTCGCGGTTTCACTTTCGACCGGCGGTTCGGAGCGCGGGAATCTCCACGTGTATGAAGTCGACAGCGGCGCGGAACTGACAATCGACTTGATCCCGCGTGTCAACGGCGGCACCGCGGGCGGGAGCCTGGCCTGGCTCGGCGATGGCAAAGGGTTCTTCTACACGCGCTACCCGGCGCCCGGAGAGCGCGCGGCCGCGGATCTCGATTTCTTTCAGGAGGCCTGGTTCCACAAGCTCGGGGCCGATCCGAAGCTCGACGTGCCGAGCTTGCAGAAGGACCTGCCGCGCATCGCCGAGATCCAGCTCCAGGCGAGCGACGACGGCTGTTGGATCCTTGCGACGGTCGCCAACGGAGATGGCGGGGAGTTCGACCACTGGCTCCTCGCGCCGGGGAAAATCCCGGAGAAGAGCCACGGGCAATGGCGGAAGATCGCGTCGCTCGCCGACAAAGTCATCAAAGCGCGCTTTTCGCCGGACGGCAAGCTGTGGCTGCTCTCGCGCAACAACGCTCCCAACGGGAAACTCCTCGAGCTTGATCCGAATGCCGGCCTCGCGAAAGCGCAGACGATTGTCCCTGAAAGCGACGCCGTCATCATCCAGTTCGTGGTCACGAAATCGCGGCTCTACACGGCCGACTTGATAGGCGGTCCGTATCAGGCGCGGGTCTTCGAAAAATCGGGGAAAGCGCTCCACGCCATGGAGCTCTCGCCGTTTTCGAGCGTCTGGCGGATCCTGGCGCTCGAAGGCGACGACGTGCTGCTCCGGACCGAGAGCTACATCGAACCGCCCGCGTGGAAGCTGTACCGTGCCGCCGACAAGATACTCACGGCGACGGCGCTTGCCAAGAAACCCGCCGCGAGCTTCGACGACGCCGAGATGGTGCGCGAGATGTGCGTCTCCAAGGATGGCACGAAGGTTCCCTTGAATATTCTGCGCAAAAAGGGCACGAAGCTCGACGGTTCGAACAAGTTCCTCCTGTATGGTTACGGCGGCTATGGCGTCAGCTTGTCACCGTACTTCGACGAGAAGCTGCGGGTTTGGCTCGATGAAGGAGGGGTCTACGCCGATGCGAATATCCGTGGCGGCGGCGAGTTCGGCGAAGCCTGGCACCTGGCAGGCAACCTCACGAACAAGCAGCACGTCTTCGACGACTTTCTGGCGTGTGCGCGGTACGTGATCGAGGCGGGGTACACGAAACCAGAGCGCCTCGCAATCGCAGGCGGCTCCAACGGCGGCCTGCTGATGGGCGCCGTGATGACGCAGGCTCCCGAGCTGTTCCGCGCCGTCGTGTCGATGGTCGGGATCTACGATATGCTGCGCGTCGAGCTCACACCCAACGGCGCTTTCAACGTGACCGAGTTCGGTACGGCGAAGGACAAGGCGCAGTTCGACGCGATGTTCGCCTACAGCCCCTACCATCGCGTTGTGGACGGAATGGCGTATCCGGCGGTGCTCTTCATGACGGGCGCCAACGATCCACGCGTCGATCCGTACAACTCGCGCAAGATGACCGCGCGGCTGCAGGCCGCCACGAGCTCGAAACGTCCCATCCTGCTGCGGACCAGCGGCAACACGGGGCACGGGATCGGCACGCCGCTCGACGAGCAGGTCAAGGAGCAGGTGGACATCTGGAGCTTCCTCAACCGCGAGCTCGCCGGCCCGCGCTGAGCGCTCGCCTTCTGCGATCAGGGAGATCATGGGGAGGACCTGGAATAATTTGTAGATGCAAGGAGAATAGGTATGGTGCTTGACTTTGCGACCTTAGCGGAATAATCTGCATTCATGCCGCGGGCGAGACTGATAGGATGTTTCTTTTAATAAGGAGAGGAGAAAGGCGGTCGCAATGGAAGAACTTCCACTCTGTAAAGCGTTTCAATTGATAGAACCGGGTCCGGTCGTCCTGGTGACAACGGTTTCCGAAAGGAAAAAGAACATAATGACTATTTCTTGGCACATGGTCATGGACTTCACGCCGCGGATTGCCTTCGTTACCGGTCCGTGGAATTACTCCTTCAACACCCTGATCCAAAAGAAAGAATGTGTGATTGCCATTCCAACTGTTGATCTTTCCGCCAAGGTCGTTAAAATCGGAGCTTGTTCCGGCTCTGATACCGATAAGTTCAAGAAGTTTGCATTGACACCTGTCAAAGCAAAGTCGGTCAAAGCTCCTCTGATTGCAGAATGCCTCGCCAATATCGAATGCCGCGTTATTGATTATATCGACAAGCACAGCATCTTTGTATTGGATGCCGTAAATGCCTGGATTGATACTGAGCGAAAAGAGCGCCGGACATTCCATGCCAATGGTGACGGAACTTTTGTGGTTGACGGAAGAACCATCAATCACAGGGAACTGATGCTGGCCAAGATACCGCCCGGCGTATAAGGGAGTTAAATCTACGCTGTTGCGCGTAATGCTCCATTTAAATCACCTTGCAACCAACTTTGCCGAGTGTCCTGGAAGAACTGTGAGAATCAGAGAATCAGGGACGGTTCTTTGAAGTATTGAAATGATTGGGGTTGAAACCGTTCCCAATCCTGGGAGATTTTTTAAGTCATGCTTATTTTAAACCTTGAATTTTGCTATAATTCAGCCTCGAAATTCTTTTCCCCGGGCAGGACGAAATGATGAGTGCCTATGGTGAAATCGCGGCGTTGCTCACAGCGGTTTGTTGGGCGTTCAACTCGGTGGTGTTTACCCGGGCCGGGAAACGGGTGGGGGCCGTTACCGTAAACTCGGTACGTTTATGGACCTCGTTCCCGGCCTTGCTCCTGCTTCACTGGCTGCTGTTCGGAACCCCATTCCCCTTTGATATCGAGCCGCGCCGCTTTCTCTACCTAGGGATTTCGGGAGTGATCGGGTTTGTCATCGGGGACACCATGCTGTTTGAATCCTTCTTGCTGATCGGTCCCCGCCTGGCCATGCTGCTGGCTCTGCTCGTGCCGGTTTTTAGCGCCTTGCTGGCCTGGGTGTGGCTGGGAGAGAAGCTGCTGGTCATGGAAATCGTCAGCATGCTGGTGACCATCGGGGGTGTTGCCTGGGTGGTGGCGGAGAAGACGGCTCCGGTCGATGCGCCCACTTCCAGGCAGCCGCGGAAATACCGTCTGGGGATACTATTGGCTGTGGGCGGTGCAGCGGGTCAAGCGGTGGGGCTGTTGTTTTCCAAGTGGGGATTGGCGGGCGGCTATTCCGCCATTTCCGCCACCCTGATCCGTGTCAGCGCCGCCGCCCTGGTCCTGGTGATCGTCAGCCTCTTCCAGGGGAAAATCCGTACCCATTTGGCCAAAATGAAAGATAAAAAAGCGTTGCTGGAAATCATCGCCGGTTCGTTGACTGGACCGGTCTTAGGGGTTGTTTTTTCATTGGTGGCCATTGCCCATGCCCATATCGGTGTGGCCTCCACGTTGATGTCCCTCACCCCCGTGTTTTTGCTGCCGGTGTCCTATTTCCTCTTCAAAGAAAAAATCACTTCCCGGGCGATTATCGGAACGATGATTGCCTTTGTGGGGGTCATCCTGCTCTTCTTAGGAATTTAGGGACGGATTGGATAAAGGTGAAAAGTTGATGGACAAAACGGCGGGCAATCTGTCTATGAATGCGAGGAGGCGTATCGCGGCCAATGAAAACTGAAGTCACATTGTCAGGCACTACCCCCAAGAAGCACTTGTTCGGAACGGCCGTGCTGTGCCTGGGTGCGCTGTTGTGCCAGCCGGTCTTCGGCGCCGCCAAAGGTACTCCTTCGGTCAAGGTGCAGGGCGGGAAGCCGGTGCTGGTTTTGCCCGAGGACCTCAAAACCTTCCTGGGAGACTACTTTCCGGATTACCAGCTGCCCGGTCCCAAGGACCTGACCGGGGATTGGGCGCAGTTCAAGAAGGAAGTCCCCTACGCCGCCTGGGGCGACTACAATGGAGACGGCCTGACCGACGTGGCCCTGATCCTGTTCGGCAGGGATCGCTGGCGGCTGGTGGAGCTGCACAAGACCTCCGATGGGTTCTACGAGGAGGTGGACCTGGAGGGTTCGCTGCCCGGCATGGAGGAGTTCTCCCGCAGCCACGCGGCCCAGGAGTTCAGACTGTTCACCGTCGCCGCCGGGAAGAAGCTGGTCCTGGACAAACAGCCGGTCGAGGCCAGTGAGCATGTCTACGATAGCGTGGCCTTCTTCAGCGTTCGCAATCCCGCCGATGGGATGCTGTGCAAGTGGCTGCCGGCGCAGAAGTTCCATTCCACCACCCGCTTCGGCGAGTTCACCGATTAGGGCATGAGGGTCGGGTCTAAATTCTAAAGTTTGCAATAGTTTTTTGCGTTACTCGGATCTGGATCTGAAGGAAGTGGGCGAATTGCTGAAGATGGATTATGGGGCGGTATCGGAATCGGCCCAGAAGTTCGAAAGGGAAATGAAGGAAAACAAGCAGTATGCCCATTTGGCCAAGGTTCTGGATCGGCATGTAAACGGGCGGCGGATATTGAAATCAAGATAGCCGCCCGCAGGGTTTCTCCGGTTAATAAATTTACAGTTTTGACTTGACCCCGATACCCTTTTCAAACTGTTGCGGAAATTATCTAATTCCTCCAATTTGCAATAAAGCAAACCCGCCAAAAGGCGATGAATGCTGGCGGTGGTGGCGCATTTCTGTTTTTAGTAAATTGCTTAGTTTTTGGCTATTTTTCAGAAAAATTTCAAAAAGTGCATTCTCCTGGCCATAAATGAATCTTTTTTCCCTGAATTCCCACAAGCAATTCACAACCGAGTATTGCAATTTTAATAAAATCTCCTTAAAATCCCATCATGGGGAAAATTGATTTTCCTATCAGTTCCGATGTTTGGTTACAGCTAAATGATAAGAATATTCATTCGGAATTGGTAAAACAAGATGTGCTGTTATTTTCCGGAAGAAATGACCATTTCGTTCCCTTCAAGATGCGTGATTTGCAATTAAAAGCATTAACTAATGCACGCTCTGTTACCGATGTAGTTTTTAAAAAGAATGGGGACGTTTAAAAAGAATGGGGACGGATTGTCAAAAGGTAAAAAGTCACCCGCATTTTGAAACACCTGGCCTTATGGCCGATTGCCTATCCCAAACCTGCTGCCATCGATGCCCGGACTTCGCCGCTTGCAATTTCAATATATTTCCTTTAACATCCCATTATAGGGAAAATTGGTTTTCCTATAAGTTCCCATAAGTTAGTAAAGAAATATGCTTATATTGCAGGCATTGCAACACAAGGTTTCGCTCAATATATTAAAGAAGCAAAAGAAGGTTCCTTCCCTGCTCTTGAACATAAATATAGTATCTCCAGAGATCCTGCGGAGTTCAAAAAATAAAAATTTTGGATTTTACAAATTGAATACACTATAAAGAGGGGGTTTAAGTATGTCAAAATTTGCACAACGCATGACAACTATGGAGAAGTCCGCAACTGTCATCAAAAAATTGTTTGAAGCTATGAATGATCCGAAAATCATTTCCTTCGGCGGTGGTGCACCGGCAAAAGAAGCTCTTCCTGTTGACATTGTTCGTGAGATTACAAATGATATCATGAGAATTGATAAAAGAGGCGTGGAAGCACTTCAATATGGCGGCGTAATGGGCGTGCCGGATCTTCGTGAAGTCATTGTTAATGATTTGTTAGCACCTAAGGGAGTTAAAGGGAATGTAGATAACATTTTGATTATCAACGGTGGTCTGGAAGCTATGAATTTGTTGTGCCAGTTGTATATTGATCCGGGCGATGTTATTTTGGTTGAATCTCCCACTTTCATTCACTCCGTAGAAATCTTTGAAATGTTCCAGGCAAGATGTATTGCTGTTGATATGGATGACAAGGGCATGGTAACGGAAGATTTGGAAGCTAAAATTATTAAATACAAACCGAAAATGGTTTATGTTATTCCGACATTCCAGAATCCGTCAGGTAGAACCTTGTCCTTAGACAGAAGACAGAAAGTCGCTGAATTGGGCAGCAAATACGATGTTATTATTTTGGAGGATGATCCTTATCGTGACATTCGCTACAGTGGAAGCGATTTATTGCCCATTAAAGCATTTGACGAAACTGGCCATACCATTTTAGCAAACAGTTTCTCCAAGATTTTTTCACCGGGCAGCAGACTTGGCTATATCTTGGCTAATGATGAAGTCACTGCAAAATTGTTTAATGCAAAAACAGCAACTAACTCTCATACATCTATGCTGCCTCAGATAATCTGTGCTGAATTCTTCAAACGTGGTTATTATCCGGCTCATCACAAGATGATTTGTGATCTGTATCGGGAAAGAAGAGACATCATGATTGAATGTATCGATAAATTCTTCCCTAAAGGAACCAAGAGAACCTTCCCGGATGGAGGTTTGTTCACCTGGGCAGAACTGCCGGGGGGAATCAATACCACAGAGTTGTTGGTTGAAGCTTCCACAAATCCTGATGTTAAAGTTGCCTATGTTGCAGGTGAGGCCTTCTTTACCGAAGGAGGCGGAATGGGCAATAACTGTATGAGAATCAGTTTCGGCAGCGTTGCTCCTGAAAAAATCAGGATCGGCACTGAAAGATTAGGTAATTTGATTTGCTCAAAATTAACTTAGCTACTTTAGGTACAGATCGATTTTATTAGCAAATAAGTCCAGGAATATCTGACCTGAATTTTTCATTATAATGGAGACCGTTTCAAAGTTTGTGTAAATTTTTAAACTGATGCAGAATAAAATCAGTATTGCAATTTCAATATATTTCCTTTAGTATCCCATTATGGGGAAAATTGGTTTTCCTATAAGCCAATACCCACATTTCTGAGACAAAGGAGTCTACACATGTCCGATCGCAAGAAAGTCACCCTTCCCATGCTGTTCGACAAGATGGCGAAGGGCGTCCCTCTTACCATGATCACCTGCTATGATTACCCGATGGCTTTCCTGGTCGAGCAGGCCGGGATAGATATCGTGTTGGTGGGCGACAGCCTGGGCATGACCATGCTCGGCTACGAGTCCACGCTGCCCGTCACCATGGACGACATGATCCGCCACACTGCGGCTGTCCGTCGCGGTACAACCAACAGCTGGCTCATCGGCGACATGCCGTACATGAGCTACCAGGCCTCCGATGAGTTGGCCGTGCTTAACGCCGGGCGCTTCATGGCACAGACCGCCTGCGATGGCATCAAGCTGGAAGGCGGCCAGGAGGTGTGCTCCCGGGTGAAAGCCATCGTGGCCGCAGGCATCCCTACCATGGGCCACCTGGGCCTGACTCCCCAGAGCGTCTCATCGCTCGGCGGCTTCCGGCTGCAAGGCAAAAGCGCCAGGCAGGCCAAGAAGATCATAGACGACGCGCACGCGCTCGAAGAGACGGGCTGTATGTCTATCGTGCTGGAGCTGGTTCCCGACCAGGTCTGCGGCCTCATCACCGAGCGAGCCAAGATCCCCATCATCGGCTTGGGTTGCGGCCCGCATGCTCACGGCCAAGTGCTGATCTTCCACGACATGTTCGGCCTCTATCCCCGCTTCACGCCAAAGATGGCCAAGAAGTACGCCGACGCTGGCAAGGTCATCGGCGATGGGTTGAAGCAGTATGTGGAGGAAGTGACGGCCAAGGTGTTCCCAGAACCAGAGCGCTACTTCAGGATGAAAGACGAGGAGTTCGCGGAGCTGACACGGTTGTTGAGAAGCTGATTTTCTGCCACGAATTGCACGAATTGACACGAAGGAATACTGGGTTTTTCTTGGAATTCGTGGCTAAGAAGTAGAGGAGATAATGGCAAAGCCCGACGAACTACGAAAACGCCTGAAGATCACGACCGGTCGGCTGGCTGCGATCATCTACATGACCGTGCAAACGCTCTGGGGCTACGTGCACATGTTCGTCTACGACACCGGCCGCGACCTGATGGCCAAGGGCATCTCCCGGCCGCCAACATGCTGCCCGAGGTGGCCTATGTCAAGCTGGCCTGGGCCCTGGGCCAGACCACCGACCTGGGCAAGGTCAAGGAGCTGATGCTCACCCCCATCGCCGGCGAGATCACCGAGCGCGAGCCCTACAACGGCTATTTAATTTTCCAGGGCGGCATCCCTGAGGTCGAGAAGTTCATTAGGAAATTCCACAAGTGAAGCCGTTTTTGAAAATCACAATTCAAAAAGAAACAAACCCGCCGTAAGGCGATGAATGTTGACGGTGGTGGAGTGTTCATTTTTAAGCAAATCACTCGTTTCGCGGCCATTTTCTCAGTAAAATTTCAAAAAAGTACTTGCTTTTGACGAAAAACTTTTTTTTCAATGATTCCCCACAAAAAAATCACTGCCAATTCACTGCCCAATATTGACATTTCGGATCATTACTCTCAAAATGCAAACATGGGCAAGGTTGATTTTTCTATAATTATGTTCGACGTTTCGTGCAAGACCGGCGAGGGGTTGCCGGCTTGGCGTGCTTGGCTCGGCGGAAAGGTACGCGCCTTCCGCGGTGAAACGCCGGTCGCGAAGAAAGGATAAGGAATGCCCATGACGCCTTTGTGACGCAGGGGAAGTCGCCGCTCTTCGCCGCTTGCCACGCCGGGATCGGGGAAAGCAATGTTCGAACATGCCCGTAGGGGCTATCACATGAAAAGGAGAGAAAAATGGCCTTAAAGACACCGGAACAATACTGGGACAGCCTGCGACGACTGAAACGGAGGGTATTCATCCTCGGCGAAGAGATAGCGGAACCGAACGATCATCCCATCGTTCGGCCGTCGACGAATGCCGTGGCCAAGACGTACGAGCTTGCGCAAAAGCCGGAGTTCGCCGGGCTCATGACGGCGAAATCATCGCTGACGAATGAGACGATCAACCGTTTTTGCCACATCCAGGGCAGCACGGAGGACATGATCAAGAAGGTGAAGATGCTGCGCCTCATGGGCCAGCAGACGGCGACCTGCTTTCAGCGCTGCGCGGGGCTCGACTGCATGAACTCCTTGTACGGCATCACGTGGGAAGCGGACAAGGAGATGGGTACGGAGTACCACGCCCGTTTCCGGCACTTCCTGGAATGTATCCAGACGGAGGACCTGGTCTGCGACGCCGCCATGACGGACGCCCGGGGAGACCGGTCCCTGGCGCCTCACGAGCAGGCCGACCCGGATCTGTTCCTCCATATCGTGGAGCAGAAGCAGGACGGCATCGTCGTGCGGGGGGCGAAGGCGCACCAGACGGGGGCCTTGAATTCCCACGAGGTCGTCGTCATGCCGACGACGGCCATGAAAGCGGGCTCCGAGGATTACGCCGTTGCCTTCGCCGTGCCGGCTGATACGGAAGGGATCATGTACATCTGTGGGCGCCAGTCGTGCGACACGCGAAAACTCGAGGCGCAGACGTGGGATGTGGGCAATCCCAACTATGGCGGCCATGAGGCTCTCATCGTCTTCGACAATGTTTTCGTGCCGTGGGAGCGGGTCTTCCTGTGCCGGGAGACGGCCTTCGCCGGACGGCTTGTCGAGCGCTTCGCTTCATACCACCGGTCCAGCTACGGCGGATGCAAGGTCGGCATGGGGGACGTCCTGATCGGGGCGACGGCGGCGATCGCCGAGTACATCGGTGTGGACAAGGCGTCCCATGTCCGCGACAAGCTCGCCGAGATGACCCACCTGAACGAGACCCTCCATGCCGGGGCCATCGCGGCCTCTGCCGACGGCTATCGCCTCGAGTCGGGCAATTACATGGTCAACATCCTCCTCGCCAACACGTGCAAGCTCAACATCACTCGCCTGCCCTGGGAGATCTCCCGCATCGCCCAGGACATCGCCGGCGGGATCCTCGTCACCCTGCCCGGGGAGATCGATTTCGCCAATCCCCGGACGGGACCATATCTCCGCAAGTACCTCAAGGGGATTTCCCGGGTCCCTGTTGAGGAGAAGGTAAAGATCCTGCGCCTTATCGAGAACATCACCATGGGGACGGGGGCCGTGGGGTATCTCACGGAATCGATCCACGGGGCGGGCTCGCCCCAGGCCCAGAAGGTCATGATACAGCGGTACGGGAACTGGGATTTCAAAAAGGATCTCGCCAAGAAGATCGCCGGCATCATCTAGGTGCATGCCCAAGCGACGCGGCCTCATTGTCCCCCGTAGGGCGAGTAGATCGGCCAGGGACATGCTGATAAGGGGCGCACAGGAACAAACGGCGGCCTAGAGGCAGCGGTGCCGGGCCGTTGCCGGCGAGAACACCGAGCGCGAGCCTTACAACGGCTATTTAATTTTCCAGGGCGGCATCCCCAAGGTCGAAGAATTCATCAAGAAGTTCCATAAATAAAAAGCAGGCTAAGATTCATCTTAGCTTGCCTCTTTAATTAAGAAGTTTAGGGACAGTCGTTTAGTTTTTTAGAATTTGCTGATATGATGTTTTAATGGATTTTTGGGAAATTTTGTGTCCCGGAAAAGAAGACTATAGGAAAAATAAAACTGCAAACGGCCGTCTCCAAATTTCCCTCTTAAAATCCCATCATGGGGAAAATTGATTTTTCTATCAGTCGATAAGTTACCGACAGAGGCGACCGCACAACGCCCTTAAAAATCAGTTGGCCTCTCGCCAACTGAGATTTATTCCCTCGCCGATGTATTATATAATCAGCGAATCAAACACAAAGAGGTGTATTATGCTGAATCGATTTGTTGTGTTTTCCCTGGCGTTCCTGTGTGTCATATCATTTACCACAGCGGTCTTCGCCGTCTCGCCGAAAACACTAAACCCGGCCCGAAGACCGAATAACGAAGCCAAAGCTCCCGACTTTACGGTTGATATCTACGTCACCGCACCGACACAAGGGACCAAGTGGCGGGTTGGCACCGAGAAGGCCATTCTCTGGAACGCCGATCCGGCCAAGGTAGGTCCCAAAGTCAGAATCATGCTGATGAAGGCTCAGCAGGTGCAAACCGCTTCTGGGCAACAGGCACAGATGGTGATCAAAGATAGCTGGCCCTCCGGCGGGTCCGGTTATAACTGGAAGATCCCCGAAAATCTACCGCAGGGGGAGTACCGGATCGTTGTGCAAAGCACTTCAAACGGAAAATCGGGCAGCAGCAAACCCTTCATGCTGGTGCCTCAACCGACTTTTAAGATTATCCAACCCGCGGGAAACAGCACCTGGCAGGCTGGCAAGTCCTATTCCGTCCAGTGGACTTACAGCGGAGAAGCCGCCGGCCCCTTGGCGCTGATTCTCTTCTGCAGCAACGGCGGCATGGTGGATAATATCCCCTTGAACGGTCCCAACGGAAACAGATCCATTCTTTTTTCGGTCTCTGCCCAAGCAGGTCCAGGACCGGCTGCCCTGATTCTGATCGAAAAAAATAAGGACGCCGCATTGGAAAACGACCTGATCGGCTATCGCGGCGTCAGCATCCCGATTACGATCATCAAATGACCAAATCCGATTAAAGGGTTTTGGAACCATTTTTTACGGGGCGGAATTTCCAAGTTCAGGGACGGTCGTTTTGTTTTTTAGAATTTGATGATTTGATGTCATTATGGATTTTGGGGAATTTGTAT
>Ga0209182_10000354_pt1 | contig 12067 bp, 11 predicted proteins | sample LakBais05cmmetaG_FD_185474 | JGI IMG/M metagenome (GOLD analysis project Ga0209182, IMG submission 185474) | Lake sediment microbial communities from Lake Baikal, Russia to study Microbial Dark Matter (Phase II) - Lake Baikal sediment 0-5 cm... | ecosystem: Environmental > Aquatic > Freshwater...
GCACAGGGGAGTCTCGGTGCCCTGCTGGTTGAACCGGCCAATGCGGATTTCGTCGCCGCGGAGACGCGCCTTGCCAACGCAGGCGCGGCATCCATCGTTGTCCAGGATGTCCTGACGCGAGCCAACGCTGCCAATAATTCCGACTTACGCACTGCCGCCCAGTCTGCTTACGACACTGTAAAAACCGAACTGGAGGATGCCCAGGCTGCTTATGATAGCTTGAAGGACACCGATGCGGCCAGGGAGCTTCCCACTGCCCGCGCAGACCTGTCTGCCGCGCAGGAGCGCCTCGAATCTGCCCAGGATCGTCTGCTGGCCCTGCAGACCGGCGAAAACTCTCCCCAGGTCGCAGCCGCCCAGGCGGTTCTCTATCAGGCGCAAGCCGTTGCGAACCAGGCAGCCCTGGCCGTAACGCAGGCCGAGGCCAGCCTGGCGTTGATCGACATCCAGATTGCCAAGTTGACCGTCACTGCCCCGGCAGGCGGCACCATCCTGACGCGTTCCATCCAGCCTGGTGAAATCGTTGCCCCCAGCGCTTCGGCGATGACCCTGGGCCGCCTCGATAACCTGACCATTACCGTCTACGTTCCTGAAGATCGCTACGGCGAACTGTCCCTCAGCCAGTCTGCCACCATGAAAGTGGACTCTTACCCCGGCGAGACCTTCAATGCAATCGTCAGTCATATTGCCGATCAGGCTGAGTTCACTCCCCGCAATGTCCAGACCATCGAAGGGCGCACCAGTACCGTGTTCGCCATCAAACTCCAGATTCAGGACCCAGGTGGGAAACTCAAGCCGGGTATGCCGGCAGACGTGGTTTTCGGAAAGTAGGATTTTCCATACTGGCTTTTCAGAAAGGAAAAGCAATGATTAAGGATGAATTCTGGAGCAGGATGAAAAATATTCAACGCATCCACCGTTTCCTGTATGCCGCTGGACTGGGACCGATCGTTGGCAAAATCATCCTCCTGCTGACCACCACCGGTCGCAAAAGTGGGCAGAAGCGGATCACCCCCTTGCAGTACGAAGAAATAGATGGAAAATACTTTTTCGGTTCGGCGCGCGGGACGAAGTCGGACTGGTACCGCAACATCAAAGCGGATGGCAGGGTCGAGGTGCGGGTGAAGAACCGCCGCTTCCGCGGGGTGGCCGAAACCATCACCGACCCAGCTCGGATTGCTGATTTCCTGGAAACCCGCCTCCGGCGACATCCGTTCATGATGGGCTTGTTGATGCACAAAGTGTACGGCCTGCCGAAGCGCCCCAGCCGGGAACAGTTGCTTAAACTAGCTGCATCAGAGGCAATGGTCATCATTCAACCGGTGGAGGAATTGTGATAAAGAATTGTTTCGAAGCCAGGAAAATGATATGACCGTCTCGATCGTGGCTCAACATTTGCGCAAGTCCTTTGGCGCTACCCTCGCCGTGGATGATATGAATTTGAAAATCGCCTCCGGTGAGATCTACGGACTGGTCGGCTCAGACGGGGCGGGTAAAACCACCACCATGCGCCTGCTGGTTGGCGCCCTCAAACCCGATTCTGGCGACGCTTCCATTTGCGGCTATTCGGTCGGAAAGCAGACAGAGCAGGTGCGCGCCCAACTTGGTTACCTGTCCCAGCGTTTCTCATTTTATGAAGACCTGACCGTGCTGGAAAACATCCGTTTCTTTGCCGAAGTGCGCGGGCTCTCCCGGCAGGAATGGCTACCGCGCTGCATGGAAATCCTCAGCTTTGTCGGTCTTGAATCCTTCAAAAACCGCCGCGCCGGTCAACTCTCCGGTGGGATGAAACAGAAACTCGGCCTGGCCTCGGCTCTTGTCACCCACCCGAAAGTGCTCCTGCTAGATGAACCCACCACCGGCGTGGATCCGGTCACGCGACAGGATTTCTGGCAGCTGCTCATCCGTCTCGTATCTGCCCCCCTCCGTCTCCCCCAATCTGGGACAGGGGGAGAGCAAGGGGAGGACGGCGTTGCCGTCATCCTCTCCACTCCCTATATGGACGAAGCCGCCCGCTGCCAGCGGGTCGGGTTCATGAGCCTCGGGCGGATGATCGCAGAAGGCACGCCATCCCAACTGCGCTCCACGCTGGAAGGGTGCATCGTCGAGGTGCGCGGCAGGTCGCTACCTTCCCTACGGCAGGCGGTGGGGAAGATCAAGGGCGTGGATGATGTGCGCGCTTTTGGCGACAAACTGCACCTGCGCGTCGTCTCCGGGCAAGCGGTGTCCATCATCGCAGCTCTGGGGGAGGCTTTCCCCGCCTACGCCGGCGCGCGGGTGGAGGCGCGCCTCGTCCCCCCGACACTGGAAGATGTGTTCATCAGATTGTCGGAGAAAGGCGATTAACCACGACGGGTACAAAGGTCACGAAGGATTCTTCGTAGTGAATTAACAACTTCTTGCCCTTGGTGGCCTTTGTGGTGAAAAAACTATGTCCAATCCTGTTGTCATTACCGAAAACCTGACCCGCCGCTTCGGCGATTTTGTTGCCGTGGACCATGTCTCGTTTTCTGTGGATGCCGGAGAGATCGTCGGCTATCTCGGACCGAACGGCTCCGGAAAAACCACCACCCTCCGCATGTTGCTTGGGCTGTACGAGCCGTCGGAAGGCAAGGCCACCGTGCTTGGCTTCGATGCCTTCCATCAATCGGAGGAAGTGCGCGCCCGCGCCGGGTATATGTCGCAGAAGTTTGCGCTGTACGATGACCTGACCGTCTTGGAAAACCTGGCTTTCTACGGCGGCATTTATGGCATCCGCGATAAGAAGCGCATCGAGGAGACGCTGACCCAGGTCGGGCTGGCAGGTCACGGGCCCGAACTGGCACGGGCGCTTCCGGCAGGCTGGCGCCAGCGGCTGGCGTTGGCGATCGCGCTTGTCCACCAGCCGAAACTACTTTTCCTCGACGAACCCACCTCGGGTGTGGACCCGTCCGCGCGGCGCAGTTTCTGGGATCTGATCTATGTATTGGCGGCGGAGGGTGTGACGGTCCTTGTTACAACCCATTATATGGACGAAGCCGAATACTGCGGGCGAGTGGGCATGATGAGGGATGGCAAACTACTGGCGCTGGATACCCCGGCAGCGCTAAAAATGCAGGTTGTCCCCGAGGATGTATGGGAGGTGCATGCCGAGCCGCTGCAAATTGCATTGAATGCCTGCGAGACTTGCATGGGCGTATTACGGGTGGGCTTGGCGGGCGACCATTTACGGATGATAACCGAACGGGGAATGAAAGAGAAAGACCTGCGCCTCGGGTTGAAGTCTGCCGGGCTGACTGTGGTCGCGCTCGAGCGCGGGGAGCCGACGCTGGAGGATGTGTTTTTGACCCTGGCGAAGGGTAAAATATAATGTGGCAGGCCACCCTGAGCCTGCCTGTACCTAGCAGGAGTTCCAAAGGGCTTGTCGGAGGCTGAAGGATGTGTTTCTCTTGCTGGCGAAAGGAAAAGTTCGCGCGGGCGACCGGCTGCTGGTACAATTTCACACAACCAAGGAATACATGGTGATCGACATTCTGCAGATCATCAATAGCGGTTTTGGCATCAGCATGCTTTCCACCGTAGCGCGGTTAATACCTGTCTGGCTCGGGTACCGTCTTGCTGATTTCGCCGCGGATCGCATTGTGGCGCACCCAGAGTCCAGGATGGTCCGGGCAGTGCGTGCGAACCAGTGGGTGATCAGCGGGGAAACGCTGGACAAGCAAGCCCTGGACCGGGCAGTCTATGCAACAATTCGCAACTCAGCCCGTTCCATTTTTGACCTATATCATTACATTCTAAATCCCGGCGCGATAGAACAGCTGATTGTGTTCAACGCCACTGTGCAACAACTCACCCAACGTCCTGAATTCGATCAGCGCGGCCTGATGTTGGTCGCATTGCATATCAGCAACTGGGATCTGGTCCTGCGAGCCCTTGCCCTGCGAGGAATGCGGCCGATGATGCTGACGATTCCCGAACCAAAAGGCAGCCAGCGCGTGGAATATGAGATGCGTAAAAGGACCGGCATGAACCTGATCCCAACCTCGGTTAGTTCCCTGCGGCAGGCGATCAGGTACCTGCAACAGGGCGGGGTGGTTATGACCGGGATCGACCGTCCCATCCCGGAACCCAAATGTCGTCCGCGTTTCTTCGGGAGGCCAGCTGACCTGCCCGTGCATCACGTATACCTGGCAGCCAAAACCCATATGCCAGTGATGGTCATGGTGACCATCCAGATGCCGGATGGAAAAAATCACCTCTTTACTTCGGATCCAATCGAGATGGAATCACATCCGGATGCGGATACGGAAATGCTGCGCAATGCAGAAAAAGTCCTGAGCATCGGCGAGGACTTTATCCGGCAAGCTCCCAGCCAGTGGTCAATTTCCCTGCCAGTCTGGCCGGAAGCACTGGACCAGATGCCCATCTGATACCACCGGGAGAAATCTTGTTATGTCGAGGAGATGCTCATGACTGATATAAAAAAGCATAGGAGAGTCAATGATATCCTGCTCGGTCCGTTGGAAAGGCCAGCTCTGAAATGGCTGGCAACCCGCCTGCCAGCCTGGATCACCCCGGATATATGCACCTCCATCGGCGTCCTGGGTTCGATTATTGTCATGACCGGTTATATCCTGACCCATATCGACCGGAATTTCCTATGGCTGGCTTCGCTGGGTTTTGTCGTCAACTGGTTCGGCGACAGCCTGGATGGCACTCTGGCGCGTTTTCGAGGTATTGAACGCCCCATTTATGGATTCTTCATTGACCATGTCACCGATGCCGTCGGACAGGTAATGATCTTCCTGGGGTTGGGGATGACCCCCTATGTGAGATTCGACGTTGCCTGCCTGACGCTGATCGCCTATTTTCTCCTGTCTGTGCTGGTATATGTGCGGACTTGCGTGATGGGCGAATTCAGGATCTCTTATGGCCGGCTAGGACCGACGGAGTTCCGTGTCCTAGCCATTCTTTTGAACATCGCGATGTACATATTCGGCCGACACAGCTTTACCATCTCAGTGGGGAGCTTTGGCGGGTTTACCTTCAGCCCCTACGACCTGGTCACGGTGGCGATTGCCCTGCTGCTGGTTTCTTTCTTCATTGTCACCGCCACGCAGGAAACCATCCAGCTGGTAAAAGCCAACAAATAGTCGTATCTGATTCTTCCGAATAAGGAGCGTTTGCCGGTAATCCTTTTTCCGGCAACCCAGTATAATATTTCCATGCGTAAATTCATCGTAGCGCTCGTCCTGTTACTGGCAGTTGTTTTTATTTTCTTGAGACTGTCCGAACTGCAAAACATCGCGGAAACTCTTCAAAAGAGTAATTGGGTGTTCCTGAGTATTGCCTTATTATTTGAATGTTTGTGGCTTTACAACTTGACCACCACATTTGGTGCTTTGTATCATTTGGTGGAATTAAAAGAGGGGAAGCTGCAGTTATTCCTGATGACCACTGCGGCGAACTTCGTCAATGTGGTAGCGCCAAGCGGCGGGATCGGGGGGGTTGCAGTTTTCATGGATTCAGCCAAGCGGCGGAACCTATCCACGGGAGGAGTAATGGTGGTGGGGGCATTATACGTATTGTACGATTACGCTGCGTTGCTGTGTCTGCTCGCACTGGGATTTATTGTCCTGATCCGGCGGAATTCTCTCCAGGCGAGCGAACTGGTCGCCTCGGCCATTCTGCTGGTGCTGGTGTTTAATATGGCAGCCTTGCTCTACCTTGGATACAAATCTGCTGAACAATTGGGCAAGGTATTGGCCTGGCTTTCCCGACTGGTCAATCGCCTTGTCCGTCCGTTCATCCATCGGGATTTCCTCAAAGAAGAAAATGCCCATTTGTTTGCACGGGAGGTTGCCGAAGGGATCTTGCTGATTCGCGGGAAACGCAAGGAGCTTGTCAGGCCCTTCCTCTTATCGCTGAATAATAAAGCATTGTTAGTTTGTGTTATGGCATTTACTTTCCTGACGGTAGGAACGCCATTCACGGTCGGGTCAGTGGTCGGCGGGGTCAGCATTGCCAGTTTATTTCTGATCGTTTCACCAACGCCGTCCGGGGTGGGGATCGTGGAAGGCATCCTGCCTTTCGCCTTGAACATGTTACGGGTCCCTTTGGGGGATGCTGTGTTAATCACCCTTATCTATCGGGCGGTAACGTTCTGGTTTCCTCTCCTGGTGGGAGTCGTAACTTTTCGTTTCTTAGGCAATAGCAAGAAGCTTCCCTCCATTGAGGCGGATCAGTAGAAAAAAGAAAGCCCACAAACCTGACATTGAATGAAATGAACTACATCCATCAGTCATAGCATCCCATCAAGCGTCCTGCACATCGTGCTGGCAATCCTAACCATCACCATCCTGGCAACGCTGGCCACCCTGCTGACAATGCCCGATGTGCAGGGGACCTGGAACCAGTTCACAGGTCTGGTGTTGGGTATCGCCATCCTGCGTTGGAGCCTGTTTGCCTTCGGTTTGTCCCTGGGGCTGATGGGATTCTCCTGGCTGCTCTACAAAAGCCTGCACCACCGTGGGCCGTTGCCTTCGTTATTTTTTGCGATGGCGGTGACGATTACCGCCTGCATAACTCCCGCCGCCTTCAAGCAATCCTGGGGCTGGGGGCTGGTCTTCGGCTGGGGCTGGCTGTGGCACATCCTGGCCGACGGATTGACGAAAGAGGGTGTGTCGTTCTTCTGGCCATTCAATGATGACCGTACGCATACTTTAACGGATCGGGCATCCGGGATTGGGGGTGGATTGCTCTCGCTGGCAGCCATCACTGGAATCCTGGGACTTATTTTTCTGCGCTTGCGTGCATTCTTCGGCTGAGATAGAATCATGCTCGTGATGAGGAGCAATCACGATGAGAATTGAAGTTAAATCTGCCTGTGAGTTGAACACATTTGAAAAAGCCCGCCAGGAATGCGTAGTGACCAGTTCCCTGTATGCTTACCTGACCGGTACAAAATGGGCCACTGCTGATTGGACTGTGATGGTCTGGGAGGACGAAGAACTGGTCACCAATGTCCACATTGTCGAGCGTACGGCCATAGCGGGCGAACAGCCAGTCAGGTTAGGGGGGATCGGGAACGTGGCGACCAAGGTGGAATGGCGCAAACGCGGCTATGCCACCGAAGCACTAAAAGTGGCTGTGGACTTCCTTAATGACCCGCTGAAGGTGGATTTTGGTCTTATGATTGCCACCGAGAAGATGATCCCCAGTTATGAAAAACGAGGTTGGAAGGTGGTTGCCCAGTCCATGCTGATCGAGCAGCCGGATGGCAAACAGGCCTTCAATATCCCAGTCATGACTCTACCGATTTGCAAGCAGGAGTGGCCGGAGGGGGGCATTGATCTGTGCGGATTGCCGTGGTAAACCGAAAACAGCAGGGATGACCGGCCGGTCATCTATACTGTTATTCTCCCACCATTTGCACCACCAATTCCCTGCGCCGCGGACGGATGTCAAAATCCAGATAAACCACTTGTTGCCAGGTGCCAAGAGCCAGGGTTTTTTCGACGAATGGGACCGACAGCGAGGGGCCGAGCAGGGAGGCGCGCATGTGTGAATGGCCGTTGCCATCATCCCAGGTGGCGTTGTGGGCGTAATCGCGGCCTGAGGGGGCTAGTTCCTCGAACATGCGCTTCAGATCTGCCACAGCCCCCGGCTCGAACTCGACCGTTGTCAGCCCGCTGGTGGAGGAGGGGCAGAAGACCGTCAGCGTGCCGGAGGTCAATCCAGATTCGGCCACGAGGCGCTCCAGTTCTTTGGTGATATCGCAGATATCGGTGTTGCCGCGTGTGTTCAGGGAAATGCTTCCGGATTTGACAGGCATCTTGAACTCCTTGATTCCTTATTTTCTCTTCCCGCGCCGGATGGCTTTCTCACCGAATTTTGCGCGTACGGTATCCAGTGCCTCCTGCAAGCGGCGGGATTTCTCTGAATCCACGTCCCACAATCCCAACTGGCGCAGCGGCGGGCACAGCCCGCTGACACCCACTCCGATCAAGCGAACGGCTTTCCCTTTTGCACGCACCTTCCCCAGCAGATCGAGCGCCAGGCGATAGATCTCCTCGTCCTGGTCGGTGGGCTGGGACATTGTGACCTGACGAGTCAGGGTGGTGAAGTCAGGCCAGCGCAGTTTGATCCTGACCGTGGTCCCGGCGATGCCCCCGTGGCGCAGGCGACGGCCTACTTCCTCCGAGAGTTCGCGCAGCGTAGCGGCCAGCAGCTTGTCGTCGCGCTCGTCGCGGGCGAAGGTGGTCTCCTGGCTGATGGACTTGGCCTCGTGCCCGGTGGCTATGGGGCTGTCATCCACCCCGCAGGCGCGGCGTGCCAGGTCACGCCCGTTTTCGCCGAACCAGCGGACAAGGTCCGCTGCGGGGCGGAGGGCGATGTCACCGATAGTTTTGATCCCATACCCGGCCAGTTTCGCGGCGGTCTTGGGCCCCACGCCCCAGAGCATGTTTGCCGATAGGGGCTCCAGAAAGGCTGCTTCCTGCCCTGGCAGGACGACCGTCACGGCGTTGGGCGGCTGGTCCTTTTTGGCGGTCTTCTTCCCAACCTCCGTTGCAATCTTGGCGACCAGTTTGTTTGCCGCCACACCGACCGAACACGGCAGGCTGAGTTCATCGTTTACGCGCTTTTGAAGGCGGCGAGCGATCGTCTCCGGGGTCTCACCCAGGTCGCTGATATCCACAAAGGCTTCGTCAATCGAGATTTGTTCGACCAGCGGGGACAGGTCATGCAGGCGCTGCATGACTTTTTCGGACATCTCCCCGTAATTGCTGTGATGGTGAGAGATGACCAGCAGCCCAGGGCAGATACGCAGCGCCCGGCTCATTGGCATCGCCGAACGAACCCCAAACCGGCGCGCGGCATACGAGCAGGAGGCCACCACGCCGCGTTCCTCCGGTCGGCCGCCCACGGCGAAGGCTTTGCCGCGCAGAGTTGGGTCATGGAGTTCTTCAACTGCGCAGAAGAAGGCATCCAAGTCGAGGTGCAGGATGGTGCGGGACATAAATTTATTATATCGTAGGGCAAGCCTTGTACCTGCCCAGGGCGAAGACAATCGTCGCCGCTAGGGGAGATTTAGCCTTTCCTGGATCTTCTCTGCTATCCCGGCATCCGGTTGAACAATGCGACTGTTGACAACATTGATCTCAAATGGCACAGTGCGAATGCCGGTCAAGCCATCCGCATCCAATGTGACCACCACCAGCGCTGACCGGCGCGTATCGTCCAGGCCGCCCTGGTCGAACAGAGCATTGCCCAGGCTGTAGAGAACCAGGGTACAACCTTGCGAAGGTTCCAAATCTTCGCAAGGTTGTGAGCCAATCCATTCAGCAGGCTGGAGCACGTGCGGATGATGTCCCCAGACCAACGCCGCACCCGCCGCTGCAAATTGATTTGCCAGTGATTTCTGCCGGTCCGATGCACCGCCTTGATATTCCGCACCCCAATGGATGGAAACTACCACCAGCGCACCGGTGAGGCGAGCCGAGCGGATGGATTGCACGGCGGCGTTTTCATCGAGCGGGGAGGATATATCGTCAAAGGCCAGGAAAGCCAGATGCAGGCCATTTAATTCACGGTAGATCGGCTGCATGCCGGGACCGATGGAAGTGATCCCGACGGCCTGCAGCGCGGAGCGGGTCCCGGCGGGACCGTCCGGGCCGCAATCGAGGCTGTGGTTGTTGGCGAGAGAGAGCAGGTCAAAACTCCAGGCGTGGAGTAGACCAGCACGGACGGACAAGGCGCATAGGTTGTAGGTCGAATCCGAGGCGGGCAGAATGGGAGCGAACGGACTCTCCAGGTTGGCAAGGGCCAGGTCCGCGGTAGACAGGTCCGGCGTCAGGTATGCCAGCGAGTCGAGTTTCGGATCCACGCTGCGCCCGAGCATCAGGTCTCCCAGCAGAGCGAGGGTGACGGTATGCCGCGACTGGCAGCCTGCAAGAGAAAAAAACAAGAAAAAAACGGTAGCCGCCAAACGATGGACGATCCCCAAAGGGGATGCTATGGACCATGGACGGTGATAGGGGCAATCGTCCATGGTCTGTGGCCTACGGTCCATTTTATGGTGCAATAAACATCTTTGTCCAGTCGGGCTGGAGCGGGTTCGTCCCGGCCTCCACCTGGGCCTGCCAGGCCTCGTCGGTCAGTCGATTCGAAGCAGGGACTTGGAATTCGTAATACGAATACACCGCGCCGATGGCGACCCGCCAGGGAGAATCGGGCAACACAACGTAAATGATGGTTGGCTGACCGACGCCTTCTTCGAGTGCTACCAGGGTGCTCAGGTCATTGGTGCCGGTGGCTACATCGGCGACTAAGGCGGCTTTCTGGTCGGACAAATCTCTGGACATGCCATCGGTGGTATCAGCCGCTGCAAGGGTGAACTGCTCCAGAGTGCCGCCCCAATATTGAATACGCCAGTATTCATCGTCTGTGATGGCTTCCCCGGCTAGTTCGCGCTCGGAGATGTCTTTCAGGAAGGTGAGTTCGCTGATGAGATTTTCCAGGTTGGCACGCGTCAGGTCGCTCAATAGGTTGCGGCTCTGCAGACCATCATAGGTCATTTGCGTGAGCGCCAGCAGACGGGCGTAAGCCTCTGGGTTCGGTTCGACGTACCCATGCGGGGGTACGGGATTTCCACCGCCGCCCATCTCGGCCATTACCTGCTTGGCATATAAAATCGTGTCGTGCTTGAGTTCCGTCCACGAGCCGAGAGCGGTCTGCAGGTCTTTGCGCGTCCAGGCCTGAGTCTGCATGAAAGCAGGATAGGTGCTGCCTTTGGGTGTGATGAGCGGCTGGAAGGAATACAACCACGACCAGTAAAGGTTCTGAGTCCAGGAATCCACCCCCAAGGCTGCAACTTCCGTCCTGACCTTGGTCGATTGCGTGTCAAAGTTGGCGTACTGGCCCTCGCCCATGCCTGTTAGAAGGCTGGCAGCTTCGTCTGACCCCATGGCGGCGAAGAAATCCAGCGCTTTCGGCAGACCACGCGGCTTGTCGAGTGTGCCAACATTTCGCCAGATCACCTGACCGAAAACGTAAGCATCCAGGGTGAAGCGCTGGCCCATGAAACGGAAACCCTTGGTGACCAGCTCCTTATCCTGCTCGATCCAGACCCACATCGAATTAACTTGAGGCGGCGGGAGAGTCTTGGTGGCCTCCTGGAACCTGGCAAACAGGGTCGGGTCTGCGAACGTGGTCAGGTCTGGATTGGTCCCGAAGACCTGGTCCGAAAGCGCCCCATATTCGAGATAACCGAGATCGTCAGCTTTGCCGACAATGAAGACAGTCGGTTCGTAGATATTTTCCCAGAGCGTGACGGCGGAGGTCCCATCGGAGGCAGTGGCGGAGCGCATTGCCTGGGTCAATAGCAAAGCCCGGCGGGTCTCGAAATCGTCCGCCTGACGGAAGGTCAACCGCCCGTACCACATCATGGCCTTGAAATACATCTTCAGGTCATCGCTGAGGGCATAGTGGCCGCGCGGAATGTACTGGGTGTAATCCTCTTTCAGCCTCATGTCCTCCGTCAGGTCAAGCCGGTCCCAGATGGGGGAGATGGTGGCGCTATTGGCGGCGTTGATCAGCGCAAGTTCGGCGTTCATCAGATCGTTCGCCTCGGCAGGTACAGGGTCCGAAAGTCCCAGGAGGCGGTCGGCGACGGCAAAGTAGGCCACGTTCCGGAGAGCAGGTTCTTCCAGCGACGTGCCATTCAGCGACTGGAACTGGACGGTCGTGGCCGCCAGCATGGTAGAGCTCAGCGACTTGAGACCGGTGATGAAATACTGGGTCTCCAGGTCGCGCAGCATTTTATCGAAGAGCAGGTGGTAGACGTGATAGACCGAGTCGGTGGTAACGAACATCGGCATTTCCGAATACCGGCCGGTCTCGTAGATCTGGTAGAACTCGCGGAACTGGCCGGGCACCGGCGCGGCGACTACGAAACCATTCTGGGCCAGCAGGGTGCGCTGGGCGTCGCTCAGCTCCACCATATCCATGTTGCCCACCTGGCCCAGGTCGAGCGGCAGGGTGTAATCTCCAGCGGCGAATGTATTCGGCAGGCGGGCGGCAATTTGGT
>Ga0209182_10000355_pt1 | contig 12059 bp, 10 predicted proteins | sample LakBais05cmmetaG_FD_185474 | JGI IMG/M metagenome (GOLD analysis project Ga0209182, IMG submission 185474) | Lake sediment microbial communities from Lake Baikal, Russia to study Microbial Dark Matter (Phase II) - Lake Baikal sediment 0-5 cm... | ecosystem: Environmental > Aquatic > Freshwater...
GACTGGATGAGATACGTGGCCCGGCCGACGAGCTTCAGGTTGCTGGGGCTGACGTTGGTCATGGTATTGCCGACGACCTTGCCGAGCTTGGCCATGACGGCCGTCGAGTGGGCGTTGAGGAGCATCTTGGCGGCGATCTGCTGCCTGATGCCGAACGGATCGCCCGTCGCCCGGACATGGACGGGGACCACGATGAGCCTGCCGCTCCGCCCCTCGAACAGACGCCGGATCCCCGCCTCTAACCTCGGGTGCTCCTTCTGCGGACGGTCGGTGACCAGCACGACCGCCGCATCGGCGCCGCTCTCCCCGGCGAGCCGCAGGACATTTCCGAATGACGACCCTTCGCGCTCGAACTCGCCCTGCTCGGGTATCAGGCCGACCAGGACGCACAGGTCTCCCTTCTTCGGGCCGCGCCGCTCCAGGTTCGATGCGGAAAGTGAAAAATCGTAGAGCTCCGCCTGGTCGTCCCCGGCCTTCTTCAGGCTCTCGAGTGCCGCCCGCCGCAGGTAGGGGTCGTCGATGCCCGTTTCGAACGTCTGCCTGTACTTCTCGGACGCTAACCCGCGGAAGGGCCTGCCCAGAAAAGCGCGCCAGGCGTCCCCGGCTGTCTTCGCCCCCGTCCAGACCTGGATCCAGCATTTCCGCTGCGGCTCCCTGACCGTGTCCAGCGGGAAGAGCCGGAACGTCGGGCTCCGTTCGGTGCTGTCGATGAAGACCGTGATCAGCCCTTTCTCGGCGTAGTATGTCGAGAACCGTCCGCCCGCGTAGGCCGCGGTTTCGATGTCGGTCAATGCTGCGAGGGCCGGGAGCGCCGCCCGCGCCCCATCGAGGACGCCGCCGAACTCCCTGAGCTTCGCCGCGACCCCCGCCCGCTCCGCCCCGCCACTGTCCTCGAAGCCGAGCCGGGCCATCTCCTTCTTCACAAGGACACGGGCCAGCGCCCTCCCCACCGCGGTTTCCACGACCGAGGCCACGACATAGGTCTCGATGGTCGTTGCCTGCATCCGCGTCGAGCCGGTGATGGCCTGGGGCCCGGTCGTCAGGTTGATCTTGGTGATGCCCGGTTCGGTCAGGACGCTCCGGCTCCGGTCGAAGGGCAGGAGCCTGTCATCCGGGTTGTTGTAGACGAAGTACAGCTGCTTGCGGCTCTCCTCGGGGCTGTATCCCGGCTCGCCCTTCCACTCGTCGAGCGCGGCCTGGACCGTCCCGATGACCGACGACGTCTCGCCGCCCTCGGTGACGCAGATGACGACGTCGCCCTTGCGGATGCCCCTGTCATGGAGCTGTAGGCGGCCGATGAGCTGGAGGTCCTCGAAACCCTCGAGGGAGCTGATCAAGGCCCTGTCCGCCCCGGTCATCTCGCCGATGAGGGCATCTTCGACCCCCTCCGGAATGCGGCCGGCGAGCTTCGCCGCGATCTTCCTGTCCGCTTTCACCCTCCGCCAAAAGGGACGCCAGAACGCGCTCTCCATCTGCTTGGCCAGTCGGCCCGTGGCCCCGCAACCGTAAACATAGATCTTCCTGCCGCCGAGGATGGCGTCCTCGATGGCCCGGGCGGCTTGCTCGAGGAACGCGGGCGCCGCCGCCAGTTCCTCCAATTTTGTCAGGATATCGTCGTCGACCGAGGACAGCATCTTCAGGCCGGCCAGCGTGTCCTTCTGGATGCGCTCGCCGAGGGGCCACGTTTTCTGATGGCGCTGCTCTGTGAGCAAGGTGTGGAGCTGGAACTGCGTTTTCGTCCGGACGTAATCGACGGATTCCGCGGACGGCTCGACCCCCAGCAACTTGAGAAGATTCCCCTTTGCATCCCCTGTTTCTTGCGTCATCCCCGTCGCGACCAACGTCACGATAGCCGCTACAGCCGCTGCCGCCGAACCGAAAAGGAGAGTTCCGCGAAATTGGGAGAAGAACCTCATTTATCCTTGCCGTACTGGTGCTCGTCGTCGAGGATGTCGCGTTCCTGCCAGTCCCGGATCCACTCCTCGACCCGGAAGACCATGGTCCCGCCGTCGGCCGTCGAGCAGACGACCCGGTCGAGGCTGCAGTTGATCAGCATCTTTTTGCAGATGTAGCAGGGGAAGGCGTCGATCGGCGCGCTCGCGCCCGGGGCGCTGCCGTAGATGTACATGTCCCCCCCGAGCAGGCTGACGCCCGCCCGGGCGGCGTTGATGATGGCGTTCTGCTCGGCGTGGACGCTGCGGCAGAGCTCGTAGCGCTGGCCGTGGGGGATGCCCAGCCGGTCGCGCAGGCAGAAGCCGTGCTCGAGGCTGTCGCGGGTCTTCCGCGGGGCGCCGACGTAGCCGGTCGAGATGATCTGGTCGTCACGGACGACGATGGCTCCGATCGACCTCCGGAAGCAGGTGCTCCGGAGCGAGACTTCCTTGGCGATGCCCAGGTAGTAAAGGTCCTTGGACGTTCTCGGCGGCATCATGCGATCTCCTCGAGTTTTCGATGAAGGTCCGGGATGGTCCCGTCGTTCAGGATGAGACGGTCGGCCGCGGCCATGCAGGCCTCGAGCTGCTGGGCGGTCGCCCCTCCCGTCCGCTCCTGCTCTTCTTTTTTCCGGAAGGATTCGAGGTCGGCGGCCGATTCGTCCCGGCCCCGGGCCGCGACCCGGGCGAACCTCACCTCCACTGGCGCGTCGATGGCCAGCAGGACGAAGCCCTCCTGCCGGCGCAGGAAAGCGACCTCGTGCGTGTTGCGGATGCTGTCGATGACGGCCGGCCCTCCGACCTTGGCCATGGTCCGTCCGGCCAGGACATCCGGCCCGCAGCGCTCCCGGAGCTCGTTACCGGTCCGGATCAGGTTGTCCCTAGTTACCGCTTCGCCCCGGGCCTGGAGTTCCTCCCTGATGATGTCGGAAAGCGAGAAATAGGCGTAGCCCCGGGCCATGAAAAAGGCCGCCGTCTCGCCCTTGCCGGCCCCGTTGGTCCCGGTCAGTCCGATGAGTCGCGGCGGCGTTTTCATTTTTTCAGGATCCGCGGCAGGGCCCGGACATAGTTCCAAAGGGGAGCGGTCGCCATGATCCGCCGCCATTCCTTCCGCAGCCCAAGGGCGGCCTTGACCCTGGCGCCCAGGCCCGCGCCGTGGAAGACCGAGATCGCTTTTTCCATCACGCCTTCGAGGCTCCGGTCGTAGGGGAACCACCAGGTTTGTGATTTCTTCCGAAAAAAGTCCATGCCGACGTACTTGATGTTGACGAGTTCGTGGAGGCCGAAGGGGCCGTGGCAGCGCCCCATGCCGGTCTGCTTGATGCCGCCCCAGATCGCTCGGGGCTCGACGAACGAATACATGTGGTCGTTGACAGTGACAGAGCCCGCTTCGAGACGCTCGGCGAACCACGCGGCCTGCTTGCGGTCGCGCGTCCAGACCGAGGCGGTCAGCCCGTAGACGCTGTCGTTGGCCAGGGCCACGGCTTCGTCCGGGTGGTCGAAGACCATGATGGGCAGCGTCGGGCCAAAGGTCTCCTCGGTCATGACGAGCATCGTGTGGTCGGCGCCGGTGAGGACCGTGGGCTCGATGAAATAGCCGGGGAGGCCGGCGACCCTTTTCCCTCCGACCGGGATCCGGGCGCCCTTCGCCCGGGCGTCGGCGATGTGCTCCTCGACGACCTTGAGCTGGCCGGCCGTGGCCATCGGGCCCATGTCGATGCCGGTGTCGAGGGGGTTCCCGACCTTGACCTCTCTCGCGAGCTCGATGACCCGCGCGGTGAACGGTTCGGCGACTTCCCTGGCGACGTAGACCCGCTCGATCGAGCCGCAGCTCTGGCCGCAGTTCATGAAGGCCGTCCAGACGGCCCCCCGGGCGGCCCGCTCGAGGTCGGCGTCCTTCAGGACGATCATCGGGTCCTTGCCGCCGAGTTCGAGGGTCAGGTTGGTCAGGTTCCGGCTGCAGAGCTCCATGATGCGCTTGCCGATGCCGACGCTGCCCGTGAACATGACGGTCTGGACGTCGCGGTGGACGATCATGGCCTCGGCCTGCGGGACGCGGCAGGGGACGACGTTGAGGACGCCGGGCGGGAGGCCCGCTTCGACGAAGACCTCGCCGATGAGGAGCGCCGTGAGAGGCGTTGTCGTCGAGGGGCGCAGGACGATGGTGTTGCCGGCCACGAGGGCGCTGAGGATATCGGAGAAGGGGATAAGGAAGGGGAAGTTCCAGGGCGTGATGATAAGCGTCGGGCCGAGGGGATGGAAATGGAACGTCCCCGTCTTGTTAAAAAAAAGAGGGGTATGGTGTCCGGCCCTCTTGGAGTGGAGGAGCCGGCCTAGGTTCCCGGCGTAGTAGTTGAGCGCCTGGAGGGAGCCGAAGACCTCGACGGCCAGGGACTCGGGGTAGGGAGAGCCTTTTTCCATGGCGATGAGCCGGCCGGCCTCGCTGGCCCGGCGGGCCAGGATGTTCTCGGCCCGCTTCAGGATGTCCCTCTTTTTCCGGGGATCGAGCCATCGCCACCCGGGGAAGGCCTCCTTGGCCGCCAGGATGGCTTTGTCGCAGAGGACCTGCGAAGCCAGGCTGACCTCGCCCACGGCTTCGAGCGTGGCGGGGTTCTCGGAGACGAGCTTCTCGGCGGTCTCGATCCGGTCGTTGCGGATGATCAGGCGTCCGTCCATGCGGTTACACAGTCCTTTCTGCCGTCCCTTGTCCCGGGACTTATCCCGCCCGGTCGGCTCCCTCCGCCTGCCGCGCCTTCTTTTTTCCCCGGCCGACGGCGAGGGCGATGAGGATGCTGAGACCGTACAGGACGAGCATGGGAACGGCCACGATGCTCTGGGTGATCACGTCCGGGGTGGGCGTGATCACGGCGGCGATGACGAAGATGAGGAGAACGGCGTACTTAAAGTTCTTGACCATCCAGCGGGCCGTGATGAGCCCCATCTTGGACAGGAAAAAAACGAGCGTAGGGAGCTCGAAGACGAGGGCGATGCCGAGGAGCACCTTCAGGGCGAACCCGAAATACTGGTCGACGGTGATGACGGGCTGGAAGTCGCGCCCGAGCGTCAGGAAGAAGCGGCAGGCCCAGGGGAAGACGATGAAATAGGCGAAAAGCGCACCCAGGGAGAAGAAGAACGTCGTCATCAGGACGAAGGGGACGGCGTACTTTTTCTCCTTCCGGTAGAGTCCGGGGGCGACGAAATACCAGATCTGGAGGAAAACGAAGGGCGACATGAAGAAGAGGGAGGCCAGGAAGGCCACCTTCATATAGAGCATGAAGGGCGCGGTCAGGGTGGTGAATGCGAGCTTGGTGCCCTCGGGCAGGTATTGGGTCACGGGCCGGGCCAGGATGGCGTAGAGCTCCTTGGAGAAGATCCAGCCGGGGACGAAGCCGACGAAGAGGGCGACGAAGGAGTAGAAGAGCCGCTTCCGGAGATCCTCCAGATGCTCGAGGAAGGTCATTTCGTCAGGTGACTTTCGGCCCTTCCCCAGTCTCATGTGTCTCGATGTCCTTCTTGACGTCGTCCTGGAAGCTCATGACTCCGGACTTGATATCATCCATGCCCGACCGGATGTCCTTGCGGATGTCCTTGATCTCCGAGGCCTCGATCTCCTCCTCGATCCGGCCCTTGATCTCGTCGGACGTCTTCTTGAATTCCCGGAGGGCCTTGCCGACCGACCGGCCGATCTCGGGGAGCTTCTTGGGGCCGAAAACGAGCAGGGCGATGACGAAGATGAGGATGAGTTCCATCGGTCCGATGCTCCCGAACATGTCCGTCTCGCGGCGGTATTATAGCACGGGGCCCTCTGGAGCGCCAAAGGCTCGTTCCGGAAGGCGGGACACTGCCCCGGGCAGCGTCAAGCCTGCCCATGCCCGGTGATACCGGTGGTGAGGCGGATGGCGGCGGCTTTACAACGGGGGCCGCCGATGATAAAATTATCGGTAAGTGAAGTCTATGAAAAAGCGCCTGATCCTCTTCATCCTGGCGGCGCTCGTCCTCGTCCGGATGCCGTCGCACGACCAGGACCTCTGGACCGCCTCCCTGGACAAGGCTCGCGCCATCGCCGGCGTCCTCGAAGAGAGCTATTACAAGCCGCTCGAGGAGGAGGCCCTGGCCGTCGCCTCGATCAAGGGGACCCTGGATACGCTCGACCCCCACTCCTATTTCCTGGACCCCGCGAGCTTCTCGCGCATGCGCGAGGAGTACAAGGGCAAGTACTTCGGCGTGGGCATGCAGATCCAGAAACAGGGCGACAACATCGTCGTCATCGCGCCGATCGAGGGCGGGCCGGCTTGGCGCCTGGGCATCCTTCCGGGGGACGTCGTCTCCCACATCAACGGGGAATCGACGGTGCCCATCTCGAGCTACGACGCCATGCAGAAGCTCCGCGGCGAGAAGGGGACCGATGTCACCATCACTGTCGTCCGCGACGGCGCCGACAAGCCCTTCGAACTGACCATCACCCGCGAAGAGATCCCGCTCCTGAGCGTCCCGTACGCCTTTCTCCTCGACGGCGGGGTGGGCTACATCTATATCCGGAATTTCGCAGAGAACACGCCCCGCGAGCTCGAGGACGGGCTGGCCAAGCTCACCGGCCAGGGGATGAAAAGCCTCATCCTCGACCTCCGCCTGAACACGGGTGGCACCCTCGTCCAGTCCATCGAGGTCTCCGACCTCTTCCTGCCCAAGGGCTCGCTCATCGTCTCCATGAAGGGACGGAACCCGGCCTACGACCGGGAATTCCCGGCCTTCCTGGACAACCAGTACGAGAAGCTTCCGCTCGTCATCCTCATCGACCAGGGTACGGCCAGCGCTTCCGAGATCGTAAGCGGGGCAGTCATGGACCACGACCGGGGGATCGTCGTCGGCGAGGATTCCTGGGGGAAGGGCCTCGTCCAGACGGTCTTCCCGCTGGCCCCGAACATGGCCGTGGCCCTGACCGTGGCCAAGTACCTGACGCCGAGCGGACGGTCCATCCAGCGGGATTACAGCCATCTCGAGGATTACCTCATGAGCAAGCGCGCCCCCGAGGACAGCCGTGAGGTCCGCTACACCGACCGTGGCCGCAAGGTCCTCGGCCAGGGCGGGATCACGCCCGACTACGCCGTCAACTCCCTGCTCAAGCCGTTCACCGGACGGCTCCGCATGAGCGGGGCGTTTTTCTCCTACGCCCGGAGGCTCGTTCTGCACCAGACCGACCTCGGCCGGAAGTTCGTCTTTCCGCAGGACCCGAAGGACGCCGGGGCCGCCGCGCCCGGGAAGATCCAGGTCGGAACGACGTTCATCGTGAACGCTGACGTCGTCGCCGATTTCCACAAGTTCCTCGGGACGCGCAAGGTCGAATACGACGAGAAGACGTTCCGGGAGGCCGAGACCGAGATCTGCCGGGAGCTCGAACGCGAGATCGCCGGCGCTGTCTGGGGCGTCGAGGCCGGGGTCCGGGCCGCGCGCGTGAACGACCCCGTCGTCATGAAGGCCATCCAGGTCATGCCCGAGGCGGCCAGGCTCCTCGAACAGAAATGAAGATCGCTATCGCCTCGGACCACGCCGGGTTCGAGCTTAAAACGGGAATCGCCGATTATCTCCGCGGTCGCGGCTTCGCCTTTGAGGACTTCGGCTGCGGGCCGGGGGAATCCGTGGACTACGTCGATTACGGGGCCAAGGGCGCCCGGGCCGTCGTCTCCGGCGACTGCGACCGGGCCATCCTCATCTGCGGCACCGGCCTCGGCATGGCCATCGTGGCCAACAAGTTCAAGGGCCTCCGGGCGACGCCTTGTTCGAGCGAGTCCGCGGCCGAGATGAGCCGCAAGCACAACGATTCGAACTGCCTGACCCTGGGCGGCAGGACCCACGCCCTGGAGCAGGCCCTGGGCATCGTCCGGGTCTGGCTTGAAACGGAGTTCGAGGGGGGCCGCCACGCCCGGAGGGTCCAGAAGATCCGCGACCTCGAAGACGAAAATTTCAAGTGAGGAGCCGCTCCATGCCCGCGTTTTCCGAGAAGACCCAGGCCCTGGCCGCCCGGGTCGAGCGCAACAGCGCCTGGCGCCAGACAGAATGTTTCAACCTCATCCCGTCAGAATCGACACCGTCCCTCCTCGTTAAGATGTGCGAGATCGCCGACCCGGCCGGCCGGTACGCCGAGCACCGGACGATGAAAGGGGAGGAGGTCTACTTCTACCAGGGCACGGACTTCATCCGCGACGTCGAGATCGAGGCCCAGAAGGAGCTCGGCGCCTATTTCGGGTGCACCGACGTCGAACTCCGTCCGATCAGCGGCCAGATGGCCAACGAGGTCGTCTTCAAGGGCGTCGTCAAGTACATCAACAGGGGCCGGACCGCCGGGCAGCCCTCGCGCCGGATGCGCCTCGTCCTGAACAACGAGCTCATCTACGGCGGGCACCTCAGCGCCCAGCCCATGGGGGCGCTCTTCAACTACGTCGAGGAGGACCCGGCGACGGGCAAGGAACGAATGGTCAGTTTTCCCGTCCTCAAGGAGAACCCTTATAAACCCGACCTCGAGAGGCTGGCCGGACTCCTCGAGACACACAAGCCCGAGCTCATCGTCTTCGGCAAGAGCATGTTCCTCTATAAGGAGCCGGTCCGCTTCGTGGCCGACATCGTCAGGGGCTGGAAGGACCGGCCCATCCTGATGTACGACATGGCCCACGTCCTCGGCCTTTACGGCTCCTTCCAGGCCCCCTTCGACGAGGGCGCGGACCTCGTCACGGGGAGCACGCACAAGACCTTCTTCGGGACGCAGCGCGGCGTCGTGGCCGGGAACTTCCCCAAGAGTTCGCCCCTGCGGCCGCTCTGGCTCGAGATCAAGGGCCGGGCCTTCCCCGGCTCGACCAGCAACCACCACCTCGGGACGCTCCTGGGGCTGCTCATGGCGGCCTACGAGATGAACGAGTTCAAGGAGGCTTTTCAGAACCAGGTCCGGGCGAACGCCAGGGCTTTCGCCCAGGCGCTCCACGCCCACGGCATCCCGGTCGAGGGAGACCCCGCCGACGGCTACACGGAAACCCACCAAGTCATCATCCGGGTCAAGGCCTTCGGACCGGGCATGGACATCGCCCGGCGCTTGGAGACCAATAACGTCCTGACCAATTACCAGGCCCTGCCCGACGACGCTACATTCCTCGATTCGAGCGGCATCCGGCTCGGCGTCCAGGAGATGACCCGGTTCGGCATGAAAGAAAAGGACTTCGATACGCTGGCGGGCCTGATGGCCGACATCATCATCAGGGACAAATCCGCCGGGGACGACGTGGCCCGCTACCGCAAGAACTTCCTGACCATGGGCTTCTCGCTTCCGCCCGCCGAAGCCCTGCCGCTGGCGGCGCGGATCCTCGCGAGTGTCATCCCCGACCCCGGCTACGCGGCCCTCTTCGCCGAGAACCTCCGCCTGGCCGCCGGGGCCTGAGGCGAAGATCGATCGTCCTGTGAACGGAGGGTGAGACGATGAAGATACTGATCGTCGGGTCCGGCGGCAGGGAACACGCCCTGGCCTGGAAAATCGCCCAGAGCCCGCACGCCGACAAGGTTTATTGCGCGCCGGGGAACGGCGGGACGCGGCTCGTCGCCGAAAACGTCCCCCTGGCCGAGACGGACATCGCCGGGCTGGCCGATTTCGCCGCTCGGGAAACTATCGGGCTGACCGTGGTCGGCCCCGAGGTCCCCTTGACCATGGGCATCGTCGACGAGTTCGAGACGCGCGGCCTGAAGATCTTCGGGCCCTCGAAGAAGGCGGCCGAGATCGAGGGCAGCAAGGTCTTCGCCAAGCAGTTCATGGACCGCCACCGCATCCCCACTGGCCGGTTCAAGGTCGCCGACGGCTTCGACCAGGCCAAGAAGATCCTGGCCTCCGGAGAGTTCGGTTTTCCCGTCGTCATCAAGGCCGACGGACTGGCGGCCGGCAAGGGCGCCGTGGTCTGCTCCTCGCAGAAGAAGGCCGAGGACACGGCCGGCGAAATGCTCGTCCAGAAGAAGTTCGGGCCGGCCGGGCGGCGTATCGTCATCGAGGAGTTCCTCCGCGGCCGCGAGGTGTCTTTCATCGTCATTTCCGACGGAATGAGGGTCCAGCCCCTGGTCTCGGCGATGGACCACAAGGCGATCTACGACGGGGACAAGGGGCCGAACACGGGCGGCATGGGCGCCATATCGCCGTCGCCCTTCATGACCGAGAAGCTCTTCAACGAAGTGATGAACACCGTGATCACCCCGGCCGTCACCCGCCTGCTCGAGGAGGGCCGGAAGTTCAAGGGGGTCCTCTACGCGGGCCTGATGATCACCGAACAGGGGCCCCGCGTCCTCGAGTTCAACGGCCGTTTCGGAGACCCGGAGACCCAGCCCCAGCTCGTCCGTCTGGAGAGCGATCTGGTCGAGCTCCTGACGGCCGCGGTCGACGAGAACGTCCTGCGGGAGAACATCCGCTGGTCCGCCAAACCCTCGGGATGCGTCGTCGTGGCCTCGGGCGGATATCCGGTCCGCCACGACAAGGGCAAGACGATCTCCGGTCTGGCCGAGGCGGCCGAGATCCCCGGGGTGAACGTCTTCCATGCCGGAACCCGGTACGAAAACGACATCTGCCTGACGACCGGCGGCCGCGTCCTCGGGATCTGCGCTTCGGAAGACAACCTCGCCGGGACCATGGCTAAAATCTACGACGCCTGCAGCCGGATCTACTTCGAGGCCATGCACTACCGCCGCGACATCGGCGCGATCAAGGAGGAGCGGACATGAAAGTCATGGTTTTTCTCGGCAGCGAATCGGACTTCGGCGCGGTCGAGGACGCGCTCGCCCTCCTCAAGGACTTCGGCGTGCCCTTCGGCCTCGAGGTGACCTCCGCCCACCGCTCGCCGGAGCGGACCCTCCGCCTGGTTAAATCGGCGGAGGCCGGCGGGACCAAGATCTTCATCGCCGTGGCCGGCAAGGCCGCCCATCTGGCCGGCGTCGTCGCCTCCCAAACGGTCAAGCCGGTGATCGGGGTCCCCGTCGAGAGCGAGGCGCTGGCGGGACTCGACGCCCTCCTTTCGACCGTCCAGATGCCCAAGGGCATCCCCGTCGCGACCATGGCCCTGGGCCGGCACGGCGCCTCGAACGCGGTCCTGCTCGCGGTCGAGATCCTGGCCCTCAACGACGAGGGGCTCCGGACGAAGCTCGTCACTTACCGGGCGAAGATGGCGGACAAGGTCGAGGCGGCCTCGCTCAAGATCAAAGAAAAGCTGTGAACCCCGGAGATGCCCTCTTTTTCCGTCCGGAACTTCGGCTGCCGCGTCAACCGGGCCGAGGCCTTCGCTTGGGCTGAGGCCTTCCGGGAGAGGGGCCTCCGGCTCGAAGAGGATGGGGGCAGGAGCGATGTCATCCTGGTCAACTCCTGCACCCTGACCGGCCGGGCCGACCGTGACGTCCGCAGGTTCATCCGGAAAACCGCCCGCGATAACCCCGGGACAAAGATCGTCGTCACGGGGTGCTACGCCGAGCGGGCGCCCGCGGAGATCGCCGGGATGCCGAACGTCGTCGCCGTCCTCCCGAACAACGCCAAGGCCCGTCTGCCGGAGCGGGTGATGGAGATCGTTGGGGGAGAAGGGGCGAGGATGGGGGCGGCGCAGGAGACGGAGGCCCCGTTCCGGGCGCGGGCCTTCCTTAAGGTCCAGGACGGCTGCGACAACCGCTGCGCGTTCTGCGTCATCCCGAGCGTCCGGGGAAAGAGCGCGAGCGTCGGCCCGGACGAGGTCAAGGCCCGCGTCCGAAAACTCGCGAGCCGCGGCTTCCGGGAGATCGTCCTGGCCGGCATCCATCTCTCGGCCTACGGGGAGGACTTCGAACCGCCGGGCACGCTTCTTGGCCTTCTCCGGGAGCTCGAAGGGATTCCCGGGCTCGGTCGGGTCCGTTTGAGCTCCCTCGACCCGGAAAAGACTAACGGCGCGCTGGTCGAGCACATCGCGGCGAACCCGAAGATCTGTCAGCACTTCCATCTTTCGCTCCAGCACGCCTCGGCCGGCCTCCTGCGGCTGATGGGCCGCGCCGTGGAGCCGGAAACCTGCGAACGGATATTAGAGCAGTTGAGGACGAGGTCGCCGGAAGCGGCCCTCGGAGCGGATATCATCGTCGGGTTCCCCGGCGAGA
>Ga0209182_10000356_pt1 | contig 12058 bp, 10 predicted proteins | sample LakBais05cmmetaG_FD_185474 | JGI IMG/M metagenome (GOLD analysis project Ga0209182, IMG submission 185474) | Lake sediment microbial communities from Lake Baikal, Russia to study Microbial Dark Matter (Phase II) - Lake Baikal sediment 0-5 cm... | ecosystem: Environmental > Aquatic > Freshwater...
GTCCCGAGCGGGCTGGTGGCCGAATATATCCCGCTCGATATTGTCTTTGAGAACGAGGATTTAGTGGTGGTGAATAAGCCGGCCGGGATGGTGGTCCATCCTTCGCCCGGGCACGACAGCGGCACGCTGGTCCATGCCGCCCTCGGTTATATTCCGGAACTTGAAGGCATCGGGGGTGAGGAACGTCCGGGGATTGTCCACCGGCTGGACAAAGACACCTCCGGCCTGATTGTGATTGCCAAAAACGAACGGGCACACCGTTGGCTGCAGGAGCAGTTCAAATCCCGTAAAGTCGAAAAAATCTACCTGGCGCTGGTGGACGGTAAGCCGCCCACACCTGCCGGGCGCGTGGAAGCCCCGATTGGACGCAATACCACGCACCGCAAACTGATGGCGGTTGTTCCGCTGGATAAAGGCCGCGAAGCCGTCAGCGAATACCGCACGCTGGAAAGTTTCCCCGCCCACACCTTGCTCGAAGTCCATCCACTGACCGGGCGGACGCACCAGATTCGCGTCCACATGGCGTTTTTGGGCTGTCCGGTGGCGGCGGATATGGTCTATGGAAAGCGGAAGCCAACAGTGGAATTGGAAAGGCATTTTCTCCATGCGCACAGACTAAAGATCGTCCTTCCCGGCGAGAAGCAGGCCAGGAATTTTGAGGCTTCTCTTCCGCAGGAATTACAGGTCGTACTTGAGCACTTACGCCAAAAATAGGAGTATTTTATGGAATTCGTTGATCTCCGTTCCGACACCGTTACCAAACCCACGCCCGCCATGCGTGAGGCGATGGCGAAAGCTGAAGTCGGCGACGACGTTTATGGCGAGGACCCCACCGTCAACCGCCTGCAGGAGATGGCGGCTGAGATGATGGGCAAAGAAGGCGGCCTGTTCGTTGCTTCGGGGACGATGGGTAATCTGGCGGGGGTTTTGGCTCACTGTCAGCGTGGCGATGAGGTTATCGTAGGCAACAAGGCCCACACATTTTTGTTTGAGGCGGGCGGGATTTCGGTGCTGGGTGGTGTCCACTCATATCAACTACCCAACCAGCCCGACGGCTCACTGGCGCTGGAGGAAATCGAAGCAGCCATTCGCCCGGACGACCCGCATGACCCCATCACGCGGCTGATCTGCCTGGAGAATACCCACAACCGCTGCGGCGGCACATACCAGACACCTGAATACATGAACCGGGTAAGCGAATTCGCTCGTGGGCGCGGGCTGTCCGTCCATCTGGATGGGGCGCGGATTTTCAACGCCGCGGCCGTTCAGGGAATTAAGGCGAAAGAACTGGCTGGACCTGTCGATTCGGTTACGTTCTGTCTGAGCAAGGGGCTGTGTGCACCGGTCGGATCGGTGTTGTGTGGCTCGAAGGAGTTTATCCGTAAGGCGCACCGTCTACGAAAGATGCTGGGCGGCGGGATGCGCCAGGCTGGGATTCTGGCGGCGGCCGGGATTGTCGCGCTGGAGACGATGACCGGGCGGCTGTCGGAGGACCATGCCCGAGCCAGGAAACTGGCCGATGGCCTGAAGCAGGTTCCCGGTCTCGTTCTTGACCAGGAAGTTCCGGCGACGAATATGGTTTTTCTGTCGCTGACACCAGAAGTGAAGTCGGATACAAGTGAAGTTGTTGAAAAACTAAAGAGGCGCGGCATCTTGGCCGGCGTGACAGGCCAGCGGAGTTTCCGCCTCGTATTGCATTACTGGATTGATGATGCTGGAGTGGAAAAAACCGTCGCGGCGTTCCGCGCTGCGGTGCAGTAACTTTCTATACGACAATTGCTAAAGCCGCCGAGAGCCTAATTTTCGGATGACTCTAAGGTCAGATAAAAAATCGCGTCCAAAAAGGATGCGATTTTTATTGGGTCTTTGGGAATTCTCGTGATAGAGTGAAAGATATGGGGGTGTTGGGCGGGCGAAGCCCGCCCAACACCCTCTATTTACCCATCGCCACGGCGATTCCAAAAGAACCTTCCTTTTAGCGAGTTAAGATATAATTCTCTTAGCAAATGGAACTTTCGGAACCTCGGAGAGATGATATGCAGATCACGCTGGAAATAATTGACCGTGTGGCGCAGAGTATTCAATCAAAAATAGAATCCCAGCCGCACATCGGATTGATATTAGGCACAGGGTTAGGCGGACTGGCACAAGCGATTCAAAATGCAACGATCATTCCTTATCGAGAATTGCCGGATTGGCCTGTCTCCACCGTGATGGGCCATACCGGGCAACTGGTTATCGGCGAGTTGGAGGGCCAGCCGGTGCTGGCAATGCAGGGGCGCATTCACTATTACGAAGGTTACACTATGCAGCAAGTCACACTGCCGGTGCGGGTGATGCAGCGACTGGGAATTGAAATCCTGATCGTGACCAATGCTGCCGGAGCCATTCAACCGGATTTTGTTCCCGGCGATGTGATGCTGATCACAGACAACCTAAACCTGGCCGGGATGTCTGGCCTGAATCCATTGATCGGGCCGAATCTGGACGAGTTCGGGCCGCGCTTCCCTGATATGAGTCAGGCTTATGAACGGCAGTTGTGCGACCTGGCGCGGAAGGTTGCCAGGGAGGGCAATTTGCTCCTGCGCGAAGGCGTATATGCCGGACTGAGCGGTCCGTCGTTTGAATCTCCGGCAGACCTGCGTTTTCTGCGCATGGCCGGAGCAGACGCGGTTGGCATGTCCACTGTCTCAGAAGTGATTGTGGCGCGTCATGGCGGGACGCGAGTGCTGGGTTTCTCCGGGATCAGCAATAAGGCCAATCTGGATGGGAATACCATCACCTCGCACGAGGAAGTTCTCGAATCCGGCCGCTTGATTGTTCCTAAGTTGGAAACGCTCATCCGAGGCGTTTTGCGTTCACTTTAGCGGGCGGAATGGCTGCTATTTTGCATTTTTTTACCAGTTATGCAATTCTGATTTACCTTCTCCTTGTCATTGGGCTGATGTTTGCTATTCGCAGCCTGGTACGGGCACGGCGCGAGATGGGCGAATCCCTGTATGGCCTGGAACGTGAGACGGCCCACCGGCATACGAGCCAGGCAGTAGCTGCCCTTTCACTGATTGTCTTCCTGGCCATTGCTGAACTGGTGCTGACAGTATTTCTGGCACCTAACTTGCCGGCCCTTTCCCTGCTCGTCACATCGACCATGAATCCGCTGATCACGCCGACAAATACCTTCCCACCCGAGTTGTTGGCAACTATCGGAGTCTTAACGCCTGTGTCTACCCCAACGGCCCAAACAACCGGTTGTATCCCCGGTCAAATTATGATCACTTCACCCAAACCAGGAGATGTAGTCAAAGGCCAGGTTATATTGGTAGGGACGGCTAACATTCCTAACTTCGGATTTTATAAGTACGAGTTCTCTCCTTTGGGAACAGACGTTTGGTCCACTATCCAAGCCAATCGTGAGGTAAAGCAGGATGTTGAATTGGGACTCTGGGATACGAGCGAGGTTTCACCGGGCGATTACAATCTTCGCCTGGTTGTCATAGACAATCAGGGCAATACGCTCCCGCCTTGCTTTGTCCCGGTGCGAGTCGCAACCCCTTGAGGTGACGCATGCCCGATGTCCAGATACGGTCCGCAATTGCGACCGATTTATCCGCTCTGATGGCGATAGACCATTCCTGCCAGACCGATTACGTCTGGCAAATGGATGTACAACATGAGGACGGCCAGATTGGCGCCATTTTCCGGGAGATCCGCTTGCCGCGTTCGGTGTCGGTCTTGTACCCGCGGCCGGTCAGTGCGTTATCCGAATCCTGGAGCCGCCGGTCAGGGATGTTGGTGGCCGTTATTAGTGGGCAGGCGGTGGGGTATGTTCGCACGAATGATTCGATCCTCCCGCGCACTGCCTGGTTGATGGATGTGGTGGTCGCTCCCCGTTTTCGCCGCCAGGGGATTGCGAGCGCGTTGATGTTGGCGGCGCAGTCCTGGGCGGTGCAACGTAAAGATCACCGGGCTTTGCTCGAAATGCCATCGAAAAATAATCCGGCCATCCGGCTTGCACAAAAACTAGGTTATGAGTTCTGCGGGTATAATGACCAGTATTACGAGACACAGGATATAGCGCTGTTCTTTGGGCGTTCCATTCGGTAGCTGTACGGAAGGTCTGAATGCTTAACGGTTGGTTGCATGATTTGCTGGTGGGGATAAGAACGATCAATGATATTCTCACAGCCGGGATTGCCATCACGGCCTTTTCGTTGTTTCTGTACGCGCTGTCATTTAATTTGCGTGACCGGGTAGCGCGTTCGTTCGCCATCATCCTGTTGTGTGTGGTGGTGGTTTTTACTTCTGAGGCGTTGGAGAGTTCGGCCGCTTCTCCGGACATGATTACCCTGTTCCTGCGCTTGGAATGGTTGGGGATCATTTTTTTGCCCCCCGCTTATTTGCATTTGTCTGATGGTATTCTGGTTACAACCGGCCGGCCTTCGCGTGGGCGCAGGCGCATAGCTGTCCGGTCGATGTACTTCGTTTCGGCGATATTCCTGTTGCTGTTGGGATATGGTTATCTGCTTGGCCCGATGGTGATGGCAGGCCAGCCTGCGCCGCATCTCCAGCGTACCATCTGGACAGAAATCTTTACGGCTTATTATGCTGTCACGATGGTCCTGGCTTGGGTCAATTTTGGACGCGCTTATCGCCACACGTTGACACGTTCGGGCCGCCGTCGCATGATTTATCTGTTGGCGGGAGCCACTGCTCCGGCGCTCGGGTCGTTCCCATATCTTCTTTATGGTTCGGTACTGGCGGAAAGCCACCCCTATCTCTTCTGGGGAATGGCGCTGGTCAGTAATTTCCTGGTGGGTGGGTTGATTATCATCATGGCTTATGCGGTGGCTTTCTTCGGCGTTTCCTGGCCTGACCGGGTGGTAAAGAGCCGACTGTTCAAGTGGATCATGCGCGGACCTGTAACCGCCTCCGCCGCGCTGGGGGTGATGACCATCGTCCGGCGTGTAGGCGAATTCTTTGGGACAATTTATTCCGGTGCAGTCCCAACCGCCATGGTTACGACAGTACTGCTGATGGAACATACCATTACGCTGGTCGCTCCGCTTTGGGAACGATTAATCTTTTTTGGACGCGACCGCGCCGATCTGGCCTTGCTGCAAAACCTTGAAGAACGGCTGATTACGCAAAACGATTTGCGTCAATTCCTGGAATCCGTACTGGCCGCCGTGCGCGACCATTTACAGTCACCGGCGGCGTTTGTCGCTGCGTTGGATGGAGCGGAACTCTCGTTGGTTGTATCAACAAGAAATTTGCCGCTTCTTAAAGAATCTAAACTTTCGGAAGCATTGCAGGTGGTCACTCATGAGGGGAACGGGAATGGCGACGAATATATTTGGGGCGATTACTGGTTATTCCCGCTACACCAGCCGCCAGAGACGGTGGAAAGCGAGCCAGCCCTGCTTGGTTTACTGGGTGCGGTACGTCGCCCGGACCAGGCTATTCTCACAGAGCAGCGCCAGGCTCTCAAACTACTTATCAAGCGGGCTTCTTTGGCCTTGCAGGACCGTCGCTTGCAGAAAAGCGTTTTCCGCTCCCTGGAAGACCTCCGTCCACAAGTGGATATGTTCCAGCGTCTGCGAGCGGTCGGCCGTTATGACAGCAAGACCAGCCTGCTGGAGGAGACTTTACCTCCCGAATCGGATATGGCGGAATGGGTGCGGGACGCCCTGACACACTACTGGGGCGGTCCGAAATTGACCCAGAATCCACTGCTTAACCTTCAGATTGTCCAGCAGGCCCTGTTAGAGCACAACGACAATTCTGCCAATGCTTTGCGGTCCATCCTGCGCCAGGCGATGGACAATGTCCGCCCGGAGGGGGAACGGCGTTTTACCGGGGAATGGATCTTATTTAATATCCTTGAAATGAAGTTCGTTGAGGGTCGTAAGGTACGTGAAGTCGCTACCCGCCTGGCAATGTCCGAAGCGGACTTGTATCGCAAACAGCGGGTTGCGATTGAAGAAGTGGCGCGCGTGATCCTCGAGATGGAGCGCCAGACACAGGTACGGATTGATGGGAAGGAGGTTGGGCAAGTTAATGGTGCATAATCAATTTTCTGAACAAGATATACCGATATATGATGATGGGTGGTGGGCGTCGGTTTTGGCCGAAGAAGAAAGCCGGGCCGTACAAGCCATGGTCAGGTCCCAGAAGATCGAGGAATCTGCGAAGCCATCATCTGATTGGAAGCGGGCGATGTCGCTGTACCGCCAGGATGGAATTGTTGAGCTGACAGTCACAGGATATAACCGGGGAGGCTTGCTGGTTGAAGGAGAAGGGTTAAATGGCTTTGTACCATGTTCACATCTGGTGGACTTGCCTTTTCAACCCAACGAAGACCGCCGCGAAGATTGCCTTTCTGTTTACGTCAGTCGGACGTTGCGCCTGAAAGTGATCGAGTGTGTGCCAGAAGAGGGCCGCATGGTCTTTTCAGAACGCGCCGCTCGTGCGGAGGCTGGGAAACGACCGGCACTTTTCAACTCCATCCAGCCAGGTCAGCATATCACCGGCGAGGTGACCAATGTTACTGAGTTCGGGGTCTTTGTGGATCTGGGCGGTGTTGAGGGTCTTATCCACATTTCCGAACTTTCCTGGGGACGCGTCTCTCATCCCGGTCAGGTGTGCCAGGTTGGACAGCATGTCGAAGTCCAGGTGATGGATGTTGCACCGGAGCGCTGCCGGATTGCACTTAGCCTGAAACGGTTATTGCCAAATCCCTGGGAATTTGCTCAAGAGCGATACCCGGTCAATGCGATTGTCCCGGCAGTTGTGACGGCGCTTGCGCCATTTGGCGCGTTTGCCCGCCTTGAAGAAGGCCTGGAGGGCTTGATCCACGCTTCGGAAATCCCGCTGCCTCCCAACAAAACGATCAAAGATGTCCTTTTGCCGGGACAGATTGTGCAGGTGCGGGTTCTTCAAGTGGAGTCCTCGCGCCAACGCCTTGGTTTAAGCATGAAGATCAACTGATATGCCATCTACGCCACGCAAGTCTCAATCGCAATCTGAAGACGGCCGCTCCAGAGCACCCCGTTCCAATGACTGGGTAGATCGCCTGGCCCGTCTTGAAACCCACTTCGGGCGTTTTCTCTGGGATATCCTCGGCGTTTTCCTGCTGGCCTTTGCCTTGATGACCCTCTTAGGGATTTTTGGCCTGTCAAAAGGCACACTGCTTGAAAAATGGATCTCTCTGCTCGGAAACTGGCTGGGTTGGGGTAGCTATCTGTTTATCCTCGCAACCGGGGCAGTGGGCCTGTTGGCCTTTCGCCGCAGCCGCCAAGCGGTGAAAGTGCGCTGGGGACAGGTGATTGCTTTGGAACTGGCAGCTTTTTTGACGCTCGCGGTGTTGTCGGTTCTCAGTGGCAACCGGTTGACTGAAGGGAACATGTGGGGCGGGCAAATCGGCTGGGGACTTTCAATGTTGGTAGCCCAGTTCATCGGTCCGATCTGGGGCGGGCTGGTCATCTTCTTATCCTGGGGACTGGCATTGATGGCTGCTTTTCGTCTCTGGCATCCCTTCGAAGTCTGGTTATTCAAACTGTCTGGTGAACCGCTCACGCCGGTCCCAGGAACTGCCGCGCCGGAAATCCCGGTTGTTTCCCCACTTCCAATGGATAAACCCTCCGCAGGTCCCGCCAACGGCGCCAGGAAACACGCCCAGAAGCTACCGCCGGAATTTCGCAAGTCGTTCAAAATTCCCGAAAAACAGGACAGCCGCCCGGCCGCTCCTCTACCGCGTGGAGAACGCCTGCCTCCGCTGAATGTGTTGCTCGGTGAACAGGCTGTTCGCCCAGACGAGCGGACAATCAACCAGACCGCGGGGCAGATCGAAAAGTCACTTTCTGAGTTTGGCATCCCGGCCAAGGTAGTCGGCTTCCGCATCGGGCCGACGGTCACGCAGTTTGCTATCCAACCAGGGTTCATCAAAAAGGGTACGGAAGAAGATGCCCAGCAGATGAAAGTCCGCGTGGCGCAAATTGCCAGTCTTCAAAAAGACCTGGCTCTGTCCCTCTCCGCTGAACGCCTGCGCATCGAAGCACCGGTACCGGGACGCGGGTATGTGGGTATCGAAGTACCGAACCCGCGTTCCTCGCTGGTGCGTCTGCGCCCGCTGTTGGAGACGGAAGCCTTCTACAAAGGTGGCTCACCGTTGACGATTGCGCTGGGGCGGGATGTCTCAGGCAATCCGCTCGTGGCAGACCTGGCGCGTATGCCGCACCTGCTTATTGCCGGGACGACCGGTTCGGGTAAGTCGGTCTGTATTGCTGCGTTGGCGGTGTGCCTCGCCATGAATAATGCCCCCGAAGATTTGCGCATGGTTATGATTGACTCGAAAATGGTCGAGTTGATCCGTTTCAACGGTCTGCCGCATTTGTATGGCAAAGTCGAGACGGATGTGCAGCGTATCCTGGGTGTGCTGCGCTGGGTGGTGGTGGAGATGGAACACCGTTACAAGTTGTTGGAGGCCGCCAAGGCCCGTGACATTGATGCCTATAACCGCCAACTCCAACGTCGAAAGGATGTCCAGACGCTGCCACGCATTGTCGTCTTGATAGACGAGATGGCTGACCTGATGATGTCGGCTCCCGATCAGACCGAACACAACCTGGTCCGCCTGGCGCAGATGGCGCGCGCCACCGGCATTCATCTGGTGGTTGCCACGCAGCGCCCGAGCACGGACGTGGTGACCGGTCTCATCAAAGCCAATTTCCCGGCGCGTCTGGCGTTTTCTGTGGCCTCGGGCGTGGATTCGCGCGTTATCCTGGATTTGCCCGGTGCAGAGACTTTGCTTGGGCGCGGCGACATGCTCTTCCTGAATCCGGAAGTGGGCAGCCCGGTACGTGCCCAAGGGGTGATGGTAACCGACCAGGAGATCGAGCGCGTCATCTCCCACTGGCAGAAGACAGTGCCGCAGAAGGATGTCCGCCCACCGTGGGAGTCGATGCTGAACGAAGCTGCCACCGAAGGCAGCGACGATGTATTGATTGAGCAGGCGATTACAGTGCTCAAGAAGGAGCAGCGCGCCAGCGCTTCCATGCTCCAGCGGCGTCTGCGGATCGGGTATCCGCGGGCTGCGCGCCTGCTGGATCAGTTGGAGGAAACAGGGGTGGTAGGACCCTCCAAGGGCGGCGGACGCGACCGCGAGGTCCTGCTCGAACCGGACGAGGAGAATGGGAACGCGCCCGCGGATGATAATGCCTAGTATGGTATGATTGCCCAGTTTTGATACCTGTCCTTAGAGGAATTCCATTGACTCAACCTTCCGAACAAAAGAAAATGACATTTGCAGATAAGATGCGGGTCTGGTTCCGCTGGTATTTGAACCCAATTGCTGGTTTCTTTAATCGTCTCGGTATTCGACCAAATACAGTCACCTTGATTGGTCTCATGGGAACGATTGCCTGCGCCGTGCTGATTGCTTTCGGTCACATGACCTGGGCTGGCATCCTGCTTCTGATCATGGGGCCGGTGGACGCCATGGATGGGGCGCTGGCGCGCCTGCGCAACGAAGCCAGTGACTGGGGCGCGTTTGTGGATGCGGTTACTGACCGCTATTCGGAACTATTCCTCTTTCTTGGTTTCCTTATTTACTATATGCTCCAGGCAGATGCCGCTGGTGTGATTTTGGCGTACCTGGCAGCAGCCGGGTCGGTGCTGGTATCTTATGTCAAGGCGCGTGCCGACGCATCGAAACTGGATGCAAACGTTGGCCTGTTGACGCGCGTCGAGCGTTACTTTGTGCTTATCCCCGGTTTGATTTTCAACTTGCCGTTGCCTGTCTTGATTATTATTGCCGTCCTGGCGAATTTTACGGCTTTGCAACGTATTCTGCGTGTGCGGCGAGATGCTCATCGTCGCTTATCTCAGTCTCAGGAGTAGATCATGCCAACCTTACCAAACGGTTTTGATATTCCCATCCCATTTCTCAACCAATCCTTTCACATTTACTTTTATGGGATTTTGATCACGCTCGGCGTGATTGCTGCCGCCTTCCTGGGACAGGCCGAAGCGAAGCGCCGCGGCATGAATCCGGAATTAATTTGGGACGCGTTATTCTGGGTTGTCCTGGCCGGGATAATTGGGGCGCGTATCTGGCACATCCTGACGCCGCCGCCTTCGATGGTTGCACAAGGGATCACAACCAAGTGGTACTTGATGCACCCACTGGATATGCTTAACATCCGCAACGGCGGGTTGGGGATCCCCGGAGCAGTGATTGGCGGAGCGCTGGCATTATGGATTTATTGCCGCAGGAAGGGAATCTCTTTCCTTACTTGGGCGGATGTGGTTGCGCCGGGCGTGGCGCTGGCACAGGCCATCGGTCGCTGGGGGAACTTCTTCAATCAGGAAGTTTATGGTTTACCCACGAACCTCCCCTGGAAAATCTATATTGACCCTCTCCACCGCGTGGAAGGTTATCAAAATTACGAGTACTTCCACCCGCTGTTCCTGTATGAATCACTATGGAATGTGGTCAACATGGCGGTGCTGCTCTGGCTGGCGCGCCGCTTCGAGAAATGGCTGAAACCCGGCGACATCTTCCTTATCTACATGATTATGTACTCCATTGGGCGCTTCAGTCTCGATTTCCTGCGCTTGGACGCCGCGCAAGTGGGCGGTATTAACTTCAACCAGACGTTCGTTGTCATCGTGGCACTGGTTGCGGGAGTTATCATATTCCTCAACCACCGTCCCCGGCGAGCCTAGAATGTAATGATCCAGACCGAAGACCTGAGCAAACAGTTCGGCGACTACTGGGCTGTGGATGGCGTCAGTCTCGAAGTTTATCCCGGGCAGGTGCTCGCGCTCCTGGGCCAGAACGGATCCGGTAAGACCACCACCGTCCGTATGCTGACCTCGGTACTGGCTCCCACCCGGGGCCGGGCGCGCATCGCCGGGTTCGACGTGGTCCAATCCCCGGACCAGGTGCGGGCTTCGGTCGGCGTGCTGACCGAACAACACGGTCTATACCTGCGCATGACCGGTCTGGAATACCTGGATTTTTTTGGAAAGGTCTATCGTCTGGATGCGGCAGCACGCCAGAAACGAAGCCGGGAATGGATGGAATACTTCGGTCTGGCCGAGGTTGCCAAACGTCCCATTGGCCAATATTCGAAGGGTATGCGCCAGAAACTGGCGCTGGCGCGCACATTGATCCACGAACCGCCCGTGCTTTTGCTGGACGAGCCAACCTCGGCCATGGATCCCGAATCTGCGCAGTTGGTGCGGAATGCAATTGCCAGTCTGCGCACGGAACAGCGCACCATTATTATCTGCACGCATAACCTGGTTGAGGCAGAAATGCTGGCAAACAAAATCGCCATCATTTATCGGGGGCGAATTTTGACCAGCGGGACGGTCGAGGAATTGAAACGAAGCCTGCTGGGACCGGCCGAGTACGAGGTGCGGGTGCGGGGCAAATGGCCGCGCGGGACCCTGAACCTGCCTCCGGGCGTCACTCCACTCGAAGCTAGCGAGACCGGCCCCCGGTTCCGGGTCGAAGAACCCCAGACTTCTAATCCTATTTTGCTCAAAGAATTGATGAAGCGCGGGGCGGAAGTGGTGGCGTTGCAGGAATTACCGCGCACGCTCGAGCAGGTCTATCTAGCTGCCATGGCGCAGGTGAATCGTGCTTAAACGGTGGAGGGACGATCTCAGTATGGCTTGGCTGGTGGCCTGGCGCGAACTGCGTGACCAGTTACGCGACTGGCGCATCATCTTCCCGATGGTTGTGCTGACGCTGATCCTGCCGTTTTTGGCCGATTTGGGTGCGCAGGCTGCGATTAACTTTACAACTACATATGGGACGCCGCTGATTGCCGAGCGGCTGGTGCCGTTCCTGCTCTTGGTGGTAGGTTACTTCCCGATTACGGTCTCGCTGGTTATTGCGCTGGAGTCGTTCGTCGGCGAGAAAGAGCGCGGGACGATTGAACCGCTCCTGGTCACCCCGCTAAAGGACTGGCAGCTTTTCACGGGTAAACTGATTGCCGGGACGGCTGCACCGCTGGTGACTTCTTACCTGGGTATCACGGTCTATATG
>Ga0209182_10000360_pt1 | contig 11993 bp, 9 predicted proteins | sample LakBais05cmmetaG_FD_185474 | JGI IMG/M metagenome (GOLD analysis project Ga0209182, IMG submission 185474) | Lake sediment microbial communities from Lake Baikal, Russia to study Microbial Dark Matter (Phase II) - Lake Baikal sediment 0-5 cm... | ecosystem: Environmental > Aquatic > Freshwater >...
CTAAATATCTGACGCCTCATATTATATTAATGATGAGAAAATCCCATTTCAAGGCTAAAATAAGGGATCTATTCCAGTAAATCACCTCAGGAGCGCTAACCATGATCAATCCCACCTCCAAGCCGATCGCAGTTCCCCCAATCAAAAAACAGGTCTTTTTTGCGATCTGGGCGCTGTGCATCCTGGGCTTTTTTGCCATCATCCCGTACAGCCTGAGTCTGAGCGGTATGGACTTCAATATTAATGATCTGCTCACAACCAACGTGATCATTTCTCTTATACAAAATGCCCTGATGTACGGTTTATTGATCTTCACCGGGCTTTACATTGCCCGGCGGGTCGGATTGGGCTTACCGATCCTTACCGGTCTGTTTAATAAGGAGGATGTGGGCGAAAAAGTACGCAAGCTGCTGTTACCATCCCTATTAATAGGCATTATTGGCAGCGGGTTGATCATTCTGCTCGATACATATATTTTTGGTCCCCCCCTTGCGGCAGAATTAAAGTTACTGGGGGTGACCCTGCCCGAGTCGATCAATCCACCTGTCTGGCAGGGGTTGCTCGCGTCCATCTATGGCGGCATTAATGAAGAAGTCCTCCTGCGATTATTCGTAATGACTTTAATAGGGGGCTTGATCGCGATTCTGTTCCGCAGGATGGATCAAAAGTTACCGGTTGGCATCTTCTGGGTCGCCAACATCCTAGCAGCAGTGCTCTTCGGGCTGGGTCACCTGCCCACCACAGCCGCGATCGGTCTGCCGATGGATTTCCTAGTCATCTCGCGCGCTATCCTTTTAAATGGGCTGATCGGGGTTGGATGTGGCTGGTTATATTGGAAATATGGGCTGGAGAGTGCCATGCTGGGTCATTTCACTGCCGATATCGTACTCCATGTGCTGACACCTCTGGCGATGACCCTTCTGTTCACCTAGATCATTTAAACAAAATTACCAACTGAAAACCCCCGAAAAAATCGGGGGTTTTCAGTTGGTGTAATTCAAACAGATAAGGAGTCTTGCTTGTGTATTCTTAGATGCCGATGGAAGATTTAAAATATTCTTCCCCAGAAACCGCAAGCCCGGCATAGAATGACACCCAGGATCAAAACCCCCACGATCACCACCCAAGTTGTCCAACCGCGCCTGCGGATTCCGGGCCGTGCCACAACCGGTCGTCTGACCAAACGTCGTCTCATGGTTGGATCTCCTTAGTTACGTTTGATAAGCGGCAGGTAGAACATGGGCGAGCATTCATCGGCACCGATATCAGACCCGCTGCCGATAGGACGGGTCTCCCCATCGATATCAATCCCTACGTCAATTGCCGAGTCTCCTTTATCTACAGCCGCTGAATCACACCAAATGTGAAAATTGTTGGTAACTGGATTAATGTAATGGGGGTCACCAAAGAGGTCGCTAAGCCCAACCAAGCCATTGTTACTATTGTTATAGAAAAGGTTGTGGCTAAGCACCGGGGTATTGGCAGCAGTGCTCACATCGATACCGATCGTGGAATGGTTGGAAATGATGTTATTTACGAAAATAAAATCAAACATGGTGTCTAGCACCACTCCTTTTTGAGCACCATCCAGAGTATTGTGATATACCCGTGCACAAAGTGGGTAGTCTGGAGAACCAGTCGCAAAAAGGTTAGATTCATTTTCACCGGAGATAAAATTATTGTAGACATAGACATTGTCTGTGTCGGTGCAGGTGGCACCGGCTTTTTGGGTATAGATCAGCTCGAGACCAGCATCACTGCTGTTGTTCAGGATGCGATTGCTCCTGAACCTGGCGTTGCTGGTATATCCCAGATAAACTGCCGCATCTCCATAATTGCCCGTGATGAGATTGTTCTCTATCACAGGGCTTCCATACCACAAATAGATCCCCCCACCGGATACATATACTGTATCCGAGATCCCATTATCGTATATTTCATTTTCGAAAATATGAGATGAATCACCTGCGAGCGCCAGCCCGGCACCCCAACAACTCTTGCCAGAGGAACAGCCACCATTATTCTGATAAACCAGGTTGTGGTCAAACTCTGTATTCACACCGCCCTCATGCAACGCCACACCTCCACCTAACCCTTGGCTATTCTGACTTGCCACATTGGAATAAATTCTATTTTCGATAATCTGTGCCCCATTGCTATATTGCATATAGATCCCGCCCCCATAACCGGTATTGCTAATGCTGGTGCTTGCTTTATTGTTATGGATCACGTTATTATGGATGAACGGCGTGGCTTGAGAGACATAGATGCCGCCACCGCAGCCGTCTGGAGTTCCACTGGATAGAATCAGACAGCCAGTTGCCTTTCCTGTAGCGTCCCCTTTTTCAATAATCAATCCGGTGATGACCGGTGAAAGTGGATCTCCACTACTCCAAATAATCGATATCCCGCGCCGCGCATTTTCCCCATCAATAATAGATACATAGGTATCTGGATCGTGGACCGGTGGATAGGCGGTGGTGCCATCCCAACCTCCAAAAAGATTAAAATGTGTTGACAGGTAGATGACTTCATTACCAGTCCCGGTATAGGTACCGGCGGCAAGATAAATCGTGGCAGGTGCCGATTTGGCGAGTGCAGTCGCTAAATAACAGGGATTACCCTGTGTGCAATCTCCCTCCTCGGCCATGATATCATCCACAAAGTATTCAGCCGGAATCAGGGGCATTTTTGGCGAAACGGGCAGCAGGATTCCTGTAAGCAGGACGCAGGCAACGATCCCCCGCATCGAGACAACCATCGGTTTTCTTTTCATTTCCAACTCCCATAGAATGAACTTGCTGCGATGATGTTTGTGTATATGAGTATCATAGTGCTTAAATTGATGAATTGCAAGCGTGAATTGCAGATATCCAAATGTTATAATCCCACCGCAATGATTCCTATACTGGAGAAGTAATGAATAAGCATCGTGTTTTGGTTTTTATATTGATCGTTACCGTTGCGCTGGTGGTAACCACATTAAATGGGGTATCAGCCCCGGTCAAGCTTGAACAGTCTGAGATTGATTCCATGGCTGGATCCGTACTGCGTTCCTACAACCTGCCCGGGTTAACTCTTGCGATCGTGGAAGGTGGTCAAGTAACCTACTCCCAGGGGTATGGGCAGGCAGATTCAACCGGCAGGCAAATGACTCCCCAGACCCCGATCACGATCGGCTCGGTTTCCAAATCATTTACCGCGCTGGCAATACTGCAACTGGTGGAACAGGAGAAGATCGACCTTGATGAAAGCGTGGTCACTTATCTGCCCTGGTTTCGAACCAGCGAAAAAGCCAGATCCGACCTGATCACCGTCCGGCACCTACTCAACCAGACCAGCGGGTTATCGAATGCCATTGGTCTCGAGCTGGTTTATGACCGCCAGCCCGATTACACCTTCGAACAGCGGCTAAGCAACCTGTCTAAATATGATCTGACCCGACCGGCGGGAGAACAATTCGAGTATTCAAATACTAATTACATATTATTGGGTGCTGTTGTTGAAGCGGTCAGCGGTTTGAGTTATGCAGACTATCTGGATCAAAACATTTTTTCACCGCTTGATATGGGGAACAGTACCGCCAGACTATTCGACGCGCAACAAAATGACATGGCAACTGGTTACTACTGGTGGTTCGGTTTTCCTTTTTCATCCGAAACGCCCTGGTACCAGGATTCAGTTCCCGCCGGCTATATCATTTCGACCGCCGGGGATATGGGGCATTACCTCATCGCTCAATTGAATGGCGGCATGTACCTGGGCGAATCCGTATTATCAGCTGAGGGTATCGCCGAAATGCAGCATGGGGCAATTCAAACCGGAGATGGTCAATCCTACGGTATGGGCTGGGTGGAGGGCCAGGTGGGGAATCTGGCTGCCGTCCATCACGCAGGCGACGCAGCCGGATATACCACGACCGTCATTCTCGACCCTGACCAGAGAATCGGCGTGGCAGTACTCGCCAATGCCAGCAGCATGCTGGTTTCACCCCCCAATACTCTGGCAACCCAAATTTACCAAGGCCTGCATAACAAAACAATCACAAAACCCGGATTGACCACAACGACGCTTTACCTGATCGTGGATCTCCTCGTTATCGGTCTGACCGCTTGGACGATCATGGCATTTATCTACCTGCCACGCTGGTGGAAACGGCTGGGCGAGTGGCGCCAGAAAGGCGCAGGTGCTCGGTTAACGAGGATATTCCTGCCAATCGTGATGGATCTGCTCTGGCCATACATCCTGCTGGGGTTCATCCCGCAGGGTGCGGGTTTTCCGATGTGGCGGGTGTTAAATGTCTTTCAACCTGACATTTCTTACTGGTTGCAGGTCTTTGCCTGGGCGTCGGTTGGTAAAGGTCTGATCAAGATGACCCTGTTCTTTATTTTTATCCGCACCCATAAGCCGCCCAGCATCGCACGCGCCTTGCGCCGTGGATCAGCTTAATGGTCTGACCAACGCCTCTACCGTGTGATACTTGCTTTTGGTTCCAGTTCATGGTATATTAATGGAGCAAGACAACACCCTAAAGCCTCAACGTGAAAAGTGGGCAACCCCCACTTTTCTTTGTTACGGAGCACATGACTTAATCTGGAGAAAGCGGGATGAAGAACGAATTCAATCTGGCATTCAACGAAGTCCTTGAAGAGAAACAACTTCCGAAGGATATCATCGTCAAGGCATTGGAATCTGCCATGGCCTCTGCCTATCGCAAAGCTGTTAACGCTTCCAACGGGCAGGCAGTTGAAGCCAAAATAGATCTTGAAACTGGAAAATTTGCCATATTCGCCGAAAAGGAAATCGTCGATTCGGTACTGGATCACAGAACTGAGGTGACCCTCGAGGATGCGCTCAAGGCGGATCCCAACGCTGAAATGGGCGGGATGGCGATGATCGACTCGACTCCTGCTGATTTTGGCCGTGTGGCAGCTCAGACAGCCCGACAGGTCATCCAGCAGCGCATACGCGAAGCTGAACGGGATGCGCAGATCGAGCACTTTGAAAAACTGGTCGGCGAGATCATTAACGGCGTCGTCCAGGCAGTCAATGCCATCGGCGCCACCGTTGGTCTGGATATGAAAGCGGAAGGCATGCTGGCGCGCAAAGAAATGATTCCGGGCGAACGTTTTCGGGTGCACGACCGAGTCAGAGCATTGGTTGCCGAAGTAAAAGACAATCCTCGTGGTCCCCAGATTATCCTCTCGCGCACTCATCGCAATTTCCTGCGCCGGCTGCTCGAAAATGAAGTCCCCGAAATATTTCACGGAGTGGTCGAGATTCGTTCCATTGCACGTGAACCGGGCGCGCGTGCCAAGGTGGCCGTCTCAGCCACCCAGCAGGGCATCGATCCGGTGGGCGCCTGTGTCGGCATCCACGGTGTGCGCATCCAGGCGATCGTGCGTGAACTGCACGATGAAAAAATCGACGTGATCGAATGGAACAATGACCCGGTGGTGTATATTGCCAAGGCCATCAGCCCGGCACGCGTCAGCGGTGTATACCTGGTGAATGCCGGCGAAGACAACCGCACTGCCACCGTGGTGGTTCCGGAAGACCAGCTCAGCCTGGCAATCGGCAGGGATGGGCAGAATGCCCGTCTGGCTGCCCGGTTGACCGGCTGGCGGATCGACATCAAGAGTCTGCCCGAAGCTGCGACGGACGCAATTGCCAAGTTAAAAACCGATCCAACCCTCGCCGCCATGATCGAGAACGAAAAGGAGAACCTGCCGGCCATCGAGGCCCTTTTGGTCAAGAAAGCAGAAGGTCGACCGCTGATGCCCGAGGAATATGATCAGATCACCCATTTCGTGGACCGCATCGAACGGCGTACAGCCCACAAGCAGGAAGAAAAACTGCGCGAGGAAGAGACCCGGCTGAAGGAAGTCCGGTCAGGTATCCCCGAGGAGTCTTTCTCGGTCAATATTCTGGATGCCGGTCTGCCCGAGCATATCGCCTTCATACTCCAGGAAGCCGAATTCAGTACGCTGGGCGACCTGGTCTTGCAGATGCGCCTTAATCCTGATATCGTCCTTGCGCTGCAGGGCATCGGTCCCAAAGCAATGCAAACCATACAGGATGTTGTTAACGCCATACCGATCGCCACTGAACCGGAACCAGTTGAAGAGCCGGCGATCGTGGAAGTACCCACTGCCGAAGTGGAAGCACAGGCGGTTGAGAAACAACCGATATCAGAAGACACACAGACCGCTGAAGAAACACCATCTGAAGAGGTACCCGCAACCACACCCGAGGAAACTGCTGCCACTGCAGGTGAAGGTGCAGAGGTTTCTTTAGACGAGTTATTCACCCTGAAACCAGAGATCCTGGTCGCAGGTGCTGCGGTCGCGGAAGAAGAAGAAGGATCCAGCGCGGCCTCAAAAGACAAGAAGAAGAAAAAGAAATCCAAGTTTGTCGAAGTGGTTTATGATCCGGATCGCGACATCACCACTGCCCGCAAGAAACACAAGCGCAGCGATGGCACTTTCGAGTGGGATGAGTGATGCGCATGGGAGAATAGTTGCATGGCAAAGAAAGCCCATCCACGCGTCAAACACATCCCACAGCGAACCTGTGTCGGATGCCGGGAGACACTTGCCAAGCGCAGTCTGATCCGGCTGGTGCGCACGGAGGACGGGATCATGATCGATAAATCCGGGAAGATTTCCGGGCGGGGTGCCTACCTTCACAATATGCGTTCGTGCTGGGAGGCTGGATTGAAAGGTTCGCTGGCACACGCTTTGAAGACCGAGTTGACCGATACCGATCGGATCAAATTGAAGGAGTTTTCCACCAGCCTGCCAGATGACAGCTCTGAAGCTGTTTAAACGCTAGAAATTCGAAAGGCCAACTGAAGTAACCCGAAACTCTTAACCCCGGCATGAGCTTATGTTGGATCCGGACCGGGAGTATGTGAATCCAACGCATAGCATGTCAGGTTACTCAACAGATTTGCCGTGGGGGAAGGCGCTGTTTGCGTCATTCTTTTGGAGGTGCTCTATGAGTGAAAAAATTATTAACAAACTGGAATTACCCTCCAGCGTGACCATTCGGGACCTTGCACAATTAACCAAGACCAGTCCCATTCAGATCATCAAGATTTTGATGGCCAATGGTGTCATGGCAAATATCAACCAACAGATCGATTTCGACACTGCCGCTGTCGTATGTTCAGAGGTGGGAATCGAAGCAGTCCTGGTTGTTCCGGAAGAAGAAAAGGTTAAAGAGGTGGGCGAAGTACCCTATTGGCGCCAGATGATTGCTGGTGAAGACACTACCAAACTGGTGAACCGCCCGCCGGTGGTCACGATTCTGGGTCATGTTGACCATGGCAAGACCACGCTCCTGGATGCCATCCGTCATACGGATGTGGCAGCTGGCGAAGCAGGCGGGATCACACAACACATCGGCGCCTATCAGGTCGAGCACCATAACCGGCTGATCACTTTTTTGGATACACCCGGTCACGCAGCCTTTACCGCCATGCGAGCTCGCGGTGCGCAGGGCGCAGATATCGTTATCCTGGTAGTGGCAGCCAATGACGGTGTCATGCCCCAGACCCGCGAAGCCATCGCGCATGCCAAGGCAGCCCGCGTTCCAATCATCGTCGCCATGAATAAAATTGACCTCAGTGAAGCCAACCCTGACCTCGTAAAAAAACAACTGGCAGATAACGGGTTGGTGCCTGAGGATTGGGACGGGGATACGATGGTTGTTCCCGTCTCTGCCAAGAAAAAGCTGGGCATCGACGACCTGCTGGAGGGAATTCTGCTGGTGGCCGATTCGAATGAGATAAAAGCCAATCCAAACGGCAAAGTGGTTGGAACGGTCATTGAAGCCGAACTCGACAAGACGAAGGGCGTCATTGCCACCTTGCTGGTTCAAAACGGAACCCTATCCGTTGGTGACGTGGTGGTTGCCGGTGAAGCCTGTGGTAAATTACGTGCCATGTTCGATTACAAGGGTCGCAAGGTGCAAAAAGCCGGCCCCTCTTTTCCTGTATCTGTTTTAGGTCTTACCAACGTTCCCGAAGCGGGTGACCTTTTCATGACTGCCGAGACAGATCGAGAAGCTCGTGAGAAGGTTGCTGCCCTTCATACAATCCGCCAAAGTGAGACTACAAATCCCAGAGCCACCCTGGAACAGTTATTCGAGCGGTTCAAGGCAGGCGAGATTAAGGAACTGCGCTTGATCGTCAAGGCAGACGTTCAGGGTTCACTCGCGCCCATCATCAAATCCCTGAATGACCTTTCCAGCGGTGACATCAAGATCAACATCTTGTATTCTGAAACCGGTAACATCGGAGAGAACGACGTCATGCTGGCTGCCGCGTCAACGGCAGTAGTGGTCGGATTCAACGTGGAAGCGGATGCCAATGCGCGCCGGGCTGCAGAAGCCGAAGGCGTATCGATTCGCCTGTATAATATCATTTACCGCCTGACCGAGGATGTGGAAAAAGCTCTGAAGGGCATGCTTGAGCCTGAGTTCAAGGAAGTGGTTTTAGGTCAGGCTGTCATTCAGGCAGTATTTAGCGCCAAGAAACTCGGAAGCGTAGCTGGGTGTAAAGTGGTTAAAGGTGAGTTCCGCCGGAATGGCAAGATCCGCGTACTGCGCGGCGGGAAGCTTATCCATGAGGGTGAGGTCGCATCCCTGCGTCATGAAAAGGAAGACGTTCAGGAAGTTCGCACAGGATTCGAATGCGGGGTGGGCATCCGCAATTTCAGTGACTTCAACCCGGGTGATGTTTTGGAATGCTACACGATCGAAAAACAATAAAACCGCAGACGGGTGACGAACGATGCCTACCAAAGTAAGAATGCAACGTATTAATGATCGCATGCATCAGGAGCTTTCAGCCTTGATACTGCTCAAGATCAGCGATCCACGCCTTTCCGGGATCAGTGTCACGGATGTGAGCGTTGACCGCGAGTTCGCCTATGCTGATATCTACGTATCCGCCGTGGAAGGCGCTTCGCGCTCAAAGGAGGTCCTCGAAGGATTGGAGCACGCCAGCGGTTTCCTGCGGCATGAGCTGGCTGCGCGGGTCGAACTGCGCACCTTCCCCCGATTACGTTTCCATTGGGATCCCACTCCTGAGAATGCCGACCATATTGAAAAAGTGTTCCGCAGCCTGCATGAGAATGAACCGGCAGGTGATAAGACAGTCAAAAAGCGATAACATTTTATTCGATATATAAGAAATAAGATGAACGATATAGTTCGACAGATTGGTGACAAGTTCAAGAAAGCTGAGAGTATCTGGCTGGCCTCCCACATCAGACCGGATGGGGATGCAATCGGATCTCTGACCGCTTTGGGGCTGGCGCTCCAGAATGCGGGTAAACAGATCACCATGCTGTTATCAGACGGTGTTCCAGCCAACTTCAGGTACCTGGCCGGCAGTAGTCAGATCGTTAAAAAAATTGACCCCGGCACGGCGCTGCGCGTGACCGTGGATTGCTCGGATGGCCGCAGGTTGGGTAGATTGTTCACTGATGGCGACCGCTTCGATGTCAGCATCGACCATCACATCACCAACGTCATGCCGGCAGAGTTGAATTTGGTGGAACCGGAAGAACCCGCCACTTCAGCTATCCTGGCGAAATACCTGCCCCAATGGGGTCTTGAAATCACCCCGGATGTGGCGACCTGTCTGTTGACCGGTGTGATCAGCGACACGTTGGGGTTTCGCACCTCGAACATGACACCGGATACACTCCGCCTGGGTGCCTTGCTCATGGAAAGGGGAGCCAATCTTCCAGACCTGTACCAACGCACTTTGATCCGGCGCTCCTTTGATGCCGCCCGGTATTGGGGATTCGGTTTGTCCCGTCTGCAATGTGTTGACCGTTTATTGTGGACAACACTGACAGCCGCTGATCGGAAGGAAGTTGGTTATCCCGGTCGGGATGACGCTGATCTGATGGGTGTGCTCTCAGCCATCGATGGGGCAGATGTGGCGGTGATATTTAATGAACAATCCGATGGGAAGATCAAGATCAGCTGGCGCTCGCAACCGGGGTTTGATGTGTCAAAACTGGCTGTCTCGCTGGGCGGTGGCGGGCACCCTGCTGCTGCCGGGGCTGAATTGACCGGAACGATGGATGAAGTTCAGGCGAAAGTACTGGCTGCCACCCGCCTGATTGTGCAGGATGGTAACGGATCCCAACCGGATAAACAAGGAAAATGATCAGCATGATATTATCGCTGTTTGAAGATCAGAAATTAGTTTATGAAAGAATACTAGCAATACCACTTTTAGCGGTGGGGTTGATATTCCTTAAGGAGGATATCCATGAATGAAGAGAGTCAGTTTGATGTAAAGAATGCAATATCCGGTGTACTCGTGGTGGATAAACCCGTCGGGTTGACTTCGCATGAGGTCGTCCAGATCATTCGGCGTGGTACGAATATCCGCCGGGCAGGGCATACAGGAACACTCGATCCGCGCGCTTCGGGCGTCCTGATCGTATTGATCGGTCCCGCCGTCCGCCTGAGCGAATATGTCAGCGCATCCGATAAACGCTATCAGGCGATCATACGGTTGGGCGCGACTACTGATACCTTCGATGCAGATGGAAGTTTTACCAGCAAGGATCAAATGGTCGAGATCACAGAAGATCAATTTGATACAGCTCTGAAGTCTTTTGTTGGTGAGATCATCCAGACCCCGCCGCCCTACTCTGCCGTTAAAGTCCATGGCCGGCCGGCTTACGACATGGCACGCAAGGGTGAAGAAGTTGTACTTGAACCGCGAAAAATCCAGGTCTACAGTCTTGACCTGTTGGAATGGGCGCCCCCCGAGGCGGTCATCGATGTTTACTGTTCATCCGGTACCTATGTGCGCTCGCTTGCCAATGACATGGGTACCAAACTGAGCTGCGGAGCCTATCTGACCGGTTTACGCCGCACGAAAAGCGGCCGGTTCACCCTGCGGGATGCCGTACCCCTGCGCAAATTACGGGAAGCTTTCGATGCCGGTAACTGGTATCAATATGTCATTCCGGCTGCCGAGGCTCTGTCTGATTGGCCGGCAGTAGAATTGAACAACGAACAGGTTGAAGCTGTCCGGCATGGGCATCGTGTTGCCGCCCAACCGGAAGACAAGGGCATGGCACGCGGGATCAGTGAGGCCGGCGAATTGGTGGCTTTATTGGAAGTCGATCCTGCCACCCAGGAGTGGCAGCCGCGCAAGGTATTCTTTACCTAAAGAATAATAAGACTCCCCGCCCGGGGAGTCTTTGTTAGAGACTTTATGCAGGTCGGCGTGCAAGCCTGATAATCGATTAAAATTCAATTAACCCATGTCAAAGTATTATCCCTCCATGGATTCGCTAGAACTACATAATACCTGGCTGACGATCGGGTCATTTGACGGCGTCCATCTCGGCCATCGCGATCTGATCCAGCAATTGATTGATGGCGCACACCGCTCGGAATGCCAGGCAGTAGTGATGACCCTGTATCCCCATCCCAGCCGGGTGGTACGCGGGTTGACCACACCGATCTACCTGTCGACATTAAACGAGCGCGTGGCAATGCTCGCGGATCTTGGAGTCGACACCATCATCCAGCTTCCGTTCGACAAAAGAATAGCTTCCCAATCCGCTTCCACATTCATGAACCGGCTGATGTATCATCTGGATCCGAAAAATCTGCTGGTCGGTCAGAATTTTGTCCTCGGGCATGATCGCAAAGGGAATGCCGACGAATTGACAAGATTGGGGCGTTCGCTTGGTTATCAGGTGACCGCCATTCCTCCACGGATGTTGGGTGGTATCATCATTTCTTCCAGCCAGATCCGCGCCTGGTTGAGCGAGGGGGATGTCGAGATGGCAGCCCGCGCACTCGGCAGAACCTACACCACCTGTGGTGTGGTGGTTCACGGCGACGAACGCGGTGGCAGGATTGGCATTCCAACCGCCAACCTGGATGTATGGCAGGAACAGGTGCTCCCCACAGGTGGTGTGTATGCCTGCTGGGCAAAGGTTGGG
>Ga0209182_10000361_pt1 | contig 11983 bp, 11 predicted proteins | sample LakBais05cmmetaG_FD_185474 | JGI IMG/M metagenome (GOLD analysis project Ga0209182, IMG submission 185474) | Lake sediment microbial communities from Lake Baikal, Russia to study Microbial Dark Matter (Phase II) - Lake Baikal sediment 0-5 cm... | ecosystem: Environmental > Aquatic > Freshwater...
ATCAGAGCCTGCCCCGGACCTGATCCGGGGTACGGGGCAAGCTCTAACCCTCCCCCTCCAGGGGGAGGGGACTTATTGGTACTTTTGTCATTACCTCTCCCTACATGAACCTTGTCTTCGGGTTCCCCAAGGTGCCGCTGATGGCCAGCGTCACCCGCTTGTTGCCCTGCATCGGAAGCTCGATCGATCCGTTCAGGTCGATCTGGCTCTCCCGGAAATCGTCGGCCAGCAGGATATTCCCTTTCAGCGAAATGCGGAGCTTCTCCCCGTTCAGGGTCAGTCCCGCAATCTTCAGGGCGCCGTTGCGGAAACTGACCTTCGCATCGACCTTGTTGAAATCGATCCGTTCGAAACCGAGGAGGCTCTCCAGGAGCTGGTAGCTCCCGTTGGTCAGCGTGAAATCGATATTCCCCGTTCCATTTTTCAGGGATTCCCCGGCGCCGCTGAAGGTGGCCGACCCTTTCAGCGTCCCGGTGATCTGGCGGGCCAGCGCGTCCCGGAGCCAGGCGCACTTCTCGATCCGGATATCCCGGATATTCAGCTCCGCCGATAGCGGCCCCTTCACGGAAAAAATGTTAGCAAACTCAACTTGTCCCCGGATATCGCCGCCGTATCCCTCCGCGGCCATGACAAGCGCAAGGCGCCCCCGGAGCAGCGAGAGCCACCCGGGCCGGATCCCGAGGCTGTCCGCATGGAGGGTCGCTTCCGGGCGTCCCCGAAAACCGGCCGTGACGTTTTCCAGCGTGACGCCCGGCGGAATCGCGGGCTGGGCGGTATCGATGGAAAGAAGCAACCCTGGATAGCGGGTGGCGGCCTCCGCCTTGATGGTTTCCGTCACCTCCCCCCCGGGAAAGCGGAGATAGAGAAACAGGATCAGCATCGCAACGCCGGCCAGGATGTAACCCACAACGGTCCGATGGTTTCTCGGTCTCATCTCATCGACTCCCCCCCGGGGGCAGGGCTTGATAGGTAAACACCTGGAGCAGCACGCTCAAGTATTCCGGGCTCTCCTTCATCTTTACGACGGACATCTTCCGGATCCGGACCAGCTCTTCCCGGGAGTCCACCAGGTAGAGAAAATCGGTCAACTGCTTCGTCGTCAGCTTGTCCAGCCTCATCTCCGCGGCGGTCTCCTCGTAGGCCTCCGCCGGCGAGGACTTCAGCGGGTTGATGGATTTGATGTTCGTTTTGACCCCCGCGTCGCCGGCCCGCTTTTCCAGGTAGGAAAAGAGCGCAAATCCGGGCGGCCGCCGTTCGATCACCCGCCGGATCTCCTCGGAGCGCCGCCGGAGGACGCCGTACTCCGCGCCAAGGGTCGCGAGCTCCCGGAGGGCCTTTTCGCTTCCGGCGATTGCGCCGCTTACCTTCTGCCGCGCCTCGAAGTAAGGAAAGGCGGCAAACTGAACGAGAAGCGCCGCCGCCACGAAAACGAGGCCGGCGATCACGATCTGCTTCTGACTCTTCGTCAGTTGTTCCCAGAAACGTCTCATTCTTACGATCCATTAGAAGTCGTAACAGCCTTGATCAAGGGTCGACTTCGCAAAAAGCCCCAGAGGCAAGGCGCGCAAGCCCTGAGGAGTGAGGCGTCGGGGACATGTTCCGGTTCCGGGGACACGTTCCGATCCCTCCGGGCTTCCGGAACATGTCCCCGATCGGAACGTGTCCCCGGAACACGCCGCAACGACGATGGGCAAAGCGCAACGCAGCATATGGGCTTTTTCCGAAGTCGTCATTTCTTCAGTATGATCTTGAGATCGAACTCCACCCCTGTGCCCTGTTTCATCATATTCGTCGAGCCGATCGCCACCGTTTTGAAGTATTTCGAGTTCGCAAACGTCTTCTTGACCGTCTCTACGGCGTCGAAATTCCGCGCCTCCCCCTTGATTCCGACCGCATCCCCGTCCAGTGTGAGGGAGGTCAGCAGGAGGTCCGTCGGCGCCAGCGCCGAAATCTCCTTGAGGATGTCCAGGAACGTCGCCGCCCCTGTTGCATCACCCATCCCGGCGGCCAGCTTCTTCGCCTCGGCGATCTTTCCCTTAAGCTGGATCACCGGATCGACGACCCGTGTCACCTCCGGCAGGCTCTTCCGGAATTCCGCGTTGATCTCCTTCTTCAGCGCATCGAGGCGGAGACGGGCGCCGTAGTCGTCAAGGCCGAGTTCGACGCCGGCCAGAAGCAGGATCACAAGGGCCACGACCGACCCTTTCTTCAGACGGTCGCGGAGTTCTCCGTAACCTGCCCGCGCTTCGGAGGCGCGCTGCCGGAAGTTGAAGCCGCTCCCCTTACCCAGCGGCCGGGCCGCCAGCGCGAGGGCCTGATCCATGACGACCGGGTCCCACGACGATCGGAGGGCCGTATCGATTTCAAACCCTCCGGACGCGATCAGGTTCGTTTGTTCCACCGCAACGGCAAAGACCCGGGAGAGCCCCTCGGCAATCCCCGGCGTCCGGGCGCCGCCGCCGGTCAGAATGATCCGGGCCGGCGCCTCGTCAAGCCCCTCCTGACCGCGGAGAAAGGTCTGGGTATTCTTTAGCTCGGAGAAGAACCGGTTGCAGATCTCCCGGACCGCCGAGCCCGCCTCCTCCGGAAGTTCTCCGCTTTTCTTCAACGTTTCCGCGGCGGTAAAATCGATCCGCAGCGCTTCGGCTACCGCCCGGGTCGCCATCTCCCCGCCGAAACGGAAATGGCGGATGTGGAGGATCTTCCCTTTCCCTGTGAAAATCGCCGTCGTATCGATGGCGCCGATGTCCAGCAGGAGCGCACTTGCCGGAAAATCCGATCTCTGCAGCAGAAATGAGGCGAGGGGAACGGCGTCGATGTCGATCACCGCCGTATCGCGGACGTAGGGAGAAAGGAGCGCCGCTCGTTCGCCGACGAGCGAACGGTCGGCAAGGGCGGCGAAGATATCCGACTGTTCGCCCCTTGCGGTCACCCGATAATCGATGAAGACCCCGTCGAGGGGCTGCTGGATCAAAGGCTCGAGGGCAAAGGCGAGGGTCTGCCCGATCTTTTTGTCGTCCCGGAAGGGAAGCCGGAGGTTCCGGAAGGAGAGCAGGCCGGGAGAAATCGCCGTCATGCAGATCGAACCGCGAAAGGTCGGGTCCGCAAAAAGCTGCTGCATAGCCTCCGGGATGCCGCCCGGCTCATGGATCTCGATCCGGCGGACGGCGAGAATCCGGCGCCCTCCGCGGAACCCCCGGGAGAGAATCACCGCCTTGACGCTGCCTGCGCCGATGTCAAGACCCAGAATTTTTTCGGCCATTACTGACACCCTCGTAAAAGTCGAAAACCCTTAAAAACTGGACGGCTTCGTAAAAAGGCCGCAGGCAAGGCGCGCAAATCCTGAGGAATAAGGCGTCGGGGACATGTGGGGACACCTTGCCGCAAGGTGTCCTTAAGCCCACAGGGATCGGAACGTGTCCCCGGAATACGCCGCAATGACGAAGGATGAAGCGCAACGCAGCATCCGGCCTTTTTACGAAGCCGTCATTACTCCACTCTCCAGGACAGTAATTTGACCTTTCTTCCACCCGTTTCCCGTTTGACGATGCCGATGATCCGCTCCATCATCCTTCCCTGGAGGCCGACGGCCGTGATCCGGAAGGTATCGCTCCGGACGGATATCAACCCGGCGGGTATGTTCAGACCGGTCGTCCCCGGAACGCGGCTATACCAGGCGGGGTCGGCAAGGTTGTTTTTCTCCTCCCGGCGGTACTCATCGAGCCGGTTGACCGCCTCATCCGTCATCTCCGCCGAAAGCGCCCGGAGGACCGCTTTCGGGGCGGTGTTGATGTTGATCCTTCCGTCGCCGAAGACGGTGAGGCACTGCACGAGTCCGGCCGTTTCCTCCGTGCCGTAAAACAGCTCGCGGGAGACTCCCTTTACCATCAATAATTCCTCAACGCAATCGAGAGATGCATTTTTCGCGGCGTAGGGCCTGTCGAGACCCGCGTAGTATCCCCCCTCCGCGCCGCCGCCGGTAACCTCGTCATCCGCATCGATCCAGTCCTTGATCGCATCGCTGAGTTCCTCCGCCTGCCGCTGTGCCATACGAAAAGAGGGACCGGTGAGAAGTCGCAGCAGGAGATCCCGGATCTGCGTGTTGTAGCCGTTTCCGCTGATCAGGCGGTTGATGTTGATTTTCCCCCCTTCGTCTTCGATCAAAAGCCGGAAGGAGGCGTTGTCGAAAAGCCCTTCGGACTTGAGGGCGAGCATTTCGGTCCTCGCCCAATCCTCCGTCAGCGCGTCGAACGCATTCTTATCCATCAGCAGGACCGCCTCTCCGGCGTAAAAGGCGGATTGGGCCACATAACGCAGCCGGATGCCGCCGCTCAGGTTCGCCGCCTCGTAGATCTCGGAGCGCTGGGAGCGGTTCAACTGGATCGTCAACGCCACGATGATGCTGATCATCAGCAATACGAGGATGAGGGCGATGCCCCGCTGGTTACCGATCCTGAGCTTCGTAGACGGCTTCGCAAAAACCCGGCAGGCAAGGCGCGCGACGCCCGAGGAGTGAGGCGTACTTTTTCGTACGCCGCAACAAGCCTGCCCCTGCGAAAGCAGGGGAGGGGGGAAGCGCAACGCCGCATCCGGGCTTTTTGCGTAGCCGTCCTTCATGGCGTCACCGCCTGACTCAGCGGCAAACGCACCCGGGTCATGAACGGAAAGGGATGTTCCCGATCCTTCTCGTTCACGAGGCCGAGACGGATCTCGACCATCGCCGGCGCCTTCTTTTTCTGCGCCTCGTCTTGGCCGTCGTCCCAAGTTTCGTATGCCTTGCCCGCGCTGTCGAAGAAGCGGTAGGTCAGGGTCTCGACCCGGTCGCACAGCAGAAATCCTCCGGTGGGAGCCTCTTCCTTTCCCGGATCGCGGTAAAGGGAGTCGCTCCGGGAGAGGGTGTAGCCTTCCTTCTCCGTCCCCTCCTCGACACCGTATTCGATCACGGCGAACCCGGCCGGTTCTCCCTGCTCGCCAAAAGCGATATGGGCCGTGGAACGGAAGATCAGCCGCGTGAATTCCCGGTTGCCCAGGTAATACGGCTTGGCCGTGAAGGTAAACGCCCCTTTCCAGGGGGCAACCGCCTCCAGGTCCCGGGTCATCCGCTCTAAAACGGTTCGCGCCATGCCGTAAAGCTCCGCATCGGTTTCCGTTGCGCGGATGGTCCGGAAGGTTCCCGTGTAGGAGGCGTAAACGGTGGACAAAACGATTCCCAGGATAAAGACGGCGATCAGGATCTCGATCAGCGTAAACCCCTTCGCCCTCATCGCAGCACCACCTTGTAGAGGATCAGACGATAGATGTTGCGGACAGCCATTCGGCTGTTTGTCACCGTCAGGCTGATCTTTTTCAGGACGTCGATCTCCGTATCCCCGATCTCCACCTGCCACCGATAGTCGGGAAAGTCTTCCCCGAAATCGCCGTTTCCGGCAGAGACCGCCTTCGGGTCCGCCGCATCGATCTCCACCATCCGGCTCTGGGCCAGAAGCGAGGCCGTGGTGAGAAAACGGGAGTCGCCCGCCATCGAAATGCTCTGGGACTGGGATTGGAAGACGGCAACCAGGGTGATGGCCAGAATCGCCATTGCGATCATCACCTCCAGGAGCGTAAATCCGCCGCGCATCGGGAAGATTCGCGGCGACCGGCCGCGGCGCGCTTCCGATGGAATCGATCCGCGCCCATCGGGAGACGGCTTCGTAAAAAGGCCCCCGGCCTTCGCCGGGGAAGGCTCCGGCAAGGCTGAGGAATGAGGCGTCGGGGACATGTGGGGACACCTTGCCGCAAGGTGTCCCCAGCCCGGAGGGATCGGAACGTGTCCCCGGAACACGCCGCAAGCCTGCCCCGGCGAAAGCCGGGGAAGGATGAAGCGCAACGCAGCATCCGGTCTTTTTACGAAGCCGTCAAGCATGGCCTGCATCATAGACCCGCGGCGCGGTCATCCTCATTGAAGGTGAAATCGACATACTTCTCATAAACGCTGACCGCCTGGAGAAAGGGGTTGAAAACGAGGGTAAAGGCCCGATCCTCTTTGACGAGGTGGACAACGGTGGGCGCTACGTACCCCTTGCGGAAGAAACGGATCACGACCTCCCCTTCCGTTTTTCGGGCCTCTGCCGGCTGCCGAACATCGGCGATCCGGATCCCTTCGGGAAAACGGACCGCCCCCTTGCGGAGCTCGGCCCGTTTTTCGGCGGTCGTATCGGCGCTGTAAGTCCAGAAGCCGGGTTGGGCAAGATCGAGGTGAAGGAGATAATCCACCTGCTCGCGGACCGCCTCGTTTCTCATCTCCCTTGCGGCGCCGACGATCTGCCGGGTCGTCGCGTTGAGGTCGTCGTTGAGCAGGCTGTCCCGAACCCGCGGGACGGCGAGAGACAACATCAGCCCGATGAGCAGGACGACCACGGAGAGTTCGATCAGCGTGTATCCGCGTTCAGTCACTTTCCCAACTGTTGACATCCTTGTTCTTTCCCTCTCCGCCCGGTTCGCCGTCGGCGCCGCGGGATGTGAGGTCGTAATCCCCGTGAGCGCCGGGGGAGAGGTAGATGAAGTCATAGTCCCACGGATCCTTGGGAACCTTGCCCTTTTCAAGATAGCCCCCCTGGCGCCAGTTTTTGAGCGGCGTTCCGGTCGCCGGAGGTTCGACCAGCGCCTGGAGCCCCTGTTCCGTCGTGGGGTAGTTCCCGTTGTCGAGCCTGTAGAGTTTCAGCGCCGTTTCGAGGCTTTCGATTTGTATCCGCGCCTTCGCCCGCCGCGCCTCATCCGGCCGCCCCATGATCCGGGGGACGATCAGCCCGGCCAGGATGCCGAGGATTACGATGACGACCATCAGCTCGATCAGTGTGAACCCCTTCTCATTGCGCCTTCTGTTCATGCCTTGCTCCTTAAATAGGGACAGAGCCCCTATTTTCTTTTCGGGTAAAGTCCTTGTTGGGGGGTCAAGACCTGACCCCCACCATTACCTTTGCCCCTATTTACCGGATAAGCTGGTTCATCTCGAAGATCGGCAGCAAGATCGACACGACAATGAACCCGACCACGGCCCCCATCACGAGAATCATCGCCGGCTCTAACAGGGAGGTTACGAGGATGATATTGGCCTCCACCTCCTTCTCGTAGGCATCGGCGACCCGGAAGAGCATCGTCTCCATATTGCCGCTCTGTTCCCCCACCGAGATCATCTCGACGGCGATGGAGGGGAAAAAACCGTTCCGGGAGAGGGGGGCGGAGAGGCTCTGCCCCTCTTCAACATCCTTGGCCGCCCGTCGGATCTCATCGGCGATCACGCGGTTGTCCACGACGTTCCGGGCAATCTCCAGCGCCGAGAGGAGCGGGACGCTGCTCTGCAGCAGCGTCCCCAGCGTGCGGCTGAATCGCGCCACGGCGATTTTCCGGTTCAGGCCGCCGAAGAGCGGCGCATTGAGTTTCAGTCGATCCCAGAAATGGCGTCCCTGTTCGGTCTTCTGGATCGCATAGCGCACGCCGACGGTGCCGGCCAGCAGGAGGAGCAGGAGGACCCACCAGAGGGATTTCATAAAGCCGCTCACGACGATCAGAAAAACGGTGATCCCCGGCAGCGTCTGGTGCATTTCCCGGAAGATGTTGGTGATGTTCGGCACGACGAAGGTTACCAGAAAGAAAAGGACGCCGCTCCCGATGAAGAACATGAAGAGCGGGTAGGCAAGCGCCGACCGGATCTTCATCTTCATGGCCTGCTGGCCTTCCTGAAAATCGGCCAGCCGCTCCAGAACGAGGTTGATCGTCCCCGACGCCTCCCCCGCCCGGACCATATTGATGTAGAATGGTGGAAAGACCTTGGGGAAATGGGACATGCTCTGGGTCAGGCTGTTCCCCTCGTTGACCTCCTCCCGGATCTGGGCGAGCGTCGTCTTGAGCAGCGGATTCCGGATCTGGGCGACGAGCGCGGAAAGGGAGGGAACGAGCGGCAGCCCCGCCCCGATGAGCGTCGCAAGCTGCCTTGTCATCAGCGCCAGCTCCTGGAGGCCGACCCTTCGAAAGAGCCGGACGGCGCCTCCCCGGACGGCCGTCTCCTTTCGCTTCTGTTCGGAGGCCTCGGAGAGCTCCACCGGGAAGATGTCCGTCTCACGGAGCTTCTGGCGCGCGGCAACGACGCTCCCCGCATCGATGATTCCCTTCCGCCTGTGGCCGTACGTATCCAGTGCGCTGTATTCATAAACCGGCATGAATGATCCTGTTTTCCCCGTCGTTGGTCCCCCTCTACCATACTGCCGGTGCGATTTCAAGGACGCCGATTTTGAATTTCATTTCAAAAAGCCTCCTTTCCTGTGGTATGAGGGGCAAGAGCATCGAAATACCCTGAAAGGCGGCAAGATAAAGATGGAACCATCGAAAATCGATGCAACCGTGGTCAACCCGGCGGAACGCTATCATTTGCAGATCGCGGCCGAACTCCATATCGGCAACGCGCAGGTCTCGGCGACCGCGCAACTCCTCGGCGAAGGGGCGACGGTCCCCTTCATCGCCCGCTACCGGAAGGAGGTGACGGGAACCCTCGATGAGGTGCAGATCACCGACATCCGCGACCGCCTTGTCCAGCTCGAGGAACTGGACAAGCGCCGCGGGGCGATCCTCAAATCGCTCACGGAGAGGCAACTCCTCACCGACGAGCTTGCGGCGAAGATCGCCGCTGCCGGAACGCTCGCCGTTCTCGAGGACATCTACCTCCCCTTCCGCCCCAAGCGGCGGACGCGGGCGACCGTCGCCCGGGAGAAGGGGCTGGAACCGCTCGCGCAGGCGATTTTCGCCCAAGCCGAGGCGTTCGACCCGTCTGTTGCGGCGGCCGCGTTCGTCGATCCGGAAAAAGGGGTCGCCTCCGCGGAGGAGGCGCTCGCCGGAGCGAGGGACATCATTGCCGAGTGGGTGAACGAAAACGAACAGGCCCGCGCCCGGATGCGGGAGTTCTTCACGGCAAAGGCTCTCTTCCAGGCGAAGGTGATCACGGGCAAGGAGACGGAGGGAAGCCGGTACCGGGACTATTTTGACTGGGAAGAGGCGGCCGCCAAGGCGCCGTCCCATCGGATCCTTGCGATGCGGCGGGGCGAGAAAGAGGAGTTCCTGACCCTCCGTGTCGTCCCGCCGGAGACGGAGGCAATTTCTCTGCTCGACGCTATGTTCGTAAAAGGAAACGGTCCGGTCGCCGAGCAGGTCCGGATGGCGGTGGAGGACGGCTACCGGCGGCTTTTAGCCAATTCGATGGAAACGGAGATCCGCATGGCCGCGAAGAAACGGGCCGACGCGGAGGCGATCCGCGTCTTCGCCGACAACCTCCGCCAGCTCCTTCTTGCCCCGCCGCTCGGTCAGACACGGCTCCTCGCCCTCGATCCCGGCTTCCGGACGGGATGCAAGCTCGTCTGCCTCGACGCCCAGGGAAAGCTCCTCCACCACGACGCGATCTTCCCCCACCTCTCGGAGAAGGCGCGGTCAGAGGCGGCAGAGACGGCCCGGAAGCTCTGCGCGCGGTTCCGGATCGAGGCGATCGCCGTCGGGAACGGCACGGCGGGACGGGAGACGGAGGCGTTCCTCCGGACGCTGGATCTTCCCGAAACGATCCAGATCGTGATGGTCAACGAGAGCGGCGCCTCGGTCTATTCCGCCTCCAAGATCGCCCGTGAGGAGTTTCCGAACGAGGACGTCACCGTCCGCGGGGCGGTCTCCATCGGCCGGCGGCTTGCGGACCCGCTGGCCGAGCTCGTCAAGATCGACCCGAAGGCGATCGGCGTGGGGCAGTACCAGCACGACGTCGATCAGACGGAACTCAAGCAGAGCCTCGATGACACGGTCATGAGCTGCGTGAACGCCGTCGGCGTCGAGTTGAACACGGCAAGCGCGGCGCTGCTCACCTACGTCTCCGGCCTCGGCCCCGCGCTGGCGGCCAAAATCGTCGCCTGGCGCGACGAGCATGGCCCTTTCCCGTCGCGCGTGGCCTTGAGAGAGGTGCCCCGCCTCGGGGCGAAGGCCTTCGTGCAGGCCGCCGGCTTCCTCCGGATCCGCGACGGGGAGAACCCGCTCGACGCCTCCGCCGTCCACCCCGAAAGCTATGCAATCGTCGACCGGATGGCGGATGACCTGAACTGTTCCATCATCGACCTGATGCATGACGAGGCCCTCCGGAAGCGGATCGATCCGACCCGGTACGTTACGGACGAGGTCGGCCTTCCGACCCTGAACGACATCGTCGCCGAACTGGCCCGGCCCGGCCGCGACCCGCGTGAACGGTTCGAGGCCTTCCGGTTCGCCGAGGGGATCGAGAAGATGGAGGAGCTGACGCCCGGGATGAAGCTCCCCGGGATCGTGACGAACCTGACCGCCTTCGGGGCGTTTGTGGACATCGGCGTCCACCAGGACGGCCTCGTCCACCTGAGCCAGATCGCCGACCGGTTCGTGAAGGACCCCGGCGCGGTGCTGAAGGTCCGGCAGTCCGTCGAGGTGACCGTCCTCGCGGTGGACCTGGAGCGGAAACGGATTTCGCTGACTCTGAAGAAGCAGCCGGCGGCGGGCGGAAAACCGGAAAATCAGTCTGAGAAAAAGGAGAGCCGAGAGAACCGGCCCGCCGGAGAAGGACCCCGGCCGAAAATCATGCCGGGGAAACCGCCGCAGGAACGGCAGGAACATGGCCGGCCACAGCGGGAGAAGCCGGGCCACGGTCGGCCGCAACAGGGGAAACCGCGCGAAGAGAAGGTCCCTTTCAACAACCCGTTCGCCGCGGTCTTCGGAAAGAAGTAGAAAAAGGGGGGGACCGTCCGAAGGAAGCCGGTATCCAGAATTCGCGGAACAGCGGGAACGGTGTTTTCTATGCTGTCAGGGTTTGGGCGGCCGCTGTCCCTTTGGAATATTCTTCATCATTGTATTTTTCGATGTCGACGTTTTACTGACTGGAGAAGATACACCTATCTCCACTCAATCATGCCGCAGCTGGAGCCTTGGTTGTTCCAGCTAATTTTTACCCGTCCTTTTTGATGGTTGACACCAATTCATTGAGGACTGTGTCTGCATTTTCGTAGGGGACCTGACAGGTACCCACTACTTTATGGCCGCCGCCTCCGTATTTAAGCATCAGAGAGCCCACATCGGTTTTAGATGACCGGTTAATGATGCTGTGACCCACGGCATAAACACAATTCTGCTTGTTCCTGCCGTCGATTAGCCAAACCGAGATATTCTGATCAGGATAAAGAGAATAAATCAGAAATCTGTTCCCACTGTAGATTACATCTTCCCCCCGCAGGTCAGTAATAATAATATTTCCATCGGTGCGGGTGTATTTTAGAATCATCTGTTTAAACAGATCATTTTGCTCAAAATATCGTTTGACCCGTTCCGCAACATCGGGAATTTGGAGAATTTCTTCAATCGATTTTTTACCGCAGTATCCAATTAAATCGTCCATCATCTGGTAGTTACTGATACGGTAATCACGAAAACGTCCCAATCCGGTCCTGGGGTCCATAATAAAGGAGAGGAGAATCCAACCCTGGGGATTGATAATTTCATCAACGGCCAACTGGCCCGAATCAGATTTGTCGACAGCCGCCATCATTTCCTGAAAACGGCCAAATTTTTCCTCGCCGCCGTAATAATCATAAATAACCCTGGCGGCGCTGGGAGCCGACCGACTGGCCCCTTTAAACCTGTTTCCTAACTTCATGCGCTCTTCTTCGCTGGAGTGATGGTCAAACCAAAGGCCGCAGCCTTCCGCATAAGGTACGTTGGCCAGGACATCATTTTCATTGACTTCTATGAGCCCGTCCTGAATATCTTTGGGATGAATAAAAAGCCGTGAGTCAATGATGCCGGCCTCCTTCAGAAGAACAGCACATACCAGCCCATCAAAATCGGAACGTGTTACCAGCCGCATAAACATCCCTCCTTTTATATCAGATTGTTAGACCGGCAGTCAGGCGCCCGCCGCCGGTTATGGCAGCCCGGCTTTCATTTTCGCCAGGTCGAT
>Ga0209182_10000362_pt1 | contig 11978 bp, 16 predicted proteins | sample LakBais05cmmetaG_FD_185474 | JGI IMG/M metagenome (GOLD analysis project Ga0209182, IMG submission 185474) | Lake sediment microbial communities from Lake Baikal, Russia to study Microbial Dark Matter (Phase II) - Lake Baikal sediment 0-5 cm... | ecosystem: Environmental > Aquatic > Freshwater...
TCTAAGTCCCCGCCGCCGCTCGAATTCAGTATGGTGTCCTCGGAATTCCTATCGAGAAGCCCCGGTTCTGCAACTCCTCAATACAGACCCCCGCGGGCTTCTGGGTCGGAAAGGTTTTCAGCGTCCCCAGGATCTTGCGGACGAGCGCCGGGTCGGTCTCCTCCTTCGTCGGCTGCATCCGCGGATCGACACCGGTAGGATCGGCCGTCAAGATCCGCTTCATCCACGACGGAGAAATATCGACGAAATACGTCGGGCCCTTCTTGCCTTCCGGCGTTACGACAGGGTCCGCTTCGACCGTGGGGGGTTCCGGTTCGGTGTCGTCCGAGTCGTCATGTGATCCCGGATAGGTCTCGCGCGTACAGGTCAGTTCCAGCTCGTAGATCTTCGCTCCGTGAAAGGATGCGGATTCGCGGACCGCCACCGGATCCCCGCAGGACGAGGATCCATCCGGGCCATCGGCCTGTGTCACGACTTGGGCGCGTTCGATCCCGATCTCCCTGGCCGCCGCGCCGGCCGGTTGCCGTGGACACTCGCTGGGGGGCCATACCTCGAAATCGACCAGCCTATGCCCCGTTCCGGCGCGTTTCAGCTCTCCACTCGACCCGTCGATGTACGCCCGATATTCCAGGTCGGCGGGGTACGAAATCTCATAGCCGAATTTCTCATTGCGGTAAGTCTTCCAGCCTGTTGTGGTCTTCTCGGCAGCGCCCGCCACGCCGGCAAACAGCAATAAGCAAGGCCCGATTATCGAAAACAGCCTCATGGGGTTTTCCTCAGTCGGCCCGTAACGAGCGGGCGAAGCTCGCTTGCGAAGGGTCCGGGTTCATGGCCACATCAGCCGTCGCTACGCTCGGCCTTCCACGCTTCCCACCAAGCCGGTAGCCCCGGATTGATCCACTGCCAACCAAGGCCATGATACGAGGGCTTGCGCATCTCGATAATAACCACCGCCACCGTCGTAACGAGCGAGACCGAAGCCGTCAGCGGCCAGCCCGGAGCGTCCAGCGCGACGGTTGCTGCGGCGAGCGCGACAAATACGCCAGTCCACGCAAGCTCAAGAGGTCGCGCCATGCGCACGACATTGCAAAACAAGAAAAAATGCGCGACCACGAAGCCGACCACGAATCCCCACCACCAGACCACCATCGCGAGTCCGAACGCGGCGACTACCCCGACGACAAGGATGATCACATCGAGCACCGACAACCGGAAGCCTGGAGCGAAGACGTGTATTGCGATTCTGTTGAACACAAGCCTCTCGCTTACCCGGATGTCAACGGCAGCCCACGCCACCAAAGGCGGAAGCCGATTGTATTCATCCCAAGGGCGATTGCGAAGATGACACCCTTCGTGGAGGCCGCCACATAGAGATACGTCTGCGGGTCCGGACAGAAAAGCTAAACATCTCCCAGAGGCTTCAACGCGACGGCAAGCGCATCGGCGACGTCAGAATGCGCCGACATGCACTTGACATAGCCGAGCACTTGCCGATTGACGCTGGTTGCGAGCTGGGTTGGAATGCTCGATATCATGGTCTGCTTCCTTTGTCCAACGTATGCCTCACCGGCGCGGTTCAGCCGCGTCCGGGTGCAGGCAATGGTTATGCTCTTGATACAAGTGGGTACTTTTCAGGATGCCGTATGGTCTCAAGGGTAAGGTCGACGTCAAGGTCAGGCCAGTGAAGGTGCTCTTCGTTGTGAAGCTCAACCTTGAGAATAGATTGCACGGTTGCATTCTTGAACCATGGGAACTCCCTGAATGCGAGGAAAAGCTCCTCATTTCCGATGAGCAGCCAAAACCCGTGCTTTGAGATATTGGTTACTTCAGGCTTTGAAATGCTTGTGCCAAGCGCTGCGGATCTCATCTTCGTGCTCCTTGATGATGGACTCTATGATGTGCAAGTCCTTTTCTGAGAAGCCTTTGTTCCTTGCCAAGATCAAATCGGGTTCAAGCCAGTATTTTGCCTCACCTTTCGGCGATTGTATATGGACATGCAATCTTGGTTCCTCCCTGGAGAAGAAGAGGAACCGAAACCCCCGCTCATGGAATATTGTTGGACTCATAATTTTCTCGCATAGCAATAATTAGATTGATCCGCATAAGATGCGGAGTTCTGGTTTCCTGTCCGTGTAACACGCCTTGGGATTCCTTGCCGAATGCGTGGGAACCCCTTTGTATTCAATTGTTTGCTGCCTGTTCAGCGGTTTATCACGGCGTCTTATCGGGACGAAATCAGCCAAACGATAGTCCTCGCTGCACAGGCTGTCAAGAACATCACTGTTCACGAAGCCGTCACGTGCGTCATTCCGTAGGTTAGTGGAGCAGGCGCGCAACTACTCCAATTGCAGAACCGGTCCCCAGTGCCCCGACGAAGGTGAGGAGCGATATTCCGAATCGGCGCCGACAGAGCCGCCCGCGGTCGGTCAACAGGTCGGGGCGAAAGACGATGTTGAGGGGAACGTACCCCAGGGCCGCATTCCACAAGCGAACACCGGGCTGCCGATTTGCGATCGTCATGAACAGGTAAAACACGGCGGCCGACCACGCGATGGCGGTCACAGAGTATGCGCTGCCGTACAGCAGCAGGAGCAGAAGACCGGACCCCTCCCACACTTGCAGGCCCTCAGCGTGCTTGCTGCCAGTAGGCGGCCAGCTTCGTGTTGGTGGTGACCGGAAAGTCCGCCACCTCGGACCGGGACGCGAGGTAGTCCTCGACGGTCGAGGCCTTTGCCCAGGCGTGGTACTCGTCGGCGGCGATGACGGCCTCGGCGTAGCAGGCGAATTCGTGGTAGCCCTCGCCGCGCGCGCAGTCCAGCGGGCGCATGCCGTCGGTGTGAAACTCGCGCACGTCCAGGATCGTCTCGGCGCCCGGCGAGAACCGGAAGATCTTGGTGACGTGGGGGAAGGCGATGACGAACCCGATGCCCTGATGGCCGCCCGCGAGGAAAGCCGCTTCGAATTCTTCAAGCGTGCGCGGGCAGTGTTGCCACTCGAACAGCTCGGGCGTCTGCCGTCCGATGGCGGAGATGCGATAGAGCTTGAACACCGATTGTCCGTCGGGCATCCGCAGGATGCTCCGGCCGACGGTCTGCGCATGGTAGGCCCTGCACGGCGTGATCTGCATGATCGTTCCTCCGGGGTTTCCGTCTTTGTCCGCTCGGGTCCGCTGGTCGAGAAGCGCTCGGAGTTTGTGAAGAAATCCCATTTGCGAGAGGGATCTACCGGCTCGTCGTCCAATCCGTCTCACCCGCCGGAAATCCCCCCTCGCCCCCCTTTGGCAAAGGGGGGGTGGGGGGATTTGGTCGTGCGCCGAGGTCATATCCGGGCGGATGCAAGTCGTCCTACCACTGGGTGCCCGTGGAATTCTTTCACAGACTCTCGGCTTACTCCGGGCGCATCTGAACGTCGTGGATGCGGGTGAGCACGTCAGCCGCCAGCGGGCCGCGATTGGTGAATTCCACGGCCTGTTCGAGCTGCTCCGGGCTGGAGAGGCCGATCAGGGCGGTCGAGATCCCGGGCGTGCCGATGGCAAAGCGGATGGCGGCCTCTGCGAGACTGCCGACGGTGCCGTCCTCGACGAGAAAGGCGAGCCGCCGGGCCCGGGTGACATCCGCGGCATACTCTGGCGCCGAGGCAATGGGAGTGACCGACCGCGCGGCTGTCGGGTGGCGGTCGGCGGTTCCGCTGAGCGCGCCGCCCGCCATGATGCGGATGGCGATTGCGCCCATCCCGCCTTCTGCGGCTCGATCGATGATCTGCCGGTAGTCCTGGAACGGGAAGTCGGGCGGCGCCAGCATGCCCGCGGTGGGGTTGAGCAGATTGTAGGGGGTCTGGATCGTGTAAAACCCCCCGGCCTTCACCGCCTGATGCAGCGGCTCGGTCTCGCCCAGCCCGGTGATTCCCCAGAAGCGAACCTTGCCCTGCCGCTCGAGTGACTGGAACGCGCGCAGCGCCGCCTCCAGATCCTTTGCGGTCAAGAGTGCCGCCTCGGGCCGGGCCTGCGCCGTGAGTGGGTTGTGGAGCTGGATCAGGTCGATGTGCTCACGGCCGAGCCGTCGCAGGCTCGCCTCCACCGACTCGACGATCGCCGCCTCGATATGGAGCATCTGTTCGGGGGCGAGGCGAACCTTGGTCCCGACCAGCACGTCGGCGCGGAGCTCGCGCAAGACCGCACCGAGATTCACCTCGGACTGCCCGTCGCCGTAAAGCGGGGCGGTGTCGAAGTAGGTGACGCCCAGCTCGATGGCGCGGGCGACGGTCCGCCGCATCGTCGGGTATTCGCCGCGCACCAGTAGCCCGCCGATCATCCCGCAGCCGAAACCGAGAGCGGAGACTTCCAGGCCGGTACGACCCAAGCGTTTGTAGTTCATGGTGCCTCCCGATTCAGGAAGAGGGTTTCGCATGTCGGGGCGTTCTCGAACAGATCGCGCAGCCGCACCCGGGTCAGCCGGCCCCCGGCCGCGAGCTGCAGTCGACGCAGTCGCTCCTCGAACGGTCCGATGGTCCAGCAGGCATCCGTCGGAAGGGTCTCGACCGGTTCGCCTGCCTCGTTGCGGGGGCAGATGTCGCGCAGCTCCACGGGTCCGGCGTTGCACTCCTCGATCCACCGGAGGGGGAGACCCTGCGTGCGGCAGACGTATGGCCGATGCGCGTAGATCCGGCAGGCGCCCGTGTCGTCGAGAAACGCGCAGGCGCCCTCGCGGTGCGGGGTGCCTCGGGCGAGCATCTCGCCATACCGGCGGCGGATGCTCTCGGCCTCCACCGCGAAGACCGTCAGATCATCGACGCAGCAGCCGCCGCCGCAGCCCTTCCGGCACTGGAGGCGTCCAGCGTGCAAGGCGTGCAGCGTGGCCGACTGCTCGTCCACCGCTGCGTGGAGCTGCGACAGCGTCTCGATCGGGGGACGGCAGCCCTCTTTTCCGTCTTTCATGCACCCTCTCCCCGGCCGCATATCAGGCCGTCATTCGATCGAAGAGACGGTCTTCCGGGCCCAGACGTTCATCCGGCGGAACGGCTCGAGGTGCGTGCCGTCGGGCCGGCGCGTGCGCGCGAGCATCGTCTCCACGACCCCGTCCCGGAACGGCTTGCGGAAATCCGCGGGCAGCGCCTGGACGAAGGGAATCAGGCACGGGTTGTCGATCCAGCCCACGATCGCTTCCGCGGTGGGGAAGCCCTGCTCTTTCGGCTCGATCCAGGCGCGCCACTCGTGGAAGGAGGAGACCGAGAGCAGCTCCTCGTACTCGGACACGCGGGGGAAGAACCACGGCCAGCGGAAGCCGGCCAGGGCTTGGGCGAAGGGCGGAACCGCCATCTGCCGGCGCACGCACTCGACAAAGTTCGGGCAGTTGCCGTCGCCGCCGAATTGCGCACGCAGGATGCCGCCCGGTGCGAGAGCGCGGTGGATCTGCGCGAGCAGCGGGGCGTGATCATGGATCCAGTGCAGCGTGGCATTGGAAAAGATGACGTCGAACTCTCCGTCGAACGCGAGGACGTTCAGATCCAGGAGACGCACAGCCATGTTTGGGCCGCACTTGGTCCGGGCCGTCTCCAGCATCCCGGGGGCCGCGTCGACGCCCAGGACGACTCCCTGGGGCACCCGGTCCGCCAGCGATCGGGTGAGAGTCCCGTCGCCGCAGCCGAGGTCGAGGACGCGCTCGTCCCCACGCAGGGGGAGTTCTTCGATCAGGCCGCCTCCCCACTGCCGCTGGTGTGAGGAGTGCCGCTCGTAGTCCTTTCCATCCCAGCTCTCGATCAGCCGAGTGTCCGTGCCCATACCCCCCTCATCGCCGCCACGCGGAGAAGTCCTGACAGAACCGTTCCAGAACGAGCGGGGCAATGCGGGGATCGCGCGCCGCCTCGTCCGTGTCGGTCGGCATGACGTAGCCCCAGGTGGCGAGGAAGAGTCCCACCTCGGCGAGGTCGCTCTCGCGCTCCACCGATTGCAGGGTCTTCAGCCGGTCCTCGACGAACCAGATGTCGCGGTAATCCACGCTCCGTTCCCGCGCCGCGACCCGCAGCAGCTCGGCCTTCGGTTGGGCCTGCTCCTTGCCCCAGACCTGGGCGGCCGGCATCGTGACGCCGTGGATCTCGAGGAGCTTGTGGGCGAAGCGGCCCTCCTTGGTCGTGATGACATAGACCTCGGTCCCGCCCCGCAGGATGGCCTGCAGTCGCTCGGCCATGCCCGGGTAGAGCCCCTGATCCGCCAACCAGCCGTCGAGGCTGCGTGTGATGGCTTGGTCTCGAACGGCGTCGAAGCGGGCGCCCAGCTCCTTGGGGGTCACACGGTACTTTTCGAGGATTCGTTGCCGACACTCGGTTTGAAACAGTTGGAAGAGGGTCGTCTCGGGGACGCCGTCCAGGATGGCAAGCACCAGGACGGGGAATTCCCAGCCGGATTCCAGGACGGGGCGCAGGCGCACGAAGACCGCCGCCAGCTCCGGCGGCGGCGCGTCGCCGTCCAGCTTCACAAGCTCCCGGCACACCTGCCAGGCGGACCGGCAGCCCTCGTGAACCGTGTCACAGATCACCCCGTCGAAATCCAACGCCAGCAGTCTCGGTCCAGTCACGGAGCAGTCTCCTTGTATTCATCCACGCAATCTGCGGAGTGCCCAGGTGCTCAGGCGAGCGCCTGGGCGAGATCCTCGATCAGATCATCCGCGTGTTCCAGGCCCGCGGAGAGGCGCAGCAGGTTCTGGGGGGTGCGAGTATCCGGCGGCTCGATCGTGGCGCGGTGCTCGATCAGGCTGTCGGGGCCGCCGAGACTAGTTGCCCGGGTGATGATCCGTACCTTGGCGGCCACCGCGAGCGCCTGCTCTTTACCGCCTCGGACCTGGAAGGACAGCATTCCGCCGAAGTCCTGCATCTGCCTGGCCGCGATCGCGTGACCAGGATGGGTCGGCAGTCCGGGGAAGTGCACCGCCTCCACGCGAGGATGGCGGGACAGGAAATCGGCGATCTTGCGCGCGTTCTCGCAGTGCCCCCGCACGCGGTAGGGCAGGGTGCGGATGCCCCGGAGGACGAGCCAGCAGTCGAAGGGGGACGCCACGGCCCCGCCCTGCATCTGGATCGTCCGGAGACGCTGGAAGAACGCATCGTCGGTCTTGGCCACCACGGCCCCGCTCAGGACGTCGCAGTGCCCGCCGAGATACTTGGTGGTGGAGTGGACGATCAGATCGGCCCCCAGCTCGAATGGCCGCTGCAGAACGGGGGAGGCCCAGGTGTTGTCGACTGCGCAGCGCGCCCCGGCCGCGTGGGCCAGCTCGGCGATCCGAGCGATGTCGCTGACCCTGAGGAGGGGATTCGACGGGGTCTCGACCCAGATCATTCTCGTCTGGGGGCGGATGCCCCGCTTCACCTCGTCAAGGTCGGTCATGTCGGCGAAGGTGACCTGGAGCCCCCAGGGACCCAGGATGTCCCGCAGCAGAATCGTGGTGCCGTGGTAGGCGTCGATCGGCGCGATCACGTGGTCGCCGGGGGCAAGACACTGCAGCACGCTCATCGTGGCGGCCGCACCGGAGGCGAAGGCCGCCGCCACGGCGCCCCCCTCCAGGGCCGCGAGGCAGACTTCCAGCGCCGCCCGGTTCGGGTTGCCGAGCCGGCTGTAAAAATACCCCTTGGAGACGGTGCCGTCCTCCGCCCGCTCGAAGGTGGTGGACAGGTATATCGGTGCGGTCACCGCGCCTGTCCCGGGGTCAATCTCGTGACCGGCGTGAACCGCCAGAGTCTCGATCCTCATGTCTGGGTTCCTCCGTCAGATGCGTCACCGGGGGCATGGGCTTCTCGTTGACGATCAACCGAAAGACGTCGGGGCGGGCGTAGTGTCCCGTGACGTCGAACTCGAAGCGGCTGCGCGGGATCTCGCCCGGATCCAGCTCGGCGAACAGCATCCCCTCCTGATCGTAGAGCGGGCCGGCAATCAGCGCGCCGAGAGGCGAGACGATGGCGCTCCCACCCCGGCAGATGACCTCCGACTGGCCGGCCAGATCCTCGACCCCGGGCAGCTCCGCAGGGTACATGGATTTCGTGACGAACTGATTACACCCCAGGACGAAGCAGCGCCCCTCGCAGGCGATGTGTCGGAGCGTGGCCTGCCAGGTGTCGCGCGCGTCGGCGGTGGGCGCCAGGTAGATGTCCACCCCCTTACTATACATCGCCATCCGCGCCAGGGGCATGTAGTTTTCCCAGCAGATCAGACCGCCGACCGTGCCGAATTCCGTCTTCACGACGGTGAGCGTGCTGCCGTCCCCCTCGCCCCAGATGAGGCGCTCTGCGGCGGTCGGCTTGAGCTTGCGGTGCTTGCCGAGGAGGCGTCCGTCGGGGCCGAAGTAGAGCAGCGTGCAATAGAGCGTGCCGCGGCTGAAGTCGCTGTCCCGCTCGATCACGCCGATGGCCAGATAGGCGCTCGCCTCGCGGGCCGCGCCACCCAGGAGTTCGGTGGCAGGGCCCGGCACGTCCACCGCATTGGACCAGTAGGCCTGCCAGGTCCGCCGCCCCTCGGGGGTGCGGCCGCCCACCACGCTGCCGAAGCCGAGCCCGCGGGGGTAGGCGGGCACGAAGGCCTCGGGAAACAGGATCAGACGCGCGCCCTGGGCGGCCGCCTCTGCGGCGAGGCGGCACGCCTTTTCGACGGTCGCCTCGCGATCGAAGAGAATGGGAGCGGCTTGCACGACGGCCACCTTCACGACGGCAGGGGTCTCGGTCATGGTCATGGTGTCGCTCCCTGTGATACGGGGTTCATGGAGGAGCGGATCAAGGCTTGCGGAATACGAACACGCTGCCGGTGTCCGACACCGCGCTGAAGGGCGCCCGCTGGAAGTCGCCGACGTGCTCGACCAACTGGAACCCATGCCGACGATGGAGGTCCAGGCAGGCCTCCGTGCGCATCGGATGCAGCCACACCTCCCCTTCGAACACGGTCCGGTCCCCCGTCGCGAGGCGGGTCAGGAAGCGCAGGCGGGATTCCGAGACGTCTCGATATTCGCGATGAAAGACGGCGTCGCCGGCTCCCAGCTTCCTGGGCCGGAACGGGTACGAGCCGTGCGCGAGGACGTAATCCCAGTTCATGACCTGGAAGGCCCACACACCCCCGGGGCGCAGAACCCTGGCGACGTCTCCGACGAAACCATCGAAGTTCGGCTGCGTCAGGTGGGGGGCGACGTTGCCGATGCAGAAGACCAGATCGAAGGGCGGGGAGAGCCTCCCGACTTCCAGCATGTTCATGCAGTGGAAGGTCGGCTGCGGATAGCTCTTCCGCGCGACGTCGATCATCTGCGGATCGAGGTCGATGCCCACGACCTCGAACCCATCCGCCGCGAGGCGACCGCAGTAGTGCCCCGTGCCGCAGCCGGCGTCGAGGATCCGGCGGCTGCCCACCGGCATGCAGTTCTTCAGGAAGGCGTAGACCTCTTCCCGATACGGGAAGACCGCTTCGTAGTATTCCGCGAACTGCGAGTAGAAGCCCACGATATTCTCCTCCGGCTCCCTGTGCGTTCCAGGAACGCTTCGAGCTGCCGCCGCACATGGAGCTCGAAAATGCGACCGGTCCAGACTCACGCCATGCCCCACCGATTTACCCGGTTGCGTCCCGCCGACTTGGCGGCGTAGAGCGCCTGGTCCGCCAGATTGACGAGTCTTGGCAGAGAATCCGCATCATCGGGATAGGTTGCCAGCCCGATGCTCACGGTGAGAGATATGGTGTGCCCCATGCTCAACGGAACGGCATGGCCGGCTATGAGAGCGCGGAGTCGCTCGCCCAATTCAAGGGCGCCCGGACCCGCTGTCTCGGGAAGGAGCATGACGAATTCCTCTCCCCCGTACCGGGCAACGAGATCCACCGGGCGGATCTCTCGACGAATCAGGGTCGCGAGGGCCTGCAAGGCCTCGTCGCCTGCCATGTGACCATATGTGTCGTTGACGACCTTGAAGTGGTCGATGTCTAGCATGAGGACGGAGAAGGGGCGAGTGTACCGTCGGGATCGCTCCACCTCTTCCGTCAACTGACGGTTAAACTCTCGGTAGTTGAAGAGGCCGGTAAGACCGTCGTGGGTGGATTGCTCCCGGAGTGTCGCCTGGCTCTGTTCGAGTTTGTCGGCCATGGCATTGAAGGTTCTGCCCAGCTGCCCAAATTCATCCTGCCCGGTCAGGGACATTCGATAGGAAAGATCCCCCGCACCGAATCGGTCTACGCCGCTCTCGAGTGCGCGAAGGGGAGTCATGATCGAGCGGGCCAAAGCCGTGCCGACCGCGATCGCGGCCCCCAGTCCCACCACGAAAACGGTGGCGATTCCGAGGAGCACTCTTCGTCTGAGTGCAGAGGCATACGCCAACTGGTCGTTCACCTCCCGCTGGGCAAGGTTGTGTATGCGATCGAGCATCTCCAGGGCCCGGTTGACATGAGTCTGGAGGCGATCGATTTCGCCCCCCCTGCTCCAGCCACCCAAAGAGCTCGAACGAGCGAGAATCCCTTCGCCGAGCTGCCGCCCCCGCCCCCATTCTTCCTGGGCGAGCCGGATCAACGCCTGCTCCTCCGCCAGGGCAAAGGCTCCCGCGCCGATACCCTCGAAGGCTTTGTCAACTCTCTGTCTCGCCCGCCTGAAGCGCTCGCGCGTACCTGGATCGTCACGGCCGTGCGCGAGGGAATCGTGGGCCACGATCATTGCTCGCTGCATCAGGATCTGGAGATGCAGGACGGTCCCCATCTCCTCGGTCGCCTCCTGCGCAACGTCGTCAATAGCATTGGTGACGCTCTGGAGCGAGAAGAGCGCGATCGCTGCCAGTACCACCAGCGGCAGCAGCATGACTCCCATACTCAGGAGAAGCCGCGCTCGCAAGGAGCGCGACAAGAGATGTCGCATTCTCATGGCAAGCACAGGCTCTTCGTGATGCGGTGCTGTCCTCGCCTCACAGCTTCTCCAGGAAAGAGCGGACCTCTTCCCGGTACGGGAACACCGCATGTTTCAGGCAGAACTCGCACACTCTCTCCGCCTCCTAAGTGTTTCTGCCCGCAATTACGGTGACCTATCGCCGGTCCCCCGGACCGCCCCTCGGACGCCTAACGCCTCGTCGATGCCGGCTCGCCCTTACCCCGGGTCGGTCCGCTCGGGGAGCGGACCTCCGTGCCGGGGACGGGCTCGCCCGCGGGCGCGGCGTCTCGGGTCGGCCCGGGGGACCTGGACTTATACGGCCAACGTATACGTCATCGAACTTGTGCCCGCGTGTACTAAGATAGTCCGCACAGACCCCAGCTCTTCTTCCCGACGTCTAATGCATTCGCGCTCGGCCGCCGCTACCGGCGACTCTCCCGCCAAAGCATGATCGCGAGACCGCCGGTGACCACGGATGCAGCCATGCTCATCCAGATCGGCACCGCCATGCCGCCCGCTGTCACCTCAACCTGGAGGGCGACGCGGAGGAGGTGCGCAGCCGCAACCAGCGTGAGAAAGATCGTTGCAACCAGTGCCGCAGGCTTCACGGGCTCCTCCCTCTTTCATATCTTACAATCTTTCGGATCGGCGACCCCGATCGGGTCTCCCGCGTACGATTTACTATACCCTATGGGCTCTAATTGTCCAGTGTCCGACCGACGGCTACCTCTGGTGGGGATCGGCGGGACCCGACGCAGGGGAGGCTAGGAGCCGGGGGGAGCGGCGGCGATCTGGAAGAGGGGGAGTTGCTCCGCCTCGCGCTGGTCGGCCTCGTGGACGGGGGCCGGCATCTCGAACTCGGGGCGGTCGGGGAAGCCGTGCTGGTGCTGCAATTCCGCGATGAGGGTGGAGATGCGCTCCGTGTAGGCGCGGTCCAGGAAGGCGGACCGGGCGAAGCGGGCGGCGTAGCGCTTCGTCAGATCCGGGAAGTGGCGTTCCAGGAAGGGGAAGAAGGCCTGTTGGGCGGATGGCTTGAGGAACAGGACGCTCCAGAAGAGATGGGTCGCGCCGTGCGCGTGCGCGGCGGCGATCACCGCCTCCAGACTGTCCCGA
>Ga0209182_10000363_pt1 | contig 11959 bp, 20 predicted proteins | sample LakBais05cmmetaG_FD_185474 | JGI IMG/M metagenome (GOLD analysis project Ga0209182, IMG submission 185474) | Lake sediment microbial communities from Lake Baikal, Russia to study Microbial Dark Matter (Phase II) - Lake Baikal sediment 0-5 cm... | ecosystem: Environmental > Aquatic > Freshwater...
GCTCTCCTGATTCTCGGAGAGGGTATAAAACCGTGAGGGTGTCGGAATTTCCTCTGCCGCTACGGCGAGCGCAACTACCATGTGGGAGTCGCCACCCCGCCTCTCTCTCTTTTACGGAGAGAGGCGAGCTAGGCTGTCGTCGATGATTTTTACCCCCAGGAGGGTGGTGGGGAAAAGGCATATTCTCGGAAAACAGGGGGTGTTTTCCGGAGACGATAGCTTTTTGCCCGCGTAGCTGGCTACCCCGAAACTTCATTTTTTCTTCATAAACTACCATGTGAGAGTCGGAGACGGCATCGTCGCCTCCTTCCTCCCGCCAGCCGCCTAGCCAGCCATGTCATCGGAAGGTATAAATAGGTAGCACGCCAATGAGTTAAGCAGGCAGACCGGGAAAGGCTGCCAAAAGGTGAAACACGATATGACGAAGGCAAGACCGGAATACAGGCCGACGAAGGCGTTTCCTGAGAGAATCGAGCTTGACTGCGGCTGCATCCTGAGCAAGGAGAAGCCGACGAAGGGGGTCTACTACATGGAGACATTCTGTGAGGAGCACGACCCGAGCTTGTGGGAGAACTACGAAGGCGAGTGCGAAGGCGACGAGGACTATGAGGAGGAGTGAGATGAAAGTCGACAAGCACGACATCGAACTGAGGATAAGCGTCATTGAAGAGATGTTTGGGGCCTACAAAGACGCCGTCAGCCCCTACTTGTCTCACGAGGACGAAGCCGATGCCCTCGCTGAGGGCATTGAGGCCGGACTAGCCGACCTGCTCGTAGCTAAGAGAAGATTCGTCGCCGACACCGAAAACGGCAGGGGTTGGATAGATGACGACCCCTACGCTCCTGAGGAGGACTGAGATGCACCAAACGATAATCGCCCTCGTCAGGGCGCACGACAAGAAAGATGCGCGTGACGAAGCAGACATCGTCTTCAAGAAGCTCGTAGCGGCAGGGCGCTCCTACGACTACTTCACAATCGACGAAGCCTATAAGTATGATACTGAGAAGGGCAAGAGTCTCTTGCAGATGGTCTTCGGGCATCAGACGCTGGAGTTCAACGACCACCTAGCAGCAATTCGCAATACCCTGAGAGCGGGTCTTTTAAAGCCCGACGACGAATTGATGGAGGACCACGAGTTCAGGTTTCATTGCTGGCAGGTCGGCGAGAACAAAGGCTCAGCCATCAGGGTCTACGACCCAGATGTAGAGGGCATCCAGGATAAATCTCATCTGAAGAATGTCATCGAGGACTGGCCGAACCTGGTCGCAGATGGCAAGCACAAGAAGAGCATCTATCCGCTCTGGGTCGTATCCGCTGACGGGCATTATTAGGTAGGCTACTAGGTAGGGTGATAACACGAAGAACATCGAGAAGAAGAAGCAGATAATCGAACTGGAAGTGCGCCCAGGAGAGGTACCATACACGGTTTGGACTCCAGACCAGCTCTGGAGCGCTATCGTAGATGATATTCTCATCAAGTACGGAAGCGGCATCAAAATCGAAGTCAGGCGGAGGCGCTGATTCAGACTCTCACATGAGGGTCCGAACGGAGGTGACAAGATGACTAACAACGGGAAAACTCAGAGGGCCGACTATCTCCAAAGTCTTCGAGAGCAGGTCTACGACATGTACGGGCTCAAGAAGGCAGGTCACAAGCACGGTGTCTGTCCATGCCCAGGTTGTGGTACTGACCTGACGATGTTCGGAACAATATCTCACATCGACAGCAATGGGAAGCAGCATCGAGAGATAATCGGTGGCTGGGCATTTCCCAGGTATAAGCCCGTCGGAGGGAAAGTGCTCAAAGAAGCGCTCGCGGCCCATGACCCGGCCAGATTCAGTGTGGAGTGCTTCAACTGCACTGGTGGGGCTATCGAGAACGGTGGCATCTGTCCGCACAAGGAGTCGAAGGGAGGCAAGGCATGACCCTGACGAGGGCAGTCAAAATCAACATACTCCAGGCGATGGCAGAAGCATCTCAGACGATACCGATGCTCACTGAGACCAGCGCTCTCGCTGAAGAGTGGGGCATGAATGATGTTCTCCGAGACCACTTCAAGGATGATGTGCATCTTCGAGATTGCTTCGGGGAGTGTGAGACAATAAAGAGTGACGAACCAGGACCAGCAGACGGCTGTGTCAACTGCGAGAAGCTGTCGACCTGTCCAGTCTCTCAGGTGATGCTGGCGAACTCCTACGAGGCAATCCTGAGGGACACCGGCCTGAAGTGCAGCTTCTGGAAGAAGGTGGCGACATGAGCCGCTTCAAGAAGTCTCTCCCTGCGGCAGTGGCAGAGGTCTACGATAACCACTACAACGGAGGCCATGTCAGTCGCTACGACTGTCAGGTCCTCAAGGCGTTCTTCGAGCTGGCGGATGAGCATCTCATCGGGAAGATTCCCTGGACGGATGTCACCGTCGAGAACGCCATCAAGCGCGTGAAGGAGGCAACATGACAGGCAAACCGAAGCTCGGGAAGGTGGCTCTTCTCAAGGAGCTGGAGACGCTCTTCGCGCAGGTGGAGAAGTTGCAGAGGCGAGTCGCCAGGACCCAGACGGTCCGGACATTCGTCTGGGACAGCGTCTTGGGTATCCAGAACGCCGTCCAGGACTCGATAGACATCGTCGAGGGCTGGGAGGATTAAGATGACAGGCATCAAGGAAGGCGACTATGTCGAGTGGGCGGCGGGGAGAGAAGTATATCGCGTTCTCTCGACATCCGGCGAGATGGCTTCGATTGGGAAGAAGCAGGGCGACATCCAGAGGGTGTACTCTGTGAGACGAGTAGAGCTGCACCCAATCAAAAAGGAGCAAGCTCAGGCGGTCCTGACCATCAAGGATGCGATAGCTCAGGGCCTGAAAGATTACGAGGAGCATAACAGGTCCTTGCTGCGGTTATGGGCGGACCAGTGGGAAATCATCCATAAATCGCGGGAGGAATCACGATGAACAGCGGACCAGCGCCTTCACTAGCTGCCTGCTCTGTCAGCTCTTGTCGGCCATTGTTCACCTCTGGCGCTGGTCCGCCCAATCTCACTATGAAGGGAGGGGTCAAATGCTCGGGAATATCGGGAGAGGTTTGTCGTTCGGCCTTTTCATACCCTGGTAAGGAGAGTCTGCGCTCCCGACGGCCTACCTTACGCCCTCCCAAAACCCCTGACGAGTCCTGCTGGCCAAACGGCGGCGGGACGAAACCGAGTCCCGACTCTCACATGAGAGTCCGACCCGGTCGGGTAAGACCCAGGTAAGAAAGATGCGAACATCAAGTGCAAAAAGATGGACTAAGAAAGAGGAAAAGCAACTCGCCGAGATTTACAGTCATCGAGGCCGAGCGCTCGTAGGGAATCTCGTGAAAAACGCATGTGACGATGGTTTGTTTCCAGGCCGGTCTCCGCACGCTCTGGTCTCTCGGATAACCTTATTGAAGCTAGGGAGGACATTCACTCTCTGGTCCAAGGATGAGGGCGAGAGGTTCAGGCGCGAGGTTCTCCGTCATGCGGGTCTTCCTTACAGGGCTATGGGCAAGAAGCTTCACGAGTCCGGTCAATTTCCTGGAAGGACAGAATCTGCTTTGGCGAACAGGGTCTTGTCCGTCCTACGCAAATCACCAGGGAATGTCGGAACTGTCGACCAAGCTGACGAGACCGAGGAATCAGAACCTTCTCGACAGGAAAAGGAAGAGGACGACGAGGAGCCAGACTGCTTCACGAGTTATTGCTCCGAAGATGAGGAGTGCTGCAAATGTGGCTTCGCTGAGGACTGCGGGTCAGAAACTCCTCGGGAGTACCTCACGCCCGTTCCAGGGAAGTTCGATAAGTACACGGTAGTCAAGATGCTGAAGGTCTCAGGTAAGATGACGCCCAAGACCATCGGTGACACTTACACCGGCGAGCCGCCTGGCAAGGACGACATCGAAGCCACCCTGGTCCCTCAGTATGGCGGTGGGGAGTACATCGTCATCAATCAGACTATGAAGAAGGTCCACAAGCGCTTCAGGTTCGACGGTCCAGCGAAGGACCCGGACGCGCCCGTGGCATTTCCAGGGAAGTCGCTATCTCCTATTGTCCGGATGCTCGATGACGACAAGCGCCCTCTGATGAGGGCCTTGCTCCTACTCCCTGAAGCCAAGGACAACCAGCAGGCGTGGGACCGAATCTTCCCGAGAGTGTTGAAGGCGGGCGAAGGTGTCTACGCTGATATCGACGCCGCGAAGAAGGACATCGCCGCCGCGAGGAAGGAGCTTGAGAAGGTGGCATTTGCTACGAGGTTTGTGCAGACCATGCAGGCTGACAAGCTCGAAGCCGTCATGGATGAGTGCGATGCTGCACTGGAACGCAACAAGCTCGTCGACAGGGAACTCAAGAAGGAGGACTAAGGCCACATGACGACCAAGGTTCAGTTTCCGATGCGGGTCGACGAGAAGGTCGTCGCCCGGTTCCGGGACAAGTGTAAGGCGGAGCGCCGACTGCTCGGAGGGGTAGTCGAGGCGCTCATGCTCGCCTGGGTCAACGGAAAGGTAAAGATTTAAGTGGGGGGTGGTGAACATGGGCAAACTGTATGAGTTGTCGGTCTGGTATGAGCCGGATGGGCTGGTCTGCGCCGTCTGTGGGAAGAAGAAGAAGCATGGCGTCGGCATCGAGGGAAAGAAGGTCGATGTCGATGTGTGTGATGACTGCGCCGCTGGAGCCGTCCTGGCATCCGTCGAGACAAACCAGACTCTCGACCGCATCAAGAAAGAGAAGCGTGACTGCCAAGCCAAGATGAAGAAGGCGGGTGGGAAGCGATGAAAGGTCCATCACGGAACCCTCACAACCTCCGGATTGGAGACCTCGCGGAACTAACCTGGATTGATGTTCAGAGCTTGGACCGCCAGACTGTAGAGAACCTGAGGGAACTGCCCGAGTTGAAGCCAACTAGGAGCTACGGTGTAGTCATCAAGCTCATGGATAGCTGCATCGTCATAGCTCACGAGCTGGGAGATGAGCAGGCGGACGGCTATCATATCGAGCAGATTCCTTACCGCATCATCGAGCGTGCCAAGGTCTACGGCAGGGTCAAGGTGGAGCTATGACCAACCCAGAAGCACGGCAGAGATGCAGTGCCTGTGAGGGCTGGAGTGAGGCTATGTTCGACATCAAGGTCGATACGGAGAGGGTCGAGTTCGCTGAGACCAACATCAATCCCGACCCTCGTGAGATAATCGCCCAGCACATCGCGCAGGTCTCTAAGACGCACCTGTGCATGGATTGTGTTGAGAAGGAGTTGGCAGTGATGAAGGCGAGTCCAGACCGGGCGATAATCACGGTCTCGTGGCCGTCCAACGGAGGCCCGAACGCATGACTGGCATAAAGAACTACGGAACTGTTCATACATACAGGTTCGTCGGTTTCATCAGGACCAATTCGTTCCTCAAGACAGTGGACCTCTTCGGCCCAGACAGACTGGTGCACATGCGTATCGAGAGGGCTCTCCAGAAAGAAGTGCTCCGCGAAATCTATCCTAACGATTCTCTGAGGACCAAGTGGCTGATAAGGAACAAGCGCTCCATCGACGACTACGCGGTCGAATGGGATGCGAAGAAGAACGCTGGCGAGTTCCCTGCCGCGTCCATCAAAGGGCTCATCGCCCGAGAGAGTCTCGGGGACTTCGTCGTGGACAACGCTCGTTTCGTGTTCAGTTCTCAGGAGCTGGTCGACTACTTGAACACTGAATTGAGGGCGATGAAAAAGCACCCATGTCTCAACCAGTCTACCAGGTTCTACGCGACCTTCGAGAACAACAACTCTGAGGACCTCAAAACCCTTCCGTATATCCAGGCGCTGAACGCCTACGAGCTTGAGCACTATCTTTTCAAGCTCTCCAGTCTGGACCTCGTCAAGTTCAATACGGACCGTGCCGAGAAGTACGGGGAGGAGGAGCACATCTCCGTGAACGACGACCTGCGTCTGGTGAAGATGGTGCTCAAGGCCCTGGCGTGGGACGGTTGGCCCCCAGCGATGAGAACGCTTGCAGGGGCAACAGTTGCCAAGCCTGTATCGGTGAGGCAGTACACGAACATGGAGAAGAAGGGCTGGCAGCTCACGGGTGAGCTGGAGGTCGAGTAGGATGAAGAAGTCAAAGGCGACAGTCAAGAAGTCTGAAGTGCGTGTGAACAAGCCGGGGCCCAGGTATGCTAAGCCTATGGTGACTGAGCATAATCTGCGTATCCTGAAAGAGATGCTGTCCGGGAAGTATATCTCGGCTGGCATCACTAGGGAGAAGGGAGAGCAGCTCGGTCAGGTTCTAAATGCCAGTGGCTTGACGGTCAGCGCCGTCCTTCGGAAGCTGGAGAACATGGGTATCGTCGTCGGTTACATCCCGCTCCTCTCAGAGGAGGGCAGGAGGATTGTCGATGCTCTGGAACTCATGTACGGCCTGAAGAAGGGCAATCACGACGCTCTCGTGGATATCATGGGCGAGGAGAATCCATGAGCGCCGAAGCGTTCGTCGTGGTTGACGACCGCAAGCTCACGCCGGAGGAGCTTAGGAAGATGCTCTCGGACGCCTTCGAGGCGGGCTGCGAGCTGGGCTTCAAAGGGTGCAAGGAGGGGGCAATCGCCGAGGTCAAGAAGAACCACTGTGGCCATCATTGCGAGTGTCTCATCGAGGACATGATTGGTCCCAATGTCTTCGCGGTGATGGTCGGCTTCGACAAGTATCTCAAGGAGAAGGGAGGCAAGACATGAGTGATGGTACACGCCTCGGGGACTTGATAGCTGAAGCGGTCCAGATGCAGAGTGAAAAGCATGGTTACTGGTGCTGGTATTGTCAGAAGCCCAGGTCAAGATTGATTCCTGTCTGGGATGTGGGAGCTGAGACTCTCAAGTTCTATTGCTTCCCCTGCCTGTTGACAGAGATGGAGCGATATCGAAGAGAGGACATTCCAAGGGTGGACTGATGATTTACGAAGACGAGAGCGGTCATATCTTCAGAAGGCACTTTCCACCCAGGAATAGTACCAACCGCCATCATGTGTGGTGTTCAAGATGTGACGGGTTGGTGGCGCTCAGGGCGCTTCCCGACATCGAACAGAGACGGCTTCGGAAACAACACGGCGAAAGCATCATTCGGAAGAATCATTCCGAAAGCCTTAAGTCGTCGGACGCTAATACCGACTCTCACATGGTAGTCGGGCGCGGTGCGTCCGGAAAAGCAAGGAGGCCAGCAAATGCCGACGATATTCATTGACGAGAACGACAACGAGAAAAAAGCGATGGCAATTCTCCGAGTTTCAGGGAACCTGAGACTCATCGGAGAGACTGGAGTGGGTAAGTCTACAATCGTCCAGTTCCTATCGGAGAAGCACAAGTGGGAGCTGTACGAGTTCGCGCTGTCGACCGACACGAGCCGGTGGGACCTTCTCGCGCAGGACTATCTGACGGCGAGGGAAGGCGGCACGACGACTGTCCAGAGGACAGGCCCCGTCGTCGACTGGCTCACGGTCCCGGAGGGTAGAGACCCCAAGAGACCGCAGGTTCTGTTCCTCGACGAGTTCAACTACGCGCAGCCGAGCGTGCTCACGATTATGAACATGCTCAGCGACTTCAGGAAGAAGCTGTATGTGCCTGAGCTAAAGGACAGCCCCATTCTGAAGAGGCTCGGCATCAAGGAGCCGATGCTGATGAGGTCTGACAAACATTACCTCATCATCGGAATGAATCCCGCAGAGCGTGCTGGTTACGCTGGCACATTCACCATGAACATCGCTCAGCTCCGAAGGTTCGAGTCGTTGGAACTGGGTTATCTGTCCCAGCAAGCGGAGTCCCGTCTCATGGAGACTCAGACCAAGTGTTCTCACGAACAGGCCATGAAGTATGTGTCGATGGCTGGTCAGACTCGTGCGCTGTACAGAGTCGGTCGGCTCAGCACGCCCATCACGACAGGCAACCTGCTCAACTACGCGAGGCTGGAGGTCCAGGAGAAGCTCAAGGACTCGGAGATTGCGGAGATAATGGGTGCGATGTATCTCCAGACCGAGCGGGACACCGTCAACGCGCTCTGGAAGGGCAAGACCAGCGCCGAGCAGATAATGAAAGAAGAAGAGACGATGCAGGACTGAGGTGAGGTCCGTGGCGAGAGGTGTGATAGAGATTGACCCGAGCGAGTTTGAGAAGCTCCTATACATTTTGGCCTACGATGTACCAAGTGAGAACATCAAACACCTGCCGAAGACCGAACGCACCTTCCTGAACTCCAAGCGCTGGTTCATCAGGGACCAGCTCAGGTTCAAGTTCGGGTGTGCGATGCTCCAGAAGTCCCTCTACAGGGTTCCGGACACCGCCGTCCAGGCGCTCACGCTCCAGGTCGACAAGTGGCGCGAGGAGTACAACGAGCGCGGCTACGAGGCAAAGCTCAGAGTGTTTCCCATCGGCACAACTGATGTTGGCTATGCTGCCTTCATCGACATGGAGTATGACTGTTTGAGAGCATGGCTGACATCCATCGAGGAGCTGCTCCAGCAGGCCATTACCGACAAGGTCATCCAGCAGAAGGCTCTCAGGGAGCACAAGGATAAGGCCCGTGTGCTCGGTGCGGTCATCGACCAGGACTTCGGGAAGGGCGCTCCGGAGTACGACGCGAAGCGGTACAAGGAGCTGAAGGAAGAGATGGACTTTGTCCTCGATGCAATCGGAAGAGTCGAGAGTGTCGCCAAGATAAAAAGATACGACTAGGAGGGAGGATGGCAGAAAAGCGGCGACCCGTTCCGGCCCCAACGAGGGAGCGATTAGAGATTCTGCGTTCGGTCTGTGTCATCTCCACCATCAACAGGGAGGATGTCCCTGTGCTTTTCAGGGATGACATTCACACCGCTCAGACAGACTTGTCTACTATCTATATTACTCAGAACTCCGTGCCCGAGAACCTGCGCGGGTATGATGATGTGGTCTTCGTCGCATTGAAAGGTCAGGCGCTGCACGAGGCCGGGCACATCAAGTACACTGTCGATGTCGACCAGGACTACAAGAAGTGGCAGGAGCGCCTTCACAAGAGCGAGCTGACGGCGCTCATCAGGAACCTCGTCGAGGACGCGAGAATCAACTTCCGTATGTCCGAGCCGTACAGGCACGGTGTCGGTGAGAACCTCAAGGACTGGCACAGGGTCCTCGGTGCGTCGTGGGCTCACACCGAGCGCAAGGAGGTCGCCACCGAATCCCAGTCACCTGGCTGGAGAGGTGTTCCCTCGAAGAAGGAGATAATCAACAGGTTCATCGCAATCAAAGGTCTCTACGGCAGGGATGCCGAGGTCGACGGGATAATCAAGGACTACTTCCCGAACATCGACAAGGAATGGGTCGACGACATGAATAAGGGGGCCGAGATACTCAAGAAGGCCCGTACCCACCGCATCTGGCTCAAGGAGTTGTTCCCCGACGCGAACAATCTTTACCGCATCATGCAGAAGTACGCTCCCGACGGCATCGAGGGTGGAGGAGGGGCTGGCGACGGCAGAGGGGGCGCGGGTGGTGAAGGTCAACCTATAGACGCGATGCCTGGTGAGGATAAGCCAGAAGGTCGCATAGTCAAGGGAGGCGGCATGGACTCTAAGATGTGGCCAGCTCCCTACGGGAAGAAGGAGCTTGAGGCTCCCACGGACCTAGTGACCGAGGCCGAGGATGTCCAGGCTGAGAAGGATGCGAAGGCCCAGATTCTGAAGGCGGGAAAGGGCAAAGGGTTCGGAGCTGGCAAGGGGACCGGCGACGACATCGAGTATCCGAGGCCCGACGAAGCCGCATACAAGAGGCGCAGGGATAGGCTCGCGTCAATCATCCAGCAGATGCGTAACATGCTCAAGTTCGAGTCGAAGCCGAAGTACGAGACCATCAGGTATCGTCCTCAGGGCAGGATGATGCAGGGTCTGTTGGCAGGAGCTGTCGTCAATGCCAGGAACCATCCTATCACGGACATCTACAGCAAGAACACGGTGAAGTACGAGAAGCAGGAGACGACCCTCGCGCTCGTAGTGGACCTGTCCGGCTCCACGGACTTCGACACGATGGTCAACACGCTGACTATCATCGCAGAGGTCGCTGGCCAGTGGCTCCCTGATGAGAACTGGGGCATCTTCGCCTTTGGCAGCAGCTTCCAGAAGGTCAAGACCTTCTTCGAGCAGTACGAGACTAGTAAGTATCGCATAGGTGGCATGACGAGCCTCGGCGGGACCGAGTTGGGTGTGCCTTTGTTCAAGATTCGTGAGATGTTCAGGAACATCAAGAGGAAGCCTGGGAACAAGGTCTGCATCATCGTCTCGGACTTCGACCTGTTCGGTGACGACCCCGAGCGTTCCAAGGTCCAGATACGCCGGATGAAGAAGGAGGCCAATGTCGAGACCATCTGCATCGTGAACACTCACCAGAGCTACATGGTCTCGGCGATGGACCGTGCCAAGAAGCTCAGCAAGCATGTGGTCCCGATGCCGAATGTCGGCAAGTTGGCGACCGAATTTTTTAAGGTCTACAAACGCTTAAGCTATCAAGACATCGACCCTATGTTCAAGAGGTGGTGAGTACCTGACAGAAATAACAACCGAAGCCTTCTATTGTGTGAAGGACGACGCGATTGTACGCGGGATTGACGCTCAAGAGTCTCCTGGCCCTGACAACACCACGATAGTCACTGCTACATGCGCCCTATGCGGTGGCAAGGTCCGCAAGATAATCTTCCCAGATGAGAAGGTTCCTCCCGAACCGCCCGCAACGCCCCAACCCCCGCCTGCCGTGCCGCCGCCTGAGTTGGTCAAGCAGGTCGAGGGGACGCCCTTCCCGACCATCGGGACGGACTCGTCCGTTGGCACCATCCAGAGGCCCTCTCCCAAGTTCTGGGACGCCTATGCCAGAGCGGTCTCGATGAAGCTCCCGCCAGAGTTCCTCAAGAACATCGACACCGTGGCGAGCCTCTCCTGGTATAGCTATCTCGACGACAAGCAGAAGCAGGGTTTCATAGACCGTTTCAAGGAGGCCGGGACCTTGGAGATTCCAGATGACGCTTTTGACATCACGCGGAACAACCCAAAAGCAGAAGGGGCGTCGGCCATGAGCGGGACTGAGAAGTCCGCCGCCGCCCTCAGCGAAGTCAGCGGGTTCGCCCGGATACTCGATTCTTCCGAGGTCATGGGTCTCGCCATCCGTTTCTGGGACGCCAGGGAATATGATGCTGATTACGAAGGTATGCACCTGAGCGTCCGCTTGCACGACTGGGAGACGAGGCCGTTCGAGAAGGGTGCGGAGAAGAGCCGCGCCAAGGGTGAGATTCACGAGGTCCGTGCGACCGTCGGCGGTATCCCTATCGCTCTACTCGGGTCTCGTTGGAAGAATGAGGACCCTGGTGAAGGCGGTCAGGACATCCCCTGGATAAAGAGGCCAGATAAGTATATGTCAAAGCCTCCGCCCGCTTTCACGCTCACGCTCTATGATGCTGGTTACTACTCTCACAAGGACTACAAGAGTTTCGTCAAGCACCCGTCGCCCGTTCTCGCGGCTGCTATCGAGCGCATCCTCATGTCTGCTCCAACGAATGTCGGGCACATCTGGCTCAAGGATGATGTCATTGGTTATACTTTAAAAGGAGGAGGCACTTCCTGGAAGCCCTGGCTAAAACCAGAGGGGCACGAAATCATGTTCGAGACGACCAAACTGCCAAAGAAGTTCATCGCTCCTTTCTGGAAGGCCCCGATTGTCAGGAAGGGGAAGCCAATCAAGGAGATTCCCGTCGAAGAGTCTGACCTGGAGCGCATCCAGGCCAAGATTGACGCCAAGGAGGCCGGGTTCAACAAGTACATCGAGAAGCTCTATGAGGACGACAACGAGCTTGCAAAGAAGTTGGACCTGTCTCCGGTCGGGGTTGCAAAGCTGATGGGTGACAAGGAGTATGAGGCCCTGCTTAAGCAAAGAGATGAGATAATGTGGGCCGAAGCTCCGACGGCA
>Ga0209182_10000364_pt1 | contig 11957 bp, 9 predicted proteins | sample LakBais05cmmetaG_FD_185474 | JGI IMG/M metagenome (GOLD analysis project Ga0209182, IMG submission 185474) | Lake sediment microbial communities from Lake Baikal, Russia to study Microbial Dark Matter (Phase II) - Lake Baikal sediment 0-5 cm... | ecosystem: Environmental > Aquatic > Freshwater >...
GATTGGGGATCCAAAGACGGAACGACTGCTGATGACCGTCGCCAAGAACCCCGGCCTTGATCGGAACACGCGATGCAATGCCATCGGCTCACTCGGGGTCATGCGGGCGGAGCGGGCGGCGGGGCTCAGACGAGCGAAACGGTCCCCGGGCGAAATCCGGGGGGTGGGCGAGACAAGGAGGGTGACCATGAGGAAGGCCATGCGGTCGGCGAGCTTTACCATGACGCGACGAGAGATGCTCATCAGCTCCGCCATGGCGGCGATCCCCCTGCTCGCGTCGTCCGCGGGGGCGGCGCAGCCCTCCGCGCCGCCGTCCGGGAACATCCGGCGGGGGGGAACCCTGGTGGCCTCGACCCCGTGGACGTACCCGACCATGGACCCGCACATCAGCACCATGGGGGCGGACATGCTGGGTTGCGGGGCCATGTTCAACCTGATGGTCCGCCTGCAGCTCGTGGATGCGAAAACCTGGGAGCAGAAGCTGGTGGGCGATCTGGCCGAGTCGTGGGAGCAGCCCGATCTCTCCACCATCGTGTTCAAGCTGAGGAGCGGGGTCACTTTCCACGACGGCAGCCCCTTCACCGCAGAGGTCGCCGCCTGGAACTTCCTCCGTTGCCGCGATCACCCCAAGTCGTTCCTCAAGTCGCAGATGGCGAATCTCGCCTCGGCGGAGGCGGTGAATAGGACCACGCTCCGGCTGAAGCTCAAGAGCCCGAACGCCGGCTTCCTCTATGGGCTGGCTAAGCTCCAATCCGGCGTGGCGTTCGTCTCCAAGACCGCCATGGACAAGCTCGGCGAAGAGGGATTCGCGCGTAGTCCCGTCGGCACCGGCCCCTTCCAATTCAAGCAGTGGATCACCGACGACCGCTTGATCACGGAGCGGAACCCGAACTACTTCGAAAGGGGAGCCGACGGAAAGCCGCTCCCCTATTTGGATGGGTTCGTGCATCGCTACGTCCCCGATCCGTCGGTTGCGCTGGTGGACATGCGGGCGGGGACCGTGCATCTGCTGGAGCGCGTCCCGGCAAAGGACGCGGCGACGGCCAAGGCCGATCAGGGCCTCACCACCTATGAGCTTCCCTGGGTCGGCGACGTGTATTTCTACGGGGGATTCAATGTCAGGAAGCCCCCGTTCAACGATGTCCGGGTCCGGCAGGCCGCACTCTACGGCGTCGACCGGGAGGGAATGGCGAAGGCCATCGGCTTCGGTTTCGGCACCCCGTATTACTACGGGGAGTGGGCCAAGGGGACGCTGGGGTATGACGAGAGCATCATGAAGCACGAATACAACCCGGCGAAGGTGACTGAGCTGTTGAAGGCGGCCGGATATCCCGATGGCATTTCCATCGAGCTGAAGGTGATCGCGCGGGAACCGGAGAATACCATCGGCGAGTTCGTTCAGCAGATGTGGACCGCCGTCGGGATCAAGACCAAGCTGGTGGCCATGGAGCGGCTGTCCTGGATCGATTCCGTCCGCGCCATGAATTTCGACACCTGCTTCTGGCGCGGAGGCTTCAGTTTCACCACCGGCGACCCGGACACCGAGACGGCTCGGATTGCCTGTGGCGCACCGAGCAACTGGGCGCAATGGTGCGATCCGGATGTGGACAAGATGATGAAGCAGGGCGCGTCCGTGACCGATCGCAAGAAGCGTCACGAGGCGTACCGCGAAGCGCTGCGCCTCATGCAGGAGCGCGCCTACCTCTATTCGGGGATCGCCGTCCCGTGGGTGAACGTGGCACGCAAAGAGGTCCAGGGGCTGACCCACAGCTTCTCGCAGCCCGTATTGAAATCCGCCTGGCTCGCGGTGTGAGGGTCCTCAGGACGAGAGATTGAGCGAAGGGAGGCGAAAATGCGAGACTTCTTGACGTCGAAACGGATGCGCCGCCGGGATTTTCTGAAGTTGTCGGGCCTCGCCGTAGTCCCGCTGGTGGCGGGCGCCGATGAGTCCTGGGCGGCAGCGGCAGCCACCCCCGCGCCCGCAGCCGCGATCCGGCGTGGGGGGACCCTGATTGGAGCGGTCAATTGGACGTACCCCACGATGGACCCGCATATCTCGACTATGGCGTCGCTGCCCGGGTATGACGCGATGTTCGACTCCCTGGTGCGCTTCCAGCTCGCGGACGCCAAGACCGGCCAACACAGGGTCGTCGGCCACCTGGCGGAGTCCTGGGAGCAGCCGGACCCCCGGACCTACGTCTTCAAGCTGAAGCGCGGGGTCAAGTTCCACGACGGCAGCCCCTTCGACGCCGAGGTGGCCCGCTGGAATCTGCTCCGGTTGCGTGACCATCCCAAGTCGTCCCGGAAGAATTATCTGGCGGGCGTGGAATCCGTCGAGGCCCGCGACCGGAACACGCTGGTCGTGCGGCTCAAGGTGGCGCGGGCGGCGTTTCTCCCGATCCTCGCGTACCACTGGGCCGGCCGGACGCACATGATCTCGAAGGCCGCCATGGACAAACTGGGCGAGGAGGGGTTCGCCCGGAACCCGGTGGGCAGCGGCCCATTCCGGTTCAAGCAGTGGGTCACCGATGATCGCGTGATCCTGGAGCGCAGCCCCGACTACCACGAGGCCGGCGCGGACGGCAAGCCGCTGCCCTATCTGGACGGGGCGGTGTGGCGCTACATCCCCGACCCCGCGGTCTCCCTGGTGGACATGCGGGCGGGCACCCTGCACTTGCTCGAGACGGTGGCGGCGAAGGACGTGGCGGGCATCAAGGCCAGTCCCGACCTCGCGACCTCCGACATGCCATGGGCGGGCCAGGTCTACTTCCAGGCCGGCTTCAATATTGACGCGCCCCCCTTCAATAATGTGCTGGTGCGCCGCGCCGCAGCGCAGGGGATCGATCGGGAGGGCATGGCCAAGGCCCTGGGCTTCGGGATCGGGGTCCCGCACTATTACCCGAAGTTCATGTCCGGCGCCTTGGGGTACGATGAGAGCCTACCAAAGAACGAATACGACCCGGCGAAGGTCAAGGCGCTCCTGAAGGAAGCGGGCTTCCCCGACGGGGTCTCGATCGAGCTCAAGGTGATTGCCCGCGAACCCGAGAACACGATCGGGGAGTTCGTGCAGCAGATGTGGACCAACGTCGGCATCAAGACCAAGCTCGTTTCCATGGAGCGGCTGTCCTGGATCGATGCCGTGCGTGCTAAGAACTTTCAGGTCTGTTTCTGGCGGGGCAACCCCGGCGGAGCTGTCGTGGACCCCGATATCCAGCGAGCGCGTCTCATCTGCGGTGGCGAGAACAACTGGTCCCAGTTCTGTGACCCCGAGGTGGACCGCCTAATGGACGAGGGGGGCCGGACCCTCGACGCCAAGAAGCGGCACGACATCTATCGCCAGGTGTTGCGGGTGATCCAGGAGCGGGCGTACCTCGCCACCGGGATCCTGGTGCCCCTGGTGGATGCTTATCGGCGCGAGGTCCAGGGGTTGAAGTTCGATTTCCAGGTACCCGACGTGCGGGCGGTCTGGCTGAAGGTGTAGGGAAATGGCGGCTTATCTGTTCAGACGGCTCCTGTACTTTGTCCCGGTGGTCTTCCTGGTGACGGTGGTGGTCTTCTCGATCACCATGCTGCTGCCCGGCGATCCGGCCATGGCCTTCCTCGGCGAGGCGAACATGCGGGACAAGGTCGCCTACGAGGCCATGCGCCAGGAGTTGGGGCTGGACCGCCCCCTCCCGGTCCAGTACGTGCGGTGGCTCGGGAAGGCTCTCCAGGGAGACCTGGGCCGGTCGGTGCGCACCCACGAGGCTGTCACGGCGGCGCTGGCGGCCCGGCTGCCCGTCACGCTGGAGCTCGCCGCGGTCTCCTTGGGGATCGCTCTGCTCATCGCGATCCCGGTCGGGATTGTCTCGGCCACTCGGCCCAACTCCAAGCTGGACACGGTGGCGACCGTGGTGGCGGTGAGCGGGGTGGCCCTCCCCGAGTTCTTCGTCGGGATCCTGCTGATCTATCTGTTCGCCGTGGGGCTGCGGCTCCTGCCCCCCTCGGGGTTCGTGCCGCTCTCGGCGGGGCTGTGGCCCAACCTGAAGTCTATCCTTCTGCCGGCGCTCTCGTTGGGGCTGGCGCTGAATGCGGTGACCATGCGACAGGTGCGGGCGTCCCTGATCGAGGTGATGGGCGAGGACTACATCACCGTGGCGCGCGCCAAGGGGCTCTCCGAGGGGACGGTAATCTGGATCCACGCCCTGAAGAACGCCATGATCCCGGTGATCACCGTGATCGGGCTGCAGGTCGGGCGGCTTTTCGGTGGGACGGTGGTCGTCGAGACGATCTTCGCCTTTCCCGGGATGGGGCGGCTGGCGGCGGATTCCATCTTTTTCCGCGACTTCCCCGCGCTGCAGGGTGTGGTGATGGTGATGGCGCTGGCGGTCCTGGTCTGCAACCTGCTGACGGATGTGCTCTACGCGTACGTGGATCCCAGGATCCGCCTCGCCTGACCGGGGGAGTCCCAAGGTGAGCCTGAGGAATCGCATCGCCGCCCGGTTCCCATCGCACCGCAGCCAACCAGGCGCCGGACGCCGGACGCTCCTCGTCCGTCTCCTGCGCACCCGCGGGAGCCTCTTCGGTCTCGTCGTCCTCTCCCTCGTGCTGTTCCTGGCCGCCACGGACACCCTGATCGCACCCTACAACCCCAACCGGGCCATCGGGTCCATCCTGCAGAAACCGGGACTGGGCCACTGGTTGGGCACAGACCACCTCGGGCGGGACATCCTGAGCCGGCTGCTCTACGGGGCCCGCGTGGCGGTCCTGGCCGGCGCCATCTCGGTCGGACTGGCGGTGGTACTGGGCGTGACCATCGGACTGATGGCCGGCCACTGGGGTGGGTGGGTTGACGATGTCCTGATGTGCGTCGTGGATGCCTTGTGGGCGTTCCCGACCCTGGTGCTGGCGCTGGCGATCGCCGCCAGCCTGGGGCCGGGGCTCTCCAATGCCATGGTGGCCATCGGCATCGTCTTCACCCCGGCCTTCGCACGACTGGTGCGCGGACAGGCCCTCTCCGTGCGCGAGCGGGACTTCTCCATCGCCGCCCGCGCCCTGGGCGCCGGGCCGTGGCGGATGATGCTCTGCCACATCTGGCCGAACATCCTGGGCCCCATCATCGTCCAGTCATCGCTGATGATCCCCCAGGCCATCATCGTCGAGGCGTCGCTGAGCTTCCTGGGCCTGGGGATCGAACCGCCGAATCCCAGTTGGGGCTCGATGCTGCGGCAGGCCTACCAGTACATCGAGCGCGCCCCCTGGCTCTCGCTGTTCCCGGGCGCCGCGATCTTTCTCACCGTGCTGGGGCTGAACCTGCTGGGGGACGGCCTGCGAGTGGCACTGGATGTGCGCCTCCGCCAGCGGGGCGCCTCCTGACGGCGGGCCGGCCGTGTGTGACGCTGGGACAACGAGAGGAGTGCCGATCATGCCCATGACCAACCGGGAACGCATCCTGGCCGTTCTCGACAAGAGGGGCTCGGACCGCATCCCCTGGATCGCCAGGCTGGACCTGTGGTATCATGCACGACTTGCCGAGGGGAATCTGCCGGCCCGGTTTCGGGGAATGAATCTCGTGGAGGTGGGTCGGACCCTGCGCACGGGGAACCCGGCCCGGGACGGACGCATCTTCATCCCGCGGTACGAGAAGATGGAGGTGAAGAGCGAGCGCGCCCCCGGTGTGGCGCGCCAGCGCTTCATCACGCCCTACGGTGAGGTCTGCTTCGGGCGCATCCTGAGCGACAAGGTGTCGGGGACGACGGATCAAGGCTTGCCGCTGGAGCATCCGATCCAGAACGTCGAGGACTACCGGATCCTGGAATACGTCGCCGAGCACACGTATTACGATCCCTGCTACGAGGACTACCTGGCGTACGAACGCGCGGTCGGGGACGACGGATTCCCCATGGTGTCATGTGGGGATTGCCCCTTCCATTATTTTCTGCTACACCTTGCCGGATACAATCAGGCCTATTTCGAAATGGTAGACCACCCTGATGAATTCGAGCACCTCTTGACCGTGATGACCCAGGTCGAGAAAGAACGCCTCTGGCCGGTGGTGGCCGACTCGCCGGCGCGGCTCATCCTGCACGGGGTCCACTTCGACTCGCAGATGACCCCGCCCCACCTGTTCCGCCGGTACATCACCCCCTATTATCAAGAGTTCAGCGCGCTCCTGCATGCGCGCGGCAAGTCGCTGGCCTGGCATGCAGACGACGACAGCCAGGACATCCTGGCCGAGGTGAAGGCGGCCGGGTTCGACATGTCGGAGTGCTTCTGCACGGCCCCCATGGTGGAGGTCACCCTGGAGGAGGCGCGCGCGGCGTGGGGAGCGGACGTCATCATCTTCGGGGGGGTGCCCTCGATCGTGCTGGAGCCGACCTTCCCCGTGGCGGAATTCGAGGAGTATATGCGAGGGGTCTTCCGGACGATCGCGCCCGGCGACGCCTTCATCCTGGGGGTCGCGGACAACGTGATGCCGACCTCCCTGATCGAGCGGGTGGAGCGGATCTCGGAGCTGGTGGAACAGCACGGGGCGTATCCCGTGCAGCCGTACTGAACTCGCGCCGGACGGCGCGGACCGATCGGACCCACGGCAGCATAACTCTCACAACACCAAGGAGGATCCCATGGCCGACTACGAAGCCTTGAAGACCGCCGTGATCAGCGGGAAGGTGGCCCAAGTGAAGGAGTTTACCCAGCAGGCCCTGGATGCGGGGACGAACCCCCAGGAGGTCCTGGACCAGGGTCTGATCCCCGCCATGGACATCGTGGGGGCGAAGTTCTCCTGCCACGAGTTCTACATCCCCGAGATGCTGATCGCCGCCCGGGCCATGCAGGCCGGCATCGCCATCTTGAAGCCTCTCCTGGCCGCCCAGGGCGGCAAGCCCCGCGGCAAGGTGGTCATCGGGACCGTGAAGGGGGATCTGCACGACATCGGGAAGAACCTGGTCAGCCTGATGCTCCAGGGCGGCGGCTTCGAGGTGCTGGATCTCGGCGCCGACGTGAAGCCCGAGCGGTTCGTGGACGCGGTCAAGACGGCCCAGCCCCACTTCGTGATGATGAGCGCGCTGCTCACCACCACCATGCTCGCCATGAAGGAGACGGTGGAGGCCCTCAAGGCGGCCGGGATGCGCGACAAGGTCAAGGTGGCCGTGGGCGGTGCCCCCGTCACCCAGCGCTTCTGCGACGAGATCGGGGCCGATTTCTACGCCGCCAACGCCACCGGCGCGGTGACCAAGGCGAGGGAACTCTTGCCGGTCTAGCAGGCTGCTGAATAACCCGATTTCGCTCAGGCTGCTCAAAAAGGTCCAGATGCCAGGCGGCAAGCGATGGGCCGAGTGAGGCGTACTTCAGGTACGCCGCAGGGAGTGCCCGAGTGCGCCAACGCAGCAGATGGGTCTTTTTCAGCAGCCTGCAGGGACGACCATGATCGAGCCGAACTTCGAGCGGGTTCGGACCATGCTCCTGCGTGCAGGGGAGCCGGACCAAGTCCCTCTGGGGGATATCAGCGTCCATCCCATGCTGAAGGCCGGAGTGCTGGGCCGCCCGGTCCGTGACCCGGAGGACGAGGTCGCCTTCTGGACCACGGCGGGCTTCGACTACGTCCCCATCGAGCAGGGGCTGCAACTCACCGATGTGATCAAACGGCAGTCCATGCACGAGGTCGAGGCCCAGTACGCCGCGGACACCGCCGACACCCAGGTCCGCTCCTGGGCTACGGAGGGGAAGGGCCTGATCACGACGATGGCGGACTTGGAGAGCTTCCGCTGGCCGGACCCGGATGCGCTTGACTACAGCCCCTTCGAGCGGATCGGGCGGCTTCTTCCGCCGAAGATGAAGGTCGTGGCTGTCCTCGGCAAGGTTTTCACCTGCGTGTCGTGGCTGATGGGTCTCGAGGGGCTTAGCCTCTCCTTGGTAGACGAGCCGGACGTGGTTCCCAGGCTCTTCGAGCGGGTCGGCCAGTTCCAGCTCAAGGTCCTCAAGCGGCTCCTCACCGTCGACTGTGTGGGTGCCGTCTGGCATGCCGATGACATCGCGTTCAACACGCAGCTCTTGATCAGCCCGCGGATCCTTCGCCAACACCTGTTCCCCTGGTACACGGAGATGAACCGGATGGCCCACACCAAGGGCATCCCGGTGGTTTACCACAGCGACGGCGCGCTCCAGGAGGTCGTGGAGGACATCATCGGCTGCGGCTTCGACGGCCTGAATCCCATCGAGCCGCCGGCCATGGACATCGTCGCCATCAAGCAGCAGTATGGGAAGCGGGTTTCCATCATCGGCAACATCGACCTCGGCTACACGCTGACGCGCGGCACCCCCGACGAGGTCCGGGCGGAAGTTCGCCAGCGCATTCACGACCTCGCCCCGGGCGGCGGCTACGCCGTCTCCTCCAGCAATTCCGTCCCCGAGTACGTTCCCCTGGCGAACTTCAACGCCATGCGTGAGGCGACGTTCGAATACGGACGATACCCGATCGCCGTCTGAGAGGAGGAGTGCGATGGTGAAACGAATCGGTGGATGGCAAGCCTTAGCCTGGGTCGCCGTCGCCGCGATGTGCCTTGCCTGGGTGGCGGGCCCGGCGATCGCGGGAGAGAAGATCGTCATCAAGGCGGGGCACGTCCTGGCCCCGACCGAACCGACACATCTGGCGCTCCTGAAGTGGGCCGACCGGATGAAAGAGCGGACCGGCGGCCAGGTGGAGATGCAGGTGTTTGCCAGCTCTCAGCTCGGCTCGAACCGCGACGTGATGGAGCAGGCGGTCCTGGGCGCGGGCGTCATCTCCCACGCCGATCCCGGGTACATCCAGGACTACTACGCGAACTTCGGCGTCTTGAACGGCCCCTTCCTGTTCCGGGAGTGGGATCAAGCGAAAAAGCTCGTGAACGGTCCGCTGGTCAAGGAGTGGGCCGAGGCGTTGCGGAAAGAGAAAGGGATGCGGCTGCTGGCCCTGAACTGGTACTTCGGGCCGCGGCACATCATCGCCCACCAATCCCTGCGCAATCCGGACGAAATGAAGGGCAAGAAGGTCCGCGTCCCGCCGAACATCATGTGGAAGGAGACCATCCAGGCCATGGGCGGTGCGCCCACCCCGCTGGAATGGGCGGAGGTGTACACCGGACTCGCCCAAAAGGTCGTGGACGCCGCCGAGGCGCCCCTCTCGACGCTGGTGGGGTCCCGCCTCTTCGAGGTGGCCAAGGTCATCACACTCACCGGACACTTCAAGGCCATCACCGGCATGGTCATCGGCGAGAAGTTTTACCAGGGCCTGCCTGCGAACATCCAGAAGATCCTGGATGAGGAGGCGCTTCGCGCTGGGGATGAGATGAGCGCCATGACCATCGCCAAGCAGGACGAGTTCATGAACGCCTTGAAGGAGAAGGGTGTCACCTTCCAACAGGGTGACGTCGCCGCCTTCGAGAAGGCCACCCAGGTCGTGTACACCAAGTTCCCCAAGTGGACCCCAGGGATTTACGAAAAGGTCAAGGCGGCCCTGGGCTCTTGATGCCGCATCTCGCTCGCGCCGAGGCGCGGCCGGCCCGTCTTTCCCGTCTTTGCCTGGAAGTCTCGGCCGGCGGTTTGCTCGCGACCGAGTCAGCCCTCGTCCTCACCGGCGTCTTCTTCCGCTACGCGTTGAACAGCCCCCTCTACTGGGCCGAGGAGGCGGCGCGGCTGCTCCTGATCTGGCTGTCGTTCACCGGCGCCGCCCTGGCGTTCCAGCGGAACCAGCACCTGGCCATGGACGTGGTCATGCGGCTGCTGCCGGACGCGTTCCGGCGGCGGATTCAGATCCTGGTGGCGGGCGCGGGCGTCGCCTTTTGCCTGGCGATCATCCAGCAGACATTTGCCCTGATGGCCAGCCGGTGGACCCGCGTCTCCCCGGTGATGGGCGCACCGTACCTGCTGTTTGCCCTCCCCCTCGCGATCGGCCTGGCCTTCGGGGCCGTCTATCTGGTGGCGGAGATTGCACGCCTCGTCCGGCAGGCTCCGCGGATCACGCTTCCCGCGGTCGTGGCCCTCCCCGTCCTTGCCGCCGCGGGATGGATTTTCGCCGAGCCCCTCGCCGCCTTGATGCGCCACCTGAGCCCCCTCACGGCCCTTGTAGCCATCTTCGCCGTCGCGCTCTGTGTCCAGATGCCTATCGCCCTCTGCCTCGGGACCACCGCCATGGTCTACCTCCTCTTCTACGGGGGTGTCCCCTTGAGCGTGGTTCCTCAGCGGATGCTGGCGGGTGTGGATTCCTTCATCCTGCTCGCCGTGCCCCTTTTCATCCTGGGCGGTGCGCTCATGGAGACCTCGGGCATCTCCCAGCGCATCGTGGACCTGGCCATGGTGATCGTGGGGCGCATGCGCGGGGGTCTCGGCCAGGTAGTGGTGGTCACCGAGATTCTTTTCTCCGGCATCTCCGGCTCGGCCACGGCGGACGTGGCGGCGGTCGGCTCGCTCATGATTCCCTCCATGAAGCGCACCGGCTACTCCTCCGAGGAGTCTGCCTCCATCCTCTGCGCGGCCGCGGCCATGGGTATCCTTATTCCGCCCAGCATCCACATGGTCGTGCTGGGAACCCTCGTGAACGTCTCGGTGGCCAAGCTGTTCATCGCGGGCTTCCTGCCGGCCTTCGTCATGGCGGCCGGCCTCATGCTGCTCATCAACCTGAAGGCCCGCCGGGGCAACTGGCCACGTGCTACCGAGCGGGTAACGAAGGCGGACGTCTGGCGCGCCAGCAGGCGGGCAATCATCCCGCTGATGACGCCCCTCATCATCTTCGGCGGGATCTTCTCGGGGGCGGCCACCATCACGGAGTCGGCCGTTCTGGCCGTGGCCTATGCCGTAGTCGTGGGAACGATGGTCTTCAAGGAAATGTCCTGGAAGGCGACCTGGCGAATCTTCGTGTCGTCGGCCAGCACGAGCGGTGTGGCCATGCTGCTGGTGGGGGCCGCGACCGTCTTTGGCTGGAGCCTCGTGACTCAGCGGCTTCCCCACATGATCGCCGAGTGGATGACCGCGGTCTCCAGCGGGCCGTGGGTCTTTCTGTGCCTGACGATCCTGCTCTACCTGATCTTCAGCGATCTCCTGGAGGGGCTCCCGGCCCTCCTGATCTTCGCGCCGATCCTCTACCCGACCGCCGAACAGTTGCACGTGGACCCGGTCCACTTCGGCATCGTGTCCATCGCCGCGCTCGGCCTGGGGTTCTTTCTGCCTCCGGCGGCGCTCGGCCTTTCCCTGTCGTGCAGTCTGGCAGGATCCAACATGGGGGACACCGTCAAGGTGTTCTGGGTGTATGTCCTGGTCCTCCTTGCCGGTCTCCTCGTCGTCGCCTTCTTCCCCGCCATCACCCTGGTCGCCCTGAAATTCATTCCCGTCAGCTAGCAGCAATGCTGTTCACTTAAGGCTTAACCGTTCGCCCTGAGCTTGTCGAAGGGTGGGCGGTTAAGCCATTCATGCTTCGACAAGCTCAGCACGAACGACTTAAGTGAACAGTATTGCAGCTAGCCCGCCACCGGCTCCCCCGAGGATGCACGCAAGATCGCCGCCGGCGTCAGCGGAGGAGAAACTCGAGGGACGCGTCCGGGGCGAGCTCGCGGAACTCCTCCTCGCGGGAAAAAACTACGAAGCGTGCTCGGTCAGCTCCGAAACGGACATCAACTCGTATCGCTCGAACGGCTGATGGATCCAGGGGCTCTCGGGCAGGTGGTGGACGTGATAGTCCGGTGTGCACGTCGAGCAGGCCTTGTACCACAGGACCGCCGTGCGGATCTCCGCGATGGCGGGGTAGGTTTCGAGCAGATGGCGCTTCACCGCGTCGAGGGTGGTGCCGGAATCCACCAGGTCGTCCACCAGGAGGACGCGGTCGCCCAGTGCGGGGGTGGTCATCGTCATGTGCTTCGCCACGGTCAGGCCGCCCCGCACCTTGCCGACCTCCCCGGCGTAGGACTGGGTGGAGAGGATGGCCAGCGGCAGCTTGAAGATGCGCGACA
>Ga0209182_10000365_pt1 | contig 11955 bp, 6 predicted proteins | sample LakBais05cmmetaG_FD_185474 | JGI IMG/M metagenome (GOLD analysis project Ga0209182, IMG submission 185474) | Lake sediment microbial communities from Lake Baikal, Russia to study Microbial Dark Matter (Phase II) - Lake Baikal sediment 0-5 cm... | ecosystem: Environmental > Aquatic > Freshwater >...
TTTCAGGAAAAGTAAACGCAGCCCAATTCTCCCGGGATGGGAACGTCACAGGTACTATAAGTGACGACCTCTTTGTGTTTGCTGACAACTTAACCATCAATGCGACGATCGATGGCAATCTTTTTGCGAGTGGAACAACAATCACTTTAAGTGGGGTTGTGTTCGGGGATGCTGTATTAGCAGGCGGACGAGTCAACGTAACATCCACTGCAGAAATTCGAGGAAATCTGATCCTGATGGGAGCCACCCTGGATGTTTCAGGCAAAGTGGAAGGGAGCTTGTTCGGCGGCGGACAATTGCTAAACCTTCACAATGGAGCGAGCATAAAGGGGAATATTTATTTTGGGGGATACAGTTTGAGCACAGAAGAGAATACAACGGTTTCAAGGAATGCGTATTTCGGGGGTTTCCAGGTAATCCTGCACGGCTTGATCTCCAATGATTTCCATGCTGCTGCATCAGGGATTGAAATCTATGGGCAAATTGGCCATGATGCCAAGCTGAATGTCTCTGCACCAGAAGAAAACCGGCAGGGGATAGAAATTGCGTCCTTGTTTTTCCCCAATTCACCCAATGCAATCGATTCTGGTCTCAGGGTTTACCCAGGTGCAACCGTCAGTGGGAAACTGATCTATACGAGCACTTCGGATCAAACTGCATCCATTCAACTTCCTATGTCAAACCCGGTGATTTATCAAACCCCGGTACCATCACAGACACAGAACCTGAACACGGATTTGAGCGCAATTACGGTCTCATCCACCTCAGGTTTCCTGGCATGGATATGGACCTTTTTACGACGGCTGATCACCATGCTGGTACTGGGAGCCTTGTTCTTGGGATTGCTACCAAAGTTTGCCAGTGCCGTGAAGCAACAGATGATCGCCCGACCTGCCCCCTCCTTTGCCTATGGTTTGCTGGTGGCAGTGGTGGGATTCTTTGCCATCCTGATTGTCCCGATCATTTTCATCCTTGTTGGACTGTTGATCAATTTCCTGTCACTGGGAGGGTTGACCTACACCTGGTATGGATTGATTGGAGTGATGTTAGTGTTTGTATTTGTGGCATTCCTCTGGCTGGTTTTCACCGGAGGTGCCCTTACAGCCGCTTATGGTTTGGGTTATTTCATCGTGGATAAAATTTCTTCCCGCGCTCGTGGAAAGGAATTCCTGGGGATGCTGTTAGGGATCACCCTTTACATCCTATTGCTATCCACGCCCTGGTATATCAACTGGATCTTTGCCCTGGCAGCCGGAGCCATCGGTTTGGGAGCCATATGGCTGGCTTACCGCAGATCAAGGCGGGAACGACAGATGGCCTGATTCACTTTTTATCTCGCTAGAACTTTGGATAATTGACACGACCCACTTTTATTAAGTGGGTCGTATTGTTTTCCGAAGAATAGATTCGTTATTTACCGATGAGGCGGGGTTGCGATCCCCAATACATCGATATATTTTTCCACCATTACATTGGCATCAAAAAGAGTCTCCGCTCTTTTTCGCGCGGATTTACTGTATTTTTCCCAATGATTCAGGATATCCAATGCCCCGTCAACGAGAGGTTCCACAACGGCTCGTTCGAGTTCGGTATCTTTAGCACCATAAGGTACCACTTTCCCGCCTTCATCCCCGACCAATTCCAGGATGGCACCCGTCTGGTACGCTATGACCGGTAAGCCGCAAGCCATGGCTTCGATCACAGAATTTGGGCAGGCAGCGTTGATCTCACAGGGGAAATACAGGTGAGCTGACCTGTTCAGGTGGGGAATTTGGGACAAGTTGATGACATCCAGCCAGTTTATCCATTCCAAATGAGCAAATTCCCGGAGTAATACCGGTGGAACGTCGCCGGCTACGATCATTTCCAGGGGTTGCTGGAGATGAGGTTTCAATGCCTGGGCAAAGCGGATGGCATTCCTCAATCCCAATTCATGCCCACCCCCCAAATGCCCCTCAGTCACCTGGATGCGGATGCGGTCTTTGGGTCGATTTGAGGTACCCTTTGGAGAGAAAATATCCAATTCCACACCATTCCATATCACGCGGGTGGGAACACGAACTTCGCCATATTGCCGATTCCACCATTCATTCGTGAAATGGCTTTGATACACGATCTCGGATGCAAGCGAACTTCGGATAGTCGCCAGGATCCAGTTGTTCATCTCAGCGCGCAAATAGTGGCGCATACCTGTATCCGTCATGCGGTGAGTCCAGTTCATGCCGTTTAAGCGCTGGATGATGCGGACTCCCCTTTTCTTCGCCCGGGACAGTTTTAGCATTTGGCGAGTTCCGGCAATGACCAGGATGACAGAAGTGTCTTTACGGTTAGGATCGAAGTGAACGGTGAAACCCCTTTGCTCCAGGCCAGCTTTCAACCGACCCTGGAAAGAGGAGGGTCCACCGACACCGTGAAGCTTTGGGATGAGACAGATGGATTCCGTCATTTGCTGGCTGAATGTTCCAACAAGGAATGGACTATCCGTTCGGACGCATGGCCGTCCCCGTAAGGATTCGCTACGTGTGCCATCCGGTCATAATTGGTTTTGTTTTCCAGTAACCTAATAGAGGATGCAACTATTTTTTCCGGATTAGTCCCCACCAACTCGAGCACTCCGGCTTCCACACCCTCGGGTCTTTCGGTAACTTCCCTCAGTACCAAGGTTGGTTTACCAAGCCCAGTGGCTTCTTCCTGGATGCCACCAGAATCGGTGAGGACCAGCTTGGCGTGGGAGAGGGTATGGATCAACTCGACGTATTCCAGCGGACTTGTCAGATGAATATTCTCAACTCCGGAAAGCAACCGAAAGACAGGCTCATGAATATGCGGGTTGGGATGGACCGGATATAGGAACTGCAAATGGTCAGAATACTTGCGAGCCAGGGTGAGTATGGCACCGCAAATATCTTCAATGGGTTTGCCAAAACTCTCCCGGCGATGAGCGGTGATGAGGATCAACTCTTTGCCACCGGGTTTAATATCCATTTTTGATAGCAGCGATTTGACCGAATCCGGTTCAGGTTGCTTTGTGATCCACTGCAGGGCATCAATTACTGTATTCCCGGTAACCACGATCAGGCTTGGATCGATGTGTTCATTCAGTAAATTATGCTGGCTCAGATTTGTTGGGGCGAAATGGAGATCTGCCACTGCACTTACAATACGGCGATTGGTTTCTTCCGGAAAGGGTTGCCACTTGTTGTGAGTACGCAACCCGGCTTCCACATGTCCCACAAAGATGCGGCGGTAATGGGCTGCGATACTGGCTGCCATGGCCGTGGTCGTGTCTCCTTGAACCAACACCCAATCAGGTTGAGTTTTTTCAAGGATCGGATCGAGGTGGGAGAATATTTCAGCTGTCAGGGCGGAAAGAAGTTGATCCGGTTTCATCAAATTCAAATCGAAATCGGGAAGAATATCAAACAGGTTTAACACCTGGTCCAACATTTCCCGGTGCTGGGCAGTCACACACACTACGGATTCAACTCCATTTGTGTGCTGTAATTCCTTGATGACCGGAGCCAGTTTGACGGCTTCGGGACGGGTACCAAATATAGTCAGAACTTTAATTTTTTTCATTTTCTAAATATCAGCTGTTCACCCCAAGTCGAAAAACCTGAAAACCTGCCGCCTGCCATGCCTTGGGATCAAGACTGTTCACACAATCTACGATGATGCTGGCGTTTGTATTTTTCTTGACCACCTGTGGGTCCAAATTCTTGAACTGGGTATGACCAACCAGGAAAAGAATGACGTCTGCCTTCGCGATGGCATGGGCTATAGTCGGTACTGTGGAAAATCCTTTAAAGGTAGCATCGGGTTTGAAAGGTTCGAAAGCGTACACTTGCATGTCTTCCTTGCTCAGCAAATGAGCTACTTCCACGGCAGGGCTTTCGCGGAGATCATCGACATCGGGTTTGAAGGACAACCCTAACACAGCAACCTTTTTCCCCTCCAGGGATCCTTTCAAAGCCCGTTTTACCAGTTCAATAACAAAATGGGGTTGGGAATCATTCACCTGGCGGGCAGTGCGGACAAGAGGAGTAATGTCAGGGGCTGCTTCCACCAGGAACCAGGGATCGACGCTGATGCAATGTCCTCCCACACCAGGACCCGGATTTAGGATTTTCACGCGAGGATGCTTATTAGCAAGCTGGATGGCTTCCCAAACATCAATGCCGAAACGGTCTGCCAGGCGTGAGAACTCATTCGCGATAGCAATGTTGACATCGCGGTAGGTATTTTCCATCAATTTCACCATCTCTGCTGTGGTGGCGGTGGTTGTGAAAATCTGACCTTTCACAAACAGGGAATACAAGTCGCGTCCGGCTTGGGAAGAGGCCTCGTCGATACCGCCGATTACGCGATTATTTTCGATCAATTCTTTCAGGATTTGACCCGGCAGAACCCTCTCGGGAGAATAAGCTGCCAGGAATCCTTTGCCCGCCTTCAGCCCCGATTTTTCAAGGATGGGGACGATCAGGTCAATGGTGGTGCGGGGAGGTGAGGTCGACTCGAGCACGACCAGGTTGCCTTTGCGCAGGTGTGGAACGATGGATTCCGCCGCAGAAATCACGGCACGCATGTCTGCCCGTTTGTCATCGTAGAAGGGGGTTGGGACGGCAATAATGAAAGCATCGGCCGCTTCGGGTTGTTGTTTGACTGTCAGTTTTCCTGATTTCAAAGCCGATTCAACCACTTCGTTCAACCCGGGTTCGTAGATATGCACATGTCCTTTGCTGAGAGAATTGACCACCTCAGGGTTATTATCCACGCCCAACACTTGAATCCCATGCTGAGCAAAGGTGCTTGCGGTTGGCAGCCCGATGTAACCCAGTCCAATGACGCATATCTTCTCGAATTTCACTTTTATTCCTTCCCAATCCCAATTTCATAAAATTATCTCATATCTGCAGATGATTGCGAAGACCCATTGAAATCTCAGGATGCAGTGGTTCAACTTGCCCTGCTTTTCAGCGCGTGATAAACTCAAGCTATGCCTACCCCCATTCTGGTGGCTTCTGCGCACCCCGCTTTTGGTGAACTACTCCGGTTGAGTCTCGAAAAAAGCAGTAACTACCGGGTTAAACTTGTCCGAACCGGGACTGAAATATTCACCGCCGTCAACCGGGACCGGTTCGATATTGCCATCATCGATGCCGATATCCGAGATCAACCCTTCGTGCCCATGATCCAGAATTTGCTTGCCCGTTACCCAGCCATGCGTATCGTCATCATCCCTCCAGAATCGGAAGCGGACAATCATTCCATCGCCGGCTTGGAAGTGGATGGCTTTCTGCAAAAACCCTTTTATCTACCTGACCTGTTGCAGCTTGTAGACCGGTTGCTGCAAATGCCCACTTCACGGAGCGAGAAGATCGATGAAGGATTCCAGGCTCATGTTGAAGTGCCTGGTCCGATCGCTCCGAATTGGCTGCAGAACCGTTCGGTGGTCGAAGCAAATCTCGGAAGGGCGGTCGCCAGGACATCCGCGCAGGCAGTTCTTGTCCTAAAGGAAAGCGACACATGGGCGAAAGCGGGAAAACTTGAGATTTCGGCGCTAAATGAGCTGACTACCCGGTTAAGGGAATTTTATGAAACTCCCACACAATTGCACCGGTTGAGGTTCATCCATTTGGATTCCTTGGGTGGGGATATCCTCTTTTACTCATTGACCTTGATCCTGGGGTATACCCTCTGCACGGTGTATGCTTTTGATACCCCTCTGAAAGTGGTTCGCCAGGAAATCATCCAACTTGCGAATGCAATAAGTTCACAACCCTATTCCGAGCCCAAGGCTGAGGTGAATGGTACGGTCAAACCAACTATCAAAGAGACCAAAAAACTTGGTGCAGTTCCCAACGAAACACCTCCGAACCCGGAGTGGGTGAAAGAAACTTTTCCCGAAAAAAAATCATCAACCCCGATAGAGGATGATCCTCACTTGGGGAAAACGCAACCTCTAAGCCCTCATAAAGACGCAGGGGTTCGGTAGTTGAATGGTGAAGGAAAAACATTTATGCCACCAACTCTAACTTTAATAGACGGACATGCACTGGCTTATCGGACTTACTTTGCATTAGCTGCAGCAGGGAATCGATTTTCCACCAGCAAGGGGGAACCCACTGCAGGGATTTATGGATTTGCGAGCATCCTAATCCGAATATTGGAACAGGAAAAACCCGAATACCTGGCTGTGGCATTTGATACCGGCAAAACCTTCCGGAACGACCTGTTCCCAGCTTACAAGGCAACCCGTGCCAAGATGCCTGACGACCTGCGACCCCAAATTGAGCGAATCCGCCAGATGATCGATGCCTTCGATCTCCTCCGGGTTGAGAAGGAAGGGATGGAAGGGGATGATGTCATCGGAACGATAGCGAAGCAAGCAGTGGAAAACGGGATGGGGGTACGGATTATTACTGGTGACCGCGACATGCTGCAGCTTGTTTCAGACCGGGTGATAGTCAATTTGGCAGGAAACAAGCTTTCAGAAGCGATTGATTATCGACGTGAAGATGTGAAGAACGCCTTGGGGGTATATCCCGAACAGGTAGTCGATTACAAAGCCATGGTCGGTGACCATTCGGATAACATCCCCGGAGTGCCAGGTATAGGTGAAAAGACCGCCGTTGGGCTTTTAGAACAATATCCCGTGCTGGATGAAATATATGCACACCTTGATGCATTGCCCACCAGTGTACGGAATAAATTGGAAAAAGGAAAAGATTCCGCATACTTGAGCAGGGACCTGGCCACTATTCGCACCAATGTTGGAGTTGTCCTGGATTTAAAGAAAGCCAGCACCGAGTCCATTGACTATGATGGGGTGGTAAACCTCTTCAAGGATTTGGAATTCAGATCGCTGATCCCGCGGCTGGAGAAATTAAAGAATCCAAATACGAATAAACAGCAGTTAGGGTTATTTGCTGCTGAAGTAAAAACTCTTGGATCGGAGGATCCTGCCCGCTTTGAAACTGTGATTGTGGATACTCCCGAGCTTCTCGAGGAATTGAAAACTTGGTTGGGAAAGGCGAAGGAATTGGCTTTGGATACGGAGACAACCTCCATCCGCGCGATGCAAGCAGAACTGGTTGGCATATCCCTGGCTGTGGATGATAAAAAGGGATACTACATCCCGGTGGGACACCTGACCGGTGAGCGGCAATTACCCGTCAAACAAGTTGCAGACGTTTTGAACCCCTTCTTCAATGATCCCTCGATAAAGAAGATTGGCCACCACCTGAAGTTCGATTTGATCTCTTTGTTGAGACAGGGATTTGCTTTGGAAGGTCTTTCCTTTGATACTCTCATCGCCGCCTGGATCCTCGACCCCGAATCACGAGACCTCGGATTGAAGGATCTATCGGAACACGAGCTTCACATCCCCATGACCCATATCGAGGAATTGATCGGGAAAGGCAAGAACCAGCTCACCATGGCGAATGTGCCCATTGCCAAAGCTGCGCCTTATGCAGCCGCGGACGCCGTGATTACCTACCTCTTGTATCGCCACCTGGAACCCAAGTTGAATGATCCAAAAACTACTTACATTTTTAACGAAATCGAGATGCCTCTCATCCCGGTATTGGCCAAAATGGAAATGACTGGTATCCCGCTGGACGTAGAATTCTTGAAGAAAATGTCGACCGAGATAGCCAAGCGGTTGATTTCTCTTGAGGATGAGGCTTACAAAGAAGCTGGACAAAAATTCAATTTGAATTCCACCCAACAACTATCCAAGATTCTATTTGAAAAGCTTAAATTAGAACCACCCGGTGTGGGGAAAAAGACCGCAAGCGGGCACTTTTCCACGGCGGTGGGAGTGCTGGAGGAACTGAAGGGGCAACACAAAGTTGTCGATCTTCTGTTGGAATACCGTGAACTATCCAAACTGAAATCCACTTACCTGGATTCCCTCCCCGAGACGATCAATCCCCAGACTCATCGGGTGCATACCTCGTACAGCCAAACAGGTGCAGTCACAGGCAGGTTGGCATCTTCCGATCCAAACTTGCAAAACATCCCCATCCGGACGGAACTGGGTGCACAGATTAGGCAGGCATTCATCGCGGCTCCGGGCAATTACCTTTTGTCTGTAGACTATTCACAGATCGAATTGCGCATTGTTGCCCATATGTCCGGTGATGAAGCCATGCTCTCGGCATTCCGGGCAGGCAATGACATCCATGCCGCTACCGCAGCAGCGATCTATGATGTTCCCTTTGACCAGGTCACCAAGGAACAGCGCAGGCACTCCAAGGCAATTAATTTCGGATTGATCTATGGGATGAGTCCCTTTGGCTTGAGCCGGACCACCGACCTGACCCTGGCGGAAGCGGAGAATTTTGTCAAAGATTATTTCATCGAATTCCCCGGGGTTAAGAATTATCTAGACAACCTCCGGAAGACAGCCGCCAAACAGGGTTACGTTGAAACCCTGCTGGGCCGCCGCCGATACTTTCCCAATTTGAAGAGTGGCGGAAACCCCCAGTTGAAAGCCAGGGAAGAACGTGAAGCCACCAATTCTCCCATCCAGGGAACAGCCGCAGACATTCTGAAAATGGCCATGATCAAGCTTGGACCCGCCCTGGAAAAAGCAGGGCTGAATGCCAAACTCTTGCTCCAGGTACACGATGAATTGGTGTTGGAGGTCCCGGAAAAGGAATTAATTAAAACTGCCGAAATGGTTCAAAAAATCATGGAAAAGACATATACTCTCAGTATTCCTTTAACAACCGAAGCACGGTGGGGAAAGAACTGGGGTCAATTGAAACCAATCTCAGAATATAAGCAGGGTTAAAACATGGCGTGGGATCAAAATAGATTTGACAAAGCATTGGATAAAGGGCACTCTGCTGCCTGGGATCAAAATTGGGACGAAGCGATCAAGTTTTACCGTCAAGCCCTCCTGGAATTCCCGGACAACCCCGCGGCATTGACCAGCCTGGGTTTGGCCTTAACCGAAAAAGGAGACCTGGAAGGCGCCTTGCAATGCTATCAGCATGCTGCCCAGGTAAACCCCGAAGACGCGGTGGTCATGTCCAGCCTCGCACGGATGTATGAAATGCTCGGCAGGCTGGATGAGTCCGTAACAACCTTCATGCAGGCAGCTGAACTGTACTTGAAGAATCACCTGAATGAAAAGGCCATTGAAAACTTTAATGCGGTTATCAGTCTCCAACCGACCAATCTTAATGCCCGTATCCGTTTATCCACTGTATATGACGGGATGGATATGAAACCGGAAGCCATCTCGGAATACCTGGCAGCTGCAAGCCTGCTCCAGAAAAATGGGGATGAAGAAAAAGCTTTGCAAATCGTGAATCATGTTCTTACCATTCAACCCGAGAATCCGGAAGCCACTCAAGCTCTGAAATCCCTCGAAAAACATATTGCCTTGCCCCTTCCGGTGAACCCCAAAGGCCGACCGAGACCGATGGGTGCTTCAACAAATCAAGTTGGTGCACAACAAGAAGCTCTTGACCAGGTGGAAAAGGATCCTATAGCTGAAGCTCAACACTTGGCCCTGGTGAATCTTGCTGGGGTGTTGTTTGAGAAGGATGAAGAAACCGCTGTGGCCGGGCAGGTGAGCCGAAAGAGTATGTCCAACCTCACCCGGGGGACAGGCGGGTTATCCACCGACCACTCGGCGAAATCTCGCATGCAGCTGCACCTGGGAAAGGCGATTGATTTTCAGACGCAGGGAGACGAGACCGCAGCGGCCCTTGAATTGGAAAGAGCCATCGAAATCGGCACCAAGCTGCCAGCAGCATTTTTCGACCTGGGTTTGCTGTATGTGCATACAGACAGCGAAAAGGCGATGAGATACCTCATGCAGGCAGTCGGTCATCCGGATTATTCCCTGGGATCTTACCTGTTGATGGCGGGGATTCACAAGGAATTTGGAGAACTCAATGCTGCAGCCACGGATTATTTACATGCCCTGGCACTGGCAGATGCGACGACCGTTTCAGTTGAAAGAGCCGATGAGCTAAAACAACTTTACGATCCCATCATGGAATCGCAGGAACGGGAAACTGATCAGGAAAAATTAAACAACCTGTGCAATTCCATCCAATCCCAGATCCTTCGAAAAGACTGGCGGGCACACTTGAATTCGATCCGGCAGCAACTGAGTGGGGGTCACGACGAAGAAGAGCTTCAGCCAATTGCCGGGATGTTATTGGAAATGAAGGGAAGCCGGGTGGTGGATGCCATGGCGGAAATCCGCAAATTGGAACAGAAGGGACACTACCATTCTGCCATGGAAGTGGCACTCGATGCCATTCCCTATTCCCCGGTCTACCTTCCGTTGCATGTAAAGATTGGTGACCTTCTGGCAAAAGAAGGTCATTTACCGGGAGCTGTGGAAAAGTTCATCACAACCGCAGACCTTTACCACGCCCGCGGTGAAACATCCCAGGCCATCACCTTGTTAAAACGGGTGACGACCATCGTTTCCATGGACCTGGCGGTTCGTGGGAAGTTAATTGAGTATTTGAATTCCCAAGGTCGGATTGAAGAAGTACTTAATGAGTACATGGAACTTGCGAAAGTCTATTATCAGCTGGCTGAATTGGATATGGCCAGGAAAACCTGCTTAACCGGGGCAAAACTGGCTCAGGAAGCACCCCATAGCCGGGCCTGGGTTGTAAAATTTTTGAACCGCATTGCAGACATCGATATGCAGCGCCTGGATTGGCGGAACGCCATCAAAGTATATGAACAGCTGTGCGCCTTGCAACCTGAAGAGCCTTCCTCCCGGGTCAAACTGATCGATCTGAACCTTCGGCTTGGGCAAAAAATGGATGCCATCGCAGAAGCTGATAGCTACGTTTCTTACCTGCAGAAAGGCGGGCAGAAAGATCTCCCGATTGGATTCCTGCGCGAGATGTCAAAAGAGCATCCCGATGTACTGGAATTTCAACGGCGCCTGGCTGACCTTCTTATCAAAGATGAAAAAATACCGGAAGCCATCAAGATCTTGGATTTCGTAGCCAAAACTTTGGTGCAATCTGGGAACAAGTCAGCGGCGGTGGAAACCTTGAGACTTATATTAAAACTGAATCCGCCCAACGTAAAGGAATATCAAAACGCAATTCAGCAATTAACCAGTTAAATATTCCTTTCCTTGTTTTTCTGAATTCCTGAAGATTTTCCAGAACGGATTACGAAAAAGAATATCGCCAAACCCAGATAGAGAATATAGACCAGGGTTTCCGTCAAAACCGGACTGGCAGTATACCCAACCAATGAGCGCAGAAGGGAACCAAACAGACCGGATTCATTTATGAGCGGGTTTAGATTATATAAAGGACTTGTCAAGGAAGGCAACCAACCCAGTTCTAGAAACTCATGAGCTACCCGGGTCATCAAGCCTGCAGCAAAGATAATCAAGAGAATATTTGTCAGCGAAAAGAACCGGGATAAAGAAAGCTTTTGGACGGAACGGTACCAAATCCAAATCAGTACGATTGCCCCCAATACACCCAGGGAGATACCCAGGATTTGAATGATGCCATTCACTCCCGTGCTGGCAGCTAATAAGAAGATCGCCAGTTCAATCCCTTCCCGCAGAACAGAAAAGAACACCAGGGAGAAAATGGGGACTTTACGGTTTGTCGAGACTGCTTTAGCCAGGGAAATCTCATAATTTCGCTGTACATCTCGCGAAGTATTATGAACCCAAATGATCACTATGGTCAGCAGCAGACCAGCAACAAGGAGGCTGAAGCCTTCGAACATTTTCTCGAAATCACCTTGCAGACTTGTTCCGATGGCGATCAGGCCAACTGCAACCACAATGCTTGCCAAAAGGGAAGTACCCACTCCCCACCATATGGTGGAAGTCAACCCCTTTAAATTGATCCTCTTTATAATGCTAAAAAGGATCCCTACCACCAAAGCTGCTTCCAAGCTTTCACGTAGAGCCAAGATTGCGCTGATTAACAT
>Ga0209182_10000366_pt1 | contig 11951 bp, 12 predicted proteins | sample LakBais05cmmetaG_FD_185474 | JGI IMG/M metagenome (GOLD analysis project Ga0209182, IMG submission 185474) | Lake sediment microbial communities from Lake Baikal, Russia to study Microbial Dark Matter (Phase II) - Lake Baikal sediment 0-5 cm... | ecosystem: Environmental > Aquatic > Freshwater...
TCTTCGAGGAGTCCGTCCCCGCGCCTGCCCCCCATCTTTCCATCCCCCGCACCATTCCGGTCTTCAAGCCGGCCGCGAAATCCGGAAAAGCTCTGTTCGACGCCAACCTCGTCCTCATGGTCGGGCTCAACATCGCCGATTACATTTCGACCCGCGAAGCCCTAAAGTACCCAGGCCTGACGGAGACGAATCCCCTGATGAAGCCCTTCGTCAAGAGCCCCGCCGCCTTCGCCGCCATCAAGCTCGGGACTACGGCCCTGTCCTACTGGAGCATGAAGGCCATCTTCAAAAGGAACAAGACGGTCGCCTGGATCATGACCACGGCCTCCAATGCCCTGTTGTCCTACGTCGTGACCAACAACATGAGGCTGATCCAGGGCGCCCGCGTCCGCTGAGGTTCGCAGATGAACGTTTATCTCCAGCGCTACCTGGGGCTGGATGAGGGCCGCGAGTATGCCAAGCCCGCCGGCTTTCCGACCCTGAGAGACCTCGAAAAGGACTACATCGGCTTCCTTCTCGAGATCACCGACCACAACAGGGCCGAGGTCTCCCGGATCCTGGCCGTCTCCCGGTCCACGCTCTATCACAAGCTGCGCCGGTACGAACTCGGCGACGAAAGCGTGGACCCCAACCTCTTCTAGCCGCGTGCGGCCGGCCCCGCCGAGGCCCGGCCTCAGAGCCACTTCTTTTTGCGGAAGAAGGCGAACATCCCCGCGACCGATCCAATGATCAGGGCCCAGACGAACGCATAACCCCAGCGCCACTTGATCTCCGGCATGAATAGGAAGTTCATCCCGTAGAGGCCGACGAGGAAGGTGATCGGGATGAAGATCGTGGAGATAATCGTCAGGACCTTCATGACCTCGTTCATCCGGTTGGAGATGCTCGAGAGATAGGTTTCGACCATGCTGGTCAGGATCTCCCGGAAGGACTCGATCGTGTCGATGACCTGAATGACGTGGTCGTAGACGTCCCGGAGGAAGACGCCCGTCGACTTCCGGATGAAGGGCGATTCCAAGCGCTCGAGGCCGCTGGCGACCTCCCGCAAGGGCCAGACCGACTTGCGGAGCTCGATCATGTCGCGCTTCAGCGCATGGATTTCGTGGAGAAGCTCCCGGCGGGGCTCGGCGATCAGCCGTTCTTCCAGGTCGTCGATTTTCTCGCCAATCCTCTCGAGGACAAAGAAATAATTGTCGACGACGGCGTCGATCAGGGCGTAAGCCAGGTAGTCCGGGCCGAGCTTGCGGATCCGGCCCTTGCCGCCGCGGATCCGCTCGCGCACCGAGTCGAAGCAGTCGCCCGGCGTCTCCTGGAACGAGAGGACGTAGTTGGGGCCCAGAATGAGACTGAGCTGGTCGGCCGTCATCTCGGAACATTTCTCGTCGTATTCGATCATTCGCAAGACGACGAAGATGGCACCTCCCAGGTCCTCGGTCTTCGGACGCTGGGTCGTCGTCATGATGTCCTCTAGCACGAGGGGGTGGATGTCGAACCGACCGCCGAGCTTCTCGATGACCGAGGGGTCGTGGACGCCGTCGACGTTTATCCAGGTGACCGTGGCCGTCTCCTTGAACGGAAAGCACTCCTCGACCGAGGCGACCTCCTTTTCGATGAACCCGGCCGCGTCGTAATCGATGACCGTGATGCGCGTCTTATCGGTTTTTTTCTCGCCGACGTGCATGAGCGTCCCCGGCGAAAGCCCCAGCTTGCCCGAGCGCTTGGTCTCTTCGCTGTCCATGCCGGCCTCCTCGCGCAAGTTTCCCTCAGGATAGCCGGTTTCGTGGAGAATTACCAGGGGTCCGGCCGGAGGGGGCGGGATGGGCCTTTAAATCTGTTCTGCGACTGATTTCGGGGAATATCACACGGCGGTGAATGCCGCCCCGAAGACCCCCGTAGCGGAGGGGGGAAATATCTGGATCGAGTCTTGGATATCAGGCCTCAGATGATTCGTAATATTGAAGATTCCCTAGCCGACCGCCGGGACTGGTTCCCGGGGGGAAAGGGACGGTATTCACTGCCGGGATTCCCCGAAAACAGGAGAAGAACCTTTATTTGAGTCTCGACCCGACGGCTGCCCAGTCGATGTTCTTGAAGAAGGCCTCGATGTAGTCGGCCCGCTTCAGCCCGTAGTCGATCATGAAGGCGTGCTCGAAGACGTCCATGATGAGCAGCGGCTGGCATCCGGCCGGGTGGCTGACGTCGTGCTCGTTGACCCAGAAGTTGATCAGCCGGCCGTTGGCCGGGTCCTCGTAGAGGACGACCCAGCCGATGCCCCGCATGGCGCCCGTCGCCCGGAAGTCCTTCTCCCAGGACTCGACGTCGCCGAACTGCTCGACGATCTTCCGGCCAAGCTTGCCCGCCGGGTCGAGGGCCGCCTTCCCGCCCAGGTTCTCGAAGTAGTACTCATGCAGCCTCATCCCGTTGAATTCCCAGCCGAGGCGGCGCTTGAGCTCAGCGTACTCCGGGGTCGCCGTCTTGTCGTCCGCGGCCATGAGGCCCAGGATGTCGAGGACCTTGTTCGTGTTGGTGACATAGCCCTGGTACAGCGTGAAATGGTTCTTGAGGAGCGTCTCGCTGAACCCGGGCAGGCCGATGAGCTTGGAATAGTCCTTGGCGGTGTAATTCATGGTCTTTCCCTCCTGTGGAAGGACTGGCTCCCGCGCCCCCGCGGGCAGGGCCCGGGACGATGCCCAGGCGGCCCCTCCAAAACCCGCGACTTTCAGGAAATCTCTGCGCCGGAGCACGGTTCCTATCCTCTTTCGATTAAATACTATCAAATAAGTAGGTTTAAAGCAAGCCCCTGTGTGGGATGCTGCCCGAGCAGTGATGGGGGGCAGACATAGCCCCCATCGCTGCCAAAACGGGCGGCGTCCCTCGGCCGTCCCTATTTCGGGGCGGGCTTGTCGCCGGCCGCCTTTCCCTCGGTCAGGCCGACCTTCGCCCGGATCTCCGCTTCGAGCTGGGCGGCCAGCTCCTTGTTCTCCTTGAGCAGCTTCTTGACGTTTTCCCGGCCCTGTCCGAGGCGCTCGCTCTTGTAGGAGTACCAGGTGCCGGCCTTGTCGAGGATCCCGGTCTCAAATCCGATGTCCACGAGGTCGCCCTCCCGGGAGATGCCTTCCCCGAAGATGATGTCGAACTGGGCCTCGCGGAAGGGCGGGGCCATCTTGTTCTTGACGATCTTGACCTTGGCCCGATTGCCGACGACGCTCTCGCCGTCCTTGATCACGGACACCCGGCGGACGTCGATCCGCAAGGACGCGTAGAACTTCAGGGCCCGGCCCCCGGTCGTCGTCTCGGGGTTGCCGATGAAAACGCCGATCTTCTCCCGGAGCTGGTTGATGAAGATGAAACAGGTCTTCGACCGGGCGACGATGGCCGTCAGCTTGCGCAGGGCCTGGGACATCAGCCTCGCCTGGAGGCCCATATGCGAATCGCCCATCTCGCCTTCGAGCTCGGCCTTGGGGACGAGGGCGGCCACCGAATCGATGACGATGACATCGACGGCCCCGCTGCGTACGAGGACCTCGGCGATCTCCAGGGCCTGTTCCCCGAAGTCGGGCTGGGAGATGAGCAAGTTGTCGATGTCGATCCCGATACGCGCGGCGTAGGCCGGAGAGAGGGCGTGCTCGGCGTCGATGAACGCCGCCTGGCCGCCGCGCTTCTGGGCTTCGGCGATGACGTGGAGGGCCAGGGTGGTCTTGCCGGTGGCCTCGGGGCCGTAGATCTCGATGACCCGCCCGCGCGGGAAGCCGCCGATGCCCAGGGCCAGGTCGAAGGAGATGGAACCCGTCGGGATGACCTCGACGGCCACCGCCGCCCCCTTCTGCCCGAGCTTCATGATCGCGCCCTTGCCGAACTGCTTCTCGATCTGGGAGAGCGCGGCGTCGATGGCCTTGTGGCGGGATGTCTGTTTTTCGTCCATATCGGCTTCTTTCATGGGTCCTCCTTCCCGTGTTGTGTCTTTTTTTTGCATGTCCGCTCGCTCCTTCTCAATGTCCTTCTTGCCCACAGGTACCCTCCCTCCTCCCGAGTTTATCCTGATTGCCCCGGTCTTTCAATCTCTTTTCGGCCGCCCTCCCCTTGCCTTCATCTCGGGAAGCCGTTGAACATCCGGTCGTAGTCGTCGATCAGGCCCTGGTCGGCGAAGCTGAAGTAGCGGTTGTTCCCGATGATGATGTGGTCGAGGACCTTGATCTGGACGACTCGGGCGGCGAAGACCAGGTCCCGGGTGACCTCCCGGTCGCAGAGCGACGGCTCGGGGTCGCCGGACGGGTGGTTGTGGGCGAAGATCAGCGCCGACGCCTCGTAGCGGAGGGCATCCTTGATGACCTCCCGGGGATAGACGGCGCTCGAGTCGACCGTCCCCTCGAACAGGGTCTTCTCCTCGATGACCTGGTTCTTCGGGTCGAGGAAGATGACCTTGAACCGTTCCTTCTTCAGATCGCGGAGGGCATGGCAAAGGTAGTCGTAGACCTCCTGGGAGGAGTGGCAGACCGGCCGGCTCATCATCTTGTCCTTGAGGAAGCGACGGGAGACCTCGTGGACGAGCTTCAGGCCGATGACATTCCGGGAGCCGATCCCCGGGATCCTCTGCAGGTCCTCCGGGCAGGCCTCGAGGACGCCGCCGAAGGTCTTGAATTCCCTCAAGGCCTCGCGGGCCGGCGTCTTGCAGTCGCGCCGGGGCGTGCCCAGGGTCAGGAGGAGTTCGACGATCTCGTAATCCAGGAAGGCCGAGAGCCCCCCGCTGAGGAATTTTTGGCGCAGGCGGTCCCGATGCCCCGCCCCTTCGGGGGTCCCTTTCTCCGGCCCACTCGGGTTTTCGTTCATAGCGTCTGCTAATAAAGACGCTGCGGCGGCCGCTTTTTCGCAAACGCAAACAGAAATTGTTGGTACTTCTGGGAAATATCCGGATAAGTCCACTCTTCTAAGATATCTATCAGAATTGCGGCTTCGGGTACTCCACCGCAATTCTGCAGGTCGCTCGCTGAAGCTCGCTTCCCGCCGGTCCCCGGGGGGGGCCGGGGGGCTAAGGGTGATATCCTGAGCAAAGCCGAATAGAGGACTTCCCCGAGTTTGGGAGAAGTACCACGTTATTCTTTGTAGAGGACGTCGATCAGGGCCTTGAAGGTCTTCTCGACGATGTGGCGTTTGACCTTGAGGGACGGCGTCAATTCCGAATCGACGTCGAAATCGCGGTCGAGGAGGACGACCTTCTTGATCCGCTCGTAGGACGCCAGGTGGGGCGTTGCCCTATTGACCTCGGCCAGCATGAAGTTGACGATCTCCTCCCGCTCGGCGAGATCCTTGCGGCTCGCGAAGGGGATGCCGCTCGTCCGGGCGTAGGCCTCGAGCCTCTCGAAGTTCGGGACGATGAGGGCCGAGATGAACTTCCGCCCGGCGCCGACGACGACGGCGTTGAGGATGTAGGGGTTCGTCTTGAGCAGGTTCTCGATGGGCTGGGGGGCGACGTTCTTCCCCCCGGCCGTCACGATGAGGTCCTTTTTACGGTCGGTGATGACGAGGAAGCCCTCCTCGTCGAAGCGGCCGATGTCGCCGGTGTGGAACCAACCGCCCTCGAAGGCCTCGCGGGTCTCCTGGTCCTTCTTGTAGTAGCCCTTCATGACGTTGGGCCCCTTGGCCAAGATCTCCCCGTCCTTGGCGATCTGGATCTCGACGCCGGGGACGGGCGTGCCGACGGTCCCGAACTTCATCTTGTCGAACGTGTTGCAGGTCAGGACCGGCGAGGTCTCGGTCAGGCCGTAGCCCTCGAGGATGGTGATGCCAATGGCGTAGAAGAACTCGGCCACGTCGCTCGACAGGGGGGCGCCGCCGGAGACGAAAAAGTGGACCCGCCCGCCCGTCTTCTCGACGATCTTGGAGAAGACGAGCTTGGCGGCCAGGTTGCGCCGGACGCCGAGTCCCCAGGGAATGGACTGGTGGCGGATCTTCCGGGCCCCGTATTTCTTGCCGACCGCGAGGGCCCAGAAGAAGATCTTCCTCTTGAGGGGCGACTGGGTCAGAACGTTATCCATGACCTTGGCGTAGATCTTGTCGAAGAGCCGAGGGACGCTGATCATGATCGTCGGCCGGACCTCGAGGAGGTTCTCGGCCACGGTCTCGATGCTCTCCGCGTAGGCGATCGTGGCGCCTTTGTAGAGGAAGGAGAAGGTCGTCATCCTCTCCAGGACGTGGGACAGCGGGAGGAAAGAGAGGATCGTGTCCTTGTCCGTGAACTCGGTGACGGCGTCGAGCGCCTTGGAATTGGAGACGAAGTTGCCGTGGCTGAGCATGACGCCCTTGGGGATGCCCGTCGTCCCCGAGGTGTAGATGATCGAGGCCAGGTCTTCGGGGTTGACCGCGAGGGCCCTTTTTTCGAAAAGCCCGGGGTCCGCGGCCGCGACCGTCTTCCCCCGGCCCATGACCTCCGAGAGGCTGAGCGTTCCCTCCGGTCCCTCTTCGTCGATGAGCACGAAATGACGGACCGAGGCGAGGTCATGCTTGACCGCTTCGACCTTCAGCCAGAGGTCCCGGTTCGAACAGACGACGATCTTGGCGTCCGAATCGTTGACGATGTACTTGACCTGCTCGGGCATGAGCGAGGTGTAGATGGGGACGGTGACCGCCCCGGCGCAGAGCACGGCGAAGTCCGTCATCGTCCACTCCGGCCTGTTCTCCGAAAAAATGACCAGCTTGTCCCCTGGCCCGAGACCCAGGTCGGCCAGGCCGAGGGAGAGATGCTTCACCCGCCGGGCGACTTCGTCAGTCGAGAGCGGGACGTAACGGCCGTCGACCTTGGCCGTGAGCAGGCTGTCCTTGATGTAGGTCTTCACGGTGTTGAGGAAAAGCTGGCTGAGGGTTTCGACCATGGGAAGTCTCCTCCGGATTCGGAATGCCCTATTTTATCCTATTCTTCGGCCGGGCTGTCAACCCCTGGAACCCCCGGTATGAATACCGGGGCTTGTTCGGGGTTAACCCTGAGCCTCGCTTCTCGTCCCCGCCTTGAAAGGCGGGGCTTAGCATCGGCGAACGGGTCAACTCGAAGACAGGTCGTTCCCTTCGTGGCGGAGGAGCCAGTCTTTCCGCCACAGGCCGCCGCCGTAACCCGTCAGCCGGCCGTCGCTCCCGACGACGCGGTGGCAGGGGACGATGATCGAAACGGGGTTGCGGTGGTTGGCCCCGCCGACGGCCCTCGTTCCCGCGGGATTCCCGACGTTCCTGGCGATGTCCTTATAGGACGCCGTCTTCCCGAAACGGACGGCCCGGAGCGCCCGCCAGACCTTGTTCTGGAAGGCCGTGCCGCCGAGGTCGAGCTTGACGGAAAACGTCCGGCGTCGGCCCCGGAAATACTGGTCGAGCTGGGTCAGGCAATCGGCGAGCGCGGCCGGGAGTGGCCCCTTTCCGCCCCGAGTGCCTCGGGTCGCACGGGACGCGCGGGCGTCGACGAAAGTGACGGCGGAAACGCCCCTCTCGCCGCCCCTGACCTCCAGGAGCCCGATCGGGGACTCGTAGTAGGCTATGCTGGTTTCGGACATCGAGACCTCCATCCCGTCACATTAATACATTCCGGTGCGTCCTTCAACCTTCGTTAAAAGAATGCCGCGTTGACGGACCGCCCGCCCTGTGCTAAAAGCTGGGCTGATGAGAAAGGTGGCGTCATGAACGGAAACATCCCGACGCTCAGCGTGTCCGGCAAGAATCTTCCCGAGGCCTGGGAGAAGGCCGTCCTGGCCTGCTGGCACAGCGGTGTGGCTATCAAAACAGAATACGACAAGCCGGGCGACCCGCCCAGCCGGGACTGCACGATGCTTTGGACGGTCGAGGACCCCTTCGCCGAGCCGCGCATCCACCGGGCCTTCCCGGGCGGCCTCGAGGACCTCGAAGTCTACCGCCAAGAGGTCGTCGACGGCGTCCACGACCACTGGATCTGCCCCGAGGAGGGGAAATGGACTTACACCTACCACAAGAGATTGTTCGCCTACGAGATCGAGGGCGAGACCGTCGACCAGATAAGCGCCCTCGTCGATAAGCTTGCCCAGGCGGGCCACACCCGCCGGGCCCAAGCCATCACCTGGAACCCCAAGCTCGACCCGTCGACTTACGACCCGCCCTGCCTCCAGCGGCTGTGGTGCCGCCTCCTCGAGGACGACAAGGGAGAGCTCGTCCTGAACATGAACGCCCACTGGCGTTCGCGGGACGCCTATAAGGCCGCCTACATGAACGTCTTCGCCCTGACCGATCTCCAACGGGCGATCGCCGCAAGTCTGGCCGCGAAAACCGGGCGGCCCATCCGCGCCGGGCGCTACGCCGACCTCGTCGACAGCTTCCACATCTACGGCTCGTATTTCAACGAGTTCGAAGGGTTCCTGAAAATGGTCGAGAAGCGCTCGTTCGAAGAGCGCACCTGGCCGAGTGCCTACGCCGAGCCGATGTTCGAGGAAGCCCGCGAGCGGCTCCGGAAGGAAAAAGAGGAAGGGAGGTAGGCCCGAGCCGTTCCAATGTCCGCCATCATCCTCTCTGCCTGCATTCTCTTTTCCGCCTACTTGACCATCTGGTCCGACGCCAAAGGGCGCCGGCGGTCGTTTCACGTTTTAAAGCCCCTGACCACGGCCCTGGTCATTACGGTAGCCCTCATCGCTCGGACCCCCGTGCCGCCGGCCTACAAGACGCTCATCCTGGCCGGGCTTCTGTGCTCGCTCCTCGGAGACATCGCCCTGATGTTCCCCGAGAAATGGTTCACGGCCGGTCTGGTCTCATTCCTCGCCGCCCACGTCTTTTACATCCTGGCCTTCAAGCCCGGCCCGGGGCGTCCGATCTCCCTGGGCATGTTCGTACCCTTCCTCATCTTCGGATTGCTGATGTTCAGAATTTTGGCCCCGTCGCTCGGCCGGCTGAAGCTCCCCGTCTTTGTTTACATCGCGGCCATTACGGCCATGGCCGGGCTCGCGGCGGGCCGCTTTGTCGATGGGGGCGGGACACGGCCGCTTTTAGCCTTTGCCGGAGCGGTTCTTTTTCTTGTTTCAGACTCCGTCCTGGCCTATGACCGCTTCGCCAAAAAGCTCGGCCCCGCCCAGGCCATCATCCTCGGAACCTATTTTCCGGCCCAGCTTCTGATCGCCCTTTCCATCTGAGCCGGCCTCAGGCGGCCTGAACGACCTTCCCGTCGATCCCGACGACGACCTTCTTGACTTCGATCGCCTCGCCCGAAAGCGCCGCGGCCTGCCTGACGATGCGTTCGAGCCCGGAACAGCAGGGAACGGTCATGATGGCCACGGTCAGCGACTTAAGGCTGTTCCGCTTGATGAGTTCGGCCAGCTTTTCGACATAGCCCTGGGTGTCGTCGAGCTTGGGGCAGGCGATGACAAGCTTCTTGCCCTTTAGAAGGCCGTCGTGGAACCCGCCGAGGGCGAAGGCTGTGCAGTCGGCGGCGACGAGCAGGTCGCTTTTCTCGAAGTAGGGGGCTTGGGGGGAAATAAGGTGGAGCTGGATCGGCCACTGGCTGAGCCGCGACTTGACCGATGCGGCCGGCCCGTCTTCGGCGACGGCGGGCCCGCACGGGATGTCCCGGGCCAGACTGCCTGGACAGCCGGAGTGGCCGGCATGAGCGTCGCCGCCGCCGATCCCGTGCACGCGGGAAGCCGCCTCGGCCCCGCGCTGCTTGAGTACGTGGCTGAAAGCGGCCTTGGAGTCGTACTCTTCGCTCTCCCGTTCGATGACCTTCAGGGCGTCCGTAGGGCAGACGTCGAGACAGGCCCCCAGCCCGTCACAGAAGATCTCGCGTACGAGGACGGCCTTGTTCTCGGCGTCGAGCTCCAGGGCGCCCTCGGCGCAGGCCGTCGTGCAGAGCCCGCAACCGTCGCACTTATCGCGGTCGATCTCGATGATTTTTCTTTTGGCCATGAATGGACTCCTCTCGATAAATTCCTATCATTATACTCGGAAGACGAAATCGGAGCTGGACGGCTAAACGGCCGTCGGAGGCGGGTAGGACTCCGGCCGGGCCCCGTTCGGCGACCCGAACCAGGCCCGGGCGTCCGGCCCCTGGAGCCCCTTGAGGGCGAAGATGCCGAGGACCGTGCCCACGGGAACGGCGATGAGCAGGAGAACGGACATGACCATCCCGGCGACCCTCGACCAGGGCCTGCCCTTGGCGATCCCGGCGGCGATGAGGAGGTCGGCGACGCCGAGGGCGGCGAAAAGAACAGTCAGGAGGATCCCTGTCGCCCCGAGCAGGGCGCTCCCGAGGAGGCCGGAGCGCTCCGTGCCCCAGCCGATGAGGACGGCTCCGGAGAGGAAAATGAAGAGGAAGAGCGCCGCCGTCGCGATCTCCAGGCCCGCGGCGACGACGAGACAGATCCTCGTGGTTTTGATGCTATCCGGCATGCTCAGCCTCCGGCAGGTTCATGGCGCCCATTTTACCCGATGCGCCGGGACGAAACAACAGGTCTGGCACGCGTCCGCCTCTTGCCTTATAATGAGCTGGAGCCTGCCATGGACAGAATCATCCGGATCAACCCTCTCCTCGAGGCCCTCAAGTCCGCGTCCGGAAGAGTCAACAAGGTCTTCATCCAGGAAGAGAAGGGCCACGCCCGGATCGGAGAGGTCATCCGCGAGGCCAAGGCTCGGCATGTCCCCTGCGTTTTCGTCCCGGCCCGCCGTCTCGACCAGGTCGCGCCCGGCCACCAGGGCGTCATGGCCGAAGTTTCCCCCAAGGGCTATGCCTCTCTCGATGACATCCTGGCCCGCTCGGCCAAGCCCTTCGTCGTCATTCTCGACGAGGTCGAGGACCCCCAGAACCTCGGCGCCATCGTCCGCAGCGCCGAGGGAGCGGGAGCCGACGGCCTCATCCTGCCCGAGCGGCGCTCGGCCGGCCTGACCGAGACCGTCGACACGGTCTCGGCCGGGGCCCTCGAGCACCTCCTTGTCGCCAGGGTTACGAACCTCGTCCGGACCATGGAAGAGCTCAAGGACAAAGGCCTCTGGCTCGTCGGCGCCGAAGGCTCCGGGGACGAGCCCTGGTATTCGTTCGACTACACCGGCCCCGTCGGCATCGTCCTAGGCTCCGAGGGCAAGGGCCTCAGGCCGCTCGTCCGCAAGACGTGCGACAAGGTTCTGGCCATTCCCCTCGCCGGCAAGGTCGGCTCCCTCAACGTCGCCGCCGCCGCGGCCGTCTTCTTCTTCGAGGTCGTTCGGCAGAGGCAAAGATAGCCGAATTCCGGTATGTGCCGGTACGTCACCCACGTTTTTTCGCTCGGGGTATTCCCGCCGTCGGCCGCGACCTGGCCCGGCGCGCCAGGTCGCTTCGGGTCCGGGCTTCGCTCTCCTCTCCCTTCGGTCGAGGACCCGTGCCCGCTCCGCCCTCCCACGGCCTCCTCTGGGAACACCCCTGCGCGCCGTGGGTTCCGTCCCGGCATTCGCGCTGAATGGGGTCCGAGGGGTGTCGTCGGAGGAAGCATAAAGCGGTGATTTAGGCTTCATGGGCCGGATACGCGGACTCCTCCCATCGGATCCGGCCCGGGAAGGCGTGAAGAATCACCGCAGCGGACGGAGATGATACCCTGAGGTCCCCCAGGCGTGTCTTGACTTCGCTTCCATCGGCCCTTAGAATAGGCCCGTACCGTAAACTGCTGAAAGAGTTGAGCATGGAAAAAACGGTGGAATTTTATACCCTGGAAAAGGGCATCCTGGCCCTCAAGGACCAGATCGACGCCCTGGCCGAGACCGACGACCTCGGCAAGAAGGACGCGATCGCCGCCCTCAGGTGCGAAATCGAAAAAGAGTGGGCCAGGATCGTCCCTGAGCTCACGACCGTCCACATCGTCCAGATCGCCCGCCACCCTAAGCGCCCCTACACCCTGGATTACATCGCCTTCCTCTTCCAGGATTTCATGGAGATGCACGGCGACCGCCGCTTCGCCGACGACCCGGCCATCGTCGCCGGATTGGCTTTCTAC
>Ga0209182_10000367_pt1 | contig 11949 bp, 14 predicted proteins | sample LakBais05cmmetaG_FD_185474 | JGI IMG/M metagenome (GOLD analysis project Ga0209182, IMG submission 185474) | Lake sediment microbial communities from Lake Baikal, Russia to study Microbial Dark Matter (Phase II) - Lake Baikal sediment 0-5 cm... | ecosystem: Environmental > Aquatic > Freshwater...
CATTAAAGCTCATGGCCGAGAAAGAGATTGGCGCGCTGGTAGTTGTGGAAAATGACCGGCTTGTTGGCATCATTTCTGAACGGGATTATGCCCGCAAAATTGTTTTACGGGGGAAATCGTCCATCAATACCCCGGTAAAAGAGATCATGACCGATAAAGTTAACTACGTCAACCCCAAAACGTCCGTCCAGGAATGTCTGGCCCTGGTCAATCAGCAGAGCATCCGCCACCTGGCCGGTGCTCGAAGAGGGAAAGCTGGTCGGGCTGATTTCTATCGGTGACGTGGTTAAATCCATCATTGACGAGCAGGAAGCGATCATCTCGCAACTTTCTGATTACATTACAGGAAAGTACATGTAGCGGCATCTTGAATTCCCTTTATCTGTAATTTTCATTTCTCTTTATGATCTCCTTAGCTATATTAGCCGGTGGAAAATCCGGCCGCATGGGTCAGGATAAAGCTCTCAGATCGTTTTTAGGGCAGCCGCTCATCCTGCACATCATTGAACGGTTCAGGCCCCTATCAGAAGATGTTTTTGTGGTGATGAACCGGCCGGCAGATTATTTGTTTCTCGACCTGCCGCTCCACACGGACCTCAAGCCCGGTCATAGCCCTCTGGGAGGTATCTACACAGCCCTCAGCGTATCGAAGCACCCACTTGTCGCCGTTGTGGGTTGTGATATGCCCTTTTCCTGTCTGCCTCTGTTTGAATATGAATGTGAGATCATGTGTACAACGGGTGCAGACGTGGTCATTCCGTCAACCCCCCAGGGCCTCGAACCACTCCATGCCATTTACCGAGGCGAAACCTGTTTGCCGGTCATAAAATCAGCCATAGAGGCAGGAGAACGAAAACTCATCGGCTGGTTTCCTCAGGTTAATGTCCACAAACTTTCGCCTGAAGAAACAGAAAAAATTACCCCGCGATACCAGGCCTTTATTAACCTCAATACACCGGAAGAATTCCAGCAAGCAGAGCAAATATTCCGTCCGCAAGGCCAACGATGAAACCCAGGTTTGCCAGACTCAGAAGGCCGCGGAGGAAGTTGCCAAAAGAAGCGCGGACCGGCCAGAGATTGAAGTGGACTGCGTCTCGCTGGGCAGGCTGAGTCTCATGGAGCGCCTGACCGGCAGCCAGCGCGTCGTCCTGATCGACGCCATCCACACTGGCAAGAAACCGGTCGGGACCGTCAGCCGGTTTAGCCTCGACGAGGTCCCCGACCCGACCGCCGGTCATTCCACCTCCGCCCACGAGATGTCCCTGCCTACCGCCCTCAACGTGGGCCGCAGCATGGATATCGCCCTGCCCAATAACGAGGATATTATCATGGTTGCCATCGAGGCCGAAAACGTGTATGATTTCTCATAGGAATTGTCCCCCCCTGTCGCAGCGGCCTTTCCTCTGGCCCTGAAGACAGTGCTGGAAATGCTCGACTAAAACTCAACTATTATCGGCTAAAAGCCGGTAGGTTGGTGAGCGAATGAAATTCGCCTAAAGAAATCCGACCACACAAGGGCCATTTGTAAACATAGACCAACCCGAGTTCATCGCTTTCGCTTCTTGACAACTTCTGCACAATTGTCCGGTCCAGAGATTGAAAAGACCTTCATTACTCACAAACACTTGCAAACCATCGCTACTGTGGTGTTGAAAACGGCCTGCCTAAAGGCAGGGTTTTTCAACCCTATTTACAGATAATAAACAAGGAGATAGATATGGTTTCCCCCGAACTGCTGCGCCGCTACCCCTTCTTCGCTTCCCTGAGTGATGATCAGCTCAAGGCCATTGCCATGATTGCCGAAGAGAAGATCTTCCCAAAGGATAATGTGCTCATCAAGGAGAACACGGCCGCCAACAAGCTCGTCCTGCTGCTCGAGGGCGACGTGGACCTGGTCTACAGCGGCGGCGGTGAAGGCGCCATCGTCAACGCCTTGGTGGGCTCCATCGCCCCGGGTGAGGTGTACGGCGTTTCCTCGCTGATCGAGCCCTACAAATTCATCTCTTCCGCCAAGGCGACCGTCCCGGTCAAGGTGGTGGAGATCGATGGGATCGCCCTGCGTGCCTTGCTGGAAGTGGACCCGAAACTCGGGTACGCCCTGATGCGCAACGTGGCCGTGGCCGTGCTGGAACGGCTGAAGTATACGCAGGTGGAACTGGCCGCCGCCAGAGCCTGATATTCGCTCAACTCGTCCACGAGAAGACCGGCGCAACGGTGTACAACTTCTACATTGACATCCGCACTCCTGCCAAGGCCTACGATGAGTTCTATCAGCGCATCATCGAGGAAGGGACCCTGTTCGTACGCTTCAAGGTAGCCGAAATTACCGACGCGGCCCGCAATCCCGGCGAAGAGGGCAATCTCATCGTCCAGGTCGAGAATACCCTGATCGGCAAACAGCGCCGTATCCCGGTGGATATGGTCATCCTGTCCTTGGGTCTCGAACCCCGCTCCGACTCGAAGGCACTCGCCAAGACCTTCGGCATTTCCTGCTCGGCAGACGGCTGGTACATCGAACGGCATCCCAAGCTGGACCCGGTTGCAACTATGACCGAAGGCGTTGACATCGCCGGTTGTATGCAAGGCTCGAAAGACATCCCGGCCAGCGTCGCACAAGGCGCAGCCGCAGCGGCCCGCATCCTGGGCAAGATCCAGCAGAAGGAAATCGCCCTGGAACCCGTACGCGCCACCGTCATCGAAGAAAATTGTTCTGGTTGCCGTATCTGCAATACCATGTGCCTGTTCAATACCATCCTCTTCCACGAAGACAAGATGGTCAGCGAAGTTAACCCGGCGCTGTGCCAGGGCTGCGGCACCTGTTTGGCAGCCTGCCCGGCTGGAGCCATCAGCGGCACAGGCTTCAGTAATGAGCAAATCCTGTCGCAGATTGACGGCCTGCTCCTGCTGAACATGGTCGAAATGGCCTTCCGCGCCTACGACCCTTGCTTCGGCTGTGCCACCCACTCCCTGCCTGGCCAGATGCCGCTCGAGGTCACCATCCGCAAGGCTGATGGCGAAGTAGTAGATGTGTTGAAACAGTTCGTAGATTAATCTCAAAAGTCTAACAAGTCTTACAGGTCTAACAGGTCATCGAACAACTTGTTAGACCCTACACTATAAACAGTGGTAACCAACACGGATTTCGCAAGGAGAATAAGCGATGAAAGCCGGAGCGCCAACATTGGTCAGTTTTGCTGTGACCAGAGAATGCAACCTGAAGTGCAAACATTGCTACAGTCAGTCCATAGATTCACCTCATCCGAGAGAGCTCGATACCGCTGAAGCCAGGCGGCTGATCGGTCAAATTGCCGAGACTGGAGCGCGTCTTATCATATTGGACGGGGGCGAACCGTTGATGCGCTCCGACATTTTCGAGCTTGTGCGTCACGCGCGGAGCGTGGGTCTCACCCCCGTGATGGGCTCAAATGGCACTCTCATCACGCCCGAGGTAGCGATGAAGTTGGCCGACGCTGGCCTCGAGGCTATCGCCATCAGCCTGGATGGAGCCGATGCGAACACGCACGATGCCTTCCGTGGGCTGCAGGGAGCGTGGGAGCAGACGTTGCAGGGTATTGAGAACATTCGTCAGGCAGGCATCTCCTTTCAGATTGCGCCCACTTTGCGTCACGGATGTTGGGAGCAATGGGGAGCCATCGCCGACAAGGCGAAGGAATGGGGAGCTAAGGCCGTGGAGGTCTTCGACTATATCCCCGCAGGACGAGGAAAGGAGAACGCTGAATTCGAGATGACGATCGAGGAAAGACGTGTCTTTATACGGGAATACATCCCCCGCCAGCGGGCTGAGGACGAGATGATCTACCGCTGTGTCGGTCTCCCCCAGATCTGGGTAGAGGTAGAGAAAACTGTGCCCGAGGACGAAGTGCTGACAAAGTTCGTCCGCAGTTGCTGTGCTGCGGGAACACGTTATGGCTGTGTCCTGTACGACGGCACAGTCTATCCGTGCATGGTGCTCCAGAAAAAGGCTGGAGATGTCCGCGAACAGAGTTTTGTGGACATCTGGCAGAATTCAGAGGTCTTCCGGATTCTGCGCGATAGAAACAGGCTGGAAGGGAAGTGTGGACGCTGTGACTACCGCCATGTTTGTGGTGGGGCTCGTTGCAGAGTCTACGCCCAGACAGGCTCCCTCACTGCTGAGGACGATGCGTGCTGGTTCAGCGAGGAGGAACTGAAGCGATGAGAAGCATGCCCTGGGACGAAGATCTCTGGCGGAAACTGAAGGACGCTATCTCGCCCATGCCTCCCTTTGTGCGCCAGCGAGCACTCAGGACCATCGTTGAAGCCAGTGAAGCGTTTGCTCAGGAAAGGGGTTCGGAAGTGGTTGAAGAGGAAGATCTGCTCAAGGCGGCGAAAACAAAAACATCGGCTCTCGCCCGTCAGCGAATGCTCGACGCTCTAGTTGAGGTGGGGATAAACGTTGAAGCAGATGAGGCCTTCTGACATGAAGACCTTAATCATTGGCCTCGGTAACCCCATCCTTGGTGACGACGGCGTCGGCTGGCGCGTGGTAGAGGAAATTGCCCGTAAAACGGCCAACAGGCCCGAGGTCGAGGTGGATTGCGTCTCACTGGGCGGACTGAGCCTGATGGAACGGCTGACCGGCTGCGAGGGCGTCATCCTGGTGGATTCCATTTTCACCGGAGAGAAACCTATCGGGACCGTCAGCCAATTCGCGTTAAGCGACATCCCGGACCTGACGGCCGGTCACTCCGCCTCGGCGCACGACACGTCCCTGCACAACGCACTGAACGTGGGCCGCAGTATGGACATCCCCCTGCCCCGAGACGAGGATGTGCTCATCGTCGCCATCGAGGCCGAGAACGTCTACGATTTCTCCGAAACACTGTCTCCGCCGGTCGAAGCGGCTGTACCTCAAGCGGTGGGGGCTGTGCTACAATTGATTCAATCAAAATAAGGAGAGAACCATGATTTCCGTTGAACTCTTACGGCGTTATCCCTTCTTTGCCCTGCTCACGGATGACCAGCTCAAGGCGATTGCCATGATTGCCGAAGAAAAGACTTATCCCAAAGAGACCCTCCTGGTGAAGGAAAACACCCCCGCCTCCAAACTCATCCTCCTGCTCGAAGGCGATGTGGACCTCGTTTACAGCGGCGGCGGCGAAGGAGCCATTTCCAATGCCTTGGTCGGCTCGATCGCCCCAGGCGAGATGCTGGGGGTCTCGTCGCTCATCGAACCGTATATCTACATTTCGTCCGCCCGGGCGACCGTCCCCGCCAAGGTTGTGGAAATTGACGGGCCGGCTGTACGCGCCCTGATGCAGGTGGATAAATTGCTTGGCTACGCGTTGATGCGCAACGTGGCAACCGCCGTGCTGGAGCGCCTGAAATACACCCAGGTGGAACTGGCCGCCGCCAGAGCCTGATATTCGAGCGAAGGGAGCAATCCCGGCCTTTTTCTTTAGACCGCGCTGCGTGGCGCGGTTTTAATTGATTCGCAAAGCAACTACCCCGAGGCGCAACCGGGATGGGAATAAGCCGTATATTAAGTGACTTAACCGGTTCTCTTTTCAGGAGGCTGAAATGAACGAGACAATCACACCCCAGGAGGGCAAAGATCACGGCAAAGCCGTGATTATTGCAACGACTATCGTCTTAATGACCTGCATCCTATCCTGCGCAGCTGTGCTAATTATTCTAATAATGAGAACGGCTTGAATCTGCAGTTGACTCAAAAGCGCCCCGAAGCGAATTCGGGGCGCTTTTGAGTTTTTTTCAATCAACCTTCGCTGGTCATGATGAACAGCGGCTTCATTTCAAAATTCTCATACTTGGGGCGGTAGCGCTCAATATCATAGAAATGATCCACATTGACGACCTTCTTCATGCCGGTGACCACATCCAGTGGCATATTGTCATAGCGGCCATTCTTGAGCACCACCAGTCGCCCATGGATGCTTTTCAGGAGCAGGTCGAGCGCCAGGTTGCCGAATGCCATCGGGACGATCGAGTCAATCGCGTCCGGGGCGCCGCCGCGCACCATATAGCCCAGTTTCTGGTCAATGGTGTTGATCACCTTGCCATTGTTGTGTTTCGCGGAAAGTTCTTTGATACGGCTGGCCACCAGGTCGCCAATACCGCCCAACTTGGCATGGCCGTAGGCGTCCGTCGAGCGGTCGGCAAAGACCATCTCCCCGCCTTCGAACATTGCGCCCTCCGAGACCAGCACCACCGAATAGCGGCTGGGGTTGTGGTTGCGATCATAGATCATCAACTCGGTCAATTTCTCGATGTTGAACTTGTATTCCGGGATCACACAGCGGTGTGCTGCACCTGCCATCGTAGGCAACATGGCGGTAAAACCAGCATAGCGCCCGAAGACTTCCACCACCAAAAAGCGTTCGTGCGATCCGGCGATGGTGCGCAGGCTGTTGGTCAGCGCAATCGTGCGTGTGACGCAGGTGCTGAAGCCGATACAATAATCGGTACCCGGCACATCGTTATCCATCGTTTTAGGGATGGCAATGACTTTCAAGCCCTCCTGATACAGGCGCACGGCGTAGCTCAGGGTATCGTCACCCCCAATCGGGATCAGATAATCAACACCCAGCCAATCCAGATTCTTTAAAACCTCGGGAGTCAGGTCATTCTCATCGGCATTGTACTTGTCCTTCAAGTGCACCGGCACATCATCTTTATTCATCTTGCTCGGTTTCGTGCGCGAGGTGTGCAGGAAGGTTCCGCCGGTGCGCCCCGCGCGCGAGACAATTTCTTCGGTTAAGAATTGGTAGTTGTTGCTGTTGTCTGTATCCTTATCACGGATGATTTCTGTCACTCCTGCCCAACCGCGCCGCAGGCCAATCATCTTGTACCCTTCGCGTAAAGCGCGAATAGTAACGGCGCGGATAGCCGGATTCAGTCCCGGCACGTCGCCGCCGCCAGTTAGAATACCAATTACTCCCGGTTTTTTCCTGCTCATTTTCATCTCCTTCATAAAAGAAATATAAGTGCAATTGGCGGCAATTATAACCCTCGCGAGTATAATTACCAAGAAAAGAGAGAACTCGAGAGAGCTATGCCCCTAGATAATGCCGGCCCATTTCTCACCGACCCCAATGGTCAGGAACACCGCCTGCCAGCGCAAGCCGCCACCATCGGACGCGCCATGGAATGCGATGTCGTCATCGCCAGTAAGAGCATTTCACGCGAGAACACCCGCATCCGCAGGGAGGGACGCCACTGGTTTGTGGAAGATCTAGGTTCCACCAACGGGACTTATCTGAACGCGGAACGGATCATCACGGCGATGAACCTGCGTGACGGTGACAGCATCAAGGTGGGGGACGTGACGTTTATCTTCCACGACCCTGATACGACCACCCGCGAAAATCCCGTCCCCGACCTGGAAGTGGATACCACGGCCGGAGTGGTGCGCGTAAACCGCAAAGCGGTCAGCCTCTCACCCAAGGAATATCTACTGCTGGCCTATCTCTACGAACGCCGTTGTCAGGTCTGCTCGAAAAATGACATCGGACACGCCGTCTGGCCGGAATACGAGACCGGTGGAATATTTGACTACCAGATCGAAAACCTGGTCCGCCGCCTGCGGACGCGCATTGAACTCGACCCAGCCAACCCGCAATTGCTTTTCACCGTGCGTGGGCTGGGATACAAACTGATGGCAGCATAAGTCTTGCAAAGGCATGCCCTGAACGAAGTGAAGGGTCTACTGCTCGCATATATTTCTGGACTGAAGTAGCTAAAAAGTAAGGAAAAAACGACGATTTGGGTTCTAATATTTACGCAGTACCCTGTAAACCATCGCAAGGCTTATTTCAGACGTATTCCCGCCGATTTGATAATCTCCTCATCGCAACCCAGTAGCCCGATGTTAGCCAGTTGATAGGTTGATTCCGGCCGCCTCAGGTATCATCTGCATCGGATGAAACCTATGGCCGCAAAACACGCAAAGAAAAACGAAATGGCTCCCATATATCTGGAAGGACAAAACCTCGGCAAATACCGCATCCTCGAACCGCTGGGACGCGGCGGGATGGCACAGGTTTATAAAGCCTACCATCCGCAGCTTGATCGTTACGTGGCGATCAAGATCCTGCGCTCCGACCTGGTAGAAGAGGTGGAGTTCCTGGCCCGCTTCCGACGGGAAGCGCGCGCAGTGGCTGCTTTGCGGCATCCCCATATTGTCCAAATCTACGACTTCGACGCGCAGGATGACCTGTACTACATGGTCATGGAACTGCTCGAAGGCGATACGCTCAAGGCTTATTTGAATGCCATGCGGGTACGCGGTGAACGCCTGCCGCTGCGAGAAACGGTACGCATCTTCAGCGATGTGCTGGATGGACTGTCCTATGCCCACGGCGAAGGTATCATCCACCGTGACCTGAAACCGGCCAACATCATGCTGACCAGGCGCGGTCAGGCCGTGCTTACCGATTTCGGAATCGCCCAGATCGTCGGCGGGACGCAGTACACCGTCTCAGGTGCGTTGATGGGTACCCTGACCTACATGGCCCCCGAACAAGGACTGGATGGTCACTGCGATGCGCGCAGCGACATCTACTCCCTGGGAATTGCCTATTACGAGGCATTGACCGGCACCGTCCCCTTTGATGCCGATACGCCGCTGGCAATCTTGATGAAGCATATCAACGATCCCCTGCCGATGCCGCGCAAGTTTGACCCGAGCATCCCGGAACCGTTCGAGCGTGTGGCGCTCAAGGCCCTGGCCAAACGCGCCGATGATCGCTTCCAGAGCGCGGCGGCGATGACTGAAGCGCTGATGGGCGCTGCACAGGAAGCCGGAATCCAGATACCGGAGACGATCACGCTCCCGCAGACGGGTGGCAGTTCATCAGTCCGGCCAGCAGCGGTGGCCGTATTCTCCGGCCCGGCGCGTCAGCAAATCCCGGATGCTGGTTTTGCTTCCGGCGATACCGACATCACGGCTGGCAGGAAACTCGGCCAGTCTCAGACAAGCACCGGCGAATTTCTCGGCAAAGCCAAAACCATTTTCACGCCTCCGGCTGATTTGACCGAGGTACGTCCGCAGAATGTAAGAGGCGCGGTGCTCTCTTCAGTCGCAGGGATTGTAATTGCCAACATGCTTATGCTCTGGATAAGCGGAATCTTCGGCTGGAACGTTTTCGGGCACATCTGGCCCATGGAACTGGTGGTGGTCGGGGTATTGCTGGTCGCCCTGATGGTATCCCTGCCCAGCCCCTGGCTGCTTATCCCCGGGGGGATCGTGCTTGGCAATGGGTTTCTGCTTTCGTATTTCGCTCTGAGCGGAAATTGGCAAAATTGGACTTTTCTCTGGCCGCTGGAACCGCTTCTCGTTGCTGGTTCCATCATTGCGCCCTTCCTGCTCAAAACCCGCGGCGCAGGCGGACTCTGGCTGACGCGCCGCAGCGGAAAAATCCTGCTCATTCTGTCTGGGATCGTCTTCATCGTCTCGCTGGCAGTCGGGATACTTTCTAAGTAATTAACGATCCTTTCATCAGGCTTCATTTTCATTCGCTGGAAGCACAAGCCGCCAGTTCTATTCAACGCGGCCCCTTCAAAAAAGAACCTAAAGGAGGTTCATATGCAAAAGAAAACTTCTCTTCTCTTCGGTGTGACCCTGATCCTGCTGGGTGTACTGGCTCTGGCCGGCAACCTGCTCATCCGGGCGGTCGGCGATGGATTCCTGCTCGGTTTCCGCGCCTGGCCGATTTTCGTGGTAGGCGCCGGGCTGTTATTCTGCCTGCCCCCCTTCATTTTCTCGAAGGCGCGCGGCTTGAGCGGGTTATTCATCCCCGGCATCCCGACCCTGATCACGGGTATCCTGCTCTTCATCGCCAGCATCACCGGCAACGGGCACATCTGGGCTTATCTGTGGCCGCTGGAAGTGATCAGCGTGGCGCTCGGTTTCGTCCTGATGGCAATCTTCCTGAAGGTCCCTTGGCTGATGATCCCGGCATCCATCATCGGTCTGACCGGCCTGGTACTGCAATTCTGCGCCGCCACCGGCTGGTGGAGTTCATGGGCCGTGCTGTGGACGGTGGAGCCGTTCGCAGTGGGTCTGCCGCTGCTGCTCATCGGCATGTTCAAGAAGATCGAGGGCGTGAAAGTGGCCGGCATCATCCTGTGCGGTTTCGCCGGTCTGGCCTTCGCCGCCATGTCCACCATCCTGGTCACTTCGCTGTGGATCACGCGCCTGATTGGTCCGGCAATTGTGCTGGCGTTGGGCATCCTGATGGTTGTCTCGGCTTTGCTGAAACGCCCGGCTGAAGCCAAAAGCAATTAGGCCCTTCAATTACACCAAGAATTAGATCGCGGATGAGATACTCGTCCGCGATCTTGATTCAATCCGCATCTGCCTGGACTCTTCGACAGGCTCAGGGCTGGGCCCTGGACCTGCGCTGCGCCAGAAAGCCTTCCGCCGCGAAAAGGATCAGCGCCACCCAGACTACGCCAAAACCGATGAGACGGTGATGGTCAAACGGCTCTTTATAAATCAGCACGCCCAGCAGGAACTGCATGGTTGGGGTGACGTATTGCAAGACGCCGATCATGGTCAATGGGATGCGCTGCACGGCCGAGGCGAACATCAGCAGCGGGGCCACTGTCACCAGCCCCGCTCCAACCAGCATCAGGTCCATGAGCGTGGCGGAATGCAGGAAAGCACCCGTCCCGGCGAATTCGGAGTAAAGCAAAAATCCCAGCGCGGGCAGGAACAGGATGCCGGTCTCCAGCGTCAGACCGTGCAGGGCACCCAATGGTGCGGTCTTCTTGACCAGTCCGTAGAAGCCAAAAGAGATCGCCAGCGTCAGGGCCACCCAGGGCAACGAACCATAGGCGAATGTCAGGTAGAGCACTCCCGCGGCTGCCAGACCGATGGGGAGCCACTGGAGCGGGCGCAGGCGCTCGCGCAGGAAAACCACGCCCAGCAGCACGCTCAGGAGCGGGTTGATGAAATAGCCCAGACTGGTCTCGACGATGAACCCCGCCCCCACCGCCCACACATAGGTCAGCCAGTTGATGGCGATGAGCACCGCCGCGGCGGAGTAGATGAGCAGCACGCGCCGGTTCAGTGCAACCCGGAAGACCTTTCCCTGCCGCGCGACCAGGATGATGCCGAACAGCAACAGGAACGACCAGAAAATACGGTGACCCAGAAGCTGCAAGGCCGGGATGCCCGCCAACAGTTTCCAGTAGATTGGGAACAGCCCCCAGATGACGTACGCTCCGAGGGCGTACCAGATGCCTTTTTTCATGCGCGGCGTTCTCCTTTGCAGGCGGCAAGTATACACCCAAAGTAAAACGCACTACTTCACCACAACTTGGGTCTTCCGGAATTCTCGTGATAGATGGTCCCAATCGCCTACGACGACCACCTCTTCGCCCTGCATTACATCTCCTGAAAAAAAAACGTCCCCGCCACTGTCTGTAACGGGGACGTTTCATGATCCCTTTTGCCAGATCACGCCGGGAAAGCCTGATAGCCGCGCTTCTCCAGCGCGGCAAGTATTTGCGCCTCGCTCACCTTTGCCTCATCGAATTCCACCACCATCCGCCCCTTCTGGTAACTGGCAGAAACCTGCTTGATACCCGGCAGGTCATCCTCGATGCTCTCCACGTTCATGGCACAGTTGGGGCAATGCATCCCTTCCACGCGATAAGTTTCTTTTACCATATCAGCCTCCGCGTCTGCCCCTATTGGTCAAAAATGATCTCGCCAGTATACATGCCCATCGAGCACGAGAAACGCATTACCGTACCGGCGGTCTGGGCCGGGAGGGAAATGGTCTCTGTCCCAGATTCTGGCAGGAGTTTTTCCTCCCCCAGTGCGGGGATGACAAACGCCCGCGAGCAGGAGTAGGTCCGGTTCGTCACCACGTTGAGGGTGATCGGGGTGTCCGCCCGGGCGTGCAGGACGCGCGGCGAGTAGCCGCTGTTCCCGGCGTCACC
>Ga0209182_10000368_pt1 | contig 11921 bp, 9 predicted proteins | sample LakBais05cmmetaG_FD_185474 | JGI IMG/M metagenome (GOLD analysis project Ga0209182, IMG submission 185474) | Lake sediment microbial communities from Lake Baikal, Russia to study Microbial Dark Matter (Phase II) - Lake Baikal sediment 0-5 cm... | ecosystem: Environmental > Aquatic > Freshwater >...
ATCCCCACGCCCACACCGATGCCCGAGGTGTACACCGCCATCAGGGGATGCTGGACGAGAAGTGAAGGGCAGCGAGCCGAGGACCGAGAGCCGAGAGCCGAGAGCCGAGAGCGGAGAGCCGAGAGGGGAGAAAGGCGAGTACGCTTTGTCGCATACACCGCGTGGTTCATGACGTAGAATAAGTCCGCAGTTAGCGGTGTCGAGTGGGGACCGCGCGTCGAACCCTAACCCAAGGAGGATGAAATGGCTGGAATGAAGGAGTTTGCCAACCTGTTCTACCGTGAAGGGGCTCTCGATCCGAAGACCGCCCAGCTCGTCGCCATGGCCGCCATGTCGGCGGCCGGCTGCACCAGTTGAGTGCCCTCCCGCTTCGCGGCCGCGAAGCAAGCCGGCGCCACCGAGGACGAGATCATGGAGACGCTGTACTACGCCATGCGCGGCAGGGCCCGTGCCGCCTGGAGCACCATCAAGTACATTGACGGCATCGAGGATCTGAACAAGAAGTACGAAGCCAAGTTCAAGGAAAGCGTCGGCAAATAGGCGATCGATCGGCACGGGTCGTCGACGGCCCCTTTCGCTCCGGCGGAGGGGCCGTCCCTTTCTGCCATGCGCCATCGGCGGGGAGTCGGACGCCACAGCGCGAGCGGGGTCAGGCATGTTACGACCGTCTCAGGAAGCCTACGACGGTTTGATTCGGCGGGTCAAGGCCGTCTCGCTGCTAGGTTCGTGCGGGGCCGTCCTGCAGTGGGACCATCAGACCTACATGCCCCCCAAGGGGGGAGCGCACCGGGCCGAGCAACTGGCGCTGCTCGCCGGCCTGTGCCACGAGCAGTTCACGGCGCCGGAGATCGGCGACCTGCTGTCCCTGGCCGAGACGGGCGAACTCGCGCGCGCGTCCGGGTCGGCGGCGGCGGTCAACCTGCGCGAGATCCGTCGCGCGTATGACCGGGCCACCCGCATTCCCGCGACCCTGGTGCAGGAACTGGCGCGCACCTCGACGCTGGCGCAGGACGTCTGGGTAGAGGCCCGCAAGGCCTCGGACTTCGGACGATTCCGGCCGTGGCTGGAGAAACTGATCGGGCTGAAGCGCGAAGAGGCGAAGGCCGTGGGGCGGGGCGGCACCCTCTACGACGCGCTGCTGGACGAGTACGAGCCGGGGGAGACGGCGGCGCGGCTGACCCTGGTCTTCGCGGAGCTACGGATCGCCCTCGTCGATCTGGTGGGCCGGATCGCCGCGTCCGGAAGGCGTCCGGACCTTGCGATCCTGCATCGCGCGTGTCCCATCGCCGCGCAGGAGTCGTTCGGCAAGGCCGTGGTGACTGCCTTCGGTTTCGACTTCCAGGCAGGCCGACTGGACGTGACCACGCATCCCTTCTGCAGCGGGATCGGTCCGGGCGACACGCGGCTGACGACGCGATACAATCTCCACGACTTCGGCGACGCCTTCTTCAGCATCCTCCACGAGGCGGGGCACGGGCTCTACGACCAGGGGTTGGATCCTGAACACTACGGCACCCCAATGGGGGAGGCCGTCTCGCTAGGGATTCATGAATCTCAGTCCCGTCTGTGGGAGAATTTCGTGGGGCGGAGCCGAGCCTTCTGGGAGTATTGGCTCCCGCGGGCGCGGCAGGTGTTTCCCGATGCGCTGGACGGGGTTGGCCTGGATGGGTTCGTCTTTGCCATCAACGACGTCCGCCCCTCACTCATCCGAGTGGATGCCGACGAGGCGACCTACAATCTGCACATCCTCTTGCGGTTCGAGCTAGAGCAGGCCTTGCTCGCCGGCGACCTGTCGGTCGCCGACTTGCCCGCCGCGTGGAACGAACGCATGGCGCGTGACCTGGGGATCGCGCCGCCCGATGACGCGCAGGGGTGCCTCCAGGATATCCATTGGAGCGGGGGCAGCTTCGGATACTTTCCCACCTATACGCTCGGAAACCTGTACGCCGCGCAGTTCTTCGCGAAGGCGCGGGCCGAGTTGGGGGATCTGGAGGAACAGTTCCGCCGTGGGGAGTTTGTGCCTCTCAAGGAGTGGCTGAACCAGAAGATCCATCGGGAAGGCCAACGAAACCGCGCGGTCGATCTGGTGGCAGCGGTGACCGGGGAACCGCTGAATCCTGCCTACCTGCTCCGGCACCTCCGGGAGAAGCTGGGGATGCTGTACGGCGTCTGAATTCCTCTATCGGCAGGGCAACTCTTCCGGCAGACCGAGATCTTTCAGGACCTCGACCAGCACGGCGCAGGTCTTCTCATCCAGGGGGATCCCCTCTCGCTCGCGCCGGGCCGCCTGCGCCTGGGAACGCTCGCCGGGGATATGGACCGGGTCGGCTCCAGGCATGGGGCGGCACGACTTCATGTGGTCGGTCAGTTGGTCCACCTCGGCGCCAAATTGCGCGGCTGGGAGGAACCAGGCCGGATTCAGGGCCAGGACGAAGATTCCGTTCAGCTCTTCCGGTCCCGGATTCGGGTTGGCGAAGCCGGCGCCGGATAGAATCCCCGAGAGGGCCTCGACCATCAGGCTCAAGGCGTAGCCCCGATGACCCCCGGCAGGCAAGAGGAAACCGGGGGGATCGCCGAAGAGGCGGGCCGGATCGCGGGTGGGTGACCCGGAGGAGTCGATCAGCCAGCCATCGGGAGCTTGCTCTCCGTGCAGCAGAAGCTGGCGAACCTTGCCGGAGGCCGCGGCACTGGTCGAGAAGTCGAAGAGGATGCCGGGGCCGCTGGCGGCGGGGATTCCCACGGCGATCGGGTTCGTGGAAAGCCGCCCTTCCATCCCGCCCCAGGGAACCACGGACTGCCCGGACCCCGCGTCATTCACCGCCACCAGGCCGATCAGGCCCGCGTCCTTGAGGGCCTCGGCGTAATCCGCCAGGCGTCCCACGTGGTTGCTGTTCCTCGCCGTGACGACCGCGATGCCGGCGGTCTGTGCCTTCCGGAGTGCGAGTCGGGTCGCGAAGCCGGCCACGACTTGACCGAACGCCTGATGCCCATCGATCCTCGCGGCGAACCCTCGTTCTTCTTCCAGCGTGGGTTGCGCGGCGGGATGCAGCAGCCCCTTCTTCCACCATTCGTGATACTGCGCCACGCGGAACACGCCATGGGAGGCGTAATCGCACAGGTTCGCCTTGACGAGGGCTGTCGCCACCTGGCCGGCATCCTCTCGGCGGGCACCCATCCGTTCGAAAGCGAGAGTCACGAGCGACTTCAGGCCGTCCGCGCGCAGGGTTCGCATAGTCGCCTCCGATTTTGACGTTCTTCTACACGCCCATGCGCTCGGGGCGAGGAAGATTCGTGGCGATCTCGATCAGGTGGCCTTCCGGGTCGCGGAAGAACACGCTGCGCTGGCCCCAGGGCCGATCGGCGGGGGAGCCGAGGAAGGGGACGCCGCGGCTCGACAGTTCCCGGAAGGTCCGGTCCACATCGTCCACGAGCATCGTGACGGCGGACTGGTGCGCGTTGGGAGAGGGCGAAGCGGTGTGCTCCTTTCCGAGGATTTCCGTCATGCGGGAGCGCGCCAGGAGGGCGAACTTCGCCCCCTCAACGGCGAACTCCGCGTATCCCTCGGCCCGGAGGCGAACGGGGAATCCGACCTTCTTCGCGTAGAACTCGATCAACTGGTCGAGATCATCAACGAACAGGACCACGTACCCAACATACCAGAGCATCATCTTCTCCTCTTCGTCTGAAAATTGGGGAATGGGTTGATGGGAATTCGGAAAGAGCACTACATTGGATAACGTACCTAGGCCTTCCTGTCAAGGTCAAGGGCGGCGGCCCGGATGCGGACATCCGACGGAAAGAAAAACCCCGGCGATGATACGACGTCGCCGGGGTTTTGGTATCAATGTGCTGTTCGCGGAGTGAGGTGAATCCGACTATTGCTGCTGGGCGACAACCTTGGTCACGTTCGCCGCCTGCTTCCCCTTGGGGCCATCCACGACTTCGAACTCGACCTCCTGCCCCTCGCTCAGCGAGCGGAAGCCCGTGCCCTGGATGGCGGTATAATGGACAAACACATCTTCCCCATCGGCGCGCTCAAGGAACCCGTACCCCTTCGCATCGTTGAACCATTTCACTTTTCCGGTGAGCCTCACTTCCGAACCTCCTTCTTTCCGAACATGGATCGCATTACCGACGAGCATCCCGGGCCGATCGCCCGCGCCCGCCTACCGGCCCCGCGTGTGGAGCCGGTATATAAAAAAACCGCGACGGCGGAATTAGCACGCGATCGCGGTTCCGAAAAATCCTGATAAACACAAATGACCTGTCGAGCGCTTCATATAAACTCAGTTCTAGGCTAAACGGCGCGGACACTAACGTGGGTTGGGGAGCTTGTCAAGAAGTTTCTGCAAGGATGTTCGGAAACCTTAAGATTCTATGGGGGAAGGAACTACGGGAGACAATTTTCAGATACCTCGGGGGTCGAATGCCCGCCGGGGTCTGGAGAGGCGGCTTGCTGCCGCAAGCGCAAGCTGTCTGCGGCGGTTCCGTCTCCTGCGCCTAGCTCCAATACCGTTCACTTACGACTTAACCGTTCGCCCTGAGCTTGTCGAAGGGTGGGCGGTTAAGTCATTCATGCTTCGACAAGCTCAGCACGAACGGCTTAAGTGAACCGTATTGCGCCTAGCTCGGCATCTGTTCCGGACCGCCCGGATTGCCGGACGTGGCGACGGCGACGGTCATGGCATTGGCACCCCAGAAGCCGAGCCGCTCGCCCGCCTGATAATAGGCAGCCCGCACCCGCGTGAGATTCTGGGTATAGACCAGGCCAACCTTGGCGAATGTTTCGAAGATGGGGCCTTGCTCCTCGTTGATGGGTAACGCGATCACCTTGGGGAGCCGATCCAAATTCGCCTGCAGCGCCTTGCTGAGGGCGTTCAGCCGGGTGGAGATCTCCTCGTGCCCCTGCGCCGCGCGCTTGACGATCGGGGCGATGATGACGTCCACGCGCTCGCGCAGGCGGTGGACCGAATCGACGACCGTCGGCATGAGGTACGCATCGGGCGTGGCCTGGATCTCGGTTGGAAGGGGGATGACCTCGACCCCCAGGTCGGTCAGGAACCGCTGGAGCAGCAGCCCCAGCCGCTGCTGGAGAAACACGTCGGGGACCGCCACGCGCTTCCACGGCTTCACCAGCCCCGCCACGCGCGCGCGCTCGACCTCTCCGTAAAGACTCTGGCGCAGCTTGGCCACGTAGCCCGCGTTGGCCTTGTGCCAATCCCGGAGCAAATGCTTTCCGTACAACTGAATCCCGGCCGTGAACACATCCCGGCGCATGAGAAGGCTTCGGGCGATGTTTCCCCACGAGTAGAACTTTCGCATGGCGCGCGTGGCGCCGACCTGTAGCTCATAGGGGGACAGCTTTCGGGGCTGGTGGACGACGTGGTGTCCGTCGTAGAGGCTCCAGTCGGTCGTGAGGATATCCTTGTTGCCCTTGGCGTAGAGGTTGTCCCAATCGGGCGAGCCTGGCATGGGGGTCAGGATCATGAACTGCACCGACTCCAGCCCACGGGAGATTGCGAACTTGGCCGTGGCGTCCAGCGTCTCCAGGTCGTCCTCGTCTGATCCGATCACGAACATCCCGTGGATGCGGATCTTGTGCGCGTGGAACCGCTCGATCGAGCGCTCGATCTTCGCCAGGTCCTGCTTTTTCTGAAAGAGCTTGAGCGTCCGGGGGTTGATCGACTCGAAGCCGACGTATACGTTGAAGCAGTGGCTTTGCCGCATGAGATCGAGCATCTCCGGATCGTCCACCGTCTCGGTGCGGACCTGGGCCCCCCACTCCGGCGTCACCCCCTCGGCGATCATCCGCGAGAGTAACTCTTTGGTGCGTCGCTTGTTGGCGGTGAAGATGTCATCGGCGAAGAAGATGTAGCTCGCATCCCGGTGGACCTTCAGCTCGTCAATCACACGGTCCACCGAGTGGGTCCGGAACGCATGGCCGTACATGCCGGGCACGGAGCAGAAGGTGCACGAGAAAGGGCAGCCCCGCGAGGTGGCGATACTGACGATGCCTCCCCGCTTCCAGCCATGGACCAGATCGAATTCCGGGATTGGGTTAACGTCCAGGTCCCGGATCATGGGTCGCTCAGGGTTATGAATGCTCCGGCCATCTCGTCGGTACGAAAGGTTCGGGATGCTGTCGAGAGATCGCTGGCCCTGGAGAGCCTCCAGCAGCTCGAGGAACGCGCCCTCGCCCTCGCCGCGGATCACGTAGTCGGCGTGCTGGAGACCTTCCTCGGTCATGAACGAGGTGTGGGTTCCTCCAATCGCGACCGGGATGCCCGCAGCCCGTACCTTTTCGGCCAACGCGTACGAGGGCGGGGCGGTGGAGGTGATGGCGGAGATGCCCACGAGGTCCGCGCTGAGCACCTCCTGCATGTCGATCGGGGCGATGTCTTCGATGAAGACCCGGACGTCGTAGCCCAGGTTGCGGAAGATGGTGCCGAGGAGCACCGCTCCGAGCCGAGGAATCGCAACCCTGCTGTATACGTGCAAGTGGGTGGACTTCGGCTCCACCAGGACGATCTTGTGCATGGAATCTCTCCTCCCGGGGCACCACGGCACGGCGACGAACCCTCCATGCCACAAATTGACGCTATCGTATGAGGGGGACCATGTCAACGGATATGTCTCTCGCGCGAGTTCGGGTTTCGCAGATTGAGTTACAAGCGGCGAGGAGGCTCCAGGCGGTGGACGCAGGGTATTCGCCGGGTCTGGGAACGTCGTTGACAAGTCAGGCTAAGCTGGTATAAAGGTAACCCATTTGGCGGTACGATGGGTCACGGGTGTGCACGTGGCGACCTTCGGAAGTGCGGTCTTAGGTTCCATTGTGATCAGCCTGGTGGGAGGCCTTCTGAACTGGTGGATCCACCCGCGCGCGTGATGCTGCGGGCAGTGTTACCTGCCTTCTGAGCATGGGAGACGCCGTGCCTATCCGGAAAGCCATCTTTCCCGTGGCGGGACTTGGGACGCGGTTCTTGCCGGCGACCAAGGCCCAGCCGAAGGAGATGTTGCCGATCGTGGACAAGCCCACGATCCAGTATGTGGTCGAGGAGGCGGTCGCCTCGGGCATTCAGGACATCATCATCGTCACGGGGCGCGGGAAGAATGCGATCGAAGACCACTTCGACCGCTCTCTGGAACTGGAGATGCTGCTGGAGCGGAAAGGCCGCCCGGATCTGGTGGAGATCGTGCGTCGCGTCTCCGAGCTGACCCGGGTCTGCTACGTCCGGCAGAAGGAGCCGCTCGGACTGGGCCATGCCGTGCTGGCGGCCCGCCACCTCGTCGGCGACGAGCCGTTTGCCGTGCTCCTGGGCGACGACATCCTGACGGACGAGACGCCTGCCTTGCGGCAGATGATCCGGATCCATGAGGCGCATCGCTGCGCCGTGCTGCTGGTGCAGCGCGTCCCCAAGTTCGAGGTCTCGCGCTACGGGGTGATCAAGGGGCGGAAGATCGACGACGGCCTCTATCACATCATGGACATGGTGGAGAAGCCGGATCCGGACAAGGCGCCGTCGGATCTCGCCCTGATCGGACGATACATCCTGACGCCGGACCTCTTCCCGCTGCTGGAGGGGACGGCGTCGGATCGCAGCGGCGAGATCCAGCTTACCAATGCGCTGAAGGCCCTGCTCAAGCGCAAGAAGACGATGATCTACGCTCTGGAGTTTCCGGGGCGCTGGCACGATGCCGGGACGGTGCTGGGGTTCCTGAAGACGACCGTCGAGCTGGCACTGCAGCGGCCGGACCTGGCCCCCGGTTTCCAAGAATTCTTGCGGGGATTGCGGCTGGATCCCGCTCCGGCCGCAGAGCGGGCGGCCGAGACGGGACGGCCCGTAGCCAAGCGGAGCGGGCGCTGACCCTACTCGAGTCGATCTGAGATCAGGGAGTGTGCGAGACGCCCATCCTCGCGCTGGGCGAGAGAAGGAGACTGCACGGTGAAGGAGCACGACGTGGACGCGGCGGACCTGGTAGAGTTCGAGGACAAGTCTGGGGCCGCGGCGGAAGAGACGGATCGCCCGCAGGCCGAGCGGAGGACGCCGCAGGACATCCCCCTGCTCCCGGTGCGGGATGTGGTCGTCTACCCCTTCATGATCCTGCCCCTCTTCGTTGGGCGGGACAAGTCGATCCGGGCGGTGGACGAGGCCTTGTCGCGGGAACGGTTGATCCTCCTGGTGGCCCAGAAGGATGCCGAGGCCGAGGAGCCTAACCCCGAGGAACTCTATTCCGTCGGCACGGTCGCCATGATCATGCGCATGCTCAAGATGCCAGACGGACGGGTGAAGATTCTTGTCCAGGGGGTTTCGCGCGCCAAGGTCCAGGAGTATACCCGCCGGGATCCCTATTTCGAGGTCCGGATCAGCGAAGTGGCGGAGCCCGAAGGGGCGACGCAGAGCCTGGAGTCGGAGGCCCTGGTCCGCTCGGTGAAGGAGCAGGTCCAGAAAGGGGCGAATCTCGGGAAGGGGGTGTCGCCCGACGTCCTGGTGATCATCAATAACCTGGAGCATCCGGGGCGCCTGGCGGATCTGGTGGCCAGCAACCTGGACCTCAAGGTCGACCAGGCCCAGCAGATCCTGGAGATCCTCGATCCGATGGAGCGCCTGAAGCGGCTGGCCGAGCTTCTGGGGAAGGAGATCGAGGTCCTGGAGATGCAGCACAAGATCCAGTCCCAGGCCCGGGAGGAGATGGACAAGACCCACCGGGAGTACTACCTCCGGGAGCAGCTCAAGGCCATCCAGAAAGAGCTGGGCGAGACGGACGAGCGCGGCCAGGAGATTCAAGAGCTGGAGCAGAAGATCGTCAAGGCGAAGATGCCCCCGGCGGTGCAGCAGGAGGCCAAGACCCAGCTCGGCAGGCTGTCCCGCATGCACCCGGACGCCGCCGAGGCCTCGGTCGTTCGCACCTACCTGGACTGGCTGATCGACCTGCCCTGGGCGAAACAGACCAAGGACAACCTGAGCATCCAGCAGGCGCAGAAGATTCTGGAGGAGGACCACTACGACCTGGAGAAGGTCAAGGAGCGGATCCTCGAGTACCTGGCAGTCCGCACACTCAAGAAGAAGTTGAAAAAGCAGATGAAGGGACCGATCCTGTGCTTCGTCGGTCCGCCGGGAGTGGGCAAGACATCACTCGGGCGCTCCATCGCGCGCGCGCTGGGACGAAAGTTCGTGCGCATCTCGCTGGGCGGCGTGCGGGATGAGGCCGAAATCCGGGGGCACCGTCGCACCTATATCGGCGCCCTGCCGGGGAAGATCATCCAGGGGATCAAGCAGGCGGGCACCAATAATCCGGTCTTCATGATGGACGAGGTGGACAAGGTGGGGGCCGATTTCCGGGGGGATCCCTCGGCGGCCCTCTTGGAGGTGCTGGACCCGGAGCAAAACGTCTCCTTCGCCGACCATTACCTCGGGGTCCCGTTCGATCTCCGGAACGTGATGTTCATCACCACGGCCAACCTCGCGGACCCGATCCTTCCCGCCCTCAAGGACCGGATGGAGGTCATCGAGATCTCGGGATACACCGAGGAGGAGAAGCTGCACATCGCGCGCCGCTACCTCCTGCCCCGCCAACTGGACGAGAACGGTCTCAGCACGAAGTACCTCGAGATTCCAGACAAGGCGATTCTCAAGATCGTTCAGAATTACACCCGGGAGGCCGGACTCCGGAACTTGGAACGGGAAATCGCCACGGTCTGCCGGAAGGTGGCCCGGGAGGTCGCCGCCGGGAAGAAGGGGCTGACCCGCGTTACCGGGGCCGGTCTGAACCGGTACCTGGGGGCGCCCAAGTACCTCCCGGAGCCGGAGCAGGAGGTGGATGAGATCGGGGTGGCCACCGGACTGGCCTGGACGCCGAGCGGCGGCGACCTGCTCTACATCGAGTGCACCACGATGCGCGGGAAGGGACAGCTCTCGCTCACCGGACATCTGGGGGACGTCATGAAGGAGTCGGCCCAGGCGGCCATGAGCTACGCCCGCTCCCGCGGGGCGAGTCTGGGAATCAAGGAGGAGACCTTCGCCAAGAACGATGTGCACATTCACGTGCCGGCGGGCGCCATTCCCAAGGACGGGCCATCCGCCGGGATCACCATGGCCACGACGCTCATCTCCGCCCTGACCCGGACCCCGGTGCGTCGGGACGTGGCCATGACGGGTGAGATCACCCTGCGCGGGAAGGTGCTCCCCATCGGAGGCCTCAAAGAGAAGGCCCTGGCGGCGCGCCGGATGGGAATCAAGACGGTCATCGTGCCCGCCAAGAACGACAAGGACGTGAAAGAGCTGCCGCCGAACGTGAAGCGCGGCATGCAGTTCGTCTACGTGGACCATATGGATCAGGTCCTGGACGTGGCCCTGGTCGGGCGTCGTGGATCGCACCACGCTGCGGCCGGACCGACGGCCCGGCGCGCGGCGCCCCGGGCCTGAACGACGCGACGCGCGGCAATCGGCCGCCCGCGTGACTTTTCCAAGGAGGATTCCGCACGTCTTGAGCCACCACGAACCGTGGGTCCGCATTGTCCCCCTGGGGGGGTTGGGCGAGATCGGGATGAACATGACCCTCCTCGAAACCGAGGAGGACATTCTGGTCGTTGATGCCGGCCTGATGTTTCCCGAGGAGGAGATGCTGGGGATCGATCTCGTCCTGCCCGAGGTGAGCTATCTCCTCACGCAACGAGACCGGGTCCGCGGCATCGTCCTCACGCACGGTCACGAGGATCACACCGGCGGGCTCCCGTACCTGCTCCCCAACCTTCCGGTTCCCGTCTATGGAACCGCCCTGTCGCTGGGGCTGGTACAGGAGAAGCTGCGCGAGTTCGACCTCGCGCAGAGCGCCGACCTCCGGACGATCTGTGCGCGGGACAGGCTCCGTCTGGGGGGGCTGGAGGTGGAGTTCGTGCGTGTCTGCCACAGCATCCCCGATGGGGTGGCGGTGGCCGTGCGGACGCCTGCGGGCCTCGTCATCCACACGGGAGACTTCAAGTTCGACCACACCCCGGTGGACGGAGAAGTCACCGACGTCCAGAAATTCGCCGAGCTGGGAGCAGAGGGAGTTCTGGCGCTCCTCTCCGATAGCACCAACGCGGGACGCGAGGGGTTCACACCCTCCGAGTCCAGCATCGGACGCACCTTTGAAGACCTCTTCCGCAACGCCCCCCGCCGGCTGATCGTGGCCTGTTTCGCCAGCAACATCCATCGCATCCAGCAGGTCCTGGACGTCGCTCGCCGCCTGGGAAAGAAGGTGGCGGTGAACGGGAAGAGCCTGGCCGCCAATCTCCGTATCGCCGGGGACCTCGGGTACCTCCGGGTCCCGCCGGACACGTTGGTGCGGCTCGACGAGCTCCAGCGCCTGCCGCCGGACCACGGGGTGGTCATCACCACCGGCAGCCAGGGAGAGCCGCTGTCCGCGGTGGCCCGCATGGCGGTGGGGGAGCACAAGCAGCTCGTGATCCAGCCGGGAGACACGGTCATCTTCTCGGCGCGGGTGATCCCGGGAAACGAGCAATCCATCGCTCGCACGGTGAATCAGCTCCTCAAGCGTGGGGCCCAGGTCATCACCGAAGATACCTGCCCGGGCGTTCATGTCTCCGGCCACCCCAGTCAGGAAGAGTTGAAGCTCATGCTCCGCCTCACCCGGCCCCGCTTCTTCGTCCCGGTGCACGGGGAGTACCGCCACCTCTACTGGCACGCGGAGCTGGCCCGCCAGATGGGCACGCCGCCCGACCAGGTCTTCCTCTTGGAGGACGGAGACGTTCTGGAGATCACCCCCAATCGCGGTCAGGTCGTGGGGCGGGTTCCGGCGGGCCGCATCCTGGTGGACGGGAAAGGGGTCGGGGACGTCGGTGATGCGGTATTGCGGGATCGGCAGCATCTGGCCCAGGACGGGATGGTGGTGGTGGTCATCGGATTCGACAAGGCCGGGAC
>Ga0209182_10000371_pt1 | contig 11886 bp, 6 predicted proteins | sample LakBais05cmmetaG_FD_185474 | JGI IMG/M metagenome (GOLD analysis project Ga0209182, IMG submission 185474) | Lake sediment microbial communities from Lake Baikal, Russia to study Microbial Dark Matter (Phase II) - Lake Baikal sediment 0-5 cm... | ecosystem: Environmental > Aquatic > Freshwater >...
ATTGATGGTTTCGATAAGTAATATTATCATAAACAAAAGGAACCCCGCATGGAAAGCCCTACAATCGCCCAAACCATCGCAAAATACCTGGATACCGTCAGAATGGCTCGCAGCGTGAACACAGGCCGCGCCTACGCCAATGGGATGCGCATGTTCACTGCTGTGTTGAAAGAAAACCATCTCGACCCGGAACGCTCCCCCGTATCCGTGCTGACGGAAGATGCCGCCTCTTGGATGGCTGATGCGCTCAAGGATTTCTCACCTGCCACTGAGCAACTTTACCTAGCCGCCACCGTCCGCTTATTCGAATATCTGGCGGCCGAAAGACTCGCCGAGATCAACCTGCCCCGCCTGCGGCTCCTCTTGCGCCAGCGCGCCAGGCGTCCCGGCCAGCGATTACCCCAGTTCCCGCGTGACGATATCGAGCGTTTACTTGAATTTGTGAATAATATCACAATACAGTTGTCTGACAACCCTCAAGAACGCTTACGCGCATTAAGGGACCGCGCCTTCCTGCTAACCCTGGCGGATACGGGATTACGCGTCCACGAGGCCTGCAACCTGCGCCGAGGCGACATTGACTGGAACGAAGGCCGCGCCATCATCATCGGTAAAGGCGACAAGCAAGCCGTCGTGCGTTTCTCGACCCGCAGCCTGGGTGCGCTAAAAGACTATCTCTCCACTCGAGCCGTTCTCGATGGCGGCTCCGGACGCCCCCTCCCCTCCCTGCCCCTCTTCGCACGCCACGACAAGGGAGCCGGGAAGAAGATCAAGCCCATCACGACAACAACGGGACGCAATATTGTCAGTGAACGCGTCCGCCAGGCGCTCGGTGACCAAGCCGAGGGTCGCATAACGCCCCACTCATTCCGTCATTATTTCGTGACCACAGTCCTGCGCGCCTCGGGCAATCTCAAACTGGCTCAGGAACTGGCCCGGCATGTCAGTATCCAGGTCACGCAGCGGTATGCACATCTCTCAGACGATGAACTCGACCGGGGATACCACGAAATATTCGAGAGTTGAGTCATGCCCCAGTGTCCTTCTTGCAAAGCTATTAATCAACAAGTTCGAGCCGGAAAGAATCTTTCCGGCAGCCAGCGCTTCCTTTGCAATGCAAGGCTTGCTGGAAGAAGTACACCCCCTCCCCCACCCTGCTACCCGGAGGAGACAAAAAGGCAAGTTATCCTGATGTGCTTGGAGGGCCAGAGCTTTCGCAGCGTGGCTCGTAAATTGGGCGTGAATCCACAAACGGTTGATAATGAGCTCGCCCACTTCTGCGAGCGGATCATCACAGGTGTGGATTCTAGCGAAGGAAAAGACCTATACCAGGATATCGCCCAGGTTGGGCCGGGAGGAAACTTCCTGAAATCCAAAAACACGCGGCTGGCTGCTCGCAGCGCTGAGTTCTTCTATCCCAGCCTGACCGATCGGCATACCTACGAGACCTGGGTTGGCATCGGCAAACCGACGATCTACACGAAAGCCCGTGAAAAGGTCGAGGAAATCCTATCCGCCCCAATGGTAGATCCCCTGCCCGAGAATGTTTCGAAAGAACTGGATGAAATCCTGCAAGTTGCGGATGAAGAACTTGCGGCCAAAGATTGAATGAGCCTTTGATAGCTCCACCTCCCGTTCATCTGCTTGAGAACGGGAGGTGTTTTATCCATTCATTTTTTGATTTCATCAACCAACCAGCAGGCAATAATATGACCCGGATTGGCATCTTTGAACATCGGCTCTTCGACTGCGCTCCTTTCGAATGCCACCGGACAGCGCGGATGAAATCGGCAGCCCGCGGGTGGATTCATATGTGTCCCAGGAGGACATTGCCCCATCCTCTTTGTTCTTCTGCCCGTCATACTTCCGCACAAGTCAGGATAAATATCACTTGTGTTAGATTGTGCATACCAGCACAATCAAATACAAGTGAGTGTTCCGTAATCGCCGAGGAGGTAGCCGAGGTGCCCGTTTCGTCATTGTCCAAAGGAAAGGAGACGTCCCTATGACGTCCTCCGCGCGCCCGCTGACGCAGGGTCCGCCCCGCGTGGGCGTTTACGTTTGCCACTGCGGGACGAACATCGCCGCCACGGTGGACGTCACCGCGGTGGCCGAGTTCGCCCGTGGCCTGGACGGCGTGGTCATTGCCCGCGACTACACCTACATGTGCTCAGATCCAGGACAGGACCTCATCAAGCAGGATATTGCCGAGCATGGCTTGAACCGGGTGGTGGTGGCCTCCTGCACGCCGCTGATGCACGAACCGACCTTCCGGCGGGCCTGTGCCGAAGGCGGGTTGAACCCGTTCTTCTTCCAGATGGCCAACATCCGCGAGCATTGTTCGTGGGTGGTCAGTGACCGGGCACAGGCCACCGACAAGGCTCGGGCGCTGGTGGCCGCGGCGGTGAAGCGCGTGCGCCTTCACCACTCGCTGGACATGCGCCAGGTCCAGATGACACCCGCCACGCTGGTGGTCGGCGGCGGCATCGCCGGCATCGAAGCGGCTCTCAAACTGGCAAACGCGGACAAGCAAGTCTATCTGGTTGAGCGGGAATCGTCCATCGGCGGGCACATGGCCCAGCTCTACAAGACCTTCCCAACCCTCGACTGTGCAGCCTGAATACTCACACCGAAAATGGTGTCCGTGGGACGCCACCCAAAGATCAGCCTGCTCTCACTCAGCGAGGTCGAAGCCGTCACAGGTTACGTTGGCAATTTCCAGGTGCGGGTACGCCGGAAGGCGCGCTACGTGGACGAGGCGAAGTGCACTGGCTGCGGCAACTGCGCCAGCGTCTGCCCGATTGAGGTCAGCAATCCCTTTGACCGCGGGTTGAGTACTCGCAAGGCAACTTATCGTTTCTCGGCGCAGGCCGTTCCGGGAGCGTATGCCATCGAGAAGCGGGGCATTGCGCCCTGCCGGGACGCCTGTCCCACCGGCCAGCGCGCCCAGGGGTACATTGCCCTCATCCGCCAGAAGCGTTATGCGGATGCGTACTGGGCCATACGGCGCGAGCATCCGTTCCCTTCCGTGTGCGGGCGAGTGTGCAACCACCGCTGCGAGGATGCCTGTTCGCGCGGCAAGTACGATGAGCCAGTCAACATCATGGCCTTGAAGCGTTTTGTGGCCGACTGGGCTTACGAGCACCGGAATGAACTCCCGAACATGCGCGACAAGTCGTTGCTGGGCACTCCCTTCTCCCATCACCCTGAACCGACCGGGAAGAAGGTCGCCATTATCGGGGCCGGCCCGGCCGGTTTGACCGCTGCGCTCGACCTGGTGCGGCTCGGGCACAAAGTTGTCGTCTTCGACGGCCTGCCGGTGTCGGGCGGCATGATGCGGGTTGGCATCCCGCCCCACCGTATGAATTACGAAATGATGGACTGGGAAATCCAGCAGATCCGGGATGAAGGCGTCGAAATCCACCTGAACACCTACGTGCACGACATCCCCGGCCTGCTCAGCAGGAAATCCGATAAATTCGACGGTCCCTATGATGCCGTACTGATTGCCTCCGGCACGCACGCGGCGCGTAAATTGGATATTCCCAACGCCGACCATCCCGACAACATCATGAGCCTCGACCTGCTCCGGCAGGTTTGCCTGGGGATCGGGGCCTCCGGCGGCCTGGATTTGCACGGCAAGAAGGTGACCGTCGTAAGCCTGGAAGCCCTGAATTTGAAAGGCAAGAAAGTTGCCGTTTTGGGCGCCGGGAACGTAGCCCTGGATTGCCTGCGCTCGCTGGTGCGGCTCGGAGCCTCGGAAGTTAAGATGGTCTGCCGCAAGCCGCGCAGCGAGGTGACCGGCTACCAGTGGGAAGTGGACCTGGCCGAGGAAGAGGGCGTCAAGATCTGCGATTCGCAGATGTTCAAGGAAATCATCGTCAAGGATGGCAAGATCAAAGGCGTGAAGACTGTCAAGACGAATTACAAGGGCTACGACGAGAAGGGCCGCATCCTGATTGACGAAGTGCCCGGCACCGAACAAGTCCAGGACACCGATGTCGTGGTCTGGGCAACCGGCCAGGGTGCTGACCTGTCCTTCCTGCCGCAGGATGGCAGCATCGCCACCACCAGGGGCGGCGGAATCGAAACCAACCCTGGTATGATGACCACCCTGCCGGGTGTGTTTGCCGCCGGGGATGGCCGCCTGGGTATGACCACTTACGTGGTGGACGCCATCGGAGAAGGTCACAAATCTGCCTGCTCCATGGACCGTTACCTGCGGGGCGAAAAAGGCCTGAAAGAACGGCGCAAATTCCCGCTCGCCGAACTAACTGCTGAGGAAGTCAAGGAGAAGATCGCAAGCGGCCAATTCTCACCGGACAAGCGCATCTGTCTCAGGAATCTCCCTGTCGAAGAGCGGGTCAGCAATTTCAAAGAAGTCGAACTCAATATGACGGAGGCAGAGGCGCAGATCGAATCCGAGCGTTGCCTACGCTGCGGGGTGTGTTCGGAATGCCTGGAATGCCTGTCAGCCTGTGAACGCGGCGCCATCAACCACGACATGCCCGACGAGCACCTCGACCTGCAAGTGGGCACCATCATCCTGGCGACCGGCTTCAAGGACTTCGACCCGGCGCGCGTGCCCGAGTTGAACTACGGCAAACACCCCAACGTGCTCACCGCGCTCGAATTCGAGCGTCTCATCAATGCCTCCGGACCGACCAACGGCAAGGTGCTGCTGAAGAACGGCAAGCCGCCCAAATCCGTGGCGCTCATCCATTGCGTCGGCAGCCGGGATGCCCGCTACCACGAATACTGCTCACGCGCCTGCTGCATGTACTCGCTCAAGCTGTCGCAGTTGGTGCACGAGTACGTCGGCGCGGAAGTGCACGAGATCTACCGTGACATGCGCTCGTTCGGGAAAGGCTACGAGGAGTTCTACAATCGCACCGAGAAGATGGGCGTGCATTTCTATCACGGCAAGGTCAAGAGCATCAAGAAGAGCGGCGGCAAGCTGCGCGTAAGCTGGGACGAATCCTTCCACGGACAACCCGACCAGGTGGACGTGGAGATGGTGGTGCTGGCGACGGGCTTCGAGCCGCAGGCGGACGCCGGGGCGGTGGCGGCGCAATTCGGTGTCAGCCGCAGCCGGGACGGGTTCTTCCTGGAGCGTCACCCGAAACTGGCGCCGGTGGAGACGACCAGCGAAGGCATCTACCTGGCGGGGGCATGCCAGTCGCCGAAAGACATCCCGGATAGCGTAGCGCAGGCGGGAGCCGCGGCCGCGGCCGCCCTTTCGCTCATGGACCAGGGCACAATTGCACTCGACCCGTCCATTGCGGAAGTCAATCTCCAACTGTGCGCCGGGTGCGGTCAGTGCGTGGCGGCCTGCCCGTACACAGCCATTGAGCTGGAGAAGAACGTTGCCAGGATCAACGGCTATCTGTGCAAGGGCTGTGGCACCTGTGCGGCGACCTGCCCGAACAAGGCCATGTCCCTCATCCACTACGACGATCGCCAGATTGTGGCCGAGATTATTGGAGTTCTGGCAGTCTAATTGTGTATGTTGACCCTTTTTGTCATATCATCTAATTGTGAAATCGGTTACAAAAAACACTTGTTTTAATTGAGAAAAATTGCACAATTAGCATTAATTTTATGAAATTCCGCCAAGGATGAGCATGGTATCTCATTCTCCATTATTCATTGATTCCGCAAAGGAGGATGTCAAATGAAGACACCCGTTGGAGGGCTGACGCAGAGTGACGCGCGCATCGGCGTTTATATTTGTCACTGCGGCACAAACATCGCGGGCGTGGTGGACGTGGAGGCGGTCAGCAATTACGCTTCCACACTCAACAATGTTGTCGTCGCCCGCCACTATGCCTACATGTGCTCGGATCCCGGTCAAGCCCTCATCGCAGAAGACATCCGCAATGAGGGCTTGACGCGTGTTGTAGTGGCTTCGTGTACGCCCAACATGCACGAGGGCACCTTCCGCCGGGCCTGCGCCGAGGCCGGGCTGAACCCCTTCCTGTTCCAGATGACCAACATCCGCGAGCAATGCTCGTGGGTCACCGACGACCCGGCCGCGGCGACCAAAAAGGCCGAGGCGTTGGTGTCGGCTGCCGTGCGCCGCGTCGCCTGGCAAAACCCGCTGGAGATGCGCCAGGTCGCCGTAAAGCAATCGGCACTGGTGGTGGGAGGCGGCATTGCCGGGATCGAGGCAGCCCTGCGCCTGGCAGACTCGGGCAAGCACGTTTATCTCGTCGAGCGCGAGCCGTCCATCGGCGGGCACATGGCCAGGCTGTACAAGACCTTTCCAACGCTCGACTGTGCGGCCTGAATACTTACACCCAAAATGGTGTCCGTGGGACGCCACCCCAACATCACTCTCCTGAGTTACAGCGAGGTCGAGAAGGTCGCCGGATACGTGGGCAATTTTACCGTGACCGTGCGCCGCAAGCCGCGCTACGTGAACGAGCAGTTGTGCACTGGCTGCGGGACCTGCATCGAGAAGTGCCCGTGGAAGAAGATCCCGTCAGAGTTCGATCTCGGACTGGGGACCCGCGCGGCGATCTTTTATCCCTTTCCCCAGGCGGTGCCGCGCATCCCGGTCATTGATACGGTCAACTGTGCCTACTTTAAAAACGGGAAATGCGGAGCCTGCAAAAAATTCTGTCCTCGTGAAGCAATTGATTTCGAGCAGAAGGAATCGCAGCTGGAACTCGAAATTGGGACCATTATCCTGGCCACCGGCTTCCGTGATTTTGATCCGCGCCAATCGCCGCAATACGGCTATGACGTTCTGCCGAACGTCGTGACCGGCATGGAGATGGAACGGCTGATCAACTCCGGCGGGCCGACTTCAGGCAAGGTGCTGCTCAAGAACGGCGAAAGGCCAAAAAAGGTTGCCATCCTGCATTGTGTCGGTTCGCGCGGGAAAGAGCACGAATATTGTTCGCGAGTCTGCTGCATGTACTCGCTTAAGCTGGCGACGCTCGTCCGCGAGTATGTGGAAGCCGAGGTGGTTGAGTTCTACCGCGATATGCGCGCCTTCGGCAAGGGATACGAAGCCTTCTACGAACAAGCACAACGGCATGGCGTGAACTTCACCCGCTTCGACGGCGATATCCGCGTCGAGCCGCGCGACGGAGGCTTGGCCGTCTTAACATCCGACGTGTACACAGGTGAACCGACCGAGACACAGGTTGATCTGGTGGTGCTCGCCACCGGGGCGGAGGCCCAGGCAGACCAGCACGAGGTAGGTGCGCTGTTCGGTGTCAGTTGCGGCGCAGACGGCTTTTTCATCGAACGTCACCCAAAACTTGCCCCGGTGGAGACCACCACCGATGGTGTCTTCCTGGCCGGTACCTGCCAGGGGCCGAAGGATATCCCCGACAGCGTGGCCCAGGGTGGTGCGGCGGCTGCGGCGGCGCTCGACCTGCTCGATCACGGCTCGGTGGAACTGGAGCCGTTCACATCTTACGTTGCCGCCGAGGATTGCTCCGGATGCCGCAGTTGCGAGAGCGCCTGCCCGTACCATGCCATCGAAATGGTGGTACACGAGCAGCGGTTGGTGGCTTTCGTCAACGAAGTCATTTGCAAGGGATGTGGGACTTGTGTCGCGGCCTGTCCGTCTGGTGCGGCCAGACATAACGGCTTTACGGACTCGCAATTGATCGCCGAAATTACAGGTGCAATGGAGGCTTTACGATGAACCTCACCAAGATCAAGACCGGCGTCTACGTCTGCCACTGCGGGACGAACATCGCCGCCACGGTGGACGTCACCGCGGTGGCCGAGTTCGCCCGTGGCCTGGACGGCGTGGTCATTGCCCGCGACTACACCTACATGTGCTCAGATCCAGGACAGGACCTCATCAAGCAGGATATTGCCGAGCATGGCTTGAACCGGGTGGTGGTGGCCTCCTGCACGCCGCTGATGCACGAACCGACCTTCCGGCGGGCCTGTGCCGAAGGCGGGTTGAACCCGTTCTTCTTCCAGATGGCCAACATCCGCGAGCATTGTTCGTGGGTGGTCAGTGACCGGGCACAGGCCACCGACAAGGCTCGGGCGCTGGTGGCCGCGGCGGTGAAGCGCGTGCGCCTTCACCACTCGCTGGACATGCGCCAGGTCCAGATGACACCCGCCACGCTGGTGGTCGGCGGCGGCATCGCCGGCATCGAAGCGGCTCTCAAACTGGCAAACGCGGACAAGCAAGTCTATCTGGTTGAGCGGGAATCGTCCATCGGCGGGCACATGGCCCAGCTCTACAAGACCTTCCCAACCCTCGACTGTGCAGCCTGAATACTCACACCGAAAATGGTGTCCGTGGGACGCCACCCAAAGATCAGCCTGCTCTCACTCAGCGAGGTCGAAGCCGTCACAGGTTACGTTGGCAATTTCCAGGTGCGGGTACGCCGGAAGGCGCGCTACGTGGACGAGGCGAAGTGCACTGGCTGCGGCAACTGCGCCAGCGTCTGCCCGATTGAGGTCAGCAATCCCTTTGACCGCGGGTTGAGTACTCGCAAGGCAACTTATCGTTTCTCGGCGCAGGCCGTTCCGGGAGCGTATGCCATCGAGAAGCGGGGCATTGCGCCCTGCCGGGACGCCTGTCCCACCGGCCAGCGCGCCCAGGGGTACATTGCCCTCATCCGCCAGAAGCGTTATGCGGATGCGTACTGGGCCATACGGCGCGAGCATCCGTTCCCTTCCGTGTGCGGGCGAGTGTGCAACCACCGCTGCGAGGATGCCTGTTCGCGCGGCAAGTACGATGAGCCAGTCAACATCATGGCCTTGAAGCGTTTTGTGGCCGACTGGGCTTACGAGCACCGGAATGAACTCCCGAACATGCGCGACAAGTCGTTGCTGGGCACTCCCTTCTCCCATCACCCTGAACCGACCGGGAAGAAGGTCGCCATTATCGGGGCCGGCCCGGCCGGTTTGACCGCTGCGCTCGACCTGGTGCGGCTCGGGCACAAAGTTGTCGTCTTCGACGGCCTGCCGGTGTCGGGCGGCATGATGCGGGTTGGCATCCCGCCCCACCGTATGAATTACGAAATGATGGACTGGGAAATCCAGCAGATCCGGGATGAAGGCGTCGAAATCCACCTGAACACCTACGTGCACGACATCCCCGGCCTGCTCAGCAGGAAATCCGATAAATTCGACGGTCCCTATGATGCCGTACTGATTGCCTCCGGCACGCACGCGGCGCGTAAATTGGATATTCCCAACGCCGACCATCCCGACAACATCATGAGCCTCGACCTGCTCCGGCAGGTTTGCCTGGGGATCGGGGCCTCCGGCGGCCTGGATTTGCACGGCAAGAAGGTGACCGTCGTAAGCCTGGAAGCCCTGAATTTGAAAGGCAAGAAAGTTGCCGTTTTGGGCGCCGGGAACGTAGCCCTGGATTGCCTGCGCTCGCTGGTGCGGCTCGGAGCCTCGGAAGTTAAGATGGTCTGCCGCAAGCCGCGCAGCGAGGTGACCGGCTACCAGTGGGAAGTGGACCTGGCCGAGGAAGAGGGCGTCAAGATCTGCGATTCGCAGATGTTCAAGGAAATCATCGTCAAGGATGGCAAGATCAAAGGCGTGAAGACTGTCAAGACGAATTACAAGGGCTACGACGAGAAGGGCCGCATCCTGATTGACGAAGTGCCCGGCACCGAACAAGTCCAGGACACCGATGTCGTGGTCTGGGCAACCGGCCAGGGTGCTGACCTGTCCTTCCTGCCGCAGGATGGCAGCATCGCCACCACCAGGGGCGGCGGAATCGAAACCAACCCTGGTATGATGACCACCCTGCCGGGTGTGTTTGCCGCCGGGGATGGCCGCCTGGGTATGACCACTTACGTGGTGGACGCCATCGGAGAAGGTCACAAATCTGCCTGCTCCATGGACCGTTACCTGCGGGGCGAAAAAGGCCTGAAAGAACGGCGCAAATTCCCGCTCGCCGAACTAACTGCTGAGGAAGTCAAGGAGAAGATCGCAAGCGGCCAATTCTCACCGGACAAGCGCATCTGTCTCAGGAATCTCCCTGTCGAAGAGCGGGTCAGCAATTTCAAAGAAGTCGAACTCAATATGACGGAGGCAGAGGCGCAGATCGAATCCGAGCGTTGCCTACGCTGCGGGGTGTGTTCGGAATGCCTGGAATGCCTGTCAGCCTGTGAACGCGGCGCCATCAACCACGACATGCCCGACGAGCACCTCGACCTGCAAGTGGGCACCATCATCCTGGCGACCGGCTTCAAGGACTTCGACCCGGCGCGCGTGCCCGAGTTGAACTACGGCAAACACCCCAACGTGCTCACCGCGCTCGAATTCGAGCGTCTCATCAATGCCTCCGGACCGACCAACGGCAAGGTGCTGCTGAAGAACGGCAAGCCGCCCAAATCCGTGGCGCTCATCCATTGCGTCGGCAGCCGGGATGCCCGCTACCACGAATACTGCTCACGCGCCTGCTGCATGTACTCGCTCAAGCTGTCGCAGTTGGTGCACGAGTACGTCGGCGCGGAAGTGCACGAGATCTACCGTGACATGCGCTCGTTCGGGAAAGGCTACGAGGAGTTCTACAATCGCACCGAGAAGATGGGCGTGCATTTCTATCACGGCAAGGTCAAGAGCATCAAGAAGAGCGGCGGCAAGCTGCGCGTAAGCTGGGACGAATCCTTCCACGGACAACCCGACCAGGTGGACGTGGAGATGGTGGTGCTGGCGACGGGCTTCGAGCCGCAGGCGGACGCCGGGGCGGTGGCGGCGCAATTCGGTGTCAGCCGCAGCCGGGACGGGTTCTTCCTGGAGCGTCACCCGAAACTGGCGCCGGTGGAGACGACCAGCGAAGGCATCTACCTGGCGGGGGCATGCCAGTCGCCGAAAGACATCCCGGATAGCGTAGCGCAGGCGGGAGCCGCGGCCGCGGCCGCCCTTTCGCTCATGGACCAGGGCACAATTGCACTCGACCCGTCCATTGCGGAAGTCAATCTCCAACTGTGCGCCGGGTGCGGTCAGTGCGTGGCGGCCTGCCCGTACACAGCCATTGAGCTGGAGAAGAACGTTGCCAGGATCAACGGCTATCTGTGCAAGGGCTGTGGCACCTGTGCGGCGACCTGCCCGAACAAGGCCATGTCCCTCATCCACTACGACGATCGCCAGATTGTGGCCGAGATTATTGGAGTTCTGGCAGTCTAATTGTGTATGTTGACCCTTTTTGTCATATCATCTAATTGTGAAATCGGTTACAAAAAACACTTGTTTTAATTGAGAAAAATTGCACAATTAGCATTAATTTTATGAAATTCCGCCAAGGATGAGCATGGTATCTCATTCTCCATTATTCATTGATTCCGCAAAGGAGGATGTCAAATGAAGACACCCGTTGGAGGGCTGACGCAGAGTGACGCGCGCATCGGCGTTTATATTTGTCACTGCGGCACAAACATCGCGGGCGTGGTGGACGTGGAGGCGGTCAGCAATTACGCTTCCACACTCAACAATGTTGTCGTCGCCCGCCACTATGCCTACATGTGCTCGGATCCCGGTCAAGCCCTCATCGCAGAAGACATCCGCAATGAGGGCTTGACGCGTGTTGTAGTGGCTTCGTGTACGCCCAACATGCACGAGGGCACCTTCCGCCGGGCCTGCGCCGAGGCCGGGCTGAACCCCTTCCTGTTCCAGATGACCAACATCCGCGAGCAATGCTCGTGGGTCACCGACGACCCGGCCGCGGCGACCAAAAAGGCCGAGGCGTTGGTGTCGGCTGCCGTGCGCCGCGTCGCCTGGCAAAACCCGCTGGAGATGCGCCAGGTCGCCGTAAAGCAATCGGCACTGGTGGTGGGAGGCGGCATTGCCGGGATCGAGGCAGCCCTGCGCCTGGCAGACTCGGGCAAGCACGTTTATCTCGTCGAGCGCGAGCCGTCCATCGGCGGGCACATGGCCAGGCTG
>Ga0209182_10000372_pt1 | contig 11881 bp, 14 predicted proteins | sample LakBais05cmmetaG_FD_185474 | JGI IMG/M metagenome (GOLD analysis project Ga0209182, IMG submission 185474) | Lake sediment microbial communities from Lake Baikal, Russia to study Microbial Dark Matter (Phase II) - Lake Baikal sediment 0-5 cm... | ecosystem: Environmental > Aquatic > Freshwater...
AACTGATTAACCAATTCTTACAAATTATTACTCATATATGAAGATTACTACCCACTCTTAATTCGGATGGGTGCATAAGAACATATGGCAACGATATCAATCTCTTACAAAAATAAATTATAATAAATTATTGCTTGACAAAGAAATAAATGTAGTTTATTAACTTAACACTGGCTCCTTTGGTATGGATCGTAAGTTCACTATGGTGAACGTACTTCGCAAGAGTCAAAGTTCGCAAAGCATTTAACATTATTCTTTCATCATCTTAATCTTAAGAAAGGAGGTTGTTATGGGAGATGGAAAAGAAGGACTTTCAACAGCTGAGAGTCTGCGGCAAACTCGTACCTATGGTCAGGTGAGGTGCCATAATCCCAGTTGCATGGGAAGACTTGAACCGAAAGCTGGGGAGCCCACAGTGAAATGCCCTAAATGTGGCATGGAATATCGCGTAGCTTGGGTCAAGAGCGGTTTTCCCCGCATTCGAGGTCCGGTATGGGATGTAAACAAAAGATTAGCGGATGAGGCATTTGAAAGAAAAATGAAGGAGAAGGAGGAAAAGAAAGATGGCCCTAAATAGAAAGATAGCGTATATTGATCTATCCACAGGCAAAATAGAAGTTAGGCCTATTCCGCTCGAAGTGCGGAAAAAATTCTTGGGAGGCCGAGGGCTGGATGCCTATTTGCTATATAATCACACGAAGAAAGGATGTGACCCCCTTGGTCCTGACAATACGCTTATGGTAAGCGGCGGAATTTTGACTGCCACCCTGGCTTCAGCAACCTCCAGATGCCATGTGATGGCTAAATCCCCGCTGGGAGGTATGCTGGGAAGCTGTAACATGGGAGGTTTCTTTACTCCTGAATTAGCTTGGGCAGGCTTTCATCATCTCGTCATCAAAGGTAAGGCGGCAAAACCAGTCTACCTGTGGATTCACAATGGCCAAATCGAGATCCGTGATGCGAGTCACCTTTGGGGAAAACCGGTTCCAGACACACAATGGGCGATCCGGGAAGAGCTGGGGGATGAGGATATCAAGAGTCTCGTCATCGGTCAGGCAGGTGAAAATCTTGTAAGGTATGCCAATGTCATGACTGGGATCAAAAATTCCGGCGGAAGAACCGGAATGGGAGCGGTTATGGGCTCAAAAAATTTGAAGGCCATTGCCGCCCGAGGCACCATGGATATAAAAATTGCCCATCCAAGGGAAGCGCTCGATTATAACAAACGCTTCATTGATCAAATCACGAGCGCCAAGGTTAACCAAACCCAGGGAACCCTCGGTACCCCCTTTATTTGGGGAGCCACCAACTCCTGGGGTGGTGTCCGAACCAGAAACTTTCAGTATAACCAAATGCTCTACTGTGATGAAGTTGAGCCGGAGTCCATTGATGAGAACTGCACCAAAACCATAGGCCCCTACCACATGGCGGGGTGCTTTGGCTGCCAGGTTCACTGCCGGGCCAAGTATAAAATTCCTACCGGACCTTACGCGGGAAAATATGACGAGGGTCCGGAGTATACGTCCCAGGGCGCTTTTTCCTCAGAGCCGGATATCCCAAGCCTGGAGAACCTGTTGGTGGCGAATCACCTGGTCGATCAGTGGGGTGTGGATAATCTGGAAATCGGAAGTCTTATCTCCTGGGCGATGGAGCTCTATGAACTGGGAATTCTCACCAACAAAGAGACCGATGGCTTGGATTTGCGGTTTGGCAGCAGTGAGGCGCTCCTTGAGATGATCAGACGTATTTGTTTCAGGGAAGGCTGGTTGGGTAATGTCTTGGCCGAGGGAGGAATCATTGCCTCCGAGAAGATCGGAAAGAATTCTTTTGACTATCTGATTCAGGTCAAAGGGGTGAGCAATCTTCACTCAGATGAGCGAGCAACACCCGCCCTTGCGCTCAATATTGCTACTGCTTCCCGCGGCTCAGACCATTTGAGAAGCCGACCGGCTATTGACCTGTACCATTTACCGCAAGAGGTGATGAGAAAAATCTACAGTAGCCCGGTACCCTTCGATGGACCATTGAGTTCAGAGCATACGGAATACATCGGCAAGCCGTGGCAGGTCTTCTGGCACGAGAACTGTTACATGGGAGTGGATTGCCTCGGCATCTGTAAGTATCATACCACCTTCTTGGGTGCTACGCTTCCCAACTTTGAAGATTGGTCCAGAGTGCTTTACTATAATACCGGACTGGAGCTTACCCCTAAGGATATTTGGGACGTTGCTGTGCGAACTAACATGATGGAGCGGCTGTTTAACCTTCGCGAGGGTTTGCAGAGAGAGGACCTCAAAAAGGGCGATATGCTCAATCACCGTTACTTTGATGAGCCCGCTCGAAGGGGTGCAATCGATGTTGTCGGCAGGGTCATCGATCGGGAAAAATTCAAGAAGATGGTTGATGAATTCTACGAATACAAGGGCTTGGATCAAAATGGCGTTCCGAAACCGGAAACCCTCAAGAGGCTTGGCCTGGAAAATGAACCATCCCACCTATTGTAAGACAAAACGAATTTAACGAATGATAGCGAATGGATCGAATTCAATAGTTATTCGCCTAATTCGTCTCCATTCGAACCATTCGTTAGAGTGAAAGGAGAGAATGAATGGAACCCATGGGTAAAGTTCTTCAAGTAAATTTCGAAAGGTGCACCGGCTGCAGGCTTTGTGAGCTTGTCTGCTCTGTTTTTCATGATGGCGTATCAAATCCTGCCCGAAGCCGGATTAAGGTGATAAAATGGGAGTCAGAAGGGGTTTATATACCCATGTCCTGCCAGCAGTGTCAGGATGCTCCCTGCATGATCATCTGCCCTGTGAAGGCCATTTCCAGGGATGAAAAACTCAGCCGGGTCATGATAAATCAAGATAAATGCATTGGCTGCCGCTCCTGCGTAACGGTCTGTCCTTTTGGCGCAATGAATTTCAATGTTATTGATCGGAAGGTCTTTAAGTGCGATTTCTGTGACGGAGATCCGCAGTGCGTTCGTTTCTGTGATATCAAGGCCGTGGATTATTTGGAGCCTGACCGGGTGAGTATCTCCAAGAAGAGAACTGCCGCGGAGAAAATCACTGCTGCTCAAAAACAGGCTTTAGCCTTAGAATCAGAATTACGCTAAGACGAATCGATCTAGTCTGTAAATCTATAAAAGAGTAGAACGAGATAGAGAGGGCATTATTTGAGCAAGAAAACTGAGCAATCAATAGAACTTTGATGGTATGCCCTCTTAGTTTTGAACTAACTTGATAGGAAGTTGCTATACGAGTGACTTCCTATCAATAGTTTATATCAGTCCGGCAGGTTCTGGGGAAGACTCCTTCGATCTCTACCAGCCAAGAGCGAACCATGCGGTACATCATCAGCATTGATGCCACAAGATGCACAGGTTGTCGAATTTGCGAGATGGTCTGCAGTCTTAGCCACACCGGTGCCTGCTGGCCCGAACGGTCGAGACTCCGGGTGGTATCTGAGGAGACGGACGGGCGGATTGAGAGTGTCCCGGTTCTTTGCATGCAGTGTGAGGTTCCGGCCTGCCGGCTGGCCTGCCCAACGGGTGCAACCTTTGAAGGAGGACCGGTTGGGGCGATCCTGGTGGCGGCGGAGAAATGCATCGGCTGCTCTGCGTGCGTGTGGGCATGCCCGTTCGGAGCGTCCGAGCTGGATCTGGCGACACGGGTGGCGCACCGGTGTGACCTTTGCGAGGGGGACCCACGTTGCGTGAAGTACTGTCCCACGGGTTCGCTGAGGTATTTGCCGGAAGACAAGTTAGCGATCGCCGAGCAGCGGCGAAAGTTGGGGGTGCTCATCGATCTCCAGCGGCTGATTCGGGGCTGAAGAGGCAGGAGCATGAAGAGCGTCTACCTCTACGCAGGCAAGATCCTGTGGGTGGACCTGACCAGCGGGAAGGTGTGGACCACGCCGACGGCCGCATACGCAAAGAGGTTCCTGGGCGGCAAGGGGATCGGCGTCCGGATCGTATGGGAGAAGTCGGGCCTCCCCTCCGCCGATCCGCTGGGACCGGATAACGCGCTCAGCTTCGATAGCGGCCCGCTTACCGGCACCATGATGCCGGGCTCGGGGCGCTGCCATATCTCCAGCAAATCACCACTTACCGGTCTGCTCGGCGTGACCAGCTTCGGTGGCTCGTTTGCGCCAGAGCTGAAGTATGCGGGGTACGACCACTTGGTGATCACCGGACAGGCGGCAGAACCGGCCTACCTGGCAATCGACAACGAGGAGGTAACAATCCGGCCGGCAGCCAACATCTGGGGGCTGGACACATATGAGACGCCGAAGGCCCTTCGCAAGGAACTGAAAGACGAGGAGATCCAGTGGGCCTGCATCGGGCCAGCAGGGGAGAAGCTGATCCGCTTCGCCACGATCATCGGCAACATGAGGGATTCAGCAGGACGGACCGGTCTTGGCGCAGTCATGGGCTCAAAAAAACTCAAGGCGGTTACCGTGCATGGGACAGGGGGACTTCGTGTTGCCAGGCCGGAGCGTTTTTACGAAGTGTGCGCGCACACCCTCGATGCGCTGAAGGTGAGCGACCCCGATAAAACTATCTCTATCCAAAGGTATCGGCGAGACGAGGGGCGCCAGAAGACGAGCTGCTTCAGCTGCCCGACGCGCTGCGAAGAGGAATACGACCCCTCGGGCATCCGGGATGGCGTCGTCTACTATAAGTGGTATGCCGAGATGGCCAACAAGATCGGCGTCCGTGACATGACGATGTGGCGGGAGTTGGCGCTGTGCATCAACAAGTACGGGTACGATGCTGGCTCCCTGGGCGACATAACGGCCTGGGCGACTGATTTGTTCGAACGGGGCATCATTGACGAAAAGGATGTCGGCTTCCCGCTTGCATGGGGAAACAGCGAGGCATACCTTAGACTGGCGGAAATAATTGCCAGACGCGAGGGGTTCGGAGACGTCCTTGCAGAGGGTCTGACGCGCGCTGCTCGGTCGATCGGCCCCGGGTCCGAGCGCTACGCCGTCCGCACATACGCGGGCAACAGTGAGGAGGTCACACATGGATCGGCGCAGTTCTACGGACACTTCGCGGAGGGAATTGCCGGTACCCGGTTGGCCTTCCCTATGGAGGACACGAGCAAGGCAAAGACGATCGTCTACACCGAGGATGCGATCGGGAGGGCCGAAATAGTTGGGAGCTGCAAGTGGCACACGGAGTTCAATGGACTACCGTTAACATCGGACGTGCACGCTGAGGTGCTCTCGATCGGCCTTGGCAAAGAGATAACCGCCAACGAGCTGTCCGTTTACCAGCAGCGGGTGCATCAACTCGAGCGCGCTTTCAACTGCCGGGAGGGGCTGCGGCGAGAGCACGACATCCTCCCCGACCAGTACTTCACCGATTCGGGGTCCGACGGTCGTATCAAGGGCATTGCAATGGATCGAAGCAACTTCGAGGTGATGAAGGACCGTTACTACCAACTCCGCGGCTGGGATCTGACCACAGGGGTGCCTACTCGCGCCACCCTGGAGTCTTTCGATCTGAAGGATGTGGCAGACATACTTGAGAAAGGGTAGACAATGGTTCTGAAGGTTGGGTTTTTATACATTGATCTGGCGGTGCTCGGGTATCAGGTAGCTAGCGTGTTGTTCTTGGCTGGCTGTCTGTACCGCTTTCTCGCCTGGCTTCGCTACCCGCCGAACCGTACTCTGTGGGCGAGGTCAGCGCGGGCCTTCCAACAGCGTCGCTGGTGGGCGAACCTCGCTACCCTGATCAGCTCCGTGGTCACCCGTTTGCTGTTGCAAACCTTCATTGTCCGCCGCAGCTGGCTGCGCTGGTTTACCCATTTCGCCATCTTTTGGGGCGTAGTCATAGTCAGTGCTGTCTGCTTTGCCCTCGCCTGGGGTTGGATGAGCTTCTCTCTGGTGGATCAGCAGACCTACTGTGCCCGTATGTTCAACATACCATTGATCACGTTCCGAGTTGGCAGTCCTATCGCCTTCCTCGCCTTCAATGCGATCAACTTAGGGTCGCTGCTGTTGCTCCTCGGGCTCGTCCTCGCCTTCTGGCAGCGCTTCAAGATGGGACCATTGGAAAAGGCAGAACGATTAGGGGAGCACCTCAGCTCGTTATACCTCCTGCTGGCGGTAACGGTGAGTGGCTTGTTACTCACTGTAAGCTATAAATTCCTCAATGGCATTGGCCATCGTCAACTGGTGGTGCTGCATGAAGTGATCGTTGTTCTGGGGCTGCTCTGGGTGCCGTTCAGTAAGCTCTTCCACATTGAGGTGAGCCCGGCTACTGTTGCTTTGGACGTGGCGGAAGGAGCTGGGTTCGTTGAGCCGAGCCGCTGTAGCCGGTGTGGCGAAACCCTCTCGGCAGTATGGACCCCGAGAGATTTGCAAGGGGCGCTGGCTTCTGCTGGCGTCCAAATGTCTGGGGATTCGGCGAATGCTGAAGTGCTGGCGCTGTGCCCGTCTTGCAGGCGTCACCGCCAGGCGGCAGGATTCTTATCGAAACAGGTAGCAATAGACGCAGATGACCGCCAGATGTTGGGTGAGGAGGTGTAGAGTCGCGTTGGAGGCGCAAAGGGAAAAGGACAAACCGTCCCGGTCAGATGAGCCCATGTTACCGGGGCTCTCCCTTGATAGTCTGGACGACGTGGTGGCGAGCCGTCGTGGCTTTCTCACGTTCCTGCTGGCCGGCTCGGTAGCACTCTTTCTGGCAACCATCCCCTTTGCACGGCGCTTCGTGGGACGTAGGGAAGAGCGTTTCCCGAAGGTGGCGCTGGGACGAGTGACAGACATGCCGCCTGGGGAAGCTCGACTCTTCGTCTATCCGGGGAATAACAACCCTGCTCTGCTCGTGCATCTCCCAAACGGGGAGTGGCGAGCTTACGAAGGAACATGCACGCATCTCTCGTGCGTCGTTTATTGGGATGCGGCATCGGAGAGACTGATCTGCCCTTGCCACAATGCTGCATTTGCGGGTGAGACGGGTGCGGTGTTGATGGGGCCGCCGCGCCGCCCGCTGCCCCGTATTGAGTTGAGTGTGGAGGGCGACACTATCTACGCAGTGGGGATTAAATCATAATGGAACAGACGTTTATACAGACGCTCCAACAGAGAGCGCGGCAACTAAGGAAGATAGTGATCGCGTTGGTGGTGATCGTCGCAGCTCAGGTCGTGGCGCTGGAAGTGGTGCTGCGGGGCTGGCAGGGCGGGGACGCTGTGGCGGTCTTCGCTGGCATCGGCGCATCCGCTCTTCTCTGCGCTCTATCAGTGATAATCTTCCTGTGCACACATGCCCGAAGAGAGGCTGCAGCATTAGAATCAGAATTACACTAAGACGAATCGATGCCTTCCGTTATTTAATTTCAAAATATGTCGGACCACCGTCGCCCATAAAATCGCACCCTGCCTGCGGCAGGCAAGCAAACCTGCCTCCTACCCCGCAAACCAAAGACAATTTTAGAGCTCTTTAAAATCTGCTTCCTCCATGGGGATCACCTGATCCGGTCTGACTGCCTTGGCTTTAGAAAGGATCTTTCGGACTCCAGCCTTAGGCTGATGGCTGGCACCCGATACCTGAGCCACATCCCCCCCATTGTACCCTCTAATCCTTTGAGAAAGCATTCCATTTCCGTTGCTCCTTCCACTGACTAACACCACCAATTCTCCAACAAAATCTTTCATCTGCTCGGCCTGGGTATTCATTTCTTCAGAGGCAGAAGCCGACTCCTCAGCACTGGCCGCATTCTTCTGAACCACCTTATCCATCTCCGCAACCGCCTTGTTGACCTGTTCTATACCCTGAGCCTGCTCCTGAGAAGCCGCAGAAATCTCACCCACCAGTTGCCCTACCTTCTTAGCCCCTGTGGCTACCTTTCCAAAGGCCTCGTTGGTCTTCGACACAATCTCCGAACCACTCTGGATCCTCTTGACCGTCCCCTCGATCAGGTTCGCCGTATTCTTGGCCGCCTCAGCCGCACGCATTGCGAGGCTCTTCACCTCATTCGCTACCACAGCAAAGCCAGCCCCTGCTTCCCCAGCTCGAGCCGCCTCCACCGCCGCATTCAAAGCCAATAAATTGGTCTGGAAGGCAATCTCATCAATCGTCTTGATGATCTTGCCTGTCTCCTCGCTAGCAGTCGATATATCTTTCATCGAGTCAGTCAACTCAGCCATCGAACGATTGGCTTCATCCACGACCCTGCCCGTATCCGCCATTAAGGTATTGGCCTGATTGGAATTGTTGGCATTCTGGCGGGTCATAGACGCCATCTCCTCAATCGAAGAGGAGGTCTCCTCCAGCCCAGCGGCCTGCTTAGAGGCACCTTCGGCTAAGGATTGGCTGGCCGATGAGACCTGTGAAGAAGCCGAAGCCACTTGCTCAGCACCCTCGGTAAGGCCCGCTGCAATGTGGGTGAGCCCGACGGTGATATTGCGGCTTATGAAGATACTCAGGGTCGCACCGAATGCCAAAGTAATCCCTATGAACCCAATCACTATCCCCCGTGCTTTTTTGCTTTCCGCCAAGGCTTTACGCTCCATCTCTTCACCGATTTTATTCTGAAGCTCGATCATCCGCTGGAGTGCTTTGACTGACTCAGCGCCGTAGGGGGCTGTGGTTTGAGCACGCCATTCTGCCGCTTCTTTTATCTTGCCAGCTCGATACAGCTCCAACCAGTGCGGCCGTGCCTGAACGTATTTGGTGAACACATCCTTCCACTCTTTAAGCGCCTCTTTCTCTTCAGGTGAGCGATTGCCAGCTTCAAAGGCTTTAATGTTTTCATCAACCTCCCTATACCATTTTGGTTCTTCTTCAATGATTTTCTTCTTACCCTCATCATCCATTACCATGAACTGGGGGAATCCGTAACGAAGCTGCCACAGCGCCCGTTTCTGCGTTGGCGAGATAGACGGTAGCACGCACTTTGTCAGCATAGATGTCTTGCGCGAGAGTTGCATTTCTCCATACGACAGCACTGATCAGAACCAAGAGCAACATAAGCGATCCAAAACTTAGATAAAATTTGAACGAAATCCCTCGTTTTCTTATTTCTCTCTCCCTTCTCTCCCCCTTTTTAGATTGAATTAATACCCTGTTTCATAAATAGTTTAATGCCCAATCACCTGGGGTCTATGCCTTGATGAGTGTCGGAACAAAACATTGACCCCATAGCCCTGCTTTATGCCGCCTTGTCTAAAATGGTAATTTCTTCAGCACTGAGCACCTTGTCGATGTCGAGCAGGATCTTAACCCCACCGGTTATCTTGGCCATCCCGAGAATGTAGTCTGTATCAAACTTGGCTCCAAAGTTCGGTGTCTCCTCAATGTCGGCACCCTTAATGTTCAAAACCTCTGAAACCGAATCGACGACGATGCCAGTCAGAACTGAACCCGCTTGGCTTGCAATCTCCACCACAATAATGCAGGTGCGCTCGGTATACCCCATCTCCTCGATCCCAAACTTCAACCTCAAATCCACTACCGGAATCACCTTCCCCCGAAGATTAATCACCCCTTTAACAAATGGAGGTGTCCGAGGAACTGTGGTAATCGGCATCATTCCGATGATTTCCTTCACTTTCAAAATACCAATGCCATACTCTTCTTTAGCCAACGAAAAGGTCAGATATTTACCCTCTCTGTTGACCATCGCCTTGATCGCCTGATCCATGGTTTTCGTAAGCTCTGCCATTCTCCTTTCACCTCCTCTCTCTGTTTTTCTTATTCTTCTTTATAAGAGCTGATTCCACTCCGACACATCCCTTCTTTCTCCTGATATGCTCAATGACCTCCTCCATATCGAATCTCCATGAATCTCCAATTTTGAACCCTGGAAGTTCACCATTCAAGGCAAGCTTGTAGATGGTTGAATCGCTCAATTTCAAATAATCACATAATTCTTTTGCAGTAACGATATTCGCCATAATGAAACTTCCTCCCATCAATTGAGTTTATGGAATAGAAAAATTCCCCAATAATCGATATATCCGTTCTCACCGTCGAAATCTTCATCTGCCTTTTAAGCAAGTAAACCCTGTTAGAAAGGACGGGGCTTTAATTCCGCCCTCAATAAGGAATGAACATTAAGGAATGAACATTTTTTTCTACACCCCCACCATATACTAAAAATTCTCCTAACTCCGTATTAATGCAAAGAATTTTAGAACCACAAAAAAAGCATATTCCGTGCCAAAAGTACAATATTATGGTAATAGGGCGAATTAATTACAGAAGTCAAGGACTTTTGAAAAAGGTTAAAAGGGCAGAATGACCAATTTTGTCAATAACGTGTGAATTTTGTTTATTTGCGGTATTAGCGGTATTATAGATCCTCTACTATTCTTCAGGATCAGGAATTTCATTATTTTCTCTTAACAGGTGCCCTTGGTGACCCCATCATTAAATAATTATTTGGAGGCACAGTCGATGTATTCCCGTCCCTGGTCGTCATAGAGTCTCGCACCTTCTACTGGCACACATGGCCTTCTGAAGGACCCTCACCACGTCGTCGTTTTCCGTGTGGATGGTGTTATCCTGCTCGTCGATAATGGGAACCGTGAGTACGGGAACATAGCCATGATCCAGCAGGAGGTCGAGGAGGGCCTTGTTGATCGCCTCAGGTTTGCCTAAATAATCTCGAAGGATTCCCAGTTTACCGTCCTGGTACACGCGGATTCCCCTGTTTCGCCCACCCTGGACCACCTTTCCGTCCAGACGTTCGATTGCATCGAGAACTTCGGCCTCCAGTTTGGATGGAGACCCTTGGTCGCCGAAGTAGTTCCGAATCAAGCGTTCAAAAACGGCCATGAGAAGCCTCACAAGTGAACAGAAACTTACCGGTCAAGCGCATAAAATGGTTAGGAGAAGGATGTTTTTTGCAGACTACCTGGAAAGTAATCCTTGGTCAAATCGGAATTCTTTCTCTGTCAGGACTGAGGGTTACGCCATTTCACCAGGAGATCGTCCGGCACTATTTGGATCGGATAGCTACCCATGAAGAAGATATGCAAAAAATCGTAACTGATCGATCCTTCATTGACATTTTTTGCCCCTTTTAGGCCTCTCCGTCCTCTTCCAATTTCCCTCGTCTCCGGATTTGATTATGAGGCGAAAGGAACTCCCTACTTAAAGGAAGGATAGATTAATCGGGGGTTTTAATTGAAGAATTTGTGGATAAGTGCTTGGTTGATGGGGACATATGGAGTAAACAGCGATTAAGGAATAGAGGCATGGAATGAAAATTGCATTTAGTTTTCATTGCTTGTATCCAATTACGGGGAAACGAGACAATCTATATAGACGAATGGAGGGTTTAACGGGTGGATAGGATACTGATTATTCATGATAGTCCTTCAGTAAAAGCAATGCTGAAGTTTAGACTTGAGTCAGGGGGATTTTCTGTGGAGACAGTTGAAACGGGCGAAGAAGGCATTGAGAAAACCAAAAACCGCCAATACCAGCTTATTTTATTGGATTACAACCTCCCGGGGATTAATGGAAGCCAGGTATGTCGGATACTGAAGGAAGAAGATAACACCAGAAATACCCCAATAGTGCTCATATCTGCCAAAAACGAGGACGAACTATGTCGAATCACAAAGGAAGCAGGTGCCGATGGTTATATTGGTTTACCCTTTGAGGGAAAAAAGTTCATTGAGAAGATAACGGGGTTCTTGAAAACACGTAAGTCGTAAGCGATAGGTCTTATCAAACGGGTTTAGGGAATGCCTAAGAAAACGAAAAAAGAATTGCCATCGCAGAGAATGGAGGAAATAGCAGAGGCCGTAGAAGATATGGCCCATTATAAAGAAGATCTCTATGAGAGAGAAGAGCTGAAGGAGGAAACCCTGCAGCTCGTAGTTTTTCGGCTAGCTCGAGAATGGTACGGAGTAGAGA
>Ga0209182_10000373_pt1 | contig 11873 bp, 10 predicted proteins | sample LakBais05cmmetaG_FD_185474 | JGI IMG/M metagenome (GOLD analysis project Ga0209182, IMG submission 185474) | Lake sediment microbial communities from Lake Baikal, Russia to study Microbial Dark Matter (Phase II) - Lake Baikal sediment 0-5 cm... | ecosystem: Environmental > Aquatic > Freshwater...
AATAATATGGGGGTTGATCAGTATCTAAGCCAGAGTTGCTTGCATGGACCATGGGCCCGTCCAGGTGAGCGTCACCTGACGTAGAGCTCCGGTAAGATTCTCTTCACTTTCAACGAATACCAATTTATTGGTACGGGTACGACCCCGCCATCTGCCCCTGACCTTGGATTCAAAAAGCACTTCCTGCTGCGTTCCTAACAGGCGGGAGTTAATTTCTCCAACGATTCGTTCTTGAAGTTCTTCCAGAACCCGGAAGCGGTGTAGCTTTTCATTTGCGGTGACATCATCGCTTAGATTTCGATAAGCAGGTGTCCCAGGCCGTGGCGAGTAGCGTGCAAGATGCGCTACATCCAATTTCAAGTCTTCCAGCAAATCAACGGTATTCTGGAACTGGCTTTCCGTTTCACCCGGGAAACCCACAATGATATCGGTACCAATCGAGCCCTCCGGCAAATATGTACGTACCCTGGAGACCAGGGTACGGTAATCGTTCACAGAATATCCACGCCGCATGGCTGCCAATACCTTGTCATCGCCTGCCTGGACAGGCACTTCGATATGCGGGCACGCCTTTGATATTCTGGCGGTGGTTTCAAGTATTCTGTCAGTCAAAAAATTGGGGTGCGAAGTCAGATAACGGATGCGCTGGATGCCTTCGATCTCACTCAACCGGCAAAGCAAATCAGATAAATCCTGCCCTGCATCCAGATCGCAACCGTAACGGTCGACGATCTGACCCAGCAGGGTGATCTCCTTCACTCCCTGATGCGCCAAACTGCGTGCTTCCGACAGAATGTCAGCTGGCGGACGGCTGTGTTCTTTTCCCCGCCGGGAAGGGATCACACAATACGTACAACCGTGAGAACAACCCAGCACGACCGGCAGGAACACACTCACCTGCCCTGTGTCCGGCTTCGGGAGGGGTAGCTCCTCATCCAACAGGGCATTCCGTGTAACAAGTTCGATGTCATGCTGGCGACGGGTTTCACCCTGGGTCAGATGGGCGATCAACGGTCCGGGATCTGACGGCGGAGAAAACACATCCACATAGGGGAACCGTTCTTTCAGTTGAGCCTGGTTACGCGAACCCACCAGGCAACCCATCAAATTAATAATAAGATCCGGGTTTATCGTTTTCAGGGGTCGTAATGAGCTCAATCGCCCATATGCCTTATCCTCGGCACTTTGTCGGACGACGCAGGTATTCAGCACGATCACATCAGCTTCGTCGGGCAGATGGCTGTTTTCCAATCCCAATCGTTCCAAGGCAGCCGCAACCCTTTGCGAATCTGCCACATTCATCTGGCAGCCTTCGGTCCAAATATGATATTTCATGTCCGATATTATATCAGGTCAGATTCTATCTGTTGTTTTGGTGTAAATTTTCATGAAGACCTGCGGGATGCTTGAATCGGCCAGTACTACCCCACGGCGATTCCCCCACGCCCTTCAGTTTTTGCCTGATATAACGCCCGATCAGCCCGACCGATTATCGTTTCACCAGTCTCACTATCCTGTTTTGTTAAACAGGTCAATCCGATGCTTACCCCCATCTGAAAATCCTTCTGGATGACTATTTCAGCTACAGCCTTATTGATGCGCTGGCAGAGAGCCATAGCCCCTCGTTCACCGGTATGGACGAGCAGGAGAGCAAGTTCGTCCCCGCCGTATCTGGCAACAAAATCGGTCTTTCTCACTGTCTTTTGAATTGTCTCTGAAGCCAGCGTCAGGGCTTCATCACCAATCTGATGTCCATAACGATCATTCAACTCTTTAAATCGATCCAGATCCAGCATGCAAACGGAGAGCATGAAATGGTAACGGTGTGCAAGCCTGATCTGTTTTTCCAATTCAATAAAAAAAGTTCGCCGGTTCAGCAATCCAGTAAGATGATCCAGCGAGGATAGTTGTCGCAACTCATCTTCCAACCGCCGTTGCTTTGTCACATCGTTGAAAAGAATGACCTTGCCTTCCAGGATCCCGCTTTTGTCGTTGATTGGTGATGTGCGCACCTCATAATCTATAACCTCGTTGCTGGTGTTCAAGTGTAACGAGTTGTATTCCCCTTTTTCATTTTTCTCAATGATCAAGCGGGCTCCATGCTGGTTGAATAATTCCCTCATCTTTTTCCCGATCAGATCACCCGGTTTGCCCTTAAATAATTTTGCAGCTGCCGGGTTTATATCCAGCACCGATCCCTGGTTATCCACCACGATCACCCCATCATGAATACTTTCGATAACCATTTCCCTGGCGATCGGTACCATATCCAGCAAACCATATCGATAAAGACCCCACAACAGGACAAATCCTGAAATACTAAATGCCAGGGGAGTTGGATCAATGACCATATTAATGACCCCGGAGGTATAGATCACATTAAATGTAATTGGTGGGAGTATCCCAAGCAGAAGGATAATTGCTTGACCACGACTGGTTGGATTCGCCTTTCGCAACCAATCTAATAAGAATATTATGGCTACGGATATTAATATATACGAATAGAAACCATGTATTCGATACCACGGTCCGAAATCGGTCTTGATTAAGAAACCTGAACTCAGAACATTCAAGCTGAATCCGGTAAAAACCAGATGATGCAAGTTATTCGTTGCAACCAGTATGGCAGTGATTGCAGGCACAATGCAAAGCAGTATAACAATACTGCGCTTGGTTAACACCTCACGCCTTGTTAAACGTGCTGCAAAAACAAGAATAAGGACGGGGATTGCAGCCATGCATGCAACCCCGATACCGGTAAAAATACTGACTAGCCATAAAACTGCGGTGGATACATTAAAGGCGTTGCTGATCTGCCAGATGTGCACCAGCGACATCAATACCAAAAAATCAACGCCTATCTTGGTGTGACGATATTTAAGCCCAACATTTAACAGATAGGCAGATATTCCTATTCCAATCAACAACGGGATGACATCTGGTCTAAATACAAAAACAGGCATGGTTATATCCGCCCAAGCATCATGTGCATCATTAATCCTATGTTAGTCTGAATACTGTTATTCATAATATCAATCTTTCTGGGGAAATACGCTTACAATTGGTTTACAGTTTAAATCCGGTAGTGGATATCCATTTTGGTTGTTCTGGATATAATTACTGGTAACAGGAATCATGAAGATAAAAATCACCATCATTGTGCTGATTTCACTGCTGGCATCTGCCTGTAGTGTATTAATACCTGGCAGGAACGCGCTCCCAGATGTGATCTCACCTGGCGGAACAATATACTATATCCGGCCAGACGGAGGCAATACACAGCAGTGTAACGGACAGGCTGATATCCCCTACCCGGGCAGCGGTCAGGATCAAGCCTGCGCATGGGATCACCCATTCCGTGTGCTGCCTCCCGGTGGTCCGCCGCGTATCGCGGGAGGCGACACTTTGATCATCGCCAGCGGCAGTTACCGGTTGGGTTATGGCTCACCCGGAGCAGAGTCACCCGCCCTGTGTAATCCAGACAACCCATGGGACTGCCAGATGCCTCCCATACCCGCAGGTCCCAACCCGCAGCATCCAACTCTGATCCTGGGCGAGGGTTGGAGTACAGGTTGCCCGGCACCGCCCGAATTATGGGGTGCCGAACGTGCCAGCCGTTTATTTGACCTGACCCGCACAAGCAATGCGGTTATCGCATGTCTGGAATTGACCGACCATGCCACCTGTGCAGATGGCCATCCGAATGATGACCTGAGCTGCCAACGCGGCAGCTTCCCATATGGGGAATGGGCTTCTGTGGGGATCTATGCTGAAGACGCGGAGAATATCTGGCTGCGCGATTTGAACATCCACGGACTGGCTTCCGCCGGGATCCACGCCGGTCGTCTTACCGATTGGCGCATCGAAAACACGCGCCTGGCAGGCAATGGCTGGGTCGGGTGGGACGGTGATCTCTGGCAGGGCAGCGATTCAAACAACGGCACTATGGCATTCTCACACTGGCTGGTCGAATGGAACGGCTGTGTTGAGAGCTTTCCAGGTGAACAGCCGACCGGTTGCTGGGCTCAACCAGCCGGGGGGTATGGTGATGGGGTCGGCACGGGAGAAACCGGTGGTCACTGGATCATCGAGGATTCCGCTTTTCTGCATAATACCTCGGATGGTTTGGACCTGCTGTATGGCAACCACAACATTAGAATTGAAATTCGCCGCAGCCGGGCAGAGGGGAACGCTGGCAATCAAATTAAGACCCGGGGTGTGGCAACGATCGAAAATACAATCGTTGTCGGTAATTGTGCTTTTTTCAATGGCAAACCATTCACTGCCAGCGGCGATTATAACGGCGACGGTCAGAGTGAAAGCGCGGTGGATGACTGCCGCGCCTTCGGAAACGCACTATCTTTTGATCTATGGCGTGGCAGCCGCATAACGGTTACCAATGCCAGCATCACGGGGCAGGGCGACTGTCTGGTCATTGCGCAATGTAGCGAAGGGGGAAATTGTGAAGGCAGCGAGCGCGTGATCATGCGCAACGATCTGTTCATTGGACAATCCGACTTTACAAACCCAGCCGAGGCGAGCTGCCTGTCCTATTCAGAGGATCTATCAGCAGACACCTTTGAATTCGATTACTCGCTTATTTTCGGTGTCAAGGAGGATGTCTGCCCGGGAAATCAATCCATCTGTGGGATAGACCCACAAATCGCTGTGTCGGACCTGTCTAACTTCACCCCCCAACCTCTGAAAACCAGCCCTTTGATCGATGCTGCCAGACGATTTAACTGCCCGGCGACCGATATCAATGGACACCGCAGGCCACAGGGTGGCGGCTGCGACATTGGAGCCATTGAGTTCCTTTTTGATAGTCTGTATTACCTTCCATTGGTTGGCAAATAGACAATCATGCGTGTCAAGATCGCATCATTAAGCAGCGCCATTTTGGATTGCCTGTCAAACCCCGGACCGCTGGGAGTAATCCATAGTGTGTTTGACCGGGCGGTCAATATCAAGCTGGATAATACTCAGCAGATCATAGCACTCACTTTCAGCCAGGCTGGAGGGTTACCGTATGCACTGATGCTTGCAGATGGGCAGCTAAGAAGTTTCATTAAAGAAGGGATCGAAACCAAGCAGAAGGTTAATCTGATACAGAATCGGTGTCTGGCTATCATTGGAACCGATGTTTTATTTGACTACTCCGAGGCGTCTGTATGGTCTCCCGGTATGTCGCATCTGACCGACCCTGACGATAGTGAAACCTTCCTGGAGTTGCTCACATGGTCCTCCGATTACGTTTTCAAGCAGGCAAACCACGCCGGCCTTGTCCCATTGCTCGAAAATCACCGCATGTTGTTCAATGGAAAATTATTACTTGATGATCACCCCGACCTGCGAATCGCCCACCTGGCAGCCCCGGTGATAGGTGCTTTACTCACAGCCCTAAAGTATGGCGATGAGAAAGCCGTGGCGAGCTCAACCATCAGGCTACTCGGTTACGGTATCGGCGGCACCCCCTCCGGCGACGATCTGCTGGTTGGTATGCTGGCAGCCATGCATCGCTCACGCCACCCACGCGCAGATCAGTATTTACGGCTTTTGAGTGGAGCATTGAAAGAACAATTAACGGATTCTGTTACATCCCTGTTGAGCCTGACCGTTTTGCGTCACGCATTGGCAGGGGAATATTCCGAAAAGCTCCATGAAGTCACGCGCCAGCTCATGCATCCCGATGACCCGGGTAGCTTAGAAGCCAGCCTTGAACGACTGCTCATGCATGGCGCAACCTCCGGTGCGGAGATGTTCCTGGGTATCTGTCTGGGATTCCACCTTGTCTATACTGATCAGGAACCTGGTTTTTAGGAAAAATGATAAATCCGGATCAATCCCTATGCGGCACAAGTTATGAATTACATACAAAACTATGATCCCTTCAATAATCCACTGATCTCGACCCTGGTCGCATTATTGCCGATCGCGTTGCTGTTGGGCAGCATGTCCGTGTTAAAACTGAAAGCGCAAATGGCAGCCGGACTGGGTCTGCTCGCCGCAGTGGTTATCTCCCTGGTGTTTTATCGATTGCCTGCCGGGATGGCAGTATTGAGCACTGTTTATGGCGCCGCCTATGGGTTGTTACCGATCGGCTGGATCATCCTCAACATCCTCTTCCTTTTCCAGCTGGTTGAACAAAAAGGTTTGTTCTCTCAACTGCAATCCAGCCTGATAGGCATCACACCCGACCAGCGTCTGCAGCTTCTCCTGGTGGTCATCTGCCTTGGGTCCTTCTTTGAAGGCGCATCCGGATTTGGGACACCAGTCGCGATCACCTCGGTCATTCTTATCGGGCTGGGTTTCCCAAAGCTACAAGCAGCTGTGCTTTCCTTAATCGCCAACAGTACATCGGTGGTTTATGGTTCGATCGGGACAGGTATGCTCGCTCTTCAAGGCGTCACCGGGCTCAGCATTTTTGATCTTGCGAAAACCGGTGCCCTGCAACTAATACCGCTCAATCTGATCCTGGCTGCCTGGCTGGTCTGGACATTTTCTGGATTTAAACGCATGCTGGGGGTATTCCCTGCAATCCTGGCGGTCAGTTTGAGTTATACCATTGCCCAAACCGCGACCGCCGTCTGGCATGGTCCCTGGCTGGCAACCATAGCAGGCGCAATTGCCTCCCTGATCGCCTTATTGATCCTGCTGCGTTTTTGGAAACCGCGTGAAATCTACCAACCCTATGTTCAGAAATCTCAGGTTGCTGTGGTTGATATTCCTCCCCACAAAAACACTGCTGGTCCCTGGCTACCGTGGATCATCCTGTGTGTGATGGTATTCGTGTGGGGTATTCCCCAGGTAAAAACTATTCTGGACGGCGCCAGCATAAGTATCGTGATTGCCGGTCTGGATGGCGCGGTTATTCGCACGCCTCCCCTGAGCTTTGCGGCACAACCGCTTGGCGCAGTCTACACTTTCAATTGGTTGTCTTCCATCGGCACGGCTGTGCTTCTGGGTTCATTGCTGACCGGTATTTGTATAGGACATTCATGGAAAGGCATGCTTCGAGCGTATTGGGTTACACTCCGCCAGGCAGTCGGAACACTCCTGACCATCAGCCTTCTGATTGCGCTCGGATTCATCGCCCGTTACACCGGGTTGGATGCGACCCTAGGACTAGCTTTTGCCAACAGCGGCGTTCTGTACCCCTTTTTTGGTACCGTTCTGGGCTGGTTGGGGGTCATCTCGACCGGCTCGATTACAGCCTCCAACGTCCTGTTCGGCAATCTGCAGCAGATCAGTGCAAGTCAATTGGGTATCAACCCGGTAGATATGGCAGCCGCCAACACCAGCGGTGGCGTTGCCGGAAAGCTCATTTCCCCCCAGAGTATAACGATCACAGCTACCGCCACATCCCAGATTGGGAATGAACACAAGATACTACGTAAAGTTCTCCCGCATAGTCTTGGAATGGTATGTTTCATGGGATTGGTGGTTATGATTCAAGTTTACCTATTCCATTGATTATCCATCCGGTATCGATCTATATGAATAACGTCTTTTAGGTAAATTAAAGACGCCGGTGTACCCAGGATCTGTACCGATCATTTTTCCAAAGCCCATGCCTGTCGAAAAGCACTAATGACAAGCGATAAAAAGAATACTCCAAGAGAATAGCTCAGCTTTGATGATTTGACGCCCTTTTTAGTCCATGATAGTATAGACCTCCCATTCCACTGTGAGAGGAAAAAAATGCCTCCGAAAGACAAACTTCAGTACCATATCCAGGCGAAAAAAGGCGATATCGGTCGCTATATATTACTGCCGGGTGACCCGGATCGCTGTGAGAAGATAGCCGCCTATTTCGATAATCCCAAATTCATCGCTCGCCACCGCGAATACGTCATTTACACCGGTGCATTACTGGGTGAAAAGGTATCCGTTTGTTCGACCGGCATCGGTTGCCCCTCAACCGCCATCGCGGTTGAAGAGTTGATCGCCATTGGAGCTGATACATTTATCCGCGTCGGTACGGCAGGCGGCATCGCGGATAGCACCCGCTCCGGCGAGGTGGCGATTGTCACCGGTGCCATCCGCGATGAGGGTACCACCAGGCAATATCTGCCGCTGGAATTCCCGGCCATAGCCGACCCGGATATCGTGCTGGCATTGCGCGATGCGGCTGCCAAAGCCGGCATACCCCATCGCTGCGGCATCACCCAATCAAAAGATTCCTTCTACGGCGAGACTGAGATGGGACGCATGCCGATCGCCGGACGTCTTGCCGAGCGCTGGAAAGCCTGGAAGGCGGGTGGGGCAGTCTGTTCCGAAATGGAATCGGCAGCAATTTTCATCCTGTCAGCCATCTATCGCAAGCGTGCCGGTGGCGCCATGCTCATCATTGGCGACCCCAACAAGGAAAAAGCACCCGATAAACCCGACCGCACCGGGTACGCTCCGCTGGATGTTAACCGCGCCATCAAGGTGGCGGTTGAAGGATTGAAGTTGTTGATCGAAAGGGATCGACAGGCAAACAGATGACAAGGAATATGGATATAGTAACTATAGCGCCTTCCGCACGGAAGGCGCTTATACTATTTATCCGATAAAACCGATAAATGTCCGATAACCTAAAACACAAGTTTCAAGGGCAGTGATAACACACCGATCAGTACGGAAACTGCAATGTAGAACAACGCACCCAGCAGAGCGATGATGATCGCCTTGCCGGTATCCACCGACATACCTTCCCTAATCGCAATGATGCCTGCGATCAAGCTCAGGATGCCGCCTGCCAGGCTGAAGATCCAGCCGATGATAGGCAACCCGCCGAATATCCCCAACAGGCGTGGGGCGCTGGCATAGCCCAGCCCGCGCAGTATACCGCTCAGACTGCCCTCGCCGTCCAGAACATTCTTGCCTACAAACCATGCGACCACCGCCCACAACAGCCATCCCAGAAGGATACTGTTGGCTACCGTACCAATATATGCAAGCCAGGATCCTTCCTGACCCGTGAGTGTCCCGAGGGAAGAGATCACTGACACCAGGATGACGATCAGGACGCTTTCCATATCCAGGGTTGGATCATCCGCCGCTTCCCGGTAAAATACACTGTCTAATCGTATGGCTCTAAAAATCCGTTCAATCATTTGTTCCTCATCAATAACATTGCCATCTATTTCTATTTACGTTAAAACACGTTTTAGGTTGCCCTTCGTCACCTGTCATTTTCGTTTCGGGCATTTTTCTTATGATTATCTTATTTGTGCTCGTATTCCCATTTAGAAACCACAACAATAATAACTACGGTTATTATTCCTGTAGGTTCGTCATATAATAGTGTTTGTTTCCAAATTCACTTGATTCGGGATGCACTGGAAGGTTGGGTATGTCAAAAACACTTGATTGTCCAAATTGCGGCGCCCCACTGGAAAACATTCAATGGGGCTCTCTGACCATAAAATGCCCTTTTTGTCATTCCACTGTCCTGCTGCCCACCGAACTGCTCGGTGCAATGAACCGGGAACCGGCTGATGCGCCGGTATCGAATATCCTGGAGCACACCCTTGACCTGAAACGCATGGCGGACCTCGCCCGCTCAGGGAAACAAGTTGAGGCTATCCGCATTTATCGGGAGGTGTTTGATACCAGTCTGACCGAGAGCAAACGAGCCATTGATGCAATTGCCGCCGGTCAACCGGTCATTTTACCTGGCCAAATGAAGGTGATCTCCACCACTCCCTCACAGACCGAATCGCTGCAAAAGATCGCCAAACTCTATATCGATGTCAGCCCGCTCGAGGCGATAAAGTTATTCAAGAAGACCTATGGCACCAGTCTGCGCGAATCCAAGGAACTGTTCGAGAAATTGGCCGCCGGCGGATTGGTCCCCTTGCCGGATGGGACCGTCTTTCAACTGACACAGGGTTTTACAGACATGACCACGAACACCTCCCAGGCAAGTATGTCTGGTAGCCGAAACTCACGGAGCGCCATCGGCATACTGGCTGTTGCCGGCATAGCGATCGGGCTCATGGCTGTTATCATCGCGATCATCTTCGGTGTTGTCAATGAGAAACATCCCGAATCCCTTGTCGCACCTTTTTCCACGGAAACGCCCAGCCCCACCCCCACCGAAGTGCCGTTTGCATCAACCGTGTTCACATTCGGTGGTTAAGGCACCGGTGCGGGTTTGTTCAGCGACGCCCGGTACATCGGAGTGGACAGCCAGAACAATATCTATATTGGAGATATCGATACCAGATTGATCCAGGTCTTCGATCCGGATAGGAACTATGTCTCCCAATGGCATACCGGTAAAAAGTACAATGGCAAGGATCTGTTCATTGCAGGCATGGCAGCCGATCTGAACGGGCAGGTTTATATCGCTTCGAGCGACGGCATCTATATCTTTGGCGGACAGACCGGCGAACGTCTTGGCAAACTTACCTATCCGGGAGAAGGCTATTTTGAAGATGTTGCCACCGCACCGGACGGCAGTGTGTTGGGCGTGTATTTCACCGATCACGAAAACATCGTGCGCTTTGACAAAAATGGGCAGGTGGACTTGTACCTGGACAGCCCCATTGGCAACGTCACCGACCACAGCGAATTGGATACAACCGTAGCTGTGGATGGGGTGGGCAACATTTACCTGCTCGGCAGCTTCAATAATCTGGTCTTTATCTACAACCGTGACGGTAAATATCAGAATAAATTTGGTGGAGACGGCGAAGGTCCCGGCATCTTTCAGGCGGTGGATGCCATTGCGGTCGATAACCAGAGCCGCATCTATGTCAGCGACACCCACGGCATTCAGGTTTTTGACTCAAACGGCCGTTATCTGGAAACTTTCGAATTCCGGCCAGGCACCCGGTCGATGGCGTTTGACATAAAAGGCAATCTATACATTCTGACTTATCAAGGGATCGTCACCAAGCTGCAGATCAACCAGCGAGGGGATTAATGTAAATCGTTAAATAGTATTCCGTTTTTTGCCTGACAGAAAAACCTCAACGTCCCCCATGTATATCAATGGATGTTGAGGTTCTTGTTACTCACTTCGTGGAAGAATTACTTTTGACGGCGGGACCTGACAATCCAAATAATCCAACCGGCGATTCCAATCAGACCAGCAATCACAATCACCACTACCCAACCGGGCAAGCCTGATGAAGTTGCAAATGTTTTGGGGAGCGCAGTGGGCGTCGGGGTGACTGTAGGTGTCGGTGGTACTTCTGTTGCGGTTGGTGTCAGAGAAGGCAGCGGGGTGATCGTGACCGTAGGAGTTGTGGTATATCCGGCAATGGCGGTTTGTAAGGCTTTCTTTTTCGCAGAACAGACGGAAGATGGTTTTTCATAAGTAAGAGGTGATGTGAATGTGCAGTCGACCAATTTACCTGTTTTATTAACCGCCAAATAAATTACGACCAAACGTTCATCTTTGGGATAAAGGTTACTAAGATCATTTTCGTTCGGACTACCGATCCATGCTATAACATCCCCAGCCAATTCGCCTTCTTTTTCCCTCCACTCAAATTCTTTGTCATCTATAAATAATGGGCATGCACCATTTTGATCAGATATACATTCTCTGTAACTTGTACGATATACAATCTGCCCCCAGAGATTGGGCCTTGCCGTTCCCCTATTTTTACCGGTTTTTATGGAAATATCCCGCACACTTTCCAAATAGTTTCCATCCCGAACAACCTTGAATAAGAGTATGGCGTCGTTGTTACCCGTCAAACTGATGACACTATATACATGTTGTTCACACGTCGGTCCATCCACACAGATTAATATTCCATTGTCGTATCCGTCCACCATGGCTCGGAACCTCATTAGATGGTCAACAGCCATGATTTGAGTACGGTCCAGTAGAACAACACACTCCCCCAGTCTGTTGACTGTACAGGCAC
>Ga0209182_10000374_pt1 | contig 11855 bp, 10 predicted proteins | sample LakBais05cmmetaG_FD_185474 | JGI IMG/M metagenome (GOLD analysis project Ga0209182, IMG submission 185474) | Lake sediment microbial communities from Lake Baikal, Russia to study Microbial Dark Matter (Phase II) - Lake Baikal sediment 0-5 cm... | ecosystem: Environmental > Aquatic > Freshwater...
GCCGGCGGCAAAACTCCGCCAGCTTCTCCTTCGGGATCTCGATCTTCGCCCGGCTCATGCTCATTCTCCTTCCGATGTAGGATGATCCCTGTATACCGGTGGTTCCCGTACAAAGCAAGTGCTTTCGGGCGAGGCAGCTCTCCCTCCGCCCGGTGCCAAGCAGCAAGTCGGCATCTGTAATCCGTTGCCACTTTTGTCACCTTACAATCGAGCTGAGTTAGCCTCGACTCCTGAGCGACTAACTTGTCATCCTTGGCAACGTCCCCATTACTGGCCACGGAGCTCGTCACCACGCTCGGGCTCTCGTTGGCCGAGGTCGCCCGGCAGCTCGGTGTGACCACCTCGGCCATCTCGCGGGCGGTACGTCGACCGGGAGGGGAGTAAGTCAACGTGGGAAACAACGTCCCCCCTCATAGAGTAGACTCAGCGTGCGCCAGGATCGGATCGCTCCACCTCGATAGGGGTGTCGACGAATCGCGCGAGCGGTTAACAGCCGGTAGGGCATCCTAGCATACCATCTTTAGAATTGTATAGTTATGTACTACCATCGAAGGCGGTGGCGGTTCCAGTGGCGATCGATCGCGGATGTGTCCTTCGCGGACCACAGGGGTTGCTTGATGAGCGACTGCATTACTTCACGGCTCCGGCGATCATTCCTTTCACGAGATGTTTGTGAACCAGCGCGAAGAACGCAAGGAGCGGAATGATCGTTGCGGTCGAGACGGCGCAGAGCTCATTCCATTGAATTTCGCGGTGGCCGATCAGTTGCGCGGCTGCCACCGGGAGCGTCTTTGCCTGGCCGCCGCCCGCCAAGACGAGCGCGAACAGGAACTCGTTCCAAGAGAGGAGAAGGATGAAGATAGCCGCGGCGGCCAATCCCGGGGCGGTGAGGGGCAGGATCACACGGCAAAAGGCGCCGAAGCGCGAGCAGCCGTCTACCATAGCCGCATCATCGATCTCCGTCGGGACCGCAGCAAAGAAGCCGGACATGATCCACACCGCGTACGGGAGACTGAACGTAGTATACGCAATCACCAGTCCGGTTAGAGTGTCGAGCAATTCCAAATCGCGGAATAGAAGGAAGAGCGGAATGGCGTATACGATGGGGAAAATCATCCGGGTGCCCAACAGGATGTAGGCGATGAGGTGACTGAATCGGAACGGGTAGCGATCGATCACGTACGCCGCCATCGAGCCCAGGACCAGCGAGAGCAGGGTTGTCGCGATCGCTACGACAGTTGTATTGAAGAAGTACTGATAGTAATACTCGAACACGAACACCTTCATGTACGCGCCAAACGTCGGACGAAAAAACCAGACCGGCGGGAGGACGAGCGTATCCAGGCGCGTTTTGAGCGACGAGACGATGATCCAGTAGATGGGGAAGAGAGAAACCAAAAGATAAAGGACCAGAAATCCACAGCCGAAAAACGTCGGCAAACGAGAGGTCCATGTCCTTTGCCGCGACCTGGTGAGGCCTGCCGAGGCCGGTGGTTTCCCCGTGGCCTTTTGCCAGCGATTCCGACGCCCGCACTGCTCCGTGCTATCGCTCATCATTTTCGTCCCATGCTGATCAATCGGATATAGACGACCGTCAGAACTACGGCGACCACCATCATCACCCATCCGATCGCGGACGCCTTGCCCATATCGAAGTACTGGAGTCCGTACCGGTACGCCAGGATGTTGGCCACCTCCGTGGCGCGCCCGGGCCCGCCGTCCGTGATGATCATGATCGTGTCAAAAGCCCGCAGGCCTCCGATCGTACGGATCAGCAATGCGACGACGAGTACCGCCTTCAGCATGGGCAAGAGGACGTACCGGATGGTCTGCCAGGGCGTCGCCCCGTCCACCTTCGCTGCATCGCGCACTTCCGTGGGAATGGAGGCGAGCCCGGCGCCGGCCAAGAGGATCACGTATGGTGTGTAGTACCAGAGATCCACCGCAATGACCCAGAACATGGCCCCTACCGGATCGCTGAGCCAGGTCCCGCCGATCGGCAACCGGATGGCCTCGAAGAACCAGGACGCCACCCCGAATTGATCGTTCAGGAGAAAACGCCATTGAATCCCGACCACGACCGGGGTGATGACCATCGGCATGAGGAATAACGCCCGGGCCCAGTTCCACCGCCCCATGTAGCGGTCGATGAGAAACGCGATCAGCGTCCCCAGACCCATAGACAGTGTAACGGTGAACGCGAGGAAGACAAGCGACCGTCCGAGGGCACCCCAGAAGCGAGGCTCTCGCATAAGCCAGTGGTAATTCCCCAATCCTATGAACCGGGTGAGATGGGGTTGCGAGAGGACTTGGTAATGCAGGCTCGTCCAGAAGGAGAGGATCAGCGGATAGATGAATATCAGACCGACCACCAGCACGGTCGGGGCGATCATCAGCACAGCTGTTCGACGGTCTTTCACGGGCCACCCTCGCGCATCCGGGGGCAGGCGACGCCTGCCCCCGGATGCCGGTTACCTACTCCCAGGGAAGCTTTGGCCCCTTGTGTGTTCCGACCGGGTACCTGCGCTCCTTCATCAGGTCCGTCACGAGCTGGTTGGCGCGGTCCAGCGCCTTGGGAAGCGTGTTCTGCCCCGACCAGGCCCCGTGCAGCTCCGCCCCAACCCGCTCCATGATCTCCGCCCACTCGGGAATCTTCGGGAAGTCGAAGCTGTTGGCCAGCGCCTCTTTCAACGGGGCCAGCCACACATACTTCTGGTCGTTGCCGGGGGCGTTGAGCGCCGAGGACCGGGTCGGCGGCGTGTTGGCCACGGTGAGCAGCTTACTCTGATTCTCTTTCGAGACCGCCCACATGGCAAAGTCGAACGCTTCCCGCTGGTACTTGCTCCCCTTGGGGATCCCGATGGCCCAGCCGTTGTTGTGGGCCATGCCGACCTTGCGCCCCGGGGCAAACCCGGCGTAGGGCAGGAGCGTCCAGCGGACCTTCCCCGCGACGCGGGATTTCGTCTTGTCCTCCACCATGGGAATACGCGAGGCCCAGTGCGCTGTCTGGGTGGCCACCTTGCCGTTCATCATGCCCTCGTTTGCCTCGACGTTGGTGTAGTTGAGCATGTCTTTCGGCGCGCAGGTGAGGAGGTCGGCGAAGAACTGCGCCACGCGGAGGCCTTCCTTGGTGTTGAAGGTGGGATTCAGATTCTCGTCGAAGAACCGCCCGCCCGCCGAGACCAGCGCGTTCCCCCAGTGCTGGACGCAGGTCATCATCGGTTTGAGCGGCCAGGCGGTACCGATCTGGCCTTCCTTGTGGAGCCCTTTCACAATGGAGAGCCACTCCTCGTGAGTGAAGCCCGTGCCCTTCGCCGGAAACTTGATCGCTGCCTGATCGAAGATGTCCTTCACGTAGGCGGCCATCGTGATGTTGGTTTCCAGCGGCAAGCCGATGACTTTTCCCTTATAGACAAACAGCTCGCGCCGCTTCGGGATAAAATCCTCATAATCCAGGGCGGAGCCCGCCTTGGCGATCAGGTCGTCCAGCTCCAGAAGCTGCCCCGTGCCCGCCTCCTGGCCGACCCACATACCCTCGAGCGTGAAGAGGTCGTAGCGGCCGGTCTTGGTTACCAGTTCCGTCATCTGCTTGGACAGGGCCTCGTTCCATGGGGCCTCGTCCCATTCGATCTTCACACCAGCCTGCTTTTCGTACTCGGCACGCGAGTCACGGATCATCGAGGTTACTGGGAAGGCATAGGCCATCACGCGCAGCGTGATGCCCTTTTGAAGCGCCGGCGCCTGGGCCGCAGACACCATGGCGGGAATCTTGCCCAGGGTCGCTGCCGCCGTGACCGCAGCCGCGCTCTTGAGGAACGTCCGCCGCCCGACCCCACTCCGCTTGGATCCGTCCTGCGTAGCGCCCATGCTGTCCTCCTTGGCGTTCGTCGCCGTGGCCCACCGGTGATGCGTTTATCGGGTGCCTTGCGCCGCAGCAATTCCGCGGCCCGACCGTTCCACCCCCTCGCCGTCTGCTCCTCCGTTCTCCGGGGCGTCCCGCAACAGCGTGGTGACGTTATCAAAATGCCGTTGCAGCGCCTCGAGGGCACGTGCGGGTTCGCTCTCGATGCAACGCAGGATCTCCGCGTGCACTCCAGCCCATCCCCGCTTTAGTCGCTGATAGGTTTTTTCGTGGATCAAGCTCATGTTCACGTGCAAGCTCAACTGCCGATAGAAGGCATTCAGGAAATCGTTCTGCGCCAGACCGCAGAGCTCGGCGTGAAACTCCCGGTCGAGCGCAATGGCCCGCTGCGCTCGGGCTCTCGTGTCCGCCTCAACCTGGAGCGCCCGCATGCGCTGGACGATCACATGCAGCCGCCTCAGCGATTTGGGCGGCAAGTGACTCGCGCTCTTCGTCACGGCATAGCGTTCAAGACACACCCGCAACTCATAGACCTCCCAGATCATCTTCCGCGACGGCTTTTGGATTCGGCAGAAACTTCGCGGCTTGATACTGACGACGTGCTCGCACTCCAGCCGTTTCACCGCCTCCCGCACGGGCATGGTACTGATCTTGAGTTCTGTGGCGATCTTCTTGACGTTGAGGATGTCGCCGTACTGAATCGCCCCGGTGATGATCTGGGTCAACAAGTACTCGTAGACCTGGTCCACGAGGCTGCGCGTATCGATGACGGGCGTCACGGTCGCTCCCCCGCTCTCTGCCTGCGATCTCGCAGTAGCGCATGCAAGCTTTCGGCATCGTCGCAGCGGTAAACGGGGAGGCCCGCGTGGGCGCAGAAGACCTCAATCTCCCGAGAAAGCCGGCCCTCAGTCAGAGAACCGTGATTACATGGGATGGCTTTGAACAGAAGCGAGGGGGGCACGCCCAGGGCCAAGCGGGTATGCGGCCAGGGGTCTGGATAGCGCGACCCGTCGCATTCCCCGAGAATCGTGCCCTCACCGAGGAGCACGGCGAAGCGCCCGCCTTCGCGGAACAGGCGAAGAAACGTGACCCCGTTACGTCCCGGGCCGAGACTGTCGCAGGCCGGGGTCTCGTAATGGACTGCCCCGCCTGACTTGCCATGGAGGTTGGGCTCGAGGCTGACGCGGGAAAGGCTCTGGGCGGGGTCGCCCGACCGCGCAGCCCAGTACACGGAGGACGCCCCACAGTTGCGCACGAGCACGTGGTCCGGGCGGTAGGCGACTAGGTCGCCAAACAAGGGAGGCGTGCCGGGGTTGAGCACGTGCAGGAGAACCAGGCTCGCGAGCCCGTTCAGGTCCCCCTCACAGGCGAACGGAATAATCGGCTGCGGTCCCGCCGCATCCATCCCGAAGGGGAGGAACGCCGGTAAGAGGCAGCCCGTGCAGCCCTGGCATGTGAGCGACAGCTCGTAATGGCACTTGATCGAGGCGCCCGCGATCCCATCGGCGGCGAGTTCGGCCAGCCGGTCGCGCGCGGCCAGATACAGGGCGATCTGAAAATCGAGAGCGGCCTGCGTGAGCATCTTGGCATCGTACTTCACGGCCGTGCCGTGGGATTCGAGCCATCGGAGAAACGCCGCGATGCGTTGCGGTTCGGAGCCCAGAATCCGCCGTGCGTGTTCGACGAGCACCTCCTCCTGCTCGGTCATAATCTCGCTGAAACACAGGGATTCCAATGCGGCCGGGTCGCTTCGGGTATAGGGCATCTCCGCGCCGTAGGTTCCGCCCCAGAGCATCACGCGCGATCGGCGCATCTGCGCGAGCGCCGCGGCCCCGCGCATCCAGCGGAACAGGTCGGCATCCCCCTTGGTATCCAGATAGCCCTCGATGAGCGCTGCGTTGCGCGTGCGCGGCGCCTCCCGGACGGTGCCGCAGATAGCGGCGGCGGTCGGCACCCCATTCCACCCTTCGGAGGTGTTGGCGAACACAGCCGTTGGCACGTCCAGGTCGTTGACCAGCTGCGTCGCTAGCGCGAGGCGCGCCCAGTGGAAGACGTCGATCAGGAGGCAATCCACCCGGCGCGCCTTCAGGGTGTCGGCGCAGAATGCGAGGTCCGCCGAATCCCGAATGCCGCCTGCGGCTTTCGGATCGTGTCGCATGAGATCCGCGAGCGGGACAACCAGCTCCACCCCGTTGGCCTCAAGTAGGCGCGCGAGGGGGGTGCCGATCGCGGTGGGCCTCGAGGCCACGTCCGCCCGCCGATACTGCGGGGGAAAATCGAACGTCACCAGTCCGACCCTCATCACCAGTCCTTTTCGGCCTGCACCTCACGGACGATGTCGACCCAGCGCGCGAGCCGCGCGAGATCGGGCTCCCCGCCCAGGAGGAGGGACATGCCGCTTGAGCGCACCACGTATCGGACGACGTCATGCGCCCGACACCCTCGGAGGATGGTGCGGATGTAGGCTCTTTGCTCCTCCTCCGACGCTTCTTGAATGTGGCGCTGGGCCATGACGCGGAATTCGATCGCGCGCGGTTTGTTCGGATCGCCTCCAGGGGTGGTCAACCCCGCCAAGCCTTTGGCCTTATCGTCCATCGAGACGCCGAAGTCGAGGAGGTTGACACTGGGCAGGCGGCGCACCGCAGGAACGTGGGCCGTGATGTCGCCGCAGGAGTGCCAGTAGTATACCCCCCCGAAAAAGTCGGACAACTCCTGTTCGTAGGGGAGAAAGAACTGAGTGTAGCTGGTGGGGCTCATCAGCGGAATGTCGTCATTGAAGAGGTCGCAGCGAGCGATCGGCTCGCCGGTGAAGTGCGCACGCCAGCGCGCATACTGCTTGGCGGCATCCGTCACGTACCGGAGGAGCCGGTGCGCGAACGCCGGGTTTTCGTACATGTCGATCGAAAAGTTCTCAAACCCGCGGATGTATAGCGCCACGCCCTGGGGGCCCCGGTACCACTGGGGGAAGATGACTTGGAACTCCCGCCCCGCGAGCGTGTTTACACGTTCATAGAAGGGGATGGCCATCTGCAGATAAGGATTCTCAGAAAAGTCGATCGCGCGGGGCAGGTCGGTGTTTTCGTCGACGATAGGTTGTTTCGCGAGTTGCGGCTCCATTCCGGGGAGATGCTGGACCGCTTGGCCCAGGATGCCCGCTTCGTGGGTCACTCCGAAGCAAACCGGGATCTCCCGGGTGAGGGGGGTGTCATCGGCAAACCGGCGGAATTTGAGGATCTTGTACTTCAGGAAAAACTCGAGGAAGTAATCCGGCTCGGTATAGAACCGGCGGAGATCCATCCCCAGAACAGCTTCCCACATCTTCTCCAGACACTCGGCGGTGACAGGCATGGGCTTCCCGCTGTCTGTAGTGTAGTTCGGAGTCCCGTGCCATTGCGTCTCGGCGCGTAGCCCGCGGTCGGCTGTTTCCCATAAAGCCAGTCTTCGCCCGTTCTCGGCGCTGTCGCAGAGTGTTCCGTACTCATCCAGGCGCCTGTTGATTTCCGACACGTGCATCCCTATGGTGAGACAATCTGCAACTGGTAGAGTCTATCGTGTTTCGGGCCGCTCAATATACTGGTGACTGCTGAGATCATATATCTCAGCGCTATTTCGCATGTCAAGCAGTATTTTCCTTCGTCCGTAAGTGCGCACTTTAAAGAGGGACGTAAAGAGGGACGTTGTTTTCTACGTTGACTTACGTTTCCACCAGTGAGAGAGAACCCTCCCTGCGTAAAAAGTTACCGGACACTTTTCCGCGCACAACTCCTCGGAATGCCACGATCTCGGATTCAGATTCTCGTCCACACGCCGCGGACGGCGTCCGCGCCCGGCTGATGGCGGTTACGGCCTTGGGCTGCGCCGACTGCGGTCAGCTTTCAGCAAGGTACCCGTTCAGGTGGTTCCGGACGCTCCGTAGGGCGGGCTCTGCCCGCCGCGTCTGGCCAAGCCCGCGACCTACGGCCTCCGGGGCCCAGCTCACGCGCTGCACGTCTCCCCGTGAACGCTTGCCGTCTATCGGATTCGCGGTTGGCTTGACAGGGCCGGGCGTGGGTGGTAGCGTGCGCAGCCTGGCCGACCGGCCGCGACGGTCCGGCTTCTGACGGCGCGGAGCATTCATCCAAGATGCCCTCCTGGCAACGGACCCTGGCCCTGATGGTCGGTGTGCAGTTTATCTCTGCCCTGGCCTTCTCCATCATCTTTCCGTTCCTGCCTCTGTACGTCAAGCATCTCAGCTCTCCCTCCAGTTGGAGCATCGAGGTCCTGTCGGGTCTGGTCTTCTCGGTCCAGGCGTTCACGATGGCGATCGCCTCTCCCTTCTGGGGCGTCATCGCCGACCGGTTCGGCCGCAAGCTGATGGTGCTGCGGGCCACGCTGGGCGGCGCGGTGGTGATTCTCTTGATGGGGTTCGTGACCAGCGCAGAGCAGCTCGTGGCCCTGCGGGCGGTCCAGGGTCTCCTGAGCGGAGTCATCGCCGCGACGAACGCCCTGGTGGCGTCGGTGGCCCCCCGGGAGCGGACCGGGTACGCCATGGGGCTCTTGCAGGTGGGGCTGTGGAGCGGGGTCTCGGCCGGTCCCGTGCTGGGTGGCGTCCTGGCGGATCTGGTCGGTTTCCGGGTCACGTTCGCGATCACCTCGGCGATCCTGCTGCTGGCCGGCGTGGGCGTCTGGCTGGGGGTGCAGGACCCCTTCGTGCGCACGGAGCAGCGGGGGGCGGACGGTGCGGGGTTCCTGCGGGATTGGCAGCGCGTGCTCTCGAACCCGCAACTGGACTGGGCACTCGGCCTGCGCTTTCTGGCGGCGACCGGACGGGCTACGATGGAGCCGCTGTTGCCCCTCTTCGTGGCGATCCTGGTGCCGGGCACCACCCGGACGGCCAGCCTCACCGGGCTGATCGTGGGGACCTCGTCGGTGGTCAGCACCGCCACCGCGGTCTCCCTCGGGCGGCTGGGGGATCGGATCGGTCATGGTCGGGTGATCTTCTGGTGCGGGGTCGCGGCCACGCTGTCCTATCTGCCCCAGGCCTGGGTGACGGACGTCTGGCAGCTCCTGGCGCTCCAGGCCCTGGCGGGCGGTAGCGTCGGGGGGCTGATCCCCTCCCTCTCCGCTCTGCTGGCGCGCCACTCGCAGAGCGGGGACGAGGGGTGCGTGTACGGCATCGACAACTCGGTTACCTCCGTGGGGCGGACGCTGGCTCCGCTCCTGGGGGCCGCCTGCGCCGTCTGGTTCTCGCTGCGAGCGGCGTTCCTGGCCACGGGTCTCCTCTTTGCCGCCGTCGCGGTCCTGGCGGCGCTGACCCTGGGACGGCCTGGGTCGCCGGAAGAGCAGACAATTGCCGTGCGGGGACGCGGTACCTGTTGACCGCGGGGAGAGGACGGTGCATCATCGAGTCCGCGTTGTGCGGCGCCCGCCGCCGCGCGGCCATCGTGGCCGGGAGGAGACCGCGTCCCCCGGCCTTCCGTGTGGGTGTATGACGGGAATCGAACATTGGAGGATGATCCCATGCCGAGAGCCTTGGAAGGTATCCGTGTCGCCGATCTGAGCCACGTGCTGGCGGCTCCCACCACCAGCATGATCCTGGCGGATCTGGGCGCCGAGGTGATCCACATCGAGCCGGAGCAGGGGGACGATTCCCGCGAGTTCGGCCCCTTCGTCGGCGGTCACGACAAGAACCGGAGCGGCTACTTCATCAGTCTGAACCGCAACAAGAAGAGCATCGTCCTGAACCTGAAGGCCGCGGAGGGCAAGGCGATCCTGCGCGACCTGATCCGGGTCTCCGACGTCGTGCTGGAGAACTTCCGGCCGGACACCATGCAGAAACTGGGATTCGGCTGGGAGGACGTGCAGAAGATCAACCCCCGCGCCATCTACTGCTCGATCTGCGGCTTCGGCCACGACACGCTGCCACAGTACGGCAGCCGCCCCGCCTACGACATGGTGGCCCAGGCGTACAGCGGCCTGATGAGCATCACCGGCCCCGAAGGGGGCCCGCCGTGTCGGGTCGGCTCCTCGGTCGGGGACATCATCGCGGGCATGCAGGGGGCCATCGGCATCCTGGCTGCGCTCCGTTACCGGGAGCGGAGCGGCCGGGGGCAATGCGTCGACATCGCCATGGTGGACAGCCTCTTCTCCGTCCTGGAAAACGCCGTGGCGCGGTACGTGAACACGGGGGAGATCCCCGGCCCGCTGGGCGGCGCCCATCCCTCCATCGCGCCGTTCCAGGGCTTCCAGGGCAAGGACGGCCAGTGGGTGATCGCCGCCATCGGGAACGACAAGCTGTGGGCGCAGTACTGCAAGATCCTGGGGCGTGAGGATCTGGTCGAGCACCCGGAGTTCAAGACCAACCCCCTGCGCTGCGACCACCGCAAGACGATGGTGGCGATCCTGGAAAAAGAGATGGCCAAGAAGACGGCGGCGGAGTGGTGCGAGATCTTCGAGAAGGATCGCATCCCCTATTCGCCGATCAACAACCTGAAGCAGATCTGCGAGGACGCCCACATCAAGCATCGCCAGATGCTGGTGGAGGTCGACCAGCCGGTGGTCGGGAAGATGCAGATCTCCGCCTCGCCCTTCAAGCTGTCCGAGACCCCGGGAGAGGTGTACGCACCGGCCCCGATGCTGGGCCAGCACACCGACGAGGTTTTGCGCGACCTCCTCGGCTACTCGGCGGAGCAGATCGCGAAGCTCAAGACCGAGGGGGTGGTCAACACGACAGTCTAGCAGGCTGCTGAAAAAGGCCCATGAGGCGTACCTCCGGTACGCCTGAACCCAGCCTGCGGCTGGGTACCCCGCACGCTCGGGCACTCGCTGCGGCGTACCTCCAGTACGCCTCACTCGGCCCCTCGCGCGCTGCTTTGCATCTGGACCTTTTTGAGCAGCCTGGGCGGGGAGCGGTTTTTTCAGCAGCCTGCGAGACGGAGGAGGCATGGGGGCGACGGTCATTCGGTCCCGGGTGACCGAGGAGTGGAGTTTCCTGATTCTCCGCGCCCTGGCGATGATCGGGGGCGTGATCGCGCTCTTCCTCGTCCCCCACCCGCCCGAACATGCCGCGCAGCTCCACGCCCTGGCCTGGGCCTTCATCCTCTACAAAGCTGGCCTCTTCGCCGTGATCTGGGGCTGGCCGCGGGGTGTGCGGCTCACCCTCCTGGTTAGCATCGGCCTCGATCTGGTCTTCGTCGCTTGCTTCGTCTGGCTCAGCGGGGGCATCCAGAGCCACTTCTACCTGCTCTTCTACCTGCTCATCGCGCTCGCCGCGGCACATGGCGGGCCGGGGCCGGGCATACTGTCGGCGGCGGGCGGCGGGCTGTTGTATGTGCTCGCCTCCCTGCCGGGAATGCCCGAGCATGCCGCCGGCCAGCACGCGCTGGTCCGGATCGCCACCTTCTTCCTGCTGGGGGGCTCGCTCGGCTACCTGAGCCGGCGGGAGCGGAGCGCGCGGGACGAGGGGGAGCGGCTGAATGCGGAGCTGCAAGAGAACCAGGAGCGACTGGAGGCGGCCTACCAGGCGCTGCAGACGGCCCAGCATCGGCTGGTGCAGGCGGAGCGCCTGGCGACCATCGGCCAGATGTCGGCCAGGGTGTCACACGAGGTGCGGAATCCCCTCAGCGCCATCAGCCTGAACGCCGAGCTCTTGGAGGACGAGCTGGCGGGTTTGCCTCCGGAGCGGCGCGCCGAGGCTGCGGGCCTCCTGAAGGCGATGCGGTCTCAGATCGACGTGCTGAGCGCGGTCACCGAGGAGTACCTGCGCTTCGCGCGGCTGCCGAAGCCGAAACTGGAGATCGTGGCACTCGGGGCGCTGATCGAGGATCTGATCGCATTCGTCCGCCCGGAGCTGGAAGGGCGGGGGGTGCACATCATGACGAGCCTTCCGCCCGATCTTCCGTCGCTCCGCCTGGACCCGGGACAGATCCGGCAACTGCTCCTCAACCTTTTCCGGAATGGGGCCGATGCCATGCCCGACGGCGGCAGACTCACGATTGCCGTCGGCGTCGTCACC
>Ga0209182_10000375_pt1 | contig 11831 bp, 10 predicted proteins | sample LakBais05cmmetaG_FD_185474 | JGI IMG/M metagenome (GOLD analysis project Ga0209182, IMG submission 185474) | Lake sediment microbial communities from Lake Baikal, Russia to study Microbial Dark Matter (Phase II) - Lake Baikal sediment 0-5 cm... | ecosystem: Environmental > Aquatic > Freshwater...
CGACGGCGACGACAAACTCAAGTCGCAGGTCACCTCGGGCGAGTTCACCTGCCAGGGCATCGAGGGCGTCGATGAGAAAACGCGCGTCCTCTATTTCAACGCCTGTGGCCGCGAGCCGAACGAGGACCCCTACTATTTCCATCTTTATCGCATCAACCTCGACGGCACAAGCCTCAAGCTCATCAACCCCGGCGATGCCAACCATGGCGCCGACGCCGACGACAACCTCCGGGTTTTCGTCGACACGTCCTCCCGGGTCGACACAGCCCCCGTCTCGGTACTCCGCGACATGGCGGGGAATGTCCTGCTCAAGCTCGAGGCGACCGACACGACCGCCCTGATCGAAGCCGGCTACAAGTTCCCCGAGCCGTTCAAAGTCAAGGCCGACGATGGAGTCACCGACCTCTACGGCGTCATGTACAAGCCCTTCGACTTCGATCCCGCCGTGAAGTACCCGGTCATCGCCTATGTCTACCCCGGCCCCCAGACCGAGAGCGTGACCAAGACGTTCTCGCCCCGGAACGGCAACGTCGCCCTGGCCCAGCTCGGCTTCGTCGTCATCGAGGTCGGCAACCGCGGCGGCAACCCGATGCGCTCGAAGTGGTACCACAACTACGGCTACGGCAACCTCCGCGACTACGGTCTGGCCGACAAGAAGCGGGCCATCGAGCAGCTGGCCATCAAGTATCCCTACGTCGACGCCGACCGGGTCGGCATCTACGGTCATTCAGGCGGCGGCTTCATGACGGCCGCGGCCCTGCTCGTCTATCCCGACTTCTTCAAGGTCGGCGTATCCTCGTCCGGCAACCACGAGAACAACATTTACAACCGCTGGTGGAGCGAGAAGCACCACGGCGTCAAGGAAGTCACGGACAAGGAAGGGAACGTCAAGTTCGAGTACAGCATCGACAAGAACTCCGAGATCGCCCGGAACCTCAAAGGCCACCTGCTGCTGACGACCGGCGACATGGACAACAACGTCCACCCGGGGAACACGATCCGGCTGGCCAACGCCCTGATCAAGGCCAATAAGCGCTTCGACTTCTTCCTCTTCCCCGGCCAGCGCCACGGCTACGGCGACATGAACGACTACTGGTTCTGGATCCGGGCCGACTATTTCGCCAAGTACCTCCTTGGCGATTTCTCGCAGACCGTCGACCTCATCGAGCTCCAGAAGGAGAAAGAACAGACCGGAGATAAGAAAGGCCGGTAAAACGATCTCGCGATGGACAGGGGCCCTCCGGGGCCCCTTTTTTTTCGCCCTGTTTTGTTATAAATATATGTCCGAAAGGCGGTGCCTGCCCATGAACGACAAGACATCCGTTCCTGCGTCTCACGCCGCGCCGACCCGTCACTACGGGATGGTCGCCCTCATTTTCTTGACCTTCTTCGTCATCTCGCTCCTGACCAACATCATCGGGCCGCTCGTCCCCGACATCATCAAGAGCTTCAAGCTCAGCCTGACCCTCGTCGCCCTCCTCCCCTTCGCCTTCTTCATCGCCTACGGTTTCCTGTCCATCCCGTCCGGCATGCTCCTCGAGAAATACCGGGAGAAGCCGGTCATGGTCGCCGCCTTCGTGTTGGCCTTCTGCGGGGCCATGCTCTTCTCGCTCCTCCCCAGCTACGCGACGGCCATCCTGTCGCTTTTCCTCATCGGGGCCGGCATGGCCGCCCTCCAGGTCGCCATCAACCCCCTCCTCAGGGTTTCCGGCGGCGAAGAGCATTTCGCCTTCAATTCGGTCATGGCCCAGCTCATTTTCGGCAGCGCCTCCTTCCTCAGCCCCTACATCTATTCCTACTTCGTCCGTAACCTTGGACAACCCGGCGGCGAGGGCAAGCCGCTCATCGGCCTCATGTCGAAGCTCGTGCCGTCCGATCTGCCTTGGGTTTCCGTCTACTGGGTCTTCGCCGTCCTGGTCATCGTGATGATCGCCGTCCTGGCCGCCGCCCGTTTCCCGCTCGTGGTCAAGAAAGAGGAGGAGCGGGCCGGCGCCTGGGCCACCCACAAGGCGCTCTTCAAGAACAAGGTCGTCCTCCTCTACTTCCTGGGGATCTTCGCCTACGTCGGGACCGAGCAGGGGGTGGCCAACTGGATCTCGCAGTTCCTCTTGGCCTACCACAAATACGATCCGCAGACCGTCGGGGCCAGCAAGGTCTCCCTCTTCTGGGGCCTGATGACCGTCGGCGGCGTCCTCGGCCTCGTCCTGCTGAAGCTCTTCGATAGCCGGAAGGTCCTCATCGGGTTCGCCGTCGCGGCCATCGTCTTCCTCAGCCTGGCTCTCTTCGGGCCGGGGCCGCAGGCCCTGGTCATGTTCCCGCTCATGGGCTTCGCCGCCTCGGTCATGTGGCCGATCATCTTCTCGCTGGCCCTGAACTCCGTCTCGAGCCACCACGGCTCGTTCTCCGGGATCCTCTGCACGGGCATCATCGGCGGGGCGCTCGTGCCGCTCGTCATCGGCCGTCTGGGCGACGCGTTCGGCCTCCGCCAAGGGATGTTCGTCCTCTATCTCACCCTCGGCTACATCCTGAGCATCGGCCTCTGGGCGAAACCGATCATCCTCAACGAGACGATCTTCCGGAAAAAGAAACAGGAGGCGGCGTGAGCGCGGACACGGTCATCGGCGTCGACCTCGGCGGGACGAACGTCCGGGCCGGCGTCGTCGAGGGCGGCCGTCTCACCGACGTCCGGTCCGTCGCCGTCAGGAGCCAGGGCTCAGAGCGGGACGTCCTCGAGGACATGTTCAGCGCCATCGACGCGGTCATGCGGAAGGACGTGGCCGGGCTCGGGGCGGGCGTGCCCTCGGTCATCGACCTCAAGGCCGGGATCGTTTACGACGTCCAGAACATCCGCTCCTGGAAGAAGGTCCCGCTCAGAGCCCATCTCGAAGAGCGCTATCACCTTCCGGCCTACGTCAACAACGACGCCAACTGTTTCGCGGCCGGGGAGAAATATTTCGGCAAGGCGAAGCCTTACGACCACGCCGTCGGCCTCATCGTCGGGACGGGGCTCGGGGCCGGGGTCATCGCCAACGGCAGACTCTACTCCGGCATCAACTGCGGGGCCGGCGAGTTTGGTATGCTTCCCTACCTCGACCGGAATTTCGAGGCCTACGCCAGCGGCCAGTTCTTCGCGCGCATCCACGGCGTTTCCGGGCGGGAGATCGCCGAGCGGGCGGAGCGGGGCGACGAACGCGCCCTCGCGATCTTCGCCGAGTTTGGCGGCCATCTCGGAGAGGCGGTCAAGGCCATCTGTTACGCCGTCGACCCGGAGGTCATCGTCCTCGGCGGGTCGGTCAGCAAATCCTACGGGTTTTTTCAGGCCTCCATGTGGAAGACCTTTCAGACCTACGCCTATTCCATCGCCAAGGAACGGCTGAAGATCGAGGTCTCGGAGACCGAGAACATCGCCATCCTCGGCGCCGCCGCCCTCTATTATGACGCCCTGGCGAAATAGCGCGCTTTATTATTCCTTTCTGTTGACAGCCCTCCGGCCAACAGGTATTTTATTAAACTCATGGCGATTCGTCGATCTGGAGTTAGGGACATGGACAGGACAGGAAAATGCCATTTAAAAGCGGCGGCGGCGCTCGGCCTGCTGGCGGTCCTCGCCATCTGGCCCGTCCTCGTTCGCGGCGAGGACAAAAAGCTGGGCTTTCTCGGCCCATGGAAGGTCACAGCCGAACTCAGCTTCGTGGTCACGGGAGGCAACACGGCGACTTCGGCCTTCAGCCTCGGCACATCGTTCACCCGGAAGTGGACGAACGACTCCCTCCTGTTCAAGTCCTACATCCTGAAGAGCAATTCCACGACGACGACCCGGACCGCTCGGGGGACCGAGACCGATTTCAGCATCATCGAGGAAAAGATCAAGCGCATCGTCGCCGAAAACTACCTGCTGGCCGGCCAGTACGACCGCCGGATCTCCAAAAAGCTCTCCGGGCAGGTCGGCCTGAACTGGGACCGCAACCGCTTCGCCGGCGTCGACAACCGGGTCATGTTCACCACCGGCTTCGGCTACGCCTGGGTCGAAAAAGCACGGACCCAAGTCAGGACCGCCACCGGCCTGACCTATACGTTGAGACAATACGTGGGCCAGGACATGGCCTCGTTCGCCGGTCTCCGGTTCAGCATCCTCGCCGACCAGAAAATCCTCGATAACTCCTCCGTCTCGACGCAGTTCGTCCTCGACGACAACCTGAAGCGGATGGATGACTGGCGGTTCGATTGGACGAATTCAGTGTCGGCCTCCATCTCGAAGTCCCTGGCCCTCAAGATAAGCCTGCGGATGCTCTACGCCAATATCCCCGCTCTCCAAAACCTGGCCCTCTTCGATCTCGAAGGCCTGCCGACCGGCCTCTTCGTCCAGGTCCCCCTCAAGAACCTCGACACGTTAATGACAACCTCGATCGTAATTAATTTCTAAGTTTGACCCCTTCTTGATTTCCTAGTATTATAGTCGAGAATTACGGGCGGAGGGCCCAGATGAAGAAACGTTATTGGCGCTGTTTCGTCTGCAACGACATCCACTACGGGGTCGCCCCGCCGGAGCTTTGCCCCACCTGCAAGGTCCTCAACGCCTACGTCGAGATCTCGGCGGACGAGGCCCGAAAGATCCTCGGCGGCGGGCCCGGCGTCTCCCTGACGGCGGATGAGTTCCGGGCGGCCATCGAGCGGTTCACGGCCGGCAACGAATTCCAGCTCAGCCCCGACCGCGATAAGGTCGACCTGCTCCTCAAGGGCATCTTCGAGAACGAGCGCAACCACGGCCTCAAGTACTGCCCCTGCCGGCTACGCTGCAAAGATTGGGAAGAAGACTTGAGGATCGTCTGCCCCTGCAATTTCCTCATCCACGATACCTACAAGGGCCTCCCGGACGGCGAATGCTGGTGCGGACTCTTCGTTAGGAGGAAATGATGGCCAATCTATTCATGTTCCACGGGCGGGAATGCCCTCATTGCAAGAAAATGATGCCCCTGGTCGAGAAGCTCGAACAGGAGACCGGCGTCCACTTCGACAAACGCGAAATCTGGCACGAAGAGAAGAACGCGGATCTCATGAGGTCCTACCGACCCATCATCGCGGCCAAGTGCGGCGGTCAGCTCAAGGTCCCAACGTTCCTCAACCCCGACGCGAACGACGCCGTCTGCGGCGATATGGACTACGAGAAGCTCAAGGACTGGGCCCTCAAGCAGTCCTAGGGACCGACGGGCAGGCTGTCGGCCGGCCCCGCATCGGGGAGAGTAACCGATGATCGAACTGTTCGACCCACTCAAGGGGGAAAGACTCCGGGTCCTCGACGAGACGGGTGGGATCGCGCCCGGCCTGGACCCGGGCCTGGCGGAGGCCGAGCTCCGGACGATCTACGAACGCATGGTCCGGACCAGGGCCGCCGACGCCAAGGCCCTCAAGCTTCAGAGGCAGGGCCGCCTCGGTACTTACGCGCCGAGCCGCGGCCACGAAGCGTGCCAGGTCGGCCTGGCCTCGGCCATGGCCGGGGACGACTGGTTCTTCCCCTATTTCCGCGACCTCGGCATGTACATCACCCTGGGCTATCCCCTGGCCGACTACTACCATCTCTGGATGGGGAACGAGGCCGGCCTGAGGTCGCCCGACGGACTTAACATCTTCCCTATCGCCATCCCCGTCGGCTCGCAAATCCCGCAGGCCGTCGGAGCGGGCCTGGCCGCGAAATACCGGAAACTCCGGATCGCCGTCGTGACGACGTTCGGCGACGGGGCGACCTCGGAAGGCGACTTCCACGAAGGCCTGAACTTCGCCGGAGTCTTCCGGACGCCCAACGTCTTCGTCTGCCTGAACAACCAGTTCGCCATCTCCGTGCCGCGGGCGCGCCAGACGGCCGCGGCGACCATCGCCCAGAAAGCCGTCGCCTACGGCTTCCCCGGCGTCCAGGTGGACGGGAACGACGTCCTGGCCGTCTACGCCGCGGCCCGCGAGGCCCTGGGGAACGCCCGGGACGGGCGGGGCCCGACCCTGATCGAGGCCTACACCTATCGGATGGGCGACCACACGACCTCGGACGACGCCGCCCGCTATCGTTCGAAGGAGGAGGTCCAGGAGTGGGAGCGGCGCGACCCGATTCTCCGCTTCCGGCTCTATCTCGGGAAGAAAGGGCTCTGGGACGAAGCCTACGAAAAAGCCGTTCAGGACGCCGCGGCGGAATTCGTGGAGAAGGCCGTCGCCGAGGCCGAAGCCCGGCCGACCGCAACGCCCGAGGATATTTTCGCCTACACCTACGCGGCGATGCCGCCGGAGCTCGAGGCCCAGCTCGCCGACCTCAAGGCTTTCCTCGAAGAGGGACGCCGATGATCATGACCATGATCCAGGCGATCAACCAGGCCCTCGCCCAGGAGATGGAGAGGGACGACCGGATCATCGTCCTCGGCCAGGACGTCGGCCGCAACGGCGGCGTCTTCCGGACGACGGAAGGCCTCTTCGACAGGTTCGGCCCCGAGAGGGTCATGGACACTCCCCTCGCGGAATCGGCGATAATCGGCGCCTCGATCGGGATGACGGCCCTCGGCCTCCGGCCCGTGCCCGAGATCCAGTTCATGGGATTCATCTACCCGGCCTTCAACCAGATCGTCTCCCACGTCGCCCGTCTCCGGAACAGGACACGCGGCCGGTTCACCGTGCCCCTGACGATCCGGACGCCTTACGGCGCCGGGGTCAAGGCCCTCGAACATCATTCCGAGAGCACGGAAGCCCTCTTCTGCCAGATCCCGGGACTGACCGTCGTCGTCCCTTCAAATCCTTACGATGCAAAAGGGCTCCTCACCGCCTCGCTCCGCAGCGACGACCCGGTCATCTTCCTCGAGCCGACCAAGCTCTACCGGGCGGAAAAGCAGGAGGTCCCCGAGGAAGCTTACGAGGTCCCTCTGAGGCGGGCCGCGGTCGTGCGGGAAGGGAAAGACCTGACCATCATCGCCTGGGGCGCGATGATCCCGGCGGCGCGGCAAGCGGCAGAGGCGGCCCAAGCCGAGGGCGTCGGCGCGGAGATCGTCGACCTCCGCACGCTTTCTCCCATGGACAGGGAAACGTTCGTCGCGTCCGTCCGGAAGACGGGCCGGGCCCTCGTCGTCCACGAAGCCCCGAAGACCTGCGGCCTGGGGGCGGAGATCGCGGCCACGATCGGCGAGTCCGCTCTCCTCAGCCTCGACGCTCCCGTCCTCCGCGTGACGGGGCAGGACATCACCGTCCCCCTGCCGAAGAACGAGGGCCTCTATTATCCCGGCCCGGAGCGCATCCTGCGGGCCATCCGGCGATTGATGGAGTATTGACATGGTCCAACAATTCCGTTTCCCCGACGTCGGGGAGGGTATCACCGAAGGCGAGATCGTCCGCTGGCTGGTCAAGGAAGGGGATGAGGTCAAGGCCGACGAGGCGCTGGCCGAAATCGAGACCGACAAGGCCGTCGTCGAAATGCCGTCGCCCTACGCGGGGACAGTCCTCAAGCTCCATTTCAAGGAAAAGGACCTCATCAAGGTCGGGCAGGTCCTGGTGACCGTCGGCGAAAAAGGCGAAGTCGTGCCCGAAACTGCGCCGTCCCCGGCGGGGATGCCGGCGGCCCGCCCGGCGGCTCCGGTCCAGGCGGCGGCCCCCGGCCGGACCAGCGAGGTCCTGGCCACCCCCAAAGTCCGGGCCCTGGCCAAGGAGCTCGGCATCGATATCAACGCCGTTCCCGGCACGGGCCCGGGCGGCCGGGTCACGGAGGAGGATGTTCGCTCGACCAAGGATAAGCCGGCCGAAAAGAAACCCGAGATCAAGATCAAGGCGAAATACGACCTCTTCGGGTCGCTCGAGCGGATCCCCCTGCGCGGCGTCCGCCGGGCCACGGCCAAGAAGATGCGGGAATCCCTGGACAAGGCCGCCCACGTGACGCACTGCGACGAGGCCGACGCCGGAGCTCTCGTCGCCCTCCGCGAGAAGATGAAGCCCGAGGCCGAAGCCGCCGGGATCAAGCTGTCCTACCTGCCGTTCATCGTCAAGGCCCTCATCGAGGCCCTCAAGCTCCACCCGACCCTCAACGCGACCCTGGACGACGAGGAGGGCGAGATCGTCGTCAAGAAATACTACAACATCGGCATCGCGGTCGACGTCCCGGACGGCCTGATCGTTCCCGTCGTCAAGATGGCCGACCAAAAATCCGTGCTGGACATCGCCGCCGAGATCCAGGCCCTGGCCAAGGCCGCCCGGGAGCGGACTCTGGACCTGGCCGACCTCAAGGGCGGGACGTTTTCCGTCACCAACGTCGGCGTCTTCGGCGGCGACTTCGCGACGCCGATCATCAACTACCCCGAAGCGGCCATCCTGGCGACCATGAAGATCGCCGACAGGGCCCGCGTCGAGAACGGCGCCGTGGTCGTCAAAAAGACCCTCCCCCTGTGCCTGTCGTTCGACCACAGGATCATCGACGGGGCCGAGGCGGCCCGCTTCACCCGGGACCTTATCCGCTTCCTGGAAAACCCGGAGAGCTGATGAAGGTCGCCGTCGGCATGAGCGGCGGGGTCGATTCGTCCGTCGCCGCGCTCCTCATGGTCCGGGCGGGGCACGATGTCTCCGGCGTCCTCATGAAGATCTGGCCAGGTCCGGACGCACCGGGCGCCGCAAGGAGCGCCTGCTTCGGCCCCGACGAGATCGAGGATATCCGGGCGGCCGGGGACGTCTGCGCCCGGCTCGGCATTCCGCTCCATGTCTTCGACTGCTCGGCGAACTACGAGGACCTCGTCCTCCGCTATTTCCGGGAAGGATACCTGGCCGGGACGACGCCGAACCCCTGCGTCCGCTGCAACCAGCTGATCAAGTTCGGCATCCTCCCCGACGCGGCCAGGGAATCGGGGCTCGCATTCGATCGTTTCGCGACGGGGCACTACGCCCGGGTGGAGCATGACGCCGCGCTCGGGCGGTTCCTGCTGAAAAAGGCCGTCGATTCACGCAAGGACCAATCCTATTTTCTCTACCGCCTGTCCCAGAAACAGCTCGCGGCAACCCTCTTCCCGCTGGGGGAACTCACGAAAAACCGGGTCCGGACGATCGCCCGGGAGGAGAATCTCCCCGTCCACGACAAGAAGGAGAGCCAGGATTTCTATGGCGGCGACCTGAAGGACATTCTCGGGCGGGACGGCCTCGAGGGCAACATCGTCGACCGCGAAGGGCAAGTGCTCGGCAGACACCACGGCGTCTGGAACTACACCATCGGGCAGCGGAAGGGGCTGGGTATCGCCCATTCCGTCCCGCTCTACGTCACCGCCATCGACGCCAAAAACAACAGGCTCGTGGTCGGCCCGGAAGAGGAAACCTACACGCGGTCGTGCCTGGCTCGGGATTGCGCCTGGGGCATGGTCGAAAGGCTCGCCGCCCCGGCGGAGGTCCAGGTCAAGGTCCGCTCGGGCGGCCGGCTCGTCAAGGCGGAGATATCACCGCTCGACGAGGGACGGACGCGAATCGCCTTCGCCGAACCCGTCGCGTCCGTCGCGCCGGGCCAGTCGGCAGTCTTTTATCACGAGGATATCGTCCTCGGCGGCGGCATCATCGAATCCGCGGCCTGACCCGCCCTTCCCGTTTTCCCTCGACGTTCAATCCCCTTCGCGGGATTCCACGGACGTGAGTCCGTAGAGGAATAGCGAATCCCCGCTTCGGGGACAGGCGCTCCAAAGCCTGCGAAAGTTGGATCCCATGGACGTAAGTCCGTGGAGCTTCAGTGGCCGTGCCGGTGGTTGCTGTCCGGCCAATGGCCGTGGAAGTGGTCCGTCCCCTCGTGGACGTGCCCGTGGAGGTGAGGCTCCCGGACGTCCCCTTCGTGCGAGTGGTCATGATGAAGGTCCGCGTGGACATGGGCGTGGGCGTGGGTCATCCGGTCGTGATGATGGGCATGCGCGTGCTTATCGCGGACGACGAGGACCACGGCGGCGGCCATGAGCAGGCCGGCCGCGGCCATGCCCGGCCTGACCCTATCGCCAAGGACAAGGATCGAAGCCAGGGCCGCGGCGAACGGGGCGATGCTGAACAGGGCCCCCGCCCGGAAAGCCCCCAGGCCTTTCAAGCCTTTGATGAACAGGACCAGGCTCAGCCCATAGCCCAGCGCCCCGACCACGAGCCCGGCGAGGACCGGGAGCTCCGGCGAAACGCCTTGCCCCAGGGCGAAGGCCAAGCCCAGCGAGAACACGCCCGAGACGAGCCCCTTGATCATGGCGATCTGGACCGGGTCTTTGTCGGAGATCTGCCGGGTGAGGTTGTTGTCGAGGCCCCATCCGGCCATAGCCGCCAGGACGAGGAGGGGCCCGGCGAGCTCGAGACGGCCCTGGCCGGAATTCCAGGAGAGGAGCACCCCGCCCACGGTCATGAGGGCGAGGGCAGCCCAAACACGCCGCCCTGCGTTTTCCCGGAAAAGCATAACCGCGATCAGGGCCGTGGCCGCCGCCTCGAAATTGAGGAGGAGAGAGCCGCTGAATCCCGTGACCCGGCTGAGCCCGAGCATCAGGAGGATCGGGGCCCCTATGCCTCCGGACAGGATGGCCCCGGCGAGCCAGGGGAGGTCACGTTTTTCGAGCGGCGCTTCTCCGGCGCTCCCTTGGGACCGGCTCCAGCGTCGGGCGCATCCGGCCGCGCCGCGGTAGACGGCGAGCCCCAGGAAAGCCCCGGCATAGAGAAGCCCGGCCAGCGCAACCGGGGGGATCCCGCCGAGGAGCAGCTTGGCCAGTGGCATGCTCGCCCCGAAGAGGACGGCCGAGGCGAGGACGGCGACAAGGGGCCTGACGTTCATCGGCTGTAGAAATCGACCATCCGGCCGATAGCCCTCTGGCAAACCCGGCAGAATTCGTTCTTCGGGTTGAAGATCATGATGCAGTAGACCTGGGACCTGTAAAGGCCCTTCGAGGCGTAGCCCGCGCCCTCGAAAACGCCGACCTTGTCGTCGAGCGCCGCGTATTCCTTGCGGACGGCCTCGGCCCGGGCGGCCAGGTCGGCGTCGGCCGCCATGTATTTCTCCTCGATGCGCTTGAGCTCTTTCTCCGAAGATTCTATCTTTTTCGCCGCCTCGATGTCCTTGGCCCGGGCCTCCCGGCCTGCCCGTCTCTCGGCCTGGAGGGCCTCGGTCTTATCCTTGCCGTATTCCGTCGGGACCCCGATCCCCGGCGACAGGAGGTCCTTCCACTTGACGTTGGCCGGGTCGAGGAGGGCGGTGATGTTGGCCTCGAGCGGTTCGACGCCCGCGGGGTAGAAATCGTTGTAGGAGACTTCGGACTGGTAGTACTCGTCGGCCAGGTAGGCGAAGGAGTGGCCGAGCTCGTGGACGAAGACCTGCTGGCTGGAGGGATGGTCGACGGTGGTCACGCAGTAGTCGAGACCGATGCTGCCGCCGCCGTAGCGCTTGCTGTTGACCAGTACGATGATGGCGTCGTAAGGGACCTGGCCGGCGATCTCGTGCATCCTGTGGTCGTCCTCGATGAGCATGTAGCGGTCGAGGTCGAAGGCGTTGAACGAGGCGTTGAGCACGGTCTTTTTGTAGATGCGCTGGCGTGGCTCGTCCATGCCCCGCTCGGCCGACGCCCTGAAGACGGCGCGGAAATTGAAACGGTCCTTCATTCCCTTGTAGGGTTCGACCGTGAAGAGATAGGCCGCCATCCGGTCCACGTCGGCCTTGAACTTGTCCTTGTCCTCGGCGGTGTAACCCTCGGCGACGAAGACGAGGTCGACCTTGTCGTGGGGGTCGCCGGTGACCTGAGCTTCGTAGACCCAGTCGCCCGAGGCGGGTTGTTCGCGGATAATATGGTAATCGGCCGGGTCGATGACCTGGCTGAAGAGCGGCTGGAGAA
>Ga0209182_10000376_pt1 | contig 11810 bp, 13 predicted proteins | sample LakBais05cmmetaG_FD_185474 | JGI IMG/M metagenome (GOLD analysis project Ga0209182, IMG submission 185474) | Lake sediment microbial communities from Lake Baikal, Russia to study Microbial Dark Matter (Phase II) - Lake Baikal sediment 0-5 cm... | ecosystem: Environmental > Aquatic > Freshwater...
CCCAGGTCCAGGAGGCGGCGGGGAAGAAGAAGTGCAGACCGGCAAAAATGGAGGCAATCGCGCCGTTGGCGAGCACCTGTCCGATATCGCGGGTTCCGCCCTTGTCGAATTTTTCGTTCAGGGAGGCTTTCTTTTTTCCGAACAGGCGTGTCAGGGCACTGGAGGAAACGAAGAAGGCCATCAGGAGCACGGCCCACTTCCAGCCGCCCAGGCCGAAGATGATGGCCCCTTCCAGGAAAGCGCCCCACGCCCCGGACTTGCTCAGGCTGTGGGCGCCGTAGGCAGCAAAAGCAATCAGGGCAGCAAAGAGGAAACCGAGCAAAAGTTGAAGAAGCATGATTTCACCAGGATAGATGGGCGGAGGTGTTACACCCGTCAGGATTATACCGGTGTGACAACGATAAACATCACCGCAACAAGGAACAGCAATGTAGAGAACACGCCACTGGCCCAGACGATGTGTGCCAGCGGACGGTGGTCGGGACGGCGGTAGAAGGTCAGCCCCGACACCCAGCCGGTGAGATAGAAAAAGAGGCTGACAACCGGCAGCAGGATTAAGCCTGCGCCCGGGACCGGTTCACCCGGCGCGCCGGAAGGCAGGAAGCCAAGCGGGATGCGTCCCAACGAGGGGATCATCAAAGTGACCCAGGCCAGCAAGCCAATATTCAGGAACAGCCCGGCCAGCCAGAGATAGCGCGCCAGCATACTATCCCAGGCCTGCACCACGACAAAGCCCGGATACACCGACTGCGGCTCAGCGGGGGAGAGACTGCCCATTTCGATGGCACGTTGGATATTTTGCATGAAACCGGTCGTATCCTGCGGTGAAATAACAAACACGCGCCTGGAGGTGGCAACCAGCAGCAGGGCTTTGGCATCCGAGGCAAGGAATTCAACCGGTCCGAGGTCCGGTTGACGGCGGAGGCCCATGATCGCCCCCGGCAGGTGAACAAAGGGCAATGCCAGCGGCGAGGCCAGGGCTTCCATCGGGCGTACCCACTCCACCTCCGAGACCGGGATCTGCTCCACGCGCAGGCCCCAGGTGAGAGTCAGTTTTTCACGGTCAAGACTGTAGTTGGCGCGGTTCAGGGAATACAGCCAATAAGACAGGAAAGGCAGGGGGAAGAAGGCGAACGCCGCCACCAGAATGTAAATTGTAAAGCGCAAACCGATTGGTTCTTGCGAGGCAAGCACAGCAAACAGCGCAGTCAGGATGGTCGCCACGATGATCAGTGTGACCTGCAATGTCAGTCCACGACGGGGAGGCGGAAAATCTGTCATGGGTTACTTCGATTTACCCAATTCTGCGTGGATGGCCCGGCAGACAAACTCGACCTGCTCTTCGGTCATCACACCGGAGAACGGCAAGGCCAGCCCGCGGCGGCCCAGGTCTTCGGTGACGGGGAAATCCCCGGCCCGATAGCCGAAGCGTTCGACCATGTAGGGCTGGAGATGGATGGGCAGGAAATACGGCCGCACCGGCACACCATACGTCTCGAGGCGTTTCGCCAGGGCATCCCGGTCAATCGCCGGGTCGAAGCGCACCACATAGACAAACCATGACATGCGGGTGGTAAATGTCTCGACGACGGGCGCTTCCACGCCGGGGATTTCAGCCAGCCGCTCCCCGTACCAGGCTGCCACCTGCTCACGTTTACGCAGCAGTTCCTTAAGCCGGAGCATTTGCGCGGCGCCCAGCGCGGCAGACATCTCGTCCAGGCGGTAGTTGTAGCCCAGGTAAGTATGGGAAAGCCAGGTGTCGCCGGGGGCGCGGCCCTGGTTGCGTAGGGCGCGCATCAGGTCAGCGGACTGCGCATTATCGGTCACGATAATGCCGCCCTCACCGGTGGTGATTTGCTTATTTGGGTAGAAGGCGAACACACCGTAGTCGCCAAGCGTCCCGACCTTGCGGCCCTTGTACTCAGCGCCCAGCGCCTCGCAAGAATCTTCGATGACTTTCAGGCCGAACTCATCGGCGACTTTGCGGATGGGGTCCCAATCGGCAGACTGGCCGAACACGTCCACACCCAGGATGACCTTAAGGGCGCGGCGTGAGGCGGACCCTTTACGGGACAGCCATTGTTGGGCTCTTTCCCCGCCCGCAGTCAGGTCGCGCGCCGCTTCGGCGAGCAGGACCGGGTCCAGGTTACCGCTGCGCGGGTCCACATCCACAAAGACCGGGACGGCGTTCTCGAACAGCAGCACGTTGGTCGAAGCGACGAACGAGAACGGGGTGGTCAGCACCACGTCGCCCGGACCGATGCCAGCCGCCCGTACGCACAGATGCAGCCCGGCGGTCCCGGAGTTGACGCCGATGGCATGGCCCAGGCCGGTAAAGTCGGTGAAGGCTTTCTCGAAGGCTTGGATCTGCGGCCCCATGCTGAGAATGGGGGTATTGAGCACATTAAACACAGCCTGACGCTCGGCATCGGTCAGGTCGGGGCTTGACATGGTAATTTTGGAAACGTTTTTTTTGTTCAAGGGAAGTTACACTTTGGCAGGCTGTTTTTGTTCCAGGGCAGCGGGCGTCTCGGCGGCAGTATCCAAGTCGAGGTCCACAGCATCTTCCATACGGATCTGGCCGCGCAGGAAGGCACCTTCCTCGGTAGCGAAAGCGGCTGTGATGATGTTGCCCCAGACACGCCCACTGGAACGGATTTCAACCTTCTGAGCGGTGATGTTGCCTTTGACCGCCCCGGCCACAATGACATTGGCCGCCCGGACGTTTTCGCAGGTCACTTTGCCGGTCTCGCCAACGACGAGCAGACCCTTCAATGTGATTTGCCCTTCAAATGAACCCTCCACGCGAACGCCACCAGAGCCGACAATGCTGCCCTGCCAGATGACGCCCGCACCGAGCACCGAAGTGATGCGTTCCACAGTCTGCACGGTGGGGGACGGAGTTGATTGGTTATTACGTTTAAACATGGTTTTTCACCAGAGAGAATCTAATTTTATCATCTTCGGCGCATTTGGAAGCGCCAGGGCACGGATTTCCATGGCTCAGGGACGGTATACAATCCCACGCGTGGGCTGGTGATTATATCACTGCCGGTGACAGAGGTTCCCGCTTCGATCCAAAGACCCAAATCCGGATCACACAAATTTGTACCGTTCAAAGTCTCATCAATGCCGAGCGCCTGGGTCAACTTGGCGGGACCAAGGGTATCGCGCCCCTGGCGGCGGGCGGATATGATGCCTGCGCCTTCAACCACTTCCATTGCCCGGATCAGCACAGCGGCGGGAAAGCCTTCGTGTTCCGTAACCGCGTTCAACATCCAGTGCATGCCATATGTAAAGTAGACGTAGGCATGCCCCGGCGGGCCGTACATGACCCCGTTTCGCTTCGTCTTCCCGGACTTGGCGTGACAGCCCAGGTCCTCTTCGCCGACATAAGCCTCGGCCTCGGTGATGATGCCGGCGAGACGCACGCCGTCCAGAATCCGTACCAGCCGCGCACCGAGCAGTTCGCGGGCGACGGTCAGTGTGGGGCGAGAATAAAAATAGCGAGGGAGGATATTCACCACAGAGCAAATGAGTTGAAAAACATATCGGCTATTTCGTACCGTTCATGGTCAACTCTTTCGTAACCTTGTAGCGCGTGTCCCTTTGCAGACACAACCGCAGGCCTACTTCAAGGGAGATGGATGGGTTGTAATTCAATTTCTGGGCAGCCAGTGAAAGGTCCGCGCAAAGACGCGAGACGCCGCCGGAGGTCTGGGCACTGTAGATAACGTTCGTCTGGCTGCCGGTGACTTGCAGTACCAGGTTCGCCAGGGCGCGGATGCTCGTCTCCGTCCCGGAACCAATGTTGATTACCAGCCCGTTGATATTCGGTGCAATCGCGGCGGCGACCATGGCCGACACCACATCGTCAACATAGACGTAATCACGAGTCTGGTTGCCGTCCCCATTGACAACCAGCGTCCCATTGCGCACAGCTTGGCGCAGGAAATAAGGCACGACCGGGGGATTGGAGGCTGGCAAGTGCTGACCTGGACCGTATGCATTGAAGATGCGCAGGCAGACGGTCTCAATTCCCCACAGTCCTCCAATGGTGCGAATATAATATTCCGCCGCCAGTTTCGAGACCGCATACGGCGAACTCGGGTGGGGCGTCTGTCCCTCGGTCAGGGGTTGGATATCCTGGTCGCCATAGATGGCGCCGGAGGAAGCGAAGACAACGCGCCTGACACCCACATCCCGCATGGCCTCCATCAGGCTGACGGTCCCGCCCACGTTGACGGCATTGTATTCGCGCGGGTACAAAATGGACTCCGGTACGGAGACGCGTGCCGCTAGGTGATAGACGCAGTCCACTTCCTGGAGCAGAGTCCAGAGCTTGGGACGGTCATTCACATCCCCGCGCGTGAAGTGGACATCCGGTGAAAGGGCTTGCGGGTCGCCGGTGGATAGGTCGTCGAGGCCGCGCACTTGATGGCCCTCGCGAGCAAGTTGGTTGGCGATGGTCGAACCGAGGAATCCGGCCGCGCCGGTGATGAGGAAATTCATAGCCTGGATTATACCCTCAAGCCCCCCCGGATTTCTTCTTCCAGGAAGCTGTACCGGCCATGAGGAGGCCGAGGCCGCCAATTAAAAGATCACGGCCGCGCATCAGCAGGATGAGACTGATTGCGGCTGCATTCCGGATTCCGAACCTGCCCAGAATGAACACCTGACTGGCCTCCAATGCTACTAAACCACCGGGCAACGACATCAGGAAGGCCATCCAGCCAGCCGCCCAAGCCGCAACGGTCTTTCAGAAGGGTAGGTGAATACCCAGGAAGGAAGTCATCAGAGCATACTCGCCAACCATCTCTGCTCCGGCCAGGAGTGAAACGCCCAGTGCTCCCAGTAAATTCGGAAGATGGTGGCGGCAGAAGTTTCCAGCCAGCCATTCAGCGGTGCGCAAGAAACGGGTTGCCTTTGCATTCTTCGGGATAAACGGGATGGCCCCCACCAGCGTTGTAAGTGGGTACTTGCGATGATAGAGCAGCACAATATGGATTGGCGGCCAGAGCACCAGCAACAGTAGCCCGATCAGTTCCCACGAAAACGAGGAGTTGGTTTCGGTCAACACACCTGCCCGGAAGACCGCTATCAGTCCAAACACGAGCAGCATGAAGTTAATCAGGAACTCGAGTATTTTGTCCATCAAGACTGAGGCAGTGGCGCGCGTGTAAGTCAGTCCAAATTTTCTCTGCAGAAAAAGTACCTGCAGCGGTTCTCCCCCAACTTGCGGTCCAAGTGTAAAATAACTCACACCAAATACTGACACATGCACCCTCAGGAGCGGTAGATAGGGTATATGCTTGGCATCAGCCCGGACGATGAGCCACCAGCGCAAGGTCACGAGCATATAGAGCATCACATTCACCAACAGCAAGACAGCAATTTCCCACAGTTGCAACCCGCGGAAGGCAACCCAGATTTCCGCCAGCGGTGCATTACGCACTACCCACCAAAGCAGGATACCGAGGATGATAATCAAGAATATGCGGAGGAGCCAGGTACGGAGTTCCAATTTCATGGATGCACCCTAGCCAGATTAAAACGCCCCGGGGGAATGAGAAAAGTCACAGGTGCAGGTGTTAAAGATAACAGCATGAAGGGAAGAAAGGCATTAGTCCCGCGCAGGGTTCTGAATTACAATAAAAAAAATAGCATACCCGATCACCCCTTTTATAACCAAATGGAGCCAATCGCATGATCAAGATGCTCTCCGGTAACGAGGCTGTCGCCCGTGGAATGTGGGAGGCCGGCGTGGCGGTGGCATCCGCTTATCCCGGTACGCCCAGTACGGAAATCCTGGAAAACTATGCCCTCTTCCCGAATGTTTACGCCGAATGGGCGCCAAACGAAAAAGTGGCCGTTGATGTGGCCGTCGGGGCGGCTTATGCCGGACGCCGGGGGATGGCCGTCATGAAGCACGTTGGCCTGAACGTCGCGGCGGACTCTTTCATGTATGCTTCGATGACCGGTCTGGAGGGCGGGCTGGTCATTGTCACTGCTGACGACCCGGGCATGCACTCCAGCCAGAACGAACAGGATAACCGCACCTTTGCCAAGTTCGGGCGCGTCCCCTGCCTCGAGCCTTCGGACAGTCAGGAGGCGAAGGACATGGTCAGGACCGCCTTCGAACTAAGCGAGCGCTTCGACACGCCGGTGCTGCTGCGCCTGACCACCCGCATCTGCCACTCCGCCAGCGTAGTGGAACTGGGCGAACGGACTTTCCCCGCGCCAGAGCCAAAGCCCTTCCCGCGTAATCCGGCCAAGTACGTTATGGTGCCGGGCAACGCGATCAAGCGCCACCCGGTTATCGAGCAGCGCATCCGTGATATCGCCGCCTTCGCCGAGACCTTCTCCTATAACCGCGCCGAGCCGGGCGACCGGGCGCTGGGCATCCTCACCTGCGGTGTGGCCTACCAGTACGCCAGAGAGGTCTTCCCGGCGGCGTCCATCCTGCGTCTTGGTATGACCTGGCCGCTGCCGGAGAAAAGAATCCGTGAGTTTGCACAATCGGTTGAACGGCTGATCGTCATCGAGGAACTGGATCCGTTCATCGAGGAAGCAGTGCGCCTGATGGGGATTTCCGTGGAGGGGAAAAGCATCTTCCCGATCACCGGCGAATTCGACCCGCGCGTCGTGCGGGAATCAGCCATTAGTTCTGGCCTGTTACCCAAATCCGCACACATCCCGCTGGCAGACCTGGAAACGGATTCGCTGCCCGGGCGCCCCCCGGTTCTCTGTCCCGGCTGTCCCCACCGCCCGACTTTCTACATCCTGAACAAACTCAAGGTCCCGGTCAATGGGGACATCGGCTGTTACACGCTGGCGCTGACCCCCCCATTGAGCGCCATCCACACCTGCGGGTGCATGGGCGCCGGAATCGGCGTGGCGCATGGCGCGGCCAAAGCCGGCAGTCCCGAGCATCACGTGGCAGTCATCGGCGATTCGACCTTCTTCCATACAGGTATTCCTGCGCTGGTCAACGTTGTTTACAACCACAGTCCGGTGACAACCGTCATCCTGGACAACCGTATCACCGGCATGACCGGCCACCAGGAAAATCCCGGCACAGGTCGCACGCTCCTTGGACAGGAAACAGTCCGGATAGAGCTCGAACCTCTGGTGCGCGCCCTGGGAGTCCGGCACGTAAAGTCGGTCGCCGGGTACAATGTGAAGGCCATCGAGAAGACACTCAAGGAATATGTCAGACTGGACGAACCGTCGGTGCTGATCGTGGTGGAACCCTGCGCCTTGCTTCCGGACGTGCGCAAGCGCTGGGTGCCGCTGGAAGTGCTGGCGAACAAATGCAACGGCTGCACGCTGTGTTTCCGCATCGGTTGTCCGGCCATTCTGAAAAGCGAGGAACTGGACGAGAAAACTCAGCGGTCCAAGGCGCTGATTGACGCCAGCATGTGCACCGGTTGCGAGGTTTGCGCCCAGATCTGTCCGCGTGCGGCGATCCCATTCCGCTCCGCCAAGTTCGAAGCAGGTGAATCATGAACACGCCCATTAATTTTCTTCTGGCGGGGGTGGGAGGGCAGGGGACGATCTTAGCCAGCGATGTTCTGGTCAACATTGGCCTGGAGGCAGGATTCCAGGCCAAGCAGGCTGAAGTGCATGGCATGTCGCAGCGCGGCGGCAGCGTGACCAGTCATGTGCGCTGGGGGAAAGTTGTGTATTCCCCGCTCATAGGTGCGGGCGAGGCGGATGTGCTGCTGGCGTTCGAAAAACTCGAAGCGCTGCGCAGCCTGAATGCGATGCGCCCCGGCGCTCTGGTGCTGGTCAACATGCAGGTCATTCAGCCGCTGACGGCCATCTCCGGTGAACAGACCTATCCAGGCGACGAAGCTCTGCACAAGCTCTTTGCCAAACTCACCTCACATATCGAATATATCAACGGTGAGGAAATTTCCGGGACGTTGGGAAACCTGAAGGTTGCCAACGTGGTCCTGATGGGAGCGCTTTCGGCTCTTCTTGAACGCAGCGGACAGGCCGGGGCGGAACTCACTCCCGAGCTCTGGTTGAAAGTCATCACAGAACGTGTCCCGGCCAAACACGTGGAACTCAACCACAAGGCTTTCCAGGCCGGGCGCGAGGCGGTCGGGAAGAGGTAAGAAAACCACGCAGTTCACAAAGGAATTCAAAGTAAACACAACGGAGGCCGTGCAGGAGCAGCCTCCGTTCTACTTTTCACTTATTACTGTTTGCTTCTTGCTCGTTTCTGTCCCTTGTTACTTCGCCCTATGCGCGTGCTTCTTGGCGTATTCCGCCCCGCGCTTCAACGCTTCCACATTTTTGGGCAGCAGGTGTTTGTGGCGGCCAGGCATGTGGGCCTTCAGGGCAGATTCAATGTCTTCCAGGGTCAGCACGGGCAGCAGGGCCAGCAGGGCGCCGGTGGCGACGATATTCGCCATGCGGCGGTCACCGGCTTCCTCGGCCATCTCGCTGCACGCGAGGGAGACCCAGGTGATGTCGTTGCGGGTCACGTCACGGTCAACCATCGAGGAATTGACGATCAACACGCCTCCCGGTTTGACCATCGATTCATATTTATCGAGCGACGGCAAGTTCATAACGATGACCGCGGGTGGATTCTGGACCAGCGGCGAGCCGATCTCTTCATCCGCGATGACGACGGTGCAGTTGGCCGTACCGCCGCGCATTTCAGGGCCATACGAGGGGATCCAAGTCACCTCTTTTCCAATGTCCATGGCGGCATAGGAAAGCACCTGACCGGCGAACATGACTCCCTGTCCGCCAAAACCAGCCAGAAAAACCTCAGTTTGCATGATGATTCTCCATTAGTTGTGTCACTGCGAGGCGGTGTTCTTCCGCTGAAGCAGTCGCCTATCGAAAGGGGATTTTTTACCCATCGGGTACGACGTTGTCGCTCCGCTATTCGTAATGACACGACTCATTTAGATTTTCAGCGCTGCCACCGACGGCGCAATCTTATAATCGCCGAGCGGGAAGGCCGGGATCATGTGCTCTTCCAGCCATTTAAGCGACTCGACCGGCGTCATACCCCAGCCGGTGTTGCAAGTGGAGAGCAGTTCCACCATTGAGAAGCCCAGGCCGTGTACTTGCGTTTCAAAGGCGAGACGGATCGCTTTCTTCGCCAGGCGGATGTTCTTCGGGTCGTGCAGACTGCGCCGGACGATGTACCCGGCCCCGTCCAGGGTGGCCAGCATCTCGCATACACGGATGGGATAGCCCTGCGTCTCCACGTCGCGGCCGTTGGGCGAAGAGGTCGTCTTCATACCTGGCAGGGTGGTGGGAGCCATCTGGCCGCCGGTCATGCCGTATATGGCGTTGTTGATGAAGATGATGGTGATGTTTTCCCCGCGTGCCGCGGCGTGGACGGTCTCCGCCATTCCGATGGAGGCCAGGTCGCCATCGCCCTGGTAGGAGAAGACGACACGGTCCGGCAGGACTCGCTTGATGCCGGTGGCCATGGCCGGGGCGCGCCCGTGGGCTGCCTCGACGAAGTCGGTGTCAATATAATTATAGGCAAACACCGCGCAGCCCACCGGCGCCACGCCGATGGTTTTATCCAGTATATTCATCTCTTCCAGCACTTCGGCCACCAGGCGGTGCGCCGTCCCATGCGTGCAGCCTGGACAATAATGCGTAGGCGTGTCTGTGAACCCTTTGGGGCGGGCGTAAACCAGGTTTTCGGGATTAACGATAGATACTGCCATAAATACCTCTGCTCTCAACGTGCCATCATGCGCAGATACCACAGGTCGGCGGGATCGTCTTCCAGCTTGCCAGGATTCTTAATCATTTCCTGGATCTCGTGGACGAATTCATCCGGGAAGGGCATCACACCCCCCAGCCGCCCGTAGAACCGCACCGGGACCCGGTTCCTGACCGCCACCTGGACGTCCTTGAGCATCTGCCCGGTGTTCATCTCCACCACCAGTATGGACTTGGCCTGCTTGCACAATTCCTCCACCCGCTTATAAGGGAAGGGGTTGACGCTGATGGGGCGGAAAAGGCCGATTTTAATACCCAGTGCCCTGGCGGCACGCACAGCCGAAAGCGCAATCCGTCCAGCGGTCCCGAAACCGATGACAATATATTCGGCATCCTCCAGGAAATATTCCTTGAAACGGATTTCGTTGGCCTGGGCTTCACGCCAGCGCCCGAGGATGCGCAGGTTGACTTTTTCCTCGGTCGGGACGTCGAGGTAGATCGAAGTCAGGATGTGGCGTTTTCGTCCCTTCGCACCGCTCACAGCCCAGTTATATTCCTTCCGGACGACCGGCTGCATCTCCGGCAGTTGGACCGGCTCCATCATCTGTCCGATGGAACCGTCAATCAGGATGGCGCAGATAGTCAGGTATTTGTGGGCCATTTCGAAAGCGACCGGTATCAGGTCCACGGCCTCCTGAATCGAGGCCGGGGCCAGCACGATGGGATGGTAATCCCCATGCCCGCCACCCTTGCAGATCTGGTTGTAATCGCCCTGAGAGGGGGCAATGTTCCCCAGGCCGGGTCCACCGCGCATCACATTGACCAGCACCATCGGAACCTCGGTCCCGGCGATATATGACAGTCCTTCCTGCATCAGGCTGATGCCCGGGCTGGAGGAGGAGGTCATCACGCGTGCCCCGGTGCAGGCCGCGCCGTAAACCATATTGATGGCTGCCGGTTCACTCTCGGCCTGGACAAAAGCGCGTCCAAGTTCGGGCATGCGATGAGAGAGATATTCGAGCACTTCATTCTGCGGGGTGATGGGGTAGCCGAAATAGGCCTCCACGCCGGCGCGCACAGCTGCCTCGGCGATGGCTTCATTTCCTTTCCACATTTCACGCACCATATCAAACCCCTCCTTCCGCCGCGGGGGCGGGTGCTTTGGTCACTTCGCGGTAGACCGTGATGGCCGCGTCCGGGCAGACTATGGCGCAGATGGCACAGCCGGTACAGCCGTCCTTGAAAATATGAGATGGATGGTAGCCCTTGGAGGTTAACTTTTCGCCATCCAATTCCATGACTTTGGGCGGGCAGGCTGAGATGCATAATTCACAGCCTTTACAGAATAGCTCGTTGACTTCAATCCAACCTTTGGCAGGCATTGACCTGGCCTCCTATATTTTAATTTGGACAATTATAGTAGAATTTTCAGCCTGTTTATTATGGCCGTTTCCGAGACTGACGGGTAGTGCCATGCGTCATTATACTGTAATACAAAAATCCTCATCTGTGCAGGACAATTGCGGTTAAAAAGGTGCCCCGATTAGGCTATTTCCACAACTACAGGGTACTGCGAAAATAAATGAACCTTAATCCAGTTATTTCCGAGCTCTTCGATACAGGAAAGTTCATCGATTTATAGAAGCAGTAATAGGTCCTGTTTGGGGATCCAGATGGGGAAAAAGTTGATGATTATCCACATTGACATGATTGCCAGGGGTGGTTAGAATAAAATAGAAATTCATCCTCCACAGTAAAGGACAGTAAAAAATGGTTGGAACCACGATCCCCTATCAGATTGTCATTCTTACGCAACAGCATTCCATCAGAGGGGAAATTTTCCTGCATGACGAGCGCCTTTCGGATTATCTGAACGACCGACGCCAAAAGAACATCGTACTGCGTAATGCCAGCGTGGCACGCTTGGAAAGCCCGGGCGAGGTGCTGGAAAACACACTGGTGTCCATCCTCCCGAAAGCGGGGATTATGCTGGCTTATGAACCGCCCCAGAAAACAGGTACCTTCCCTCCGCGTTTCATTAAGTATCCCAAAGATAAGTACGCTGTCTTTCTTATCCTGGATGGGATAGAAGTACACGGCGA
>Ga0209182_10000377_pt1 | contig 11808 bp, 12 predicted proteins | sample LakBais05cmmetaG_FD_185474 | JGI IMG/M metagenome (GOLD analysis project Ga0209182, IMG submission 185474) | Lake sediment microbial communities from Lake Baikal, Russia to study Microbial Dark Matter (Phase II) - Lake Baikal sediment 0-5 cm... | ecosystem: Environmental > Aquatic > Freshwater...
CAGGTTGTCCCGATCCCCCTGAGCGAGGCGCTGGCGGTCCCCAAGCGGGTGGATCTGAACGGCGATGCGGTTGTCACCGCACGCGGTCTGGGCATCTCATTTGGTGATGAATAATTGCCTGGGGGGGCTAAGCCCCGCCCAGGCAGTGCATTAAAGCGGAAGGCCGCCTTTCGGCGGTCTTCCTGTTCGCGCTGTGGCACCTTTATCGCAGAGCGAGGAGGGATGCCACAGCGCTTCGTTTCAAACTACTATCCATTTTGGGCACCACCTCCTCTTCTATAAGGATGGCGGAGTTGGGGCAGGCGACTACCCTGCGTTGCAAATAGTATCGCACAAATCAATTTGGATGTCAATGGCGGCGTTCTTGTGAAACTGGATGACTTATGATACCTTTTGATAGCACCCGAAAGCACAAACCGGCTATCCTGTATGGAAATTCGGTGGAGGAGGTTCGTATGAAACGTACAAATATTCTCTGGATCGTGGCCCTGGCCCTGGGCTGGCTGTTCGACTTCCTTTTCTGGAAGCACGCACAGGGGATCAACTTTGCCATCTACGCCGTATTGTGTCTCGTCGGCGGCTTCCTGGTGTTGGAGCTGAATGGCATCAAGCCGTCCTGGAAGTCCCTGCTCCTGCTCGTCCCCATCCTGTTCTTTGCAACCATGACTTTCGTCCGGCAGGAGCCGCTGAGCATCTTGCTGGCATTGGCTTTTACACTGGGACTGATGGGCGTGCTGGCTTTCACCTACCTGGGCGGACGCTGGCTCTGGTACAGCCTGTCGGATTACGTGGTCGATTACGTTAAGTTGGCCGCCAGCATGGTCGCCCGTCCAATCATCTTTTTGACGGAAATTCAGAAACAGAAAGGGGAACCGCCCGAACCTGCCGACCCCGTTTCAAAGTCCGGGTGGAAGCGCTTCTGGGCCATCCTGCGCGGGGTGCTGATCGCCATCCCCATCATCGCCATTTTCGCCGCGTTGCTCTCTTCTGCCGACCTGGTCTTCGCCCAGCAAGTGCAGGGTTTCGTCAAGCTATTCCGGCTGGAGAATCTGCCGGAGTCCATCTTCCGCTGCATCTATATTTTGATCGGGGCGTATGCGCTGACGGGTACGATCCTGCACGCCGCCCAAAAGAGCCGGGATGAAAAACTGGTGGGCTTGGACAAGCCACTTGTGCCGTCGTTCCTTGGGTTCACCGAGGCGGCAATAGTGCTGGGGGCAGTGGTGGTGCTGTTCGCCCTTTTTGCGGTCGTCCAGTTCCAGTATTTCTTCGGCGGGCAGACCAACATCGGCGTGCAGAGCTACACCTACGCCGAGTATGCCCGGCGCGGTTTTAGCGAACTGGTGGTGGTGGCTTTTTTCAGCCTGTTGCTGTTTCTGAGCCTGAGCGCGGTGGTCAAGCGCCAGAACCAGACCCAGCGCTGGATTTTCTCCGGGCTGGGGCTGGGAATGGTAGCGCTGGTGGGCGTGATGCTTTTCTCGGCTTTCCAGCGGCTGGTGCTCTACGAAGCCGCTTACGGCTTCTCGCGCCTGCGGACCTACACACACGTCTTTATGATCTGGCTGGGCCTGCTGCTGGCGGTGGTGCTGGTACTCGACATCCTGCGCAAGGAGCGCACCTTCGCACTGGCGGCCCTGCTGGCTTCCATCGGATTCGCCGTCACGCTGACCTTGCTCAACGTGGACGGGTTTATCGTCCGGCAGAACGTGGCCCGCGCCGCGACAGGCGAGAGTCTGGATGTAACCTACCTGGCTTCGCTCTCATCGGACTCGGTCCCCGCCTTGGTGGCGGCTTACCAGGACCAAACGCTCCCGGGGTATACCCGCGATGCCGTTGGGGCGGCGTTAGTCTGTCACGAGCATGTCACATCCGGTAGCGGAGATCAAAACTGGCGCAGTTACACTCTCTCCGGCGGTCGGGCGGACCAGGCGCTGCGGCAGGTGCAATCCCGCCTGGACGCGTACCAGATCCTGGATAGTGACTGGCCGGTGAAGGTGCTCACACCGGGAAGTATCACCTACGAATGTTATCAGAGCGGGATGGGAAATTGAGAGAAAATTGTGCCTGATGAAAAGCCGGGCAGGAGAAACCCTGTCCGGCTTGTGTTATCTAACGGTTTGCATCTCGCCCCCGTTCATTGGGGGTAGCAGCGGGTGGGGATGTTTCGACGGGCGTAGCTTGCCTGGGTTAACGAGACCCATTTTTAAACCGATTAATGCGATTCTGAATATCAGTGACAATACTTTTTATTTCCGCCAAATCACTTTCATTCACGTATTTGGAAAGTTCCACCGATAGCTTCGACATATCGGGCTGGTAGTAATGGAGCAATGTCGCAACATCGTTTTCGTAAATACCCACTCTGGCAAAATTACCCTGGCGATAAAGAGACGGTAAGGAATACAGTTTTAACAATAGCAAACCTTCCACTGTTGCGATCGGAATATCGCGGTCAAGAAATCGCTGAACCTTTGAATATTTGCCATGCACTTTCTTGAAAAGTGGGTTTTGAGTAAGCAAAACATCAATTTGTAATTCGCCGTAATCCGCCCGGGCAAAATACAAATCTTGGCTGGAAACTTTGAGTTCAGGTAACTTTTCCAGCGACGATAAAGCCATAAGCAAATCCAAATCTTGTGTGTTGCGCCCTTCCACATAGTACAAAAGGGCAATCCCCCCGACTAAAACGTAATCTATTTTACGCTGCTCTAAAACAGCAAATAAATCTTGAACAGATTGAATCAAAGAATCTGAATTCATCATGCCACCAATCCAATTTTTGATGTTGAATACAACGGCATTGCGAATAACATTTCCGATTTGAACACTACTCTGAATGGTCATGTTACATTCCTGCTACAAGTGTAGCATAAATTGGGACTGTTTTCATAAAGGGTGACTAACGGTTTGCTGGCGCAGTTTCACCCTCTCCGGCGGTCGGGCGGACCAGGCGCTGCGGCAGGTGCAATCCTCTCGGTTGGGCGTTTACAAGATCGTGGATAGCGGCTGGCCGGTGAAGGTGCTCACACCGGGAGGGCGGTTGGAATAAGCTGTTCCAACTTGAATCTGACTGGAATACAGCTGAGCATCTTCAGTCGTTCCATAAAAACTACCCGTCAGGCTGTAAGCCGTATGTTGGTCAGGGTCATCGCCTCAGATAAGTTATCAATCTTCCCAATCAAAACCAATGGAACAAATCATTCCTTTACAACTGGTAATGGTATTTCAGGAACGTGACCACGTTTGTAAACCAAGATCGTTCGTTTAAACTTCATAATCACAGTGCCGTCTTGTTTAAAGCCGACAGTCTTGATCTCAACGATCCCCATATTGGGGCGTGACTTTGACTCGCGCATGCTCAACACTTCAGTCTGGGCATAGAGCGTATCACCTTCAAAGACAGGCGAGGGCATGGTTATTTCCTGCCAGCCCAGGTTGACTGCATTTTGTGAAATATCGTTCACGGAAAGACCCACGATCACTGCCAGCGTTAAAGTTGAGTTCACCAGCGGCTTGCCAAATTCTGTTTGGGCAGCATAATTGTGGTCGAAATGAATCGGGTTGGTATTATTAGTTAGCAGGGTGAACCAGGTGTTATCAGTGGTGGAAATAGTGCGTCCAAGCGGGTGGCGAATTACCATGCCAACTTGAAAGTCTTCATAGCAATTCCCTGCAGAGTTGTTCATAATTTGATCTCCTTGTTACGTGCATCGATTGAATTTTGTCGTTGTAAAATGGTTTCTGCCATACGAATGTTTGCCGCGTCGATCATTTTCCCTTTATAGCTGAATGCTCCACGCCCCGCAGCTGTGCTTTGTTGATACGCAGTCACGACATCACGCGCCCACTCCACCTCAGCTGGTGGGGGCGAAAAAATACGAGTGACCAGCGCCAATTGATTGGGATGAATGCATTGTTTGCCGTCGAAGCCCAAGGCACGGGCGATGTTGCTTGCCCGCTCAATACCAGCTTTATCCTGATAGTCAGCATAAGGTCCATCCATACAACGCAAACCATTCGCGCGTGCGGCTGCAACGATGGAGTGCATGGCTGCATGCCAGCGATGCCCGGGATACAGTGCATCAAATTCATCTGCAACGCCAATATTTGAAAGTGGCATTCGCATCGATGCTGCATAATCGCCAGGGCCAAAGATCAAGGCTTCCAAGCGGGATGAGCTCTGGGCAATCTCACGCAGGTTCATAAAACCAGCAGCCGTCTCGATCTGCGATTCAATACCAATCGAACGCGTGCTATGAATGTTAGCTTCGATCTGTTTCAATAAAGTATCGATGAACAATACATCCAGCGCACTGGTGGTCTTCGGCAGCATGATTAGATCAAGGGTTTGCCAGCAGGCTTCCACCACTTCGATAACATCCCGATAGGCGTAGGGTGTATCCAGCGCGTTGATTCGTACCATCCTGGTACGAAGGCCAAAATCAAGGTGCTGCAGCGCTTGAATCACATTGGAACGAGCTTCAACCTTTTGGTCTGGGGCAACCGCATCTTCAAGATCGAGACATATCACATCGGTCGGGCTTTCTGCCGATTTCTGTATCATGCGCTGATTAGAACCGGGCACAAACAACATTGTCCGTGTAAGCCGGTCAGTTGGCGCCATCATCGGGTGCCTCCCAATTCTGCTAACACCTGCTGGGTATGCCTACCCAAGGCCTGCACTGCACCCATGCGTGGGGAGACGTTTCGCAGATTATGGTGAGGCCACAAAGCTTGGATCTTAACAGTTGGCGAGTCCCCATCCCCCCAATGTCTCCTCACAGCAAACTGCGGGTGTTTCGCAACGGCAGGCACATCTGGAAAACTTTCCATAAAACCTCCTTATCCTGGGACCACTAAAACGAACGCGGTAAGCATAAAACATGCTCGGCAATAAATGACAGAATAAGATTGGTGGAGATTGGCGCAACCTGATACAACCGTGTCTCACGGAATTTTCGCTCAATATCATATTCAGCCGCAAATCCAAATCCGCCGTGGGTTTGCAAGCAGACATTAGCCGCCTGCCAGGATGCATCCGCCGCCAGTAACTTTGCCATATTGGCTTCGGCGCCACAGGGTTGACCTGCATCGAAAAGTTGGGCAGCTTCATAACGCATCAAATCCGCCGCGCGTACCTGGGCATAGGCCTGGGCAATCGGAAACTGAATTCCCTGATTTTGTCCAATCGGGCGGTCGAATACCACGCGGTCAATCGAATAACCACACGCTTTGTCAATAAACCAATAGCCATCACCAACACATTCCGCGGCAATCAGAATACGCTCGGCATTCATGCCGTCGAGGATGTATTTAAAGCCTTGACCTTCCTGTCCAATCAGATTTTCAGCTGGCACTTCGAAATTATCAAAAAACATTTCATTCGTTTCATGATTAACCATGTTTCGGATGGGTCTGACAGTTACCCCTTTGCCTCCGTTCTCCCTCAAATCCACCAGAAAAATGGACAATCCCTCTGTTTTTTTCTTGACCTGGTCCCGCGGGGTAGTTCGCGCCAACAACAGCATCAAATCCGTATGCTGCACCCGGGAGATCCAGACTTTCTGACCATTCACATAATAACGATCGCCTCGCTTCTCGGCAAATGTACGGGTCTTGGTGGTGTCAGTTCCCGTAGTAGGTTCGGTGACAGCAAATGTTTGAAGTCGTAATTGACCTGACGCAATCTGTGGCAAGTATTTGCTTTTCTGCTCAGGTGACCCATGGCGTAACAGCGACCCCATGATGTACATCTGGGCATGACAGGCGCCAGAATTGGCACCAGAACGATTGATTTCCTCTAGGATTACGGAAGCCTCAACGAGGCTAGCGCCGCCTCCACCATACTCTTCAGGAATTAATGCTGACAGCCATCCAGCCTTGGTCAATGCCTTAACGAATTCTTCTGGATAACCGGATTCTTCTTCAATTTTCTGCCAGTAGTTGCTACCATAAGAGCTGCAGACATCGCGTACAGCCTTTCTAATTTCAGTGTGCTGCTGTGAGCGGGGGTTGATATCAGCCATTTCTTTTCTTCTCCTTTATTCCAATTTGGACATACTGTTGTCATATCAAGCTTACGCTTAAGGTTATGAACTGCGTGAAGTGCCATCGGGGGAAAATTTCTTTTCAAAAATGCCAAATTTAGAATACCTGGCAACTGATAAAAGGATTTGACTTTTTGCTAACATGCTAGTATACTGGCAGTATACTAGTGGAGTATCGGGTAGTCAAGTTGCAATTCAACCAAATTGCTTGATTACCCCTCACTGATAGGAAAGTTGGATAACAAATCTGATTTCTCTGTTTGGCAGGAAGATCATGATAAAAGTAGAACTGGTGCCTGGTTCGGCATTTTGCGAAGAGGGAGAAGGTTTCGTCCGCTTGTCCATTGCTGCTTCGGATAATGATATCGATACAGGTTTTCGGAAGATCGTAAAATGGGCAGATGAGCAAAATGCGGCTATCTAAAGTTAGATCTGCGCTGCAGTACTGCCTGTGAGAATAATATGCTATATTTGGAACGCTTGGCTCCATGAAACTACATTAGACCAAATGCTTTATTTCGTAAAGTTTTCAAATAACCCAGATTGGAGCACGTATGATTTATGATTATACGTGAATTGAATCAACGAGCATACAGTGAAATTCGGCGTCGCATATTGGATGGTGAATTCCTTCCATCCAGTCCGATTTCAGAGAATCAACTAGCAGCAGAATTGAATTTTAGCCGGACCCCGGTTCGTGAGGCACTCAAGCGGCTTGAAGAGGAAGGCTTGGTGTGGTCAATTCCCAACAAAGGCACATTTATCGCCGAATTGTCCGCCCATGACATCATGGAAATATACCAAGTCCGGGAATGTCTGGAGGGTATGGCTGCCCTCATCGCAGCGGAGCAGATGTCAGAAAAAGATATCCAGCTGCTTGAAAAGGAAATTGCACTCTTAAATGAGTTGAAATTCACTGGACGAGTAGATGAAATCTTTCAATGTGATATCCGTTTACACAAAGTTATTATCGCATCAACCCAAAATATCAGGCTCGGTAAAATTCTGGCAACGCTGGATGGTCAGATGCATCGAGTGAGGATAATTTTTTCCCATTCTCCAGATTGGTTGCAAGCAGTGATTCAAGAGCATGCGACACTCGTAGAGAAAATCAAAGCGCGCGATGGCAAAGGCGCCAAAAATGCGATGGTACAACATCTCCGCTCCGCGTGTGATCGTTCCGTGCAGATTGTCTTGCCACTGCGACGAAGTTAAGGCTCTGGCAGCAACAACGGTGGTATGTTATTTGTTAATTGAACTTTGAATATAGACAAATTGGTGGTATTGGCAGTGTCCAGTACAAGAAATCAATCATTTTTGTTGGAAAGGAGTCTGCCTATAATGTAAAAAGTAATTTGCCGTTAAACTCATTTCTCAATATGCAATGGAATTCAAACCATATACTCACAAATTTTGGAGGAGAAAATGAAAAACATTACCTTACTTAGAAAGGTACTTAGCGTTATATGCCTGCTCGGTTTGGTGGCAGCATGCACCCCTGCAGGAAGCAGTACTCCTGTTGCAACCGCGGCTCCTTCTGGCGATTGTGAAATCAATTTTGGGTTGCTACTATCGCTTACCGGCGACCTGGGAGACTTGGGTAAGGCGCAGTTGCCCGCCGTGGACATTGCCGTTGACGAGATCAATGCTGCAGGTGGACCTTTGGGCTGTAAGATCACGGTGAAGACTGAAGATGACGAATCCACTGCGGAAGGTGCGGTGAAAGGCGCCAACAAACTTGTTTTGACTGATGGAGCCATCGCGCTGCTTGGCCTCAATTCCCTTGACATGGTCTCCTTGCTCGATTTTGCGCGCTCCAACAAAGTGCCGATCATCACACATTGGGGCGGCACAGTGAAGCTTGACACTGAAGGTGGCGATTATGTCTTCCGTACCGCGTTATCCGACAGTTTTGCCGGCGTGGCAACAGCCAAGTTCCTCCTTGATCAAGGCTATAAGACGGCGGCAAACATGTATGAGAACAGCGAGTCGCCGCAAAGCAACGCCGTAACGATGAAAATAGCCTTTGAGGCTGCTGGCGGAAAAGTTGTTGCTGACGTGGCATACAACCCCGGCCAGGCGTCCTACCAAGCTGAACTGGCAAAGGTGTTTGAGAATAAGCCGGAAATCGTGCTCCTGTCCGCGGGCACCGACTCGGCAACCACCATCATGCGCGAGTGGTATCGCGGCAACTATGGTGGAAAGGTGATTCTTGGCAGCGACCTTGGCGCCAATGAAGTCGTATCGGGAATCGGTGCTGATATTATGGCAGGAGTATTTGGCCAGGCTGGTGCCGACGATGTGAATTCGCCTTCTTACAAACGTTATCAAGAACTCTGGAAGGCAAAGACTGGTTCAGATACAGTCGCGCCTTATTCCAGCCCCTTATATGATGCTTTTATCCTTGAGGCTCTGGCAATTGAAATCGGCGGTAATGCCACTGGTGAGGCAATAAACGCCAACATGAAAAAGGTGACGACCGGCGAAGTTCAGTGTCTCTATTTTGCGGAGTGCGTGAAAGCGATCCGTGAAGGCAAGACCATCCAATATATGGGTGTCTCGGGCCCGCTTCAATTCAACAAATACAACAATGTGGTCGCCCCCTGGTCAATTTTGCAGGCAGAAGGGAATGGCTGGAAGATATTCAAGTTCTATACAGCTGATAATTTTACACTTCCCTAGTAGTTCGATCTGAACGTTACCGTGGCATTGATTTAGAGCAATGTGTAAATCCCACCCCTTTCCTTGGTGGAAAGGGGTGGGATGAAGTTTTATGTACAGTACCGGTCTCTATACGTAAGGTAAAAATCCCAGATCGTATAGTAGGAGTAGTAATTATGCAATATGCTGTTTATGGTCTCTTGATGGGTTGTGTTCTGCTCCTGGCCACCGTGGGATTCTCGATGATTCGCCGTGTCGAAGGATTCCTTAACTTTGCGCACGGACAAATGCTGGCTGTTGGGGCTTATTCTTGTTACGCGTTCAACAACCTGTTGGGTTGGGACATCATCCCCTCAGCGATAGCAGCTGTGCTGGTAACCGCCGTCATTGGCTACCTGGTTGCTTACACAGTATTTTTTCCTCTTACCGGAAAACCTCCCCTATTGATAGCCATAGCATCCACCGGCGCTTCATATGTCATCCAGGGGCTGATCGAGGTGTTCTTTGGACCAAATGTAAAGCAATACAGGTTTCCTCCAATGCGTGCCATTAAAATCGGGAATCTGTCACTGGCAGGGCCTGACCAGATTGCTATGGTTTTTGCCGCAGCTATAACGGTTCTATTCCTGCATTTTCTCCTGACGCGCACCGAAACCGGCAAAGCGATCCGAGCTATGGCGGCAAATTTCAACCTGGCGCGCATACGCGGAATTAATACTCCACGGTTGCGGGTGTATATCTGGCTGATCGCCTCCGCTATGGGTGGGCTGGCCGGCGTCATGATTGGTTTGATCAGCAGGCTGGCTCCTTTCATGGGGTTTGAATATATTACGCTCATCATGATCGTTGCCATCCTTGGTGGTTTGGGGAGTATCTACGGAGCAATGGTTGCCGCGCTCATCATCGGGCTGATTACGCAAATGAGCGTGATGGTCATCCCGCCGCAATACAGCCAACTGGTAGCCTTTGTGCTCATCATCGTTGTACTTCTCATACGCCCCCAAGGCATTTTCAAGGAGGCATGAACATGTCAAACATCATTCTATTTTTGTCGAGTGTCATCGCGTTGATGGGTATTTATGCACTCCTCACCCTGGCGGTGAACCTGCACTATGGATACGCCGGTCTCCTAAGTTTTGGGATTGTGGGTTTTGCAGCAGTGGGAGCCTACACCTATGCGATCGTCACCAGGGGTGCGCCTGTTGGGGAGGATGTATATCTTTTCTACTTCAATCAGCCATGGTGGGTCGGCTTCTTGGCGGCTGGCGTGGTGACCACGCTTTTCGCCTTCATCATAGGACTGCCCACATTGAGGGTTGAAGGCGACTATCTGCTGATTGTGACTTTCGCATTCGCCGAAGTGATTCAGGATCTATTGTCCAATGAAGGGTGGCTGACCAACGGTACACGCGGATTCATCAATATTCATCTACCTTTCCGCGAATTGATTCCCGGGAGGAATTACACACTCATTCTGGCGTTCCTCATTGTGGTCATCGTCGCCGTCGTTTACCTGATCGCCCAGCGCCTGGGAACAGCCCCCTTTGGCCGTACTTTGCGCGCCATACGTGATAACGAACCGGCGGCGCTCGCCATCGGCAAAAGCGTCTTTAGTTTCAAGATGCGGGTATTCCTCCTTGGTGCAGCCATCTGCGGCTTTGCCGGGGCCATGTATACCTGGTATATGACACTTGCCATGCCCTCCATCTTTGGAATGAGTGTCTCGTTCGCAGCCTGGATCGCCCTCATAGTCGGCGGACAGGGTAATAACAAAGGCGCGATTGTGGGCACGATTGTCCTATTGGGTGTACAGCAGGCATTCAAATTCATTTCACTGACCCCCGACATGGCGCCCATCATTTCCTCCATCCAGTTGATCATGGAAGGACTTGTGCTGATTGTAATCCTTCGCTTCTGGCCCAGGGGATTATTACCAGAAAAAAGCCCAAGGCCGCCCAAACCTGCGATTACTAAGGAGGCTATATGAGTGCAATGCTGCAAGTAGAAGGCATTTCCAAGTATTTTGGCGGATTGAAAGCTGTTGATGATTGCACATTAGGCGTGGAGCAGGGAAGCATAACAGCCCTAATTGGCCCCAATGGATCCGGAAAAACGACCTTGTTCAATGTAGTTACTGGATTTCTAAAAGCTACTAAGGGGCGTGTGCTGTTTGAAGGTCGCGAGATTACGAACCTCCCACCACATCGAATTGCCAACCTCGGTATTGCACGTACTTTCCAGGTATCCTCCCTCTTTCCCAAATTAACTGTCTGGGAAAATTTGCTGGTCGCATACCCGCACCAGAAAGGGGAAAGCCTGTGGGCCGTGTTCACAGGCCAGGGTCAAATTCGCAAGCAAGAGGAAGAACAAATTGAACGGGCACATCGCATCACTGACCGGATAGGTCTTGCCCATAAAATAGAAGAAAAGGCGGCAAATCTCAGCGCTCCTGAGGCACGCATGCTTGAGATTGGCAGGCAGCTTATGTTTTCTCCGAGATTGGTAATGCTTGATGAACCGTCAAGCGGCGTCAATCCGGCAATGCTCGATGTTCTTGCCAACATGATCATCGAATTGAACAAGGAAGGGATGACCTTCTTTATCATTGGACACAACTTGAGTTTTATCATGAAACTAAGTCACTTCATGCATGTTCTGCATTACAGTAAATTGATCGCCTCTGGCACGCCCCAGGTCGTGGCGCGTGACGAGCGGGTCATTGAAGCTTATATGGGGGTGCGCCAATGAGTCTATTAACAATTAACTCCCTTGAGTCTGGCTATGGCCGGCTGCCCATTCTACATGGCGTTGACCTGCATATTGAGGAGGGCGAACTCGTGGCTGTGATCGGTCCAAATGGGGCTGGCAAGTCCACCCTGCTGCAGACTATTGCAGGTTTATTGCCCTGTTGGAAAGGTCAGGTTGAATTTGATGGAAAGCGCGTCCATGACTATGAGCCAAGCAAGCTTCCAACTTGGGGACTCGGATATGTGCCGCAGGAACGGAATGTCTTCCCTAACTTGACGGTGGCAGAAAACCTCGAAATGGCGGCTACTCTGTTGAAGGATCGCACGCCAAAGATCAAAGCGGCATACGAGCG
>Ga0209182_10000379_pt1 | contig 11788 bp, 9 predicted proteins | sample LakBais05cmmetaG_FD_185474 | JGI IMG/M metagenome (GOLD analysis project Ga0209182, IMG submission 185474) | Lake sediment microbial communities from Lake Baikal, Russia to study Microbial Dark Matter (Phase II) - Lake Baikal sediment 0-5 cm... | ecosystem: Environmental > Aquatic > Freshwater >...
GGCATCATATTATTAATCGCCGCGGCTAGCCCCTCCAATTCAGAATCACTGATCTGGGGCATTTTCCACCACGTCGGAAAGGCATAATCTTCTTTAAAGCGCTCTAAATGATTCGCGGACAATTTTTCTTTGCCTTCTTTTAGCGGCGCAAATATTGCCTCCAGCTTATCTATGTCCAAGATCACTCCCCAGCGGTTCTCTCCAACATCTCTAAAATGTCCTAGGACGGCCTTCAAGTCAAAGCGTTCATTCTCCATGATGACCTCCCTATTTAATACCTTTTAGGGATCCTTCATAAACGGGTCCTAACACGCCTCGGATGTAGGCCTCGAGCAAAGTCAATATATTTTGTCTTTGTGCACTCAAGAAGAAATGGTCACGATCTGTATTGGCTTTTAGCCATGAATCGAGATTTCGCGATGAAGTATCGTAGCCAATATAATCCCACAATATTCTGTTGTTCTTTATCGCTCCAGCCAAAGTGCTTGTAGCCGAATCAGATTTATAATGTTGATATTTGAAACGGGCTTGCGAATTAAAACCAGCTTTGCCAACCTTAAGGACTCTATTCGGCCCCGCTGGCGCCAAGGTGTTGCTCCGCAACGAAAAAACGTATACAGCACACATCCCTGTTGGCAAGTCCGGGTAATCATGGGGAGCTTGTATCGCTTCATGTATTATCTCTCTATTTTCCAGAGAAAAATATGCGGCACTTTTTAGCGCCTTTGTGAATTCTTCGATGAGAAGATCAGAATGTTGAAGCATGATCCCCAATACGATCCACCATCCATCAACTTAAGAGCGAATGCAACGATCTATGGATATTCTTCTTTGCCTGACATATAAAACATGTTTTAGAATACTTACTCTTTTTAGGTTTCAAGATATTTTCTTTTGGATGATAGATATGGGACGCAAGACACTCCACCAGGTGCAAGTAGCTTTTGCCGCTAACGGACCACACTTCAAGAGAATTCGCCTCGCTTCTATCAAGGTACTTCGATTTTTTATAATTGCTAATCCGGTTGTAGCTTTCGCCAATCCCGACGTAAATGCATCTTTCCTTTTTCCAAAAAGCATAGAGTATCGGACCTCTTGGAAAATTATCTTTAGCCCACCCATAGATTTGATCCCCTCTCTCTTGTTTAGGACCACAAATCTTTTTTAGTTTACGAGAATGTCTGTATCGATCCAGCTTCTCTTTTGCTTTTACTAACAATATCTTTTCTGCGATACTTAAGAGCTTCTGAATTCTCTCTTCGCGATATTTCCTCGTCCAAGCGTGATCTTGGCCGGCCCTTCTTATTCCTAACTCTTTGAAAATTGAGGATGCCTTATCAAAAAGCACCTTTTTCAGTTCGTTTTTAAACTCGCTTTCCTTTTTCATCTACGCCTCCTCCCTTTATTTATCCGCTTAGAACTCCGGATTATTTTTCGCGAATATATGATCCAAGGCTATAAATGTTAATGGCCGCACCTTAATCAATCTTCAGCATACTTGCCAGTTCCAGATCTTCCAATATCTGCTTTAATTCGGCAGCGAGTCTCAGGGCAGTTACAGCGTCCACGGTTACCGAAAAATCGACGCCAATCCTCAGCTCTGTGCCGCTCTTGAGCTTAGGAAGGATCTTTACTCCAAGTCTGTTCCATAGTTCGGGAGGCACGTCGCCCGAAATCCTGAGGGTCTTCATTTTCCTACCAAGCGTAGGTTCCGATCCTGGCTCAGGACTCGGTGGCGGAGTCGGCTCAGGCGCGGGCCCCAACCCAGGTTCAATCCCCTTCCCGGCTTCCAAACCGCTGCCCGGCAACGACTCCGTACCAGTTCTCAAGGCTTTTGCTTTTGTCTTAAGAAGCAAGAATACTCCCGACTCAAACGCGACCTCATCCTGAGCCAAAGGTTCCTCGAACCAGACCCGCTCGTATTCACCTTCCGGCTTCCGGCCCGAGCCCAGTCCAAACTCTCCCTTTGCTACAAATTCGTTTATCTTGCCACGCAATACAGAATCAGGATCAATCAGCCGCGTCAACGACCCGTTCAAGAAGCTCTGCCTCAAGCTGGCCAACGGCCATGCGCCTTCCGCCTTCAGTGCCGGCGGCCAATTTCTCTCGATATACCCCGCTCCCACCGATTCATTCAGTAAAGCTTGGGATTTCAGGGCCGCAATCACCCGTCCGCATAGCGTTTCGCTTCCGCTGGCATGTCCCGCTCCCAAGTCTATTGTCTTAAGCCCGTCCGGCTCCTTATTGTCCGAAATAACCACGTAACGATATCCGCCCCAGACTTCGTCCCTGACGGCTTCTTCCGCATCAGCCACCTTCGCTTGGAGGTCGGCCCGGTCGGTCTTGTCAAAGTTGCCGCCCAGCGTCCCCTCCGCGACTTCTTTGGCCACCCGCTTCCAGGCCAACCACAATTCCACTTTATTACGGAGATCGCGGCCGGGCTTCTTCAGACACCAGACGAGCGATCCCGGATAAAGCCTCGGCGACTTGCCCCGCTGCTTCGTCCATTCCGCAATCTGCTGACGCAAGGTTCCGCTTCCCGTCCATTCGCAGTCAGGCTCGGCAACGACGAGCGTGAGCTTCGGCGTATCCTGGACTTCCGTCCCGTCTGCCGGCAAGGCCACCATCGGAATGCTCCGGCCTCGTTCGAACTCTTTCTGGATAAAGGCCCTAATAGTTGGCCTAATCTCGGAGTCCTCATCGAGAGAAGCCTTCCGGTCGTTGACGACCTTTTTCATCGTCGCCTGATGGCTAATCTTGAAGCCGTCCGATCCGACGCGCCTGACAAAGTAGGATTTATCCTCCAGCGCGAAGGCCGCATTATCCACGGACGTTGTGTCGATCTCCGGTTCTCCCAAGGCAAACCGCAACTCCGGCAGGTGGGCCACCTTGTCGATCTGGCCTCCCGAACTTTCGAACAGTATCGTGGCTCCAACCCGGCGATGGATTCCCTTGAGCGCACCTTTGGTATCGGCATCCAAAGCATTTGCATGCGAGTGAATGCCTGAGAGATCAGAGTCAATGGCGGCAACGAGGCGAGATTCGCCGAGCTGTCCCAGCACGATGCTACGGAACTCCGAGACTTCCAGCGGCGCAGACCCGAGCGTGATTAACGGCTCCCGGCGCGCTTCCGTAAAACCCGTCCGGTAGGCCCAGGAAATCCATTGGGCGAGCATGGCTAAGGTCCCGCGCGTCTGTTGATACTGAGTAAGGGCCTGCCATTTTCTCTGGAAGACAGACAGAGTCGCCGGATGGAACGGGTAGCAGATTTCAAAGCGGCATCTGAGGTATTCTCTGGCCTTAGCCTCGGTTGCGGCGCTGTCCACGGCTGTCCATTCCGCCGGCAACTGGGCCCGGCGTTCGAAACACCAGTCCGCGTATTCTTTGGAGACGTTCTTCCGGATACGGTCGCTTCCGATATCCTCGAACAGGCGGCGCCGGACGACCTCGCTGATTTCAGTCTCGTCATTGGCGATGAGATCCTTGGCTACCCGGCGGACGACCTTCGTGATTTTGTCCTGCCACTGGATGTCCCAGTCGGTCATCTCAACCTGACTGCGGGGCAAGCTGATGACTGCCACGCTTTGTGTAGTGCCGGTCGTAGCCACGGTCAGGTTCTGGATAAAGGCATAAAATTGATCCGCCATTCCGCGATGGCGGTTCAGGAAGTTGAGCACCTCGTCAAAAAGTAGAAGCACCGGCCCGCCTGCCGCTTTAAACACACGGGCGAGGGCCTCGGTCCCCGGTGGTGTGGTCTTGGCCGCCGCGCCAAGTTCTTTCACGCCATTGTCTCCGGCCAATTGCCGGGCAACATCAATCCATGGCGTCTCCCGTCCCTCCTGCGGGTCCCAGGCATTGCCGACAAAGGCGGCGACTTTTGCCGAGGGCACGGTCTTGATGCCAGCCTCCGAGATCAAGCCCGTTACACCGGAGTACTCTGCCGCTTTCGCCCCATTCGTAACCAGGTGATAAAGCGCCGTGAGCGTGTGGGTCTTTCCGCCGCCGAATTGGGTGATGAGCGTCATCACCGGCGCGGTATTCGCAGTCTCGCCTGACAGCCGCCGAAGCACCATCCCCGAGTGTTCCCGAAGGGCCCTCGTGAAGCAGGTCCGCGCGAAGAATTTCTCGGGTTCTCGGTAATCCTCAGGCGCGGTTCTGGCAATGACTTGCTCCAAGTGGATCGCAAATTCGTCGGGATTAAACGACCGCCCTTCCCGGACTTCCTTACGCGGTGTAGTTATTTTGTACCAGGGTTCCATCATTTTCTCCTGATCTGAAGCGCCTCTTTCGGTATCGATTTTCGGATTTCCTTACGGACACGTTTCGCCATGGCCACGGCCCGCCGAGCTTCGGTTAAGGAAATATCACTCCATCCGGGATATCTCGCGCCGGTGGCGTAATCCGTCAGTATTGATTGTTCCTCGTCGCTGAGTCGCGGACGCAGCCTCACCGGCAGGAGGGCGATTAGTATCTCCAAATCGTGCGTCTTGGGGAAGGAAATTTCTTTGGAAACCAAAAACGCCTTGATGTACTTTTCGACGCATTGCTGGGCATGGAAGCAAACGGTGTCAGTCGGGCAATTCGCCTCCAACAGCAGAGTGTGGGCGGCGTTCGTCAAATCGTTTTCGGCTCTCGCCACCCATTCACGAACGACCAAATTGACGCCTTCACGCCTTGTCATAAAGCACCCTCCCCTCGCGCGTCGCGGGATACTCGATCGTCCCGACGACATTTTTGCGCCAGGCAAACTCCGCCGGAGTCGAAACGATCACGTCCTTAGCGACCGGAACATCACGCAATGCCTTGCGGATCTCCACCTGAGCCTTGCGCTTCGACCCGGAAACAGGCATAACGATGAGCAAATCGACGTCGCTGTCGAAGCCGGAATTTCCCCGCGCATACGAGCCAAACAAGATGATTTTATCAGGATCAAAGCGCTTGACGATCCGGTCGACCATCAAGCGGATATTGACTTTCATCGCCGTTTGCATAATCGTGATCTCCTCTTGAAGAACATTATATCACCTCGGCAGGGCCAAGAGCATTGCGTCCAGGAGCCGCTTCTCCTCGCTTTCTTTAGGATAGAGCGCTGATAGGGCGTTTGCCAAGCGCAAGAATTCGGGACCGCGCTCCTGTTCTGCTTTAATTAGCGCCCGAAGCGCGTTCGATTGTCCGCCCGCCTGGAGCAGCATCGACGCGTGCACACGATCGAGCGTGGTCGCTTCGCGTTCGCCCTGGAGTTCGACCGCGGATGGGTCCATGACGGCCTTCCGGCGTCTGCCTCGGCCGCGAATCTTGGGGGCGCGCTCCTCTTCGAGTTCCGGGAAGAGCACCTGCTGGAGGTTCTTCTGCGGGTCGTGCTCAATCCAGTCGGCGACCGCGTCTGCGCCGTCTTCGCCGAAGAGCTGCTTGGCCCTCTCGGACACGGCCATCAGCCGCACGACGCCTTTCTTCGTCTCGATGACGCGGCCCTCCCATTTGGGAAGTTCGATTCCCAAAGGCTGAGCGAAGCGGCGGACTACGTCGAAGACTAGGCTGAAACCTTTGGTCTTGCCTCTCGGGGCGGTTTCCTCTTCATCCTCGTCGCCGCTGGACCCGTCCGTGGCCTCCTCGTCGGATTCCCCGTCTGAGACGTTCCGGCCATTGGTGGACTGGAGAGTCCAGAGGAAAAGGGCCGTCAGGCGGGCGTCCTCCTCCAGCGCGTCCGCCATACCGTTACGTGCCCGGGCCTCAGCAGTGCCGAGCACCTGTCCCAAAGCAATCCGACCCACTGTTTCCCAGACATACGCCAGGAACCCCCTTTTATGAGGTTCTTTTGCCTCCGGATCTCCCCCTAAAGGGATCTCTTTTTCATCTGGAGCCACAACCTTTGAATACCGGCTATAGATCTCCAGTGCCGGGCCGATACAGGCAAAGATCAGATCCGCACCGCGTATGCCTTCGCCCTGAAGGCGCTCCATCCAATCGCCGACGCGCTTGGGAAGTTCCCGCAGGACTTCGCCCCAGTCGCCCACCGGCGCGTCCTCAGGCCGTGGGCGGCAGACCAGGTGGACGCTGGTATCGAGCGCTGCGTAACCCTGGCCGCCCATGCGCTGTCTGCGCTCGGTGGCTATCGGCCAGGAAGCGGTGGTGCGCCAGCCCGCCTGGACGAGGGCCGAGACGAGTGCCTCCCAACGGTCAGTGTCCTTGTGGGCAAAGACCACAGCGCCCACGCCGTCGTCCCGGATGACCTTTTTAATTTGAGAAAAGGCCTCCGCCATATGGACTTCGTACCATTCACGATCGTGAACGCCACCGTCCTTGACGGCGCGGTTCTCGGTTAGTTCGCGGGCCTTCTCGGTCTCGGGGGCCGTGAACGCCTGCGGCAGGCGGTTCCGCAAACCCAACCTGAGCCAGCCGTAGAAGAAGTCGGAGAGATGTGCGTAGGGAATCTGGTTGGCATAGGGCGGGTCGGTGAAGACCACGTCCACCGATTCCTCCGGCAAGATTGTGTCCAGCACGTTCGCCAGGAGCGGCGACGAAGGCTTGAAACGGATAGCAGAGAGGTTCCGAAGGGCGCTCTGGACACTCCGGATGGAGTAACGCAGTCCATCGCAGTTCGGGCTTAAGGGATTGCCTTCCACGAAGTCGGCACGCATCGGCAAGTGTTTTCCCTGAATGAATAACGACGTTACCCCTTCTGAAAGCCAGATGCATAGCGAGGTATGGTACTGCGCATTGTCGGAGTAAGCCGCATAGAGGCACGCCGCGAAGGCGTCGAGGAGGTCTTTGTCCCCGACCCTCTTCTCGGCCTCCTTGAGCGCGTCCTCGATAACCTCGTGCAAGACCCACCGCGAAAACCGCTGCCGCGGTGTCAGGACGTCATTCCAATTACGAACACCATAGGGTGGTGGCCGCAGTGTCTGTGCATCTTCGGGCAAAACTGGCATCTTGATTTCTATAGCCTTTGACTTTTCTTGAGCCTTTGCGAAAGCCTCGAGGTCCTTTTCTAGCGGGGAGTAGTAGTCCTTTCCGGCTCCGCCCAGATTCCGCCTTACAACCGCTAGAAGAAGCGCGTCGTCCGTCCCACTTTTTTTTTCGCGCAGTTGCGCTTGGACACGCTCACGTGGTGTCACCATGTGGCATTTTGGACACGTGGCATTGAACCCTGCGACCGTACCGTGCTTGACCTCCCCTTCGCTTGGCGGTGTGAAGACTTCAACGCGAGGCTCAAGGAAACCATCCGAATAAATGATGCGAAGGGCCTTCATCCGGCCCTTTGATTGGGATAGCCAAAGGTTGCGTATTAGGGGAATCGTCGCCCCGCACCCGGCAGCCTCGCATTTTACGGTTCGCGCCCAGAGGTATGCGAGCGGTTTTCGTTTCTTCGCATCGGCCGGGTAAAATTCGGCAAGGCGCTCCTCGGCTGCCTTGAGCACCCATCCAGACCATTCGTCAAAGAGATCGGCGAGTTCCGGCCCCTTGCGTCCGCAATACTCAAGGGCTATCTTCAGGAGGAGCCACGCGACCGGGTTTATATCCGAAGCCGTCACGTCACATGCCAGGCGTTGTGCCTCCAGCGGAATAGAACCGCCGCCGGCGAAAGGGTCAAAGACATGAGGGGCCTCGCTGTTGGCGGCCCTAACCAATTCGCGCGCCGCAGTGACGTAACCGCCCCGGTGCACAAGATCCCAGCTTGAGAGTTCCGCCACGAATGCGAGGAGCGTTTGCCGAAGGTCGTGGTCCTTCGAACCAACCTTTCTGAACTCCTGGAGCGCTTTCCGCGCCGCCGCCTTGAACTCCACGGGGCACAGCGGGTCGCACGGATCCGGGAGGAGAAGCGCCAGGAGCATCGCCCTGCACGAGCCCATCGGACGCCTTGCCCACCACGCATGGAGGAGCGAAATATGGCCGCTGTCCACGCGGGTCTTACGGTTGTTCTCCTCGACGCAGGCGTCGTTCACCGCCGACAGCGGGAAGTCCACCTCGGCCAGGCGTTTGCAGTCCTTTGGGATCATTGCCCTCCTCCTCGATGAGGTTTCAGGGCAACGATCCTCTCAACGATGCCCTTAAGCGTCGCGCTCGTTTCCCCCTCTGCTGCGGCCTTTTCGACAATATGCTGGAGCACGACAGGGTTTTTCAAGGCGTCCTTCTTCCGGGGAATGCCGAGTTGGACTTGCTCGGCAGACAGCAACCGTTCAAACATTTCCTTGCCTATCTCCTCTTCGAGCGTCGTCTCGAGCTTGGTCTTGAAGCAGGCGCGTCGGTCCTGTACCCCACACGGCCAGTCCGCTTCCGGTTCACCAAGGAGCCGCAGAAGCTGACGGTTGTCTTCCGCTTGGGCTTCTTGCTCGCCATAATCTCCGTCCCAGATGACATAGACTAAAATACCGAGATGACGGAAGATGACCAGCGGACGGTCCAGATTGTTCTTGCCAATGCATGGGATGACCGAGATGCCGCCGCTGTCAAAGTCATGTCCCATTGATTTTGCCACACCGAGGATGGCGGCTCGGTCGTCCTCGCCCTCGACCAGCACTGCGACGTCGGCAAAGAACCCCTCGTTGACCCACGGCGTCATGACTGCCTGCAGGCGGGGGCGAAGCGTATCGCCGGTGTACTTGCTGCCTTGTCGGCCTCCGGCAACCCAGAGTTCCTCGGCCACGGCGTCGAGTTCCGCCTTGACGGCCTTCGTCACCATCGGTTTCCCGACGGCATTTTCGGCTTTCCGCAAGAGACGGATTTGCTCGAAGCGGTCAAGCCCGACAAATAATGGGGAGTGTGTGGAGTAAAGAACCTGTGTTTTTTTCGCCACGCCCGGAATCACACCCTGCGCCAGCTTCAAGAGAACAGAAGCCAGATGCCGTTGGCTGCTGGGATGTTGGTAGAGTTCCGGTTCCTCAATGGCGAGAACCAGACCAGGAAGTTGCGCTTCTCCTTGTTCAGGAATCGCCGTTTCAGTCGCGCATCCCTCGTCCATCGCGCCCTCGACGCCTTTGGCCGCAACGAGATGTTGCAACATGGTCAAGATGAAGGCACGTTGAAGACCGTGGCCGGTCCGCTGGACTGAGGATTTGTATCCGTTTTCTTGAAGCTTGACCTCGGCCTTCGGAAGGGGGAAGTCAATGTCAACGATCTTCACCCATTCGAGCGAGACGCTCGCCTCGGGGGCGTAGTACCGCAGTGTGCCGGACAACTGCGTCTGAAGCCCGGAGAGTTCTGTGAGCTTGGCGGGATCCATGATTTCGCGGTACTTCGTCTGCGTGTCGTCCTTTAGCGCGACGAAGTCCTTCCGGCTGGCGAGCGTCCGTCGCACAACAAGGTCCATGATTTCAGTAACGCACGATCCCTTGCCCTCGATGGCATCGTCCGCCGCATCTCGAACGGCAGGAATGTGGATGAACCGAGCGTAGCGACCGAGGTATCCTTGGCCGACTTCCGTGAAGCCGAAGAACTGGCCGTCGTCACGCATTCTTGTGCATGAACCCGGATTTGCGGCTTCCCACTTCTTGAGCTCTTCCTCAACTTGGTCCGCGTTTCGCACAGTAGGGAGAGTCGAATACTTGTCAGCAGTCTTGATCTCGTTGTACTTGTTTCTGATCTCTGTCTTTCCTCCTGCATTGCGGACTTCCGCAAAATCGGGATTCTGGAGTTTCATGCCATGATAGGTGCCCGACTTCTTGGCCGATACAGAAAAGACTCTGGCAACAGTAAGGTCGTTGCTATCAAGGTACGGCGCAAACAAGGACTTCTCCTCGGTGCCGAGGTCGGTGAACGTCACGGCGATCTCGATTTCCTTGGCCGTGTCCTCGGCATAGAAGTCCTCCGCCGTAACGGTCGCCTTCGGATCGTAGAACATCTCCATTGCCCGCAGGAAGGACGATTTGCCCGTACCATTACGCCCGACGAGGACCGTCAAGTTGTCGCAGTCGATCCATTCGGCGAGGATCGAACGGAAGTTCTTGACGTGAAGGGTCTTGACTATCATGGCCGCTACCTCACCTGCCTATCGGGATACCGCCCCTTGATGTGGTCGTGGAAATAGGACCCTTTTGAGGCGGCTCGTATGAAGCCGTGGTAGATGGTCTCCGGCACGTCGGAGTACTGGTAAAGCCCACCGCTGTGGAACTCCACCTCCAGAGTCCTCGACGCCGGGTCATAACCCACTGAGCGTATATTGCTTGAGCGGACCGGCGTCCTATCCATGCGATGACCCTCCTTGGTTGCCGGAAGGGGTCTCGTCCCTCCCTCGCTTCGGCAAGCGGGCTATTTTCTTCTCCAATAAGACCAGCCCCGCCTCCGTTGCCCTGTACCGCTGCACTCGGCTTCGAGGTTTGTCGGGGATGGTCAATCGAGATTTACAACTACAGTCGATAAAATATTTATTATTGGTTCTGATAGACTGATGGTTTTGTTCGATCAAGTTACGACCGTTAAGGCAATTGCCCTCATTCCCAGAAATAGGATCACATTGCGCTTTCGTGATCCCATTAATGGTATCATGATCCTATTCTCTCCCATTCGGCATTACGCCCTTTTCCTAAGCAGCGGATTTCCTTATTCCTTTTTAAATCCGCCAGGGCGCGTTTTATCGTCGGATAGCTTATCCCCGGGCACGCACGCTGAAGGTCCGCAATCCGGAATCTCCCAGGCAAACGGCGAATCGCGTTTTGCAGCATCTCTCTTTTTGCTCCTCGGGCTGAAGTAATTGTTCCTACCCGTTCTTCGAATTCCTTATAGGCGCCTACGAGAGTTCCAAGAAAATAGTCCCACCAGGGCCGCAGATCATGCCTTCCCTCGTGCCAACCTCCTGAGCTTTTTTGCAAGGCCTCGTAATAGGTTTCCTTACTATCCTCGATAACCGGGGTTTTCGCGAACATTCGGCGATGAAAATCAAGAATCAGGCTTGGGGAAAGAGTCATCCTGTTCGCCCGCGTGTGAATTTCAGCTAGGACATCGCGGTAGCCGGTGACTTCCGCTTCAGAACGATCTCTGGGCTTTACTTTTTTATTGACGAGAGGCTCTAACCTTTCCGCCGCTACGATAACGCCTTCGATCCGGTTTGAAGATTCGACACTCTGGATTAAGGCGACGCGACGGAGAGTCTCGAGAATTTCGGGCGATTGTTGTTGGTAAAGAGCATGTCTTCCCCGGAATTCGCCCAGAGCCCGGACGGTCATAAGCAGGCTTTGTGATATCGGCTGTTCAAGATAGTAACCGAATTCAAAGGATCTCATGTGTCGGTTTCCTCATATTTAAGCTTTTCCTCTCTCACCTTCATCGGCCTTGTCATAGCATCAACAGCTAAGTAATAGTGCGCGACCTTGGTCACTTCATGCCAATTAAAACGGGCAGGGTCCTTGACCGGTTCCTGGAGTGTGGGCTTTGTCGAACAGTTCGTCACCACATAAAGCCAGTAACAGTCACGTCGGTCTTCAGCTACTCGGCGCTCGTTAGGCGTTAGCAAGATCATCCCGGCTGCCTCAGACAAACCCTTAATCTCGATGAGACGCAATTCGCCCGAGGTCAGATCCAGGCTGGTCACATCGTAGCCGAGGTTCTGTTCGTGAATGTCGAAGACCTGCCGTCCGAAAGAACGCTCGTATTCCATGACGATCCGCATGGCTGTCGCCTCGGTCTCGGGGTTCGGGCGCATGCGTCTCAATTCCGGGGCTTCGCGCTCGGGATGCGGAAGAACCACGACGCTCGCGATCCTCTCGACATTCTGAAGAGTTAAGGATTTCTGCTGAAGGAGTTCGCGCCTTCTTTTTTCCCTGCGGGCAAGGAGTTCGGCATGCCTGTTCTCCGC